>Ga0247838_1000046_pt1 | contig 157188 bp, 131 predicted proteins | sample LaCruzMarch2015__5_FD_189097 | JGI IMG/M metagenome (GOLD analysis project Ga0247838, IMG submission 189097) | Freshwater microbial communities from meromictic Lake La Cruz, Castile-La Mancha, Spain - LaCruzMarch2015_15m | ecosystem: Environmental > Aquatic > Freshwater > Lake | place: Spain...
AACAAACGTCTGCCGCGGGTACCATCGTATTTCAGGAAAGACATAGTGTTATGACCTCTGCACAAGGCGTAGTGAACTTAGTCATAGGACAAGGGACACTTCTTGGAGGGAATTTTTCAACTATTAATTGGGCAGCAGGTCCTTATTTTGCATGTCTTGGAGTGAGCTTTACCAATGGAACCAATTATTTAGATTATGGCTTTCAACAATTGATGAGCGTGCCTTATGCACTTTATGCGAAAAATGCTGGAAATCAATTAAATCAATGGCGATATGGAAATACTGTACCAGCTGCCGCTCTTGGTGTATTGGGCGATTTCTACCTTAATATGACAGGCGGTAACGTATATTACAAATCAAATGCAACAACTTGGATTTTAACTGGTAATATCACGGGTCCCGCAGGACCAGCAGGACCAGCAGGACCAGCAGGCCCAAGTGGCGCACAAGGAATTCAAGGTGTAGCCGGTCCTTCGGGAGCTGCAGGAACAAACGGCTCACAAGGAATTCAAGGATTGCCAGGTGCTACCGGACCAATAGGACCAATTGGACTAACAGGTCCAGCAGGACCAGCAGGTGGGCCGCAAGGTCCCGCTGGACCAGTAGGACCAACAGGACTAACGGGTGCAACCGGATTAACGGGACCTACCGGACCAATCGGCCCAATTGGATTAACAGGTCCAACAGGACCAATAGGTATAACGGGTGCAACAGGATTAACCGGACTTACTGGACCAATTGGCCCTCAAGGAATGACAGGTCCTATGGGCGCTACTGGAACCGCTGGGACAAATGGACAGAATGCTTTGGTGAAAACAACTTTAGAAGTTGCAGGTGCGAATTGTACCACTGGTGGGATAAAGGTTGAAACAGGTTTAGATTCTAACAATAATGGGATCTTGGATGCTGTTGAAATCAATACCTTACTTACTACATATGTGTGTAATGGTGCCGTGGGTGCTCAAGGTATTCAAGGGTTAATAGGGCTCACAGGTCCGGTAGGTGCTCAAGGTATTCAAGGAGTAGCAGGTCCAACGGGAGCTACAGGTCCAACAGGTTTAACAGGATTAACAGGTCCAGCAGGTGCTCAAGGTATTCAAGGAGTAGCTGGCCCAACGGGAGCTACAGGTCCAACAGGCTTAACAGGATTAACAGGTCCAGCAGGTGCTCAAGGTATTCAAGGTATAGCAGGTCCAACAGGTGCAACAGGTCCGCAAGGTCCAGGTGGAACAGGTCCTCAAGGTCCAGCGGGCCCAACAGGTGCAACAGGTCCACAAGGTCCACAAGGTCCAGGTGGAACAGGTCCTCAAGGCCCTCAAGGTCCAGCAGGTCCAACTGGTTCATCCGGCGCTACTGGTGCAACTGGCCCTCAAGGCCCACAAGGTCCTGCAGGAGCAGGGGGAATGGGTGGAAGTGGCACAGTCGACTACGTCGCTAAATTTAATGGCACTCAAACAATTACCAACTCAATGATGCGAGATAACGGTGTTTCCATGGCGATTAACGAGTTTCCTCAAGCAATTGCACAATTGTATGTTTATCGAAATCAACTTACAGCTGTTGGAGACGGCCAACATTCTATGTATGCATACAGGACTAGAGATAGCCAAAATGATGGAACGGCTTACTCTTATTCTGCCTCAAATTCCGCAACTGCTGGGTTCAATTATTGGGGTGATTTGTACTCTTTTGGTGCTGCAGGTTATGGTTGGAACGATTATACGCGCACCGGTGGCACGCTCGGAGCACATTGGAATGGGCAGTATTGGGGTTCTTTGGGCTATAAAAATAGTGGAAGCACAACATATGGAGTTTACGGTTCTTCTAATTATACTAGTGGTGCTGGAATTCTATCCCAAAAAGAATTGGTTGGAGTTGGCGGTGGCTTATTCGGTGGTATCGCTGGACTTGTTTCTAGAGGTGAAATTATTGGTCAATTAAATAAGGGGGAGTTTTTTGCAAGCTATAATTCTGGAAATACGTATACGTATGGTAAAAACATTGAATTGGTTGGAGAAGTTCAAGGTGAAAAAACGGCCTTGTATTCAATTAGTTCGCTTGATGCTAAATTGTACGACGACGGACGTAGCCAATTAGTTAACGGAGTGGCCTTTGTTCGATTTGATGAACTTTTCTCCACGTTGGTGGAAGGAATACCAACCGTAACGGTTAGTCCTGCAGGTAATTGTAACGGTATCTTTATCGAAGAAATTACTAAAGATGGTTTCCGTATTAAGGAAATGAATAACGGTACCAGTAATGTAGCGTTTACTTACATCGTCCTTGCAAAAAGAAAAAGTGTTGAAGAAGAGGCCACTAAAATGGTCACTAAAGCAACTTTTGAACGTGATCTTGATGGGTTTATGTTTAATGATGGAAACACAGAAAGTAAGGCTAAAGGTGCTTGGTGGGATGGTAAAACACTGCAATTTGGTACTATTCCCCGCGCTTTGATTGAAGAAAAGAAAAAGGACTCAGATAAAAAATAAATAGTATTGATTATCCACTTATTTATTAAGTCCTTAGGTCGTGCCTATGTTGTCTATTTAATTTTATTTTGTGTTCCTATATATGCACAAAATTGTGACCCGCTTGAAAAGGAACTAAAATCGCATGTTAAATTTTTAAGTAGTGATGCCTTAAGAGGTAGGATGACCGGTGGAATAGAAGAGGCTCTCGTTAACACCTACCTAGAAACGGCATTTAGCGATAATAAAGAACGAACTATTTGCGAAATTTCCTATAGGACCAGTTACCAAGGTAAGTTACTTAAGAGTACGATGTCTACTTGCTTCCAAAATAAAAAACAAGTAAATACTGTCCTAGTAGGAGCTCATGTTGATCATATAGGCATGGGGGGAGAATTATCGAAGTCGATTGGAAAAAGTGAAGTTCACAACGGTGCCGACGATAATGCCTCTGGTGTCGCTATGGTAATTGAATTACAGAAGTATTTTAGTAAGGTAAATCTTCCGTTTAATGTATTATTTGTCGCCTATACAGGTCACGAAATTGGTACAAAAGGTTCTGAATACCTCGCTAAGCATTGGAAAAAAAAGTGGGGGAATTGTATTGCGGTGATTAATTTCGATATGATTGGAAGATTAGAAGATTCAACATCTTCTTTATTTGTTTCATCAAATAATCCTGATTTTTTTCAACTAGCTTCAAGTAATATGCACCTTGTTTTCGATGATGGAGAACGATTGAATTCATTGGATACGCGTCATTTTGTTCACTTACCTTGCATTACTTTCTCAACGGGTATTCACAACGATTATCACAAGGTAAGCGACGATGAAGATGCTATTCTTTATGCTGGAATGTGTCAGCAATTCAAGTTATACCAAACAATGATAGCTAATTTAGCGATGAAGGAACAAAAAAAATAGCTAGCCTCGGTACATTCCTCCTCCGCACATGCGGAGCGGAACACTCGGCTAGCTTTTTTTTCAGAACACTCGGCTAGCTTTTTCCCCAGAATAATCGGCTAGCTTCGATAAAGCTTATCGAGTGCATCTCGGCTCCGCTCGATGCCCTTTTAGTGAATCGAGTCCGCCTAGGTGGATCGAGAGATACGTTAGATCGAGAGAACCGGTAGATCTAATCGAGGTTAGTATATTGAGCCTTAATGACGAAAAGTTATAAAAATTAATTATTTCGTCAATAAGTGTATCTTTATGCTCAAAATAATAAAAATAAATGATAAGGCGTTCTTCCTATTTGCAAAGACTGTTAGAGCTTAAAGACCAAAATCTAATAAAAGTAGTTACTGGTGTTCGGCGTAGTGGAAAGTCTACAATAATGGAGGCCTTCAAAAACGAACTTATTGAGAGCGGTGTGGCAAAGCAAAATATCACCTTCCTTAATTTTGAGGAACGTGAAAACTTACACCTCACCGAATGGTCAGTACTTTATGATGAAATATATAAATCTGTTTCTGTAAACAAGAAGCATTATGTTTTCTTAGATGAAGTGCAGTTAGTAAAAGATTTTGAAAAACTAATCAACGCTTTGTTTTCCAAGAAAATTATTGATTTATATGTTACGGGTTCTAATGCTTACTTGCTTTCTAGCGAATTGGCAACCTTGCTTACAGGTCGATATATAGCAATAAACGTACAACCATTCTCATTTGTGGAATACTCACTTGCATACAGCAATGAAAAAAACACCGATAGGTTGTTTCGTCAATACATTAACAGCAGTAGTTTCCCCGAAGCTGTTACCTTAGCTCATATAAGCCAAAATTTGGAAAACGCTTATTTGCAATCTGTATATGACACCGTCGTAATAAAAGACATAGCACAACGCTATAAGTTACGCAACCTGCACAACTTGCATCGAATAATCAGTTTTGTTTTTGATAGTGTTGGTTCTTATATTTCGCCAACCAATATTGCTGCAGAACTTAGTAAAAAATCCACAAAAGTCATTTCGCATAACACAATTATTAAGTATTTGGAATTTTTAACCAATTCCTACATTATTTATCCCGCTTCCCGCTATGATATTAAAGGTAAGGAGCTGTTAACGACAAACCAAAAATATTATGTAGTAGATTTGGGATTAAAAAACATCACCACTACTAATAAATTTGATGCGGATCTTGGTCACAAATTGGAGAATGTTGTATATTTTGAACTTCTAAGACGTGGCGGTAAAATTTACGCCGGAAAAAATAACGACAAAGAAATCGACTTTGTGGTACAAAAATCAAATAATGAGCGAGCGTATTATCAGGTGGCATTTACTGTTAATGACGAAAAAACGTTTGAGCGAGAAATTTCGGCGTTTAGAAGTATTCGAGACAATTACCCTAAGTATTTACTTACGCTCGACTTTGACAATACAAGTATAGAGGGAGTCCAAAAAATAAACGTAATAGATTGGTTATTACAAACTGTTTAATCCATCATAATAATTCTATCGGATAAAATAAACAAGTCGCAGCGTCATACCCCCCCCCTTTATCCTGCTTCTCCGCCTAGGCGGAGGAGGAGAAGGAATGTTTGCCCCTTGAGTGAATCGAGCGGAGTCGAGAGACACGATAAATCGAGAGAAGCGCATAAATTCCCTGTTGCGTTGTTTACTTCTTACAATATGTAAAGTAATATCACTAGCGCGCAAGAAAAAGTTTACCTACCTAATTTTCTTAATAAATTCTTTAAGGTATAATTCCGTTAAAAAACGAATTTACTTGCCAATTCTCCAGTTGAGACCTATTCCTGACGAACTCATTGTTAATCGGTCAAGCGTTGGCTTTAAAAGAGTACCGTGATGGCGATGAATGATATAAGCGCTTAGATCAAATAAAAATAAAAACCCTCCTTGAAGAAGAAGTCCGTTTCCAAATCCATTCAATTGCGCTTGCTTTGCAATAGTATGTTTTCCCTCACTTTTTAATAAAAAACCTGCAGTCAGATAGGCAATATCTAAACCAGTGTTGAATAAAAATGCTTGTTCGGTTTCTGATTGTTTTCTAATTGTATTTCCAAGTGAAATTTGCGCATTTGAATTTCTAGCCTTAAAATAACCTGGTAGGGCTAAACCTAGATTTATGGCACTCCACGCTACATTCATTTGATGGAAATACTTGGCCTCCCCATTTCCAGCTGTTGCCCAACCAATACTACTTCCAATAATATTTGCAGTAGACCAAGTGCCTAGCGTAAGCATAAGTTTTTTGTCGATATCGATTCTCTGCTTATTAAAGTCAGTAGGGATTTGTGCAAACACATATTGACTAGCAATAAAGATGAATATTAGTAGAATTTTCACAGAATAAGTTTTCAATAAAACACAAATTTGAACGAAATGTTCAAGAAAGATGTCCCATATATATGATGAAAAATTATTTTAATTACAAATGTTATTTGGCTTAAAGCTGAATGTCTTTTATTCGAATGGCGGCTGAACCCACCTGAATTTTTGATTTTTGAATTAAATCATCCAGCTTGTCGATGAATTTCTTTGAATCATTCTGTGTTAAATACTTGGTAGCATGGAAAGCTAATTCATCTTTTAATTTTTGAAGTAGGCTGATACAGCGCATCGCTGAAAGGAGTTCGTTTTTTGTGAGTTGGTATGTTTTGGCTAGCGCTTCTAGTTCAAGGTCCTTTAAATTTAAATTAGAAACTACTGGGTCTGTAAATGAATTAATCTTTATCCGAATGGTGCGATCAATTTTAATGAATAAATTGGAACTTCGCAGTTGCTTGAATGCCAAGCTTTGCCTCGATATTAATTTCTCTTCGGCAGTATTCCCGGGATATCCTGTAATTTCTTTTTGGGTTTCATCACGTACAACTGTTTCGCCATTCCAACTGCCAATGCCATTTGCTTGTAGTTGAATTTGAAGGGGAAGCGCATTTTTTTTGAATTCTTCAAAGATTACTTTTAATAAACTGCTATCAGCTACCGTAAAGATGGTTTGTGAAAAATCAAATTTATCGGGTTCAAATCGATCATCTAATTTTAATTGAAAATCCGAATCGTAAAATGGTAAGGCATCGGTTTTACTAATGTGAAGCATGACTTCGTCGGATGATTCTCCTTCAAAATCCTCTGGAATGGAAATTAAGCGAATCTCAAAAGGTTCTGTTTCTTTGGAGGCAGGAATGGTAAATTCTTGCGTATAAAGATCAAATGTTGCACCATCTGCATAGGTATATAAACCATCCTTTTCGGTGTAGCTTATCCAATTTTCACCCATTTTATTTTTGTAATGATCTAGTAGCCTTTTCTTTGCAGCGTATTCTTCAAGTAGGGGGAGGAGGTCCTCAATGAGTTCTTTTTCTAATCCTTGCAATTCGTCGTATCGTTCATATAATTCAATCAATTCAGTTTGTTTATTAGACTTGGCAGTTCTTCTTGATTTGGTGGTTGGTTTCAGATCTAAGGGCCCGCCATTTTTATTGTTTTTCTTCAATTTTCGCATCTCGCGAGATGGCTTTTTTTTCGTCACATAGTCTGTTTTATGAAGGTCGGAATAGTTAGATTCTTCCTCCTGGATCAAACGTAAGGTTTCTGAAATGTCTTTTTGAACATCTTTGATTTGTTGGTTATAGCCTCCTTTTCCTTCAATGCTGTTTTTTAAGGCTTTGTAAGTGAAATCATCTAAATCATTAATGATCCGTTGGAAGGTTATCCCTTTTGAAAAGGTGGAGTCGGGGGATAGAAATCTCGTTTTCTCTGAGCCAAATAAATGGTATTGGTAATTTTTTCTTTCTATAACTACTGTTGTTTGTTTGGAACTGTTGTAGCCCCAAACATCAAAGTGTAGTTGTGTTTGCTTGTCTTTACCTACGGTTTCTAACCAACGAGAACAAATCCTTTTGGCAACTAATTCTTGCTTTTTTGTTCCCTTAACTTCTATGTCATAGGGAAACAAGCCTATCGCTTTCGGTAAACCTTTGTTGTACTCTCCGTACTCATCTTTATCACGTTCTTCTAAGAGTCCGGAGGTGTAGGAACCGTCTCCACATGCAAAAAGTATGTTTTCGAAATCGGTGACTTTTCCGCCTAAAGAATTGAAAATAGCAAGTGCCCGTTCTTTTATGGTTCTATTTATCGCGTAATTCTGAGCGTCTAATAGTTGTTTTTGGTCTGATTTATCTTTGATACCAATCAATTCTAAAAGCGTGAGGCGATCTAACAAAGAAAGGCTCGTTTGGAAGATTGGACTCGTTCGAGGATTCAATAATTCATCGTATACTTTTCCTCGGGTGATGTTTTTCGGTACTGAGTCGAAAAAATAATCTAAATAGGAATTGATTAAGGGACTGTCACCTTTGTCTTTTCCATCCAGCACTTTCTGAATTTGCTTGCAAAGCTCCCAGATAGCGGTTTTATTGGCTGCTTCTGCGATTAATCCTTTGGGGGAGGTGGCTATGATTTCATTGCGAACAATAAGCAAAGCGGGTTCATTGATAATTAAGACTTCAATGGAGTCGTAATTTAATTTACCATCTTTTAACTTTATGATCGGACCTGTATATTCAAAGGCCTTTCCAATGTTATTTTCAAGAATTGGACTCTTTTTAACAATGTGAAAAAGGTACGCGCGCGTTTCAATAGGTAAGCCAGCTTGGTCCTGCCCGAAACCAATTGATAAGCGTGTGATGATGAAAAGAGCAATTATGAGCCTGAAATTCAGCATCTAATGGACTTATATTATTTGATGAACTTTTTAACCGTGTTGCCAATTCTTAGGAAATAGCTTCCTGATGGCAAAGCGGATAAGTCAATTTTTCCGGTAGTTTTTCCTGTTGAATATTCTCGGCCTGTTAAATCAATAACACTGTAATTTTCTTCCGCTCCAGCTAATCCTTCAATGTTTAGTACATCCATTACTGGGTTGGGACTGATTGAAAATACTTGATTATCCAACTCATTCACGCCCACAAATGTAGTGGGTTGGTCTTTGCTAAGCACCAAGGTACTTGTATTGTTCAGTAAGGCTGAAACTACTTTTATCCGTGTATAGATAAAGATTGGCAAGTTGCTTGTGGCTAAATCATAATACTCGTATTCATTTCTAACAAAACTAACTGGTGTTACAAAAATTACGGCAGAGGCGCTATCACGTAAATGGTAACGAAGCACATTTGTATAGGTACCGCCATTAGGTAATAGTAATGTTCCAGATCCGTCGGCCGAACTTGTACTTATTCCTTGTGCAGAAAGAACGCCCGTTGCAGCGCTAGTTATGGTACCGCTAAAAACGTCGTTGATGCTATTTCCCAATGCAAAAGGATAAGCCATTAAGTTTTCAGGGTCTACCGACCAACTGGCAACCACGCTTCCTAGACTTACTTCGTTAAATACAAAACCTTGAGAAGTTCGGTCGTTAGGAGTAGAAGAGAAAAAAGTAGATAGGGTAGTGCCGATAGACATTACTTTTTGTGAACCGTTGAATGCAGCAAAATTGGGATCTAACGTCGCATCTTGAATTTGTACATCTTTTACAACGCCAAAAATTCCAGCCAGTTGTGAATAATCCCAAGTTACGCCATTACCAACCGTTGATTCGAATGAATTTGTATTGGAATCACAGAGGAATAAAGATTGTAACCCTCCAATTGCTGGTTCATTGGCGCTTGTGAATGACTGCGCTGCTGCTAAAAATGGAAGAAGAAAAGCGAAGGTGTAGATTAATTTCATATTTTTTTTTTTTACCAAATTTAGTAAAAGAAATCTTTCATACTGGCAATTTATCCAAAAGAAAAATTTGTTAACGGATTGTTTCGAGTATCAATTAACTGTTCACGCTTTCTTTTCCCCAATGCGCCAAGGCTTTCTGTTGGTTTGGATTTAGTTTGTTTTGAAGTGATACGCTATGTTTTTGGTAGAAATAGCGGTTGACCTCTGGAAGGGTTATATAGGTGATTTTTTTGTTTCGAAGGAGGATTAATTTCTTCTCATCGAATTCCATGTATTCTAAGAGCGCATCAAAATCGTTATTGATCTGAATTTCGTTCAGGGCGATGACTTGATCATTAAGACAAATTCCAGCAATATCAGCAGGACTTCCAGGGTAAATTTCACTTACTACAATTCCGTTGTTGGATTTAGTAAATCTCAATCCTAGCCTCGATTGACTATACGATGCAAGTTTGTGTTGTTGCAGCGATAAACCTACGTATTCTAAGCAATCGATTAAGATACTTTCGTAATTGTGCGTCCCATTTACATAATCGTCGAAGAAAGATTGGAAGGAAATACCAGAAATATTTTCTAGGAGATGTTGATAATCTTTTTCTGTAATTCCTATCCCTTTAAGTGCAAAATCAAAGTATAAACGCTTCATCACTTCGTCTAATCCGTGTTTGTTTTTAGTCGCTTGTCGAATAAGTATGTCGGCACAAAAAGCCAATAAACATCCCTCGGTATAAATCGATACTTTTCTACCAGGCACTCCTGGGACATAGCCATCCAACCAAGTATCATGGGAAGATTCAGCTACTGAATAATTAAATCTACCCGGATTATCTAAATGCTTTTGAACTTGTTGACTAAATTGTTCTAAGTATGTTTCAAGGTTGAAAACGCCGCTTTTTAGTAGGAAAAGATCGCCCATGTAGGTGGTGATTCCTTCATAAATATAGCCCAAAGTAGAATAATTCTCCGCTTTTAAATGGTAGGGCAGCATTTCCGCAGGACGAATACTTTTAATGTTCCATGCATGGTATAATTCATGGGAAGAAACGCCTAATAATTCGTTGTAAAGTGAGTTGAAGAGCGCATGCGATGGACCTAAAGTAATAACAGTCGATTTTAAATGCTCCACCCCATGATAGGCTTGATTCGGTAGACTGAAAATTAAAAATTCATATTTGTCAGCTGGAAATTCTCCGAAGGCTTCCAATTGATGTTGGGTGAATTTTTTGAAATCATTGATGATCGTTTGCCAGTCTATTCGTTTATGCCCATTAATCCAAATAGTAAAAACAATCGAGTTTAGCGTATAACTTTCTGATTGTAGATTAGGCGAAACAATGAAAGGGGAGTCCACCAATTCATCATAATTAGTCGCATGTAGCACGCCATCGATATTTTTCAACGAAGTAGCAATTTGCCAATTAGACTTATTCGCCACTGAAATGGAAATGGGATGATCAATTAATGCATCGATGTACACCAAACAATTAACTGGATTCACGTAAATTAACTCCGCATCTACAAAGGTGGATCCGGCATTTAATTCATTCGCATAATAGTTATACTGAACGGTAATGGATTTTGTGTGCTCCGTTTTTACCAACCAAGTGTCTTTGTTAGTTTTGAAAAACATGCACTTTTTCTTGGCATCATCAAAAATGGAGAAGTTTTTTACATTCTTGGCGAAGTTTCCTAATTCATATCTCCCCGGTCGCCATGCTGGTAGGTGGATCAATGTTTCTGATTCATTTGTAGGAAAGCTTACGGTTACCTGAAGTAACTTACTACTAGCGTGATCACTAACAATTTTATAATTTATTGTTTTCAATCGCTGAAAATTAATATAGGGTGCTTTGTAATTCTACTATCTTGGTGTCTGCTAAATACTCATCGTACGGCATCATTTTGTCAATAATACCATTCGGCGTTAATTCAATAATTCTATTGGCCACTGTATTTACTAATTCGTGGTCATGTGAAGTAAAGAGCAAGGTCCCTTGAAATTCTTTCATGGCATTATTTAAGGCCGTAATGGATTCCAAATCCAAGTGGTTGGTGGGCTCATCCATCATTAATAGGTTTCCTTTGGCAAGCATCATTTTAGAAAGCATACACCTCACTTTTTCACCTCCAGAAATAACCATAGCGGATTTAAGTGCTTCTTCTCCTGTGAAAAGCATACGGCCTAAAAAGGTGCGTAGGTTTACATCTTCCCGTTCCTCATCAGTTAAGGCATATTGTCTTAGCCAATCTATCAAGGATATTTTACTGGAGAAAAAATGGTGATTGTCGTTAGGCATGTAGGCAGTTGTAATGGTTGTACCCAATGTGAATTCGCCTGAGTCTGCTTTAATGTTATTGTTTAATATCTCAAAAAAGGTTGTTAAAGCCAATGAATTTTTTGAAATAAAAGCAATTTTATCTCCTTTATTCACGGTAATAGTTAAATCTTTAAATAAGCATTTCCCATCAATTGATTTTGATAAGTCATTAATTGAAAGGATTTGATTCCCAGCATCTCTCTCTTGATGAAATGTAATACCTGGATATTTTCTGGAGGATGGCTGAATCTCTTCTAAATCAAGGTTATCGAGCATTTTTCTTCTGCTGGTCGCTTGCTTAGATTTTGCTGCATTGGCAGAAAACCTAGAGATGAATTCCAATAATTCTTTTTTGCGATCTTCCGCTTTCTTGTTTTTGTCTGATCGTTGACGTGCGGCCAATTGAGAAGATTGATACCAGAACGAATAATTACCGGTAAAAAGGTTGATTTTATTAAAGTCGATATCACCAATGTGAGTACATACGGTATCTAAAAAGTGTCTATCGTGCGAAACAACTATTACGGTATTTCTAAAATCCAACAAGAAATCTTCCAACCAGGAAATAGTATGCAAATCAAGGTCGTTGGTCGGTTCATCCAAGATCAATACATCAGGATTTCCAAAAATCGCTTGCGCTAACAATACACGAACTTTTAAATCATTGGACAATTCCTCCATTAAGGAGTAATGTTTTGATTCTTCAATTCCCAAATTACTTAGTAATGTAGCGGCATCGGTTTCGGCATTCCATCCTTCAAGATCGGCAAATTCTCCTTCAAGTTCGGCCGTTAGCATGCCATCAGCTTCTGAGAAATCTTCCTTAGCATACAAGGCATCTTTTTCGACCATTATTTCATATAGCCTTTTATGTCCCATTATCACGGTTTGTAGGACTTGTACTTTATCGAATTCAAAGTGATTTTGCTTTAAAAAAGCCATTCTTTTTCCAGGCTCTAATTCGACTCTTCCTGTTGTTGGATCTTGGTCACCGGTTAAAATTTTTAGAAACGTAGATTTACCAGCGCCATTAGCACCAATGATACCATAGCAATTTCCTTGTACAAATTTCACGTTTACTTCATCGAAGAGAACACGTTTTCCAAATTGTAAAGAAAGATTATTAACATTAAGCATGTTTACTTATTTTTGGCGCAAAGGTAATGAATATGCTGAAGATTAGGCCTTTTTCTGACAAGAATAAACGAAAGCAGGTGGTAGATTTAAAGGCGTAAAGTTAATTTTGGTATTTGGGAATCGTTTCTTGATGTGTTTTTTGGCTTGAAGGGAATATTGAAATTGTACAAAGTAACCATCTTCCTTGAGGTAAGTTTGAATGGTATCTAAGAGAGAATCTCTAAGGTCGCTTGGGAAATTAGCCAATGGAAGCGATGAAATAATCAGGTCTGCTTTTTCTCCGCCAATTTGCTTTAATAATACACCTAATTGATCTGCAGAATCATGGTATAAATTAAAGTTCGGATGATTTATTTTGAGCGAAAGTTCATGGTGAAATTCTTCATTCAACTCAATCACCAATAATTGACTTTCATCGCCCATTTTTGCTAGAATTTTTTCTGTAAAAACGCCGTTTCCTGGGCCTAATTCAACGATGAACTTAGCTTGTTTTAAGGGGAGATGGTTTAACATTTTTGCTGATAAGAAGCGTGAGCTGGGCGCTATCGAGCCAACCATCTTTTTTTGTTTGAAGAATTGCTTTAGAAAGGAGCTTTTTGGCATACTGTATTAATTTAAATGTAGCTGTTTGTTATTTATGATGCCAATTACTTTTCCTTGGAATTCTTTTCCTAAAAATGGAGTAAAAATATAAGGAGATGAAACAGTTGTCTTGTCGAAGGTCCAAGTTTTACTTGGGTCAAAAAGTGTTATGTCTGCCATTTGTCCAACAGCGATTCTTCTTTGTTCTATTCCGAAAATATTTCTTGCAGTGCTAGAAAGTAATTCCACTATTTTTTCTGTTCCTAAGTCGGTATGTTTTTCTAAGGCAGCATACATACTTTGTAATTGTATGGTACCAAAAGAGGCAAAATCAAATTCAATCTCTTTGTCTTCAGGATCGCTAGGACGGTGATCTGAAACGATGGCGTCGATAGTACCATCTTTTATTCCATCAATTAATGCTTTGCGATCTTCTACTGTCCTTAAAACAGGCAATACCTTAAAGTTTGAATCGAAATCCAAGACTTCTTCTTCGGTAAAACAGAGATTCATGAGATGTACATCGGCAGTTATTTTCACCCCTTTCTTTTTCGCTTGTCTTATTAAATCAACACCGCCTTTTGTCGAAATTCCAGAAAGGTGTAATTCGCCATTGGTATATTCAACTAGGGAAATATTTTCTTGTATGGCTATTATTTCTGATACAGCGGGATCTGCTTTTAATCCAGTTTTGGTAGAAGCTATTCCTTCGTTTACGATTCCACTTGCGGCCAACGATGCATTGCTGTTAAAACGTATAATTTTTCCGTTAAAATTTTGGACGTATAATAAGGCACGATGTAAAATGCCAGGATTATGTGTGCTGTTATCATCTGAAAACCAACGGACTCCAGATTGATACATATCGTACATTTCTGCTAATTGTTCACCTTTCATTCCTTGAGTAATACAACCAATCGGGTGTATTGTTACGATGTTGTTTTCAGCACGATTCAATAGATAAGTCACTTGTGCTTTACTATCAATAGGAGGGTTGGTTGAAGGTAAAACGCCAATATGTGTAAATCCTCCTTGAGCAGCAGCACTAAGTCCAGACGCTATGGTTTCTTTGTGTTCGTTGCCAGGATCACAAAAATTGGATTTGAAGTCTAGCCAACCTTGGGAAATACATAATTGATCCGAGCTTATGACTTTTGCATCTTCAAAGCTTATGTTTTGGCTAATTTTTTCAATGATTCCCTCAACAATTAATAAATCAACGATTTGCAAGTGAAATTCCGAAGTGACATCAAATACTTTAGCATTTTTTACTACTATTTTCATAAAGCGATTATTTCCAAAATTTAAGTAAAATCATTTCCATTAAAATAAAAAGTAGTGCAAGAATTACAAAATATCGCCAATACTCAAAAGGTTTATCCAATTTTAATTGCGTAGTACTTTGACCATTCTCTATCGCCTTGAAGGTACAGTTTTTTATGCCTGCATTTTCAAAATCTTTAATTATTTGATTTCCATCCATGATTTCAGTGGAGGATTCTTTACGGTCATAGTTGATTGCTAGGCGACCAATTTCCTCCTCATCAATTAGTTTGTATGACCCTGCTACTAATTTTTCAATGGCTTCTGCACCTGATATTGAAATGGATTCAATGGATTTAAAGCGTTGGGATTGTGGAATAAAATCAACTGTTTTATTTACCAATCTCAAGGGTTTTTCAGCGTTTGAGGTGTTGTGGATGAGTATTTTGGCATCTTGGCCTATAGTTACAAATGGGGGGAGTTTCCGTGCACTTAATTCTCCCATTCGCAATAATATCGATGGAAAAATCGCATTTTGCGTAAAATTCCCAAAAGAAAGGGCTAATGATGAACTGTAAAGGTAGTTCGAATAGTTGCCCGGACTTTTTAACAACAAAGGATTTCCATTTCGTTGTTTTAATAGGGGGTAGGCAGCGCTTTGGTTGGCATTAAGAACGCTATATGATTTTGAAATGGAAGGTAAATTTAAATCTGCTTTTTCCTTATCAAACATTCCCATGAAAAAAGGATTTTTGTAATCAATAGCATTTATAGTGTTTCCTGTTGAAATGGTATTGCCTAGTAATGGGAGATTAAGCTTGGCTAAAAAAGCATTCCATGATGATGTAACTATATTATCTCCCGGGAATAAGGCAATCGAATGACCTTGATCGGATAATTCTATGAGATCATTCGCTAATCCACTGCTTACGTCATTGATGCCATTTAAAATGATTAAGTCTGCTTGGGCAGCTAAATCACTTGTATAGGAAAGTTCAGAGATAGTCGTTAATTTGTAAAATGGCTCAATGGAAAACACCTTTTTAATATCATCTGAAGCCAATGCGCCATTGATTAATAATACATTACATTCTTTAGCAACGATGATATTAAAGTAATAGCTATCATCCCAAAATAATTGTTTATCTTTTATTTCAGCGCTTCCTTCAAAGATACCAGCCTTTACATTGGTGTAATTAAAGCTGGTGGTTAGGGTACTATTGGCTTTAATCTCAGCGAACATGGTTCTTTTTTGTGATCCCAATTCGATTTTTATCTCCACATTTACGGCGTCCTCATCTGAATCATTATTTACACGAACAAATACTTCATTCGGCTCACCTAATTTTTGAAGAGGCGAAGCAAAATAAATAGAATCTATATACAAGTTCGCACGAGATTGGGCTTTTAGTTGAATTGGATAATAAAATCCTGTATCATCGGCTTTTAGTTTGCTAGTTTTGAATGTCTCTTTTTGAAAGTCAGAAATGATAAGGTGCCGAACGGCATTAATTCGCTCTTGTTCTCTATTTATTCGAGTAATAAATTCTCTTTCCCAATTGATTATTTCATCGATATTTCTTGTGATCGGACCTTCTTTTATCTTATCTAATTGTACAAGTGCTTCAAATTTTGTAAGAATCCTTTTCTCGATACCCGAAAGATTGTTAGTATGTAAAAGGATACGGCAATCAATTGGGGCATCTTTTATGATTTTCCGGGCAATTTCACGCGCTTCGGAAAGTAATTCTCCTTCAACTCCTTTCGCTGTCATGGAGAATGAATTATCAATATAGATTGAGATTAGGTTTTTTCCGGCATTTGCTCCTCCATTTTTTACGGGCAGATAAGGTTGTGCAAAGGCAATGATTATAGCGGATAGTGCTAGGATCCGAGTAATTAATACGATTAGATGCTTGAGTTTTTTAGTAGATTTATTTTCTTGATCTATTTTTTGAATGAATTGTAAAGATGAAAAATAGAGCGTCTTAAATCGCCTGAAATGAAATAAATGTATGATAATGGGGATAGAAATAAGGCTTAGTAGCCAAAGTATGCCAGGATAAACAAATGCCATACCCCAAAGTTAGCAATTTTTCTTTGTTTTTTCAGCATGTTCTATTTGCAGTGACAATTGAACTGCTTGTTCTCGTAATTCGTTTATCGCGGTGCTTTCCCATAATTCGCCACGAAGTAAATTTCCAATTGCATAAAAATGTTCGGTATGATGCGTGTTTTTTATCCTAAAATCGCTTACGGATACTTGAATTCCAAGTTTAAGTTTATCAGGTACAATCAGTTGACTTTTATGTAATTTAGCAAGGAGGCCTTGTTCCATTTTTGAAATATCTGCTTCTGGACCGGTACAATTGATCACACTAGCGACATGGATTGTGGCTTCTTTATTTGTTGAAGGAATGGTGTAAACGACATCTATTCCATCCGGTTTTTCATGGAATTGCTTAATAATTCCAGCTAGGATGATTAGTTTATTTTCTAAAAGTTCGTAATTAATTTGTTCATACGAAATAGGAGGGATGCGGTGCCTGGCAACTCCCCATTTATGGCGTAAATGCCTCAAGAAAAAAGATTTTTCTTCTAAGGTAAATCCTTGCCATAATGAACCTGTATATGGCCTAAAGTAATTGATGAGTGGCTCCAAGGAACCATTTTTTTTAGTAATTTCTTTTTTGGCAACATTAAATTGAGTTAACAACGCATCTAAACGATTTTCAATTTTTATTTTACTTAGAATGCCATCAAAGGTGTTTTCTGGTTCGCCTTGCGGAAGTATTTTAAATCCATGTGGTGAGAGGCAATAAATAATACCATTTTTGTTTTTTTCACGTAAATAATGAACGGTGTCAACCATCGTTAATCCTGTTCCAATAATCAAAATCGGTTTTTGATCGTCAATTAATTCAGTATCAATGGACCATGGATTTTGAAAATATTTGGGAGATTGGTAAAATGAATCATTGGTAATGGAAGGATTTCTTGGAATTTCGTTTCCGGTTGCTAAAACGCAATATTGAGTAGGGAAAATAGTATCCTTTGTGTAAATAAGAAAGTCCTTTTCGGGCTTCGTAACGTCGATAACTTCTTCAATTACGATGCGAATTCTATCGGCATATTTTTTTTGTGTGCTTTCCCAACTAGTTTCTAGATATTGACCGTATAATTCCCTGCTAGCAAAAGTGTTGGATATTTCGGCCTTTGTTTTTAATGGAAATTGATTCTGTTCCATCAACCAATCAACAAAATCACTTGGAATAGAAGGGAAAGCACTCATTTTTCCAGCTTTCACATTTAGTAGCATGTTACTAGATTGAGGTTGATAGGCAAGGCCAGGACCAATTCGACTAGATTTATTGAAAATAACAACTTGAAGATCCTCCGTTTTTTCCAATAAGTGATACGCAAGTAGACAACCTGAAAAGCCACCACCAATTATCCCAATGATACTTTTCATCTTTCTCCAAATTACATAATAACTGAGTGTTATTTAAGAGGTAGGATTAATTTTTTAGCGCTTCAATGCGTTTTTTGTATTCACTCGCTTTCTCGCTATTTCCTAATTTCGAATAGTTGGAACGTAAGATTTCTAAAACCGTTTTATCAAGCGGATTTACGGCAATATACTTTTCAAGTAATTCCAAGGATCGGTACTGCATGGCGGTTGCTTTTTCAATCAATGAGTCAAAGCTGGGATCGTTTTCAGGAAGTTGTCCTGCTTCTTTTTTCATTTCAGCAGCCCAATTATACAAATGAGCACCTAATTGGTACTGCGCATCATTGTATCCAGGATCAATTTCTAATGCCTTTGTTAGTGCTTTATCTGCATTTTCATTTTCATTTAAGTCCATGTATGCAGTTCCCAACACATAATACAATTGTTTGTTGTTTGGGTCTAGGGCAAGTGCTTCGTTCAGGTATTTTTGTGAACCAACAACATCGCCTTTTTGAAGGTGAATATTCACAAGAAGGATTAATACATCAATGTTTTGTGGGACAGCTTCATTAACAACGTTTGCTAATTCAAGTGCCTTATCAAAGCTTTTTACTTTTAGCAAGCTATCCACCGTTTTTGTTAAGCATAATTGAGCGTTAACTTGAGCTTCGGGGTATTTTTCGTTTAAGAAACTTTTTACTTCAAGCGCTCCAACGAATAATTGGGTAGCCAAAGCAAAGTTTTTTGTTTCATAGGATTTGATTCCCATGTTAAAATACATGTTGGAACGAAAATTCAAAAAAGATTCAATGTCTGCAACGAATTCTTTCTTTGGGTCCTCCAATACCTTATTAAAGGAAGCTCGTGCGATTGCTTCATATTCTTTTATCTTTGCTTCATCTGGTTTAGTGCCAGCGGCAGCACTTTCCATGGCTGCTACTTCAATTAATCCGTAATAAATTTCACCGCGGTACATGTGCATTTTTGCTGATCCAGCTGTTTCTGTGTTAACGGCTGCGAGATCGATAAAAGCTTTCGCTTTTGTTAATAAATTTTTAGAGGCCTCCAAACCAGCCATGGGATTGTACTTTTTCATTAATAAAGCGGCATCGGTAACATTTGCTTTTTGAGCGAAGGCGCCAAATCCAATTTGAGTAGCAAAAATACTGGCAATAATAAGTTGAAAATTGATTCTCATTTTATTCGTTTTTAATTTATAATTAGCATAATTCGCTGGTCGTTTTCAAGGACCATGCCATAGTTCCCTACTTTAATTATTCATCATCATCTTCGTCATCAAGCTCCTCTTCACTATCATTGGTGTTCATGTCATCATTTTCCGTCTCGTCGATGTCCTCATCCAAATCTTCAATAGGATCTAATTCCTCACTATTTTCCGATATTGGTAAGGCATCCAATAATTCTGCTTCATCATCTTCATCTTCCGTTCTTGGAACATTTGCTATAGCAGCGATTTCAGCGTTGTTTTTCAGATTGATTAATTTCACTCCTTGAGCCGCTCTACCCATTGTTCGGATGGTATCAATGTGCATTCGAATGGTCACCCCTGATTTCGTGATAATCATTAAATCATCTTCGTCCCTTACGTTCTGAATGGATAATAATTTACCAGTTTTATCAGTGATATTCATCGTTTTCACCCCTTTTCCACCACGATTAGTGATACGGTAAACAGGTTCTTTGTCTTCGGGATCATTTAAAAACGTTCGTTTCCCAAATCCTTTCTCAGAAACAACTAATATGGTAGAGAAAATGTCTTCTACACAGATCATTCCTATTACTTCATCGCCTGCTTGAGTAAGCGTAACCCCTCTCACACCGGCAGCGTTTCGGCCCATTGGACGAACTTTTGCCTCATTGAAACGAATCGCTCGACCAGTGCTTGTTGCCATGACGATTTCGTTAGCTCCATTAGTTAATCTTGCCTCTAACAATTCATCGTTATCTCGAATGGTAATAGCATTAATACCATTAGAACGTGGACGAGAATACGCATCTAAGGATGTTTTTTTAATTACACCAAACTTAGAGCACATGATAATAAAATTGTTGCTTGTATATTCTTTATCCGTTAAATCCAATACTTTAACATACGCTTTAACTTTATCATCTTGTGGAATATTGATCAGGTTTTGAATCGCCCGTCCTTTAGATAATTTATTCCCTTCAGGAATTTCATAAACCCGCATCCAGAAACAACGTCCTTTTTCTGTAAAGATTAATAAGTAGTTATGGTTGGTGGCAACGAATAGATGTTCTAAGAAATCCTTGTCTCGTGTTGTAGATCCTTTAGATCCCATGCCACCACGATTTTGAACTTTGTATTCTGCTAAATTCGTTCTTTTAATATAACCAGCATGTGAAATAGTAACAACCACTTCCTCATCCGCAATTAAATCTTCCATTCGCATTTCGCTCGCAGAATATTCAATAGATGAACGTCGTGCATCGCCATACTTCGTGCGCATATCGGTTAACTCATCCTTAATTATTTGTTTCCGTCTTTCTTCATTTGCTAAAATGTCTTTTAAGTCCGCAATTAAGGCCATTAATTCGTTGAATTCAGTTCGAAGCTTATCTTGCTCTAGTCCAGTTAAATGACGAAGACGCATGTCAACAATTGCACGCGTCTGAATTTCTGACAAACCAAAGCGCGTAGAAAGTCTTTCTCTTGCATGGTCTGGACTGTCTGATGTTTTGATTATTTCAATTACTTCATCAATGTTATCTGAAGCAATGATTAATCCTTCTAAAATATGGGCTCTTTCTTCTGCTTTTCGTAATTCAAATGTAGTTCTACGAACCACAACTTGGTGTCTAAATAGAATGAATTGCTCAATGATTTGCTGTAAGTTTAACAAGCGAGGTCGTCCATCAACTAAACAAATGTTATTAACTGAGAATGAAGTTTGTAGAGCAGTAAACTTATATAATTTATTTAATACAACATTGGCAATTGCATCGCGTTTAATTTCAAAAACGATACGCATTCCATTTCTATCGGATTCATCTCTTAAATCTGAAATTCCCTCGATTTTTTTATCGTTAACTAAGTCGGCGATTTTTTTAATCATTTCCGCCTTATTTACCTGATATGGAATTTCAGTTACAATGATTTGTTCCCTTCCATTAACCTCTTCAATTTCTGCTTTCCCACGAATAACAACACGTCCCCTTCCTGTTAGAAAAGCATCGCGGACACCTTCGTATCCATAAATTATTCCACCTGTTGGAAAATCAGGTGCTTTCACATAATTCAACAACTCTTCTATTGGCAAATCTTTGTTGTCAATCATGGCAATGATACCATCAATTACTTCGGTAAGATTGTGTGGTGCCATGTTAGTAGCCATACCAACAGCAATTCCAGACGCACCGTTAATTAATAAATTCGGAATTTTAGTTGGAAGTACGGTTGGCTCTTCTAAACTATCGTCAAAATTAGGACGGAAATCTACGGTCTCTTTTTCTAGATCGTCTAACATCTCTTCCGTAATTTTTCGCAATCTTGCTTCGGTATATCGCATTGCTGCAGGACTATCTCCATCAACTGATCCGAAGTTTCCTTGTCCATCAACTAGCGGATAACGCAAAGACCAAGGCTGTGCCATACGCACCATGGTATCGTATACCGAGCTATCTCCATGTGGGTGATACTTACCCAAAACTTCTCCGACAATTCTTGCCGACTTCTTATGTGCTTTGTTGGAATATACGCCCAAGTCTTGCATGCCGTATAAAACCCTTCTGTGAACAGGTTTAAATCCATCTCGAACGTCAGGTAACGCACGTGAAACGATAACAGACATCGAATAATCGATGTAAGCTGATTTCATTTCATCTTCAATGTTTATCTGAATTATTCTTTCTCCTTCTGCCATAACTTAAATATTGTATTTTATATTGTTGCTAAGAATTTTATTTCTAGGCTTCCAAAATTAGTGATTAATAGCCATTTTTTAGTGTTAATATAAAGTTAATTACTAACAAATTTTAATGATAAATTGTGAATAATTATGGTGTATGCATTTTGATATAATAGTTATATTTGTTCCAATACATCCTTAATTCAACTATGGAGGCAAAATTTTCACCACGCGTAAAAGATTTAATACGATTAAGCAGAGAGGAGGCAATTCAACTACACAATGATTTTGTTAGCCCTGAGCATTTGCTATTGGGATTATTAAAGTTAAATGAAGGAAAAGCGATACAAATTATTAAAGAATTTGAATTAGATCATTTGGTATTGAAAAAGGAATTAGTCGCGGTTTTGAAAAAATCTGCAGCTGCATCTCCCCCTCAATTATCGACAATTCCTTTGTTGAAGCAAACAGAAAATATTATTAAACAATCTTATTTAGAGGCCAAGCTTTTTAAATCAACAGTTATTGGAACGGAGCATTTGCTTTTAACAATTTTGCGCTATGAGGATTGTGCTGCCTGTCAAATATTGAATAAATATGGACTTATTTATGATAACGCTAAAGATGAATATGAAACTATGATAGAAGAACAAAAATTTCCAAAAGCGGAGTTTCCGAGTAACAATGACGACGAAGAAAATTTCTCTTCACCAACTCCGCGTAAACCAGTTGATTCAAAATCAAAAACACCTGTACTAGATAATTTCGGTAGGGATTTAACTAAAATGGCGGAAGCCGGCAAATTAGATCCAATTGTAGGACGTGAAAAAGAGATTGAACGCGTAAGTCAAATTCTTTCAAGAAGAAAGAAAAACAATCCAATTTTAATTGGTGAGCCGGGCGTTGGAAAAAGTGCCATTGCAGAAGGATTGGCTCTAAGGATTATGCAACGTAAAGTTTCACGCATCTTATTTGGTAAACGGATTGTTTCACTTGATTTAGCTTCCTTAGTTGCCGGTACAAAATACCGAGGACAATTTGAAGAAAGAATGAAGGCCGTAATGCAGGAGTTGGAGAAAAACCCTGATATCATTCTATTTATTGATGAGATCCATACCATAATCGGTGCAGGTGGGGCAAGTGGTTCCTTAGATGCTTCCAATATGTTTAAACCAGCACTTGCCAGGGGTGAACTGCAAGCTATCGGTGCAACAACGCTAGATGAATACCGTCAGCACATTGAAAAAGATGGCGCACTCGAGCGTAGGTTTCAAAAAGTAATTATCGAACCAACATCGATCGATGAAACGATTCAAATCCTTCAAAATATTAAGCAACATTATGAGGATCATCATTCCGTGGAATATACGGATGAGGCTATCAATGCTTGTGTTAAGTTAACGGAACGTTATATTACGGACCGTCACCTTCCGGACAAAGCGATTGATGCCTTAGACGAAGTGGGTTCGCGTGTACATATTACAAATATTAATGTCCCTCAAGAAATTCTTGATATTGAAGGAAAATTAGATGAGATGCATGTGGAGAAAATGGATGCTATCCGCTCACAGTCTTATGATAAAGCTGCCGTACTTAGGGATGCAGAGAAAGCACTTAATGATTCCCTAGAACTTGCTAAAAATCTTTGGGAAACGGAATCTAAGTCTAATAAAATAATCGTTACTGAAGAAGATGTTGCGGAAGTTGTTTCTATGATGTGTGGTATTCCTGTAAATAAGGTGTCTCAAACAGAAACTGGAAAATTATTGAATATGGGTGAAATCATCCGTGGGAAAGTAATTGGACAGGAAGAAGCTGTTGAAAAAGTAGTGAAAGCCATTCAACGAAATAGAGCTGGTTTAAAAGACCCTAATAAACCGATTGGTTCATTTTTCTTCTTAGGTCCAACAGGAGTTGGAAAAACACAATTAGCAAAAGTATTAGCAAAGTATATTTTTGATACGGAAGATGCGCTCATCAGAATCGATATGTCTGAGTACATGGAGAAATTCTCTATTTCTAGACTAGTAGGAGCACCTCCAGGATATGTTGGTTATGAAGAAGGTGGTCAACTTACAGAAAAAGTGAGAAGAAAACCTTATTCAATCATCTTACTTGACGAAATTGAGAAAGCTCATCCCGATGTGTTTAACTTATTATTGCAAGTGTTAGATGATGGTCACATGACAGACGGACTAGGTCGTAAAATTGATTTTAAAAACACAATCCTTATCATGACATCGAATATTGGCGCTCGTCAATTACAAGATTTTGGAACAGGAGTAGGGTTCGGAACACGGTCTCAAATTGATTCAAAGGAAGATAACTCGAAGGCGGTAATTCAAAATGCGTTGCGCAAAGCGTTTTCTCCTGAATTTTTAAATCGTGTCGATGATATGATTATGTTCAAGCCGCTTGGCAGACCTGAAATTCATAAAATCATTGATTTGGAATTGGATCATTTATACAACAGGATCAAAAATTTAGGGTACTTCATTGAAATGACCGATAAAGCGAAAGATTTTATTGTTGATAAAGGCTACGATGAGAAATTTGGGGCGCGTCCTTTAAAACGAGCTATTCAAAAATTCATTGAAGATCCATTAGCGGAGGAAATAATTAATACAAATCTTGCGGAAGGAGATACCATTCTTTTAGATATTGAAGCCGGAAAGGAAGAATTAACATTGATAATTAAAAAACCCAAAGCAGTCAAAAAGGTTGCTAAGAAGTAAGTTGGAAATTGATGTAATGAAAAAAAACCAACATGAAAATGTTGGTTTTTTTTATGAGTAAAAATTTAGCTTCAAAAATTTAATTATAATAATCTTATATGAGTGATCGTCATCTTACCACAAAATCTTTTTGGTATGATTTTAAATAAAAATACATGCCAAAAAGGGATCTATTTCATATTTTTTCGCTGGATTACATCCAGCGTTAAAAATAGTTAACCCCTCAGGGGTTAATGTAATTATCTCGTGGTATAATTAAGACCAGTCAAATAATCTTATTGCTTTCCTATTAAGTGACAGCAATTTCATCAGACATGTATTCTCCAGCTTTCAATTTTCCAACGATATTAGAAAAACTTTCAATGGTATATTTCACATCTTCTAAAGTGTGAACTGCGGTTGGTATAAGTCGTAAGATGATCATTCCTTTTGGTACTACAGGATATACAACCATGGAACAAAAGATATTATAATTCTCGCGTAAATCGTAAATTAAATTCGTAGACTCCGGAATGGATCCATTTAAATAGACGGGAGTAACGCACGTATTTGTTTCACCAATTTGAAATCCAGCTTCCACTAATCCTGATTGAAGAGCATGGGTAATTTCCCAAAGTTTATTCTTAAGTTCGGGCATGTTACGCATTAATTCTAAGCGTTTTAGCAAACCAACAACTAGCGGAATTGGTAAAGCTTTTGCGAATATTTGTGAGCGCATGTTGTAGCGTAAATATTCTACTACTTGTGCATCGCTTGAAATAAATCCGCCGATTAATGCAAATGATTTTGCGAAAGTCCCAAAATAAACATCTATTCCGTCCTGGCAATTTTGTTCTTCTCCAGTTCCAGCTCCAGTTGCACCCAATGTGCCAATGCCATGAGCATCATCCACAAATAACCTAAAATTGAATTTCTTTTTTAATTCAACAATCTCTTTCAGTTTGCCTTGGTCACCTCGCATACCGAAAACACCTTCCGTAATCACAAGGATGGCTCCACCAGTTTCATTCGCTAGTTTAGTTGCTCGTTGCAATTGCTTCTCACAATCCTCAACATCGTTATGTTTAAAAACATATCTCTTGCCCATGTGTAAACGCACGCCATCTATAATACAAGCATGAGATTCAGAATCGTATACGATAACGTCATGACGATCTACCAAACAATCAATGGCAGAAAGGATCGCTTGGTAACCAAAGTTACAAAGGATAGTATCTTCTTTACCCACAAAGGCAGAAAGTTCATTCTCTAATTGTTCATGGGCATTGGTGTTACCACTCATCATTCTAGCTCCCATTGGCATGGCGAAACCATAATCGGCAGCCGCTTCAGCATCTGCTTTTCTAACTTCAGGATGATTCGCTAAACCCAAGTAATTATTTAGTGACCAATTTAATTTTTCTTTCCCTCTAAAAATCATGTTCGGGCCAATATCCCCTTCTAGTTTCGGAAAAGTAAAATAGCCATGAGAAGCTTTTGCATGTTGGCCGATTGGCCCTCTGTTAGCTTGGATTTTTTCGAAAATATCAGCCATAGTTAGATTTTTATTATATGTTAATTTTAATTAAACAAAATTACTTAAAATAAGTTTTTGAACGCATTGACAGTCTTCAATTTATCAACAGCGAAAGGAGTACAACTCAAATTTCGATCTAAGGCCGAATTAAATTAATAATAAATTGCTCTTCTTACTTTAGAAATGTATTTTGCTAAGCGGATTACTTGTTTTGTATAGCCAAATTCGTTGTCGTACCATGTATATAGAACGATGTTTTTTCCATTTTTTGAAATTATGGTAGCACTTGAGTCATAAACAGAACAGCAGGTATTTCCAATAATGTCTGAGGAAACTAATTCTGGATCGATTGAATAGTAAATTTGATTTACTAGTTCGCCATTTAAAGCCGCATTTTTTATCGTGTTATTAATCTCATCGACTGAAGTTTCTTTCGATAATTCCAAACTTAAGATTGCTAGTGAACCGTTAGGTGTAGGAACCCGAACGGCATTGGCAGTTAATTTATCTTGTAATTCGGGTATTACTTTGGTCACGGCATTTCCAGCACCTGTTGAAGTAATTACCATATTAACAGCTGCGGCTCGACCTCGACGTGGTTTTTTATGCATGTTATCCAACAAGTTCTGATCATTCGTATAGGCATGGACTGTTTCAATATGGCCACGAACCACTCCGAAAACATCGTTAACTACTTTTAATATGGGTGAAATGGCGTTCGTAGTACAAGATGCTGCAGAGAATAATTTTTCGTCCTCTAAGTTCAGTGTGTTTTGATTGATACCAAAAACAATGTTAGGCATCTCTTTACCAGGTGCTGTAAGTAGAACCTTAGAAACTCCTTTTGATTGTAAGTGTCTTGATAAAGTTTCACGGGTGGTAAAAACACCAGTATTATCTATTACCAATGCGTTATTTATGCCATACTCGGTATAGTCGATGTCTTCTGGATTCGATGCATTGATCATCCGAACGATTTGCCCATTAATGATTAAGGCTTTATTTTCTAAATCTTCTAAAACTGTGCCTTTAAATGCGCCATGAACTGAATCATTCCGCAACAAAGAGGCTCTTTTTATAATGTCCGCATCCGACGCCCCACGTGTTACAATTGCTCTGAGACGTAATTGTTGTCCTTTGCCAGCTTGGCGAATAAGTTCACGAGCAGCCAATCTTCCGATACGTCCAAATCCATATAAAACAACATCTCGAGGTTGAATTTCATTGCTTGCTGATGGTTCAAATCCTGCTAATTTTTTTTCAATAAAATCAGTTTTTGAATCATATTGGGAAGCATCAGAAAGCCATTCGCTGGCTAATTTTCCGATATCTAACTTTGATGGTGTAATGTTAAGCGATAAAATAATTTCTGCTAAATCTGAAGTGGTATAAACGTCGATTGGTTTATTGACAACTTTCCCGGCATAGCTATGAAGATTTAATATTTCTGAAATGGTTACATCAGTAAGGTGATGTCTAAAGATTACTAATTCGATACCTTTATCGTAAAGTAGTTCACCCACAAATCGTTGTAATTTTACAGCAGCTCTTTCATCTTCGATGTGCTTCTTTAATTCCTTTTCGTAACTTAAATCTTGATTCATTTTTTATGATGGTTTTTTAATAAAATAGACAAAAAAAAAAGGCTAGCGACATAGTTGCTAGCCTTTTGAAAATCTGTTTAACCCAAGTAGGATTTCAATAACTTGTTTCGAGAAGCATGACGCAATCGTCGAATCGCTTTTTCTTTAATTTGACGAACTCGCTCACGTGTTAAATTAAATTTAGAACCAATCTCTTCTAAGGTTAATCCGTGATTCATGCCAATTCCAAAGAACAATCTAATAATTTCTCTTTCTTTATCAGTCAAAGTGCTTAAAGATCTTTCGATTTCTTTTTGAAGTGACTCCGCCATTAATACGTGATCCGTTTTTGGTGCATCGGCATTTGCCATTACGTCCATTAAGGTACCGCCATCTTCATTGGTTGAAAGAGGAGCGTCCATTGATACGTGTCTACCAGAAACATTAAGACTTTCTTTTATTTTGTCTTCATGAACATCTAATGCTTCCGCCAACTCTTCTGCTGAAGGTGGTCGTTCAAACTCTTGTTCTAACCTTGAAAATGCTTTGTTTATTTTATTTAAAGAACCAACTTGATTCAAAGGCAAACGAACGATTCTAGCTTGTTCTGCTAAAGCTTGTAAAATAGATTGGCGAATCCACCAAACCGCATAAGAGATAAATTTGAATCCACGAGTTTCATCAAATTTCTGTGCCGCTTTAATTAAACCTAAATTACCTTCATTGATTAAGTCAGGTAAGGTTAATCCTTGATTTTGATATTGTTTAGCAACGGAAACAACAAACCTAAGGTTTGCTCTCGTTAATTTTTCTAATGCTTTTTGGTCACCAGCTCTAATTTTTCTGGCTAATTCAACTTCTTGTTCTGCTGTTATTAATTCTTCACGGCCAATATCTTGTAGATACTTATCTAAGGATTGACTTTCGCGATTTGTTATTGATTTAGTTATTTTTAGTTGTCTCATGTATGAAAGAGCTCTTTAAAGGATTTGTAATTAATCGTTTCGGCAAAGTAACGCCAAAAAAAGGGAACGAAAAAATATAGATTTCAACATTTTGCACTAGTTTTCAACCATCAATTGTAGATAAAACCGATTTATAATCCGAATCCTCGATAGTCCTTAATTCCACTTTCTGACATGATTTCCAGAAGGATACCACTGTTAGAACCATTAAGTTTTGTTGTGAGCTCTTCAACAGTGTCTATTGGCTCGTTATTAATTTTAGTAATTATGGAACCAACTGCTAATCCAATTGATTTTAACTTCCCAGAAGTGATGGTTTTTATCTTTACACCATAAGTAATATTGAGCGATTTTTTCTCTTGCGTACTTAATTCAACAAAAGTAGCTCCCAAAGCTGTATTCTTATTTATTACTTCTTTTGATGTTATTCCTGTCTCACCATCTTGATTTCTTAAAATCAATTCTTTCGTCGTCTCGGTTCCATCCTTTTTTCGTAAAGTTAGCATTACCTTATCTCCCGGCATGCGCTTTCCAATTTCCTCTTGTAATTCAGTAACAGAATTCACCTCTCTGGTACCAATTTTTAAAATGATGTCCCCGTCCTTTAATCCAGCTTTTGCAGCACTTCCATTTTCCGATACCTTTGATATATAAACGCCTTTTAGGTTGGGGAGATTATTCTTTTCTTTTAATTCCTGTGTGATATCCGTAATTTCTACTCCTAAAAAACCGCGTTGTACAATTCCAAAATCAATAATATCACGCATGACTTTTTGTACTAGATTAATAGGAATGGCAAATGAATATCCGGTGTAGCTACCTGTTTCAGATGCGATAGCAGTATTAATCCCTATTAATTCGCCTTTTGTGTTTACTAAAGCGCCCCCGCTATTTCCTGGATTTACGGCAGCATCTGTTTGTATAAATGACTCAATAGGTACTATGTCCTTGTCGTTTCTATTTCCCAAAAGATTGATGTTTCGTGCTTTGGCAGAAACAATTCCAGCTGTAACAGTAGATGTTAAGTTAAACGGATTTCCTACCGCTAATACCCATTCGCCAATCTTTACATCATCACTGTTGCCTAGAGAAATCGGTTGAAATGGTTTGCTGCCTTCTATTTTAAGAACGGCAATATCGGTAGCTGGATCTGAACCTACGAGTTTTGCCGTATATTTAGAACGATCATTTAAGGTAACTTCTATCTCACTTGCTTCAGCAATCACATGATTATTAGTAACAATATACCCTTCTGAAGATATGATAACTCCTGAACCAGCTGCTGCTCCATATTGTTTGAATTCACGGCCTCCTGCGCCCGGGCCATAAAAGAATTCCTGAAATGGATCTCGTTGAAAGGTGGTATGCACAACTTTTGTGGTAACATGGACAACCGAATTAATAGTGCTTTCTGCTGCAGCTACAAAATCCACAGGACCAGTAGGATTTAATCCAGCATATTTGGAAGGATTTAAGCGATTACCATCAATTACTCGTTCCGAGAGTGGTTGATTTATATTTGTAACGGTAAAATAAATAGCTAATGGTATGGCTCCTCCAATAATTCCAATTCCAAAAACTTTAAGTAATGCGATCGATTTCATGGTTTTAAAAATTAAAAATTAAGCTACAAAATTATATAATTTTAGAAAAAAAAATAAAATTTACCTTAAATTTTTATAGGTTCTTTCAAAGAGTTTATTGTAATAATAATAATTGATAAAGTTACCAACGAACCTATTATTAATACTAATTTTGTGAATTTAAAACAATAATAATATGTGATTATTTTGTTTTAAATGCAACGATTGAAGCAGATACGTTTTTTGTAAACTTTTTCGCTTCAGTCAAAAATTTCCTTGGTGTCCAAACAGTAGGATAGTCCTGGTATATTCTGGAAGTGAGACACAATAAATCACCTGGAAAATTCCTGAAATTATTACAACGTGGACCAGAATAATCCTCATTGCTTTGGGGGCTTATATTATTTTCTTCCAGCCAATTTTGAAATTCAAAGCTAGCTTCATTATCAAATGGCGTATTGTTCTTTATATAATAATTTAGGTCATTGTCATTTAGCAGGAGTAATTTATCTATCAATGAATTATATTTTGCTAGCAATTTTATTTCGGCATCCCAAAACTTTTGGGTGGTAAATCCTTCCCAATAAAGAACTGATTCTTCGCCAATGTGAGCTGCTTTATATCCTAGTCTTGAATTTAATTTTCGAATAGAATTCTTTCCGTATAAATCCCAAGCGGCGAATAGTAAGCTCGGATTATTGCAAACTGTTTGTCTCCAGCCTAATTTGTATTCATCTGGGGTGTCTTCGCCATTATACCAAATGCCTTCATCACCATTAGATTCTGGCGTTAAGGCAGGAATATTTACTATTAAAAAATCTGAAAGATAGAGGGGGACTATTTCATCATTGTCTCTGATCCAATTATTAGCCTCTTCATTCCAAGTATAGGTGTATGGCGCATAATATTCAATAACATTTTTTTCAATCTTATCAATTTGGGCTTCGGTATAGAGGTTTACTAAAACAAAAGATACACTCATAAATAATAAGGGTAGAGCTAATATGTAAATCAGGTATTTTTTCATGTTAAATGTTTAAATTGAATGCTAAGTTAAATTGGGATATAAATTTAAGACAAAAAACAAAAATAGGAATGAGTTTTGGAAAATATTTTATATTCTTTTCCTCTTTAATATTTTTGAATTGATTCGGCTTTGATGTTTTTGTAATCGAAAAAAGTCGTTTTTGTGAGGGGTAATTGATTCATGCAACCAATCATTTTTCTATCTTTGTTATCCAAATGAAACACATCCATTTTTCTAAATACGAAGGTACAGGCAACGATTTTATTTTAATAGATAATTTAAACGGGACCTTTAATTTCTTGTCAGAAGTTCATATTATTAAATTATGTGATCGCAAATTAGGCATTGGTGCAGATGGCTTAATCCTTATTAATTCAGATGAATCTAGTGACTTTTACATGGATTTTTTTAATTCAGATGGGTCGAAAAGCTTTTGTGGAAATGGATCTAGGTGCGCAGTGTTATTTACAATGTCTTTAGGAATTCATAAAGGCGAGACAGTATTTAGAGCGATTGATGGGGTACATAAAGGATCTGTTTCTGGTGACAATGTTTCTATTGAAATGAATGATGTAAGTACTATCACAGCGCATATGGATGATTATGTGTTGGATACAGGTTCTCCGCATTATGTTCAGTTTAACGATGATTTATCGAGTGAAAATACCATTCGAAAGGGCAAAGAAATTCGCTTTAGTTCCCCATTTCTTAAGAATGGTATTAATGTTAATTTACTGCAAGTACTTTCTCCTGATCAGATTAAAATTGCTACGTATGAACGTGGAGTAGAGGATGAAACGCTTTCATGTGGTACTGGAGCAACGGCATGTGCGCTTGTGCATGATTTTGTAAGTAATTCTACTTTTAATAAAATACAGGTGAACGTAAAAGGAGGGGTATTATCGGTAAGTTTTAAACGTGGATCAAAGGGGAATTATTCTCAAATTGTACTTTCTGGTCCCGCAAATTTCATTTTTAGTGGATCTATCGACTCTTGAATATTATTCTTTGCCCTTGCCAATTTGTCAACTCGATGGAATTTCGCTAGACAAATCATTGCTGTGGGTAATTCATGCAGATAAAACACCTGTTCATTTGGGGATTTCAAGCAATGGTTCCTATTTTAGCTTGAAAAAAAAAGGGAAAGATGAACACCTATCAATAGAGATATTACTGGAATTATTGTCTCGTAAACAAATTCCAACGCTTGTTTTTTTATTATCTAAAACGATTGAATTAAGTAGCCTGAGCGATTCTTTTTCACAATATCACAAAACAAAAGTTGGCGAACTTTCCTGTATTCAACCAGTTTTAAATAGTATAGGAGCGCCAAGTTCTATTCCCAAAGTGCATGAATTGATCGATTATTTATTTCAAACGAATGCTATTAAAACTATATTTGGCATGCATTTAATGTCGGATTTTAAAGGTATTCATAACTATTCAGTTGGTGCAATAGACGATTTTTTAACAACATAAGTAATATGCTTAAATCAAAGGAGCTGTTTTTGAGAGCGGTTGAAAGCTCAGATGCCACCACGCTTTTTCTATGGGAAAATGATGTGAATCATTGGCGAATTGCCAATACGGAAACTCCTTTTTCTATGCATGCGATTCATAATTTAATTGAGCAATATGCCTCGATTCGTACTTCGGGACAACTTCGTATGATCATTTGTATTCAGGAAACGAATCAGGCAATTGGTGCGATTGATTTATACGATGTTAATTTTAAACATGGTTTTGCAACAGTTGGGATTTTAATAGCCAATAAAGAACATAGAATGCTTGGATATGCAAAGGAAGCAATGAAACTTTTAATTGATTATTCGGAAAATATCTTGGATTTGGTAAATTTACAGTGTTTTATTCATGCTGATAATTTAGCAAGTATCGGTTTGTTTGAAGGCTTAGGCTTTGAGAAAGTAGGAGTAAGAAAAAAATGGTATCGAATTAGAGATTATAGAATGGATGAAATATGTTATCAATTATGCTTAAAAAAAGACGAATAGTTATTGGGATTATCTGTGTGGTAGTCCTTGGATTAGTTATTTTACTTCCGAAAGGACTTGTGTATTTAGCAAGTACGAAATCTTCTATTAATACGGAGAGTAAATTTTTCTACATTAAAGAGCGATTGTCTCTCGTTGAACTTGCCAATCGATTGGAAAAAGAGGGGTTTATTAGTGATAAAAAGGCCTTCATCTCCGTAGGCGAATATAAAGGTATCGCGCCCAATGAAATCGCCTTGGGTAAATACAAAATTCAGCCGTCAACATCATTTAGAATGTTATTAAATGGCTTTACGCTCAATTCAAATGGGAATGGAAATGCTGAAGTAGAGGTTGAGGTGACTTTTAATAATTGCATAACAATTAATGATTTAGCCGAAAAAGTTTCTAAATGTTTATTTATTGATAGCGCGAAATTAATTACCTTATTGAACGACTCCGCCACGTTATCAAAATATGGCTTTACAGCGCAACAATTTCCTGCCATGTTCATTCCTAATACCTATAAATTTTATTACGACACGGATGAAAAGCAGTTTGTAGAACGCATGGCGAAGGAGTTTAAATTATTTTGGACAAATGATCGCAAAGCTAAAATGAAAAATATCGGCTTAAGCTCCCCAAGTCAGGTGGTTACTTTGGCAAGTATTGTTTATTCTGAACAATCTATTGTTTCTAAGGAGTGGCCAATTATCGCTGGTTTGTATTTAAATCGACTTAAAAAAGGAGTGCGTTTGCAGTCGGATCCAACCTTCAAGTTTTGCTGGGGGGATAAATTAGTTGGTGTTCAGCGCTTATTAAATGTGCATCGTGACATTGATTGTGAATACAATACTTATAAAATTAATGGATTGCCTCCAGGTCCAATTTGTTTTCCTTCTTCTAAAGTGGTGGATGCAGTTTTAAATAGATCAAATGTCGATTATATCTACATGTGCGCAAAACCTGATTATTCTCATTGCCATGATTTTGCTGTTTCGGGAGCTGATCATTTAAAAAATGCTAAGGTCTTTCAAAATTGGTTGGCTGGAGAAATCAAGAAAAAAGAAAAATAAATGAAAAGACGATCTTTTTTTAAAGCGGGATTAAGTTTGGGAGCTATCTCTCTACTTGAGCCTATTAAAGGTGCCGATTTATTAGCAAATTCTTTTGAAGGAACTACTACTGGTCCCATTGTGTTGTCAACTTGGGTTCACGGATTAGAGGCGAATCGTGCTGCTTGGGAAGTGTTGAGTAAAGGAGGAAGTGCAGTTGATGCTGTGGAAAAAGGAGTACGTGTCACGGAAGCAGATTTGACAAATAGAAGTGTGGGAATTGGTGGCAGACCCGACCGCGATGGTCACGTTACGCTAGATGCTTGTATCATGGATGAAAAATCGAGGTGTGGAGCCGTCGCTTTTATGGAGGGAATTGCACATCCAATTTCGGTGGCAAGAGCGGTAATGGATTCTACGCAACACGTTATGTTAGTTGGGGATGGAGCGGAGAAATTTGCGATTGAAAATGGTTTTGAACAAGCAAAAATGCCTTTACCTGAAGTGAAGAAAGATTGGCAAGAATGGAAAAAGGAAAATAAGGATCTATTTAAAAAGCCGACCATTAATAATGAGAATCATGATACTATCGGAATGATTGCTATGGATGCCAAAGGTAATTTGAGTGGTGCTTGTACCACAAGTGGATGGGCTTATAAAATGCACGGACGAGTAGGGGATTCTCCGATTATCGGTGCTGGGCTTTTTGTTGATAATGAAGTGGGGGCAGCAACTTCTACCGGATTAGGGGAGGCTATTATTCGCGTTTCGGGAAGTAGTATGGTCGTGGAATTAATGCGACATGGGTATACTCCTTTAGACGCTTGCAAAGAGGTTGTTAATCGAATAATAAAAAAGCATAGCGATCTCAGTAATCTTCAATGTGGATTTATTGCTATTGATAAGAAAGGAAATGTCGGTGCGTATTCTGTTTATGCAGGATTCAATTATGCTCTTAAAACCTCCTCAGAGGACAAAATGGTCGACGCTGCCTTTGATAGAAATTGGTGACATTTACTTGTTAAAAAAGTCTACTTTTTCAAGAAGACATTTAAATTTAACTAGGCTTTATCGACCTGATTTATTCAAATTGATTTGAAATGTCATTTCGTTATTACAAAATTCAGTTTTCAAAGTTCAAAAAAAACCAACCTATTAAATCATACGTAAACAACGGAATGGTACGTGTTCTTTAATAAGTTGGTTTTTTTTTTTTTTTTAGATTACAAATCGTATTGATTCATAGCATCTTGCATGGCTTTCTCAACGTCTTTTCCTGCACCTTTCATGGCTTTGTCTACCTGGCTTTTTGCATCTTTCATAGCCTTATTTACATCTTCATTAGAGTTTAAAAGTTTCATTGATTCTTCTAATGCTTTACCATAAGTTGCATATGCAGCGTCTAGATCTACCATCTTTCCAGCTTCTAATTGTACTGCTAGTTTAGTTAAGGAAAGCATAGCTTTTAATTCTGTAGCTGGAAATTTATCTTTTGCATAATTTTCTAATTCATCAAGTTTTACTTTATAAGCTTCTTTTTCAGCATCAGTACCTTTTTTAGCTATTTCCGCATATTCTGATATCATTTCTTTGTATTTATCTGATGCATCTTTCGATGTTGTTAATGTTTCTAAATTCAACTCTTCAGAAGCAAGATCTTGACCTGTTTCTTGACCAGCTGTAGCAGTTGTGTCAGCTTTTGGGGCATCCATTTCAGTTTTGTCTTCGTCTTTATCTGACCCACCACAACTTGTTAAGGCAAGAGAAAAGCAAGCCATAAAAACAGATACATAAATAAATTTTCTTTTCATTTTTTATAATTAATAATTACCTACTCTAATAGTCTTTTCGGAAACCGACAAAATATCAATCATTAATATCTCAAAACAAATTTAGAAAAAATAAAAAGAAATTCATCAGCTAATTAAAACTTTTAATTCATAACTTTTTTCATTATTTTTTTATTATCAAAAACGATTTTTTTTATGTTTTTTTGCAAATCATGAATTTAAATAAGAGTGTTTTTATTGTATTATCTTTCCTATTTTCTTTTGGGTTTTATGCACAACAGGAACTTAACTGGGAATTTTATCATCCGATAAAAAAGGAATGGTTTTCTTTTGGTAATGTTGGAAGTATTCAAGAAAAATTAATGGAGACTGGGGAGCTTCCAAATCCATTTTTTGGGGAAAATGAAAAGGAATTTCAGTGGGTAGAGGAGCATGCGTGGAAGTTTAGAAGCACATTTTATCTTTCAGATAAGGAATTGAGTGCAGAAAGTTTGTTTTTAAATTTTCCCAATATTGATACGTATGGAGAAGTTACGATCAATGAGACTATTCTTGGAAGTACTTCTAATTTTTTTATCCCTCATAATTTTGAGATCAAAGATGTAGCAAAACCGAGTAAAAATACTGTTTATGTGACAATTACGCCACCGGTATTGTATCATAAATCACGCTACGAAACGGAAAATTTCCATTACCCAGCGCCTAATGACCTCGCTAAAATTAAGGCAGCTCCCTTAACTAGAAAACCTCAATTTCAGTTTGGCTGGGATTGGGCATTGAGAATGAATACTATTGGGTTTTCAAAACCAGTACAACTTATTTCTGCAGGCGACAATTCTATTCAACAATGTGTGGTGAGTACTTTGTATCAATCGAGTAATGCGGCCACGTTATTATATGTGATGGAGACTAAAGTTCCTACGAACGGAGGCGCGATTTCTTCGGCATTGTTTGGAGTGCATCCATTGATTATAGATTCGCTTCCATCGAATCATTTTCAGTTTGATTTTCAATTAGAAAATCCAAAATTATGGTGGCCTGTAGGTTTTGGAGAACCAACTTTATACACGGATACGCTGCGTTTGTTAAATTCAAAGGGCGAGGTGCTCGACCAACTTATTATAGACTTTGGGGTGCGTACAGCTCAATTAGTGCAGACACCAGACGAATGGGGTACATCCTATGAATTTAAGGTAAATGACATTCCTATTTTTTGCAAAGGCGCCAATTACATTCCACAATCCGTTTTTCCAGCTGCGGTTAAGGATATAGAAATTGAGGATATGATTGATCAAATGCTTGCCGCCAATTTTAATATGGTCCGTGTTTGGGGTGGCGGAGATTATCCTGGTGATGTTTTTTATAAAACCTGCGATAAAAAAGGATTGTTGGTTTGGCAAGATTTAATGTTCGCTTGTGCTATGTATCCAGGAGACAATGAATTTTTAAGTAATGTAGAAAATGAATTGAACTATCAAATTCCTCGAATTACCGCACACCCAAGTGTAATTCTTATAAACGGCAACAATGAAGTGGATGTGGCGTGGAAGAATTGGGGCTTTCAACTCCAGTATTCCTTGAATGATAAATCACAAAAAGTGATTGAAAAAGCGTACAAAGATTTGTTTCATACACTTGCCAATAAGGTAGTTTCAACCTGGACAACTACCTCGTATATCCATACTTCGCCACTCAGTAATTGGGGAAAAGATGAATTGTATAATCATGGCTCACAGCATTATTGGGGGGTGTGGCACGGAAATGATCCAATGTCGAATTTTGCAACAAAAATTGGGCGATTTAATGCGGAATATGGATTTCAAAGTTTTCCTGAATATTCAACCTTGGCAAAATTTGCAGCTAAAAAGGATTGGTTGCTCTCCTCTCCGGTGATGAAACACCACCAAAAAAGTTACGTGGGGAATGGTATGATTGAAAAGCAATCTGATTTGCTTTATGGTCCAACGGATGACTTTGAGGAGTTTGTGTATCGGTCGCAACTTACGCAAGCTTATGCAGTTTCTTCAGGCATCAATGGGCATCGATTAGACGCGCCACGATGCATGGGAACGCTTTACTGGCAATTAAATGATTGTTGGCCCGCGCCATCTTGGTCGAGTATTGATTATTATGGCAATTGGAAAGCGCTTCATTATACCGTCCGTGATGATTACAGGCAAGTCGCTGTATTGAAAAAGACGGACTCAAAAGGGAATGTCCAATTGTTTTTAAAGTCTGATGATCCAAAAAGCAATGAAAGTGCCGTGCAGGTAGTGCTAGAGGTTTATAATTTAGACGGGCTTTTGGTATCTAGTTCTACTCAAAAAATAGCCATCGACTACATGGAACAAATTTCATTGGGAACATTTAAACAGCAAAACCAAGTAGTAAAAGTGTTAGTTGGGAACCAATACGAACGGACCTTTCTTCTTAGCCAACAAAAATCCTTTCAGGGAAATGTGAAAGCGCTTGTAACTATAAAGCTAAATGATATAGATTCCATTAATAAAACAGCCGTCATTGAAATTGATAATGATAAATTTTTAGCGGATTTTTGGCTTTATACTAATCGGGAAGGGGTACGGTTTGATCAGAATTTCATACATCTATTACCTGGAAAACACTTTTTCTCTATTACGTTTGAAAGTTTACCTCTGTTGGAAGATTTTAATTATAAGTTTCGTTAATTTATTAAATTAACTAATTATGAAAAAATACAGTTTACTCTTTTTGCTTTTACCTCTCTGTTTTTCAATAATTCCCTCTGATAATCAAGACTAAAATTCAATGTTTATTATTGGTAATTGGAGTGGTGATATGCATAAAAAACCATTGAAAATTGTCATTGAAAAAATCAGTTACACACATTTTATTCCTTGCTAGAGGATAGTTTGAAAGGAAAAGCACATGAATTTTTTAAGAACTTATTGACGTTCAAATGTCTTATCTATGGTATTATCAGTAACATCGACAGTTATGAAATCGCAGGAACTCACACCTTTACATTTTTTTGGACAATTAGTGAGACATGATTTCCACCAAAAATTATTATATTCACTTATTATCTTATTTTTATGCTTCTCCCATAGTTTTTTCATTTCAATTTCATCCTCGTATTCTTCAAAACTTAATTTAGGAAACGTCTTTATATATTCGACTATAACTAGATGAGAGCATGATGGGCATTGCTGTTTTTCTTCCTTCAGCTCCAATTTATAATTTATTAAAAACTGTTCTGTACTTTTTTTTCTTTTTTCTTCAATTTCATTTTTTGATTGGTTTTCATTAGCACGAATTTCACCTGTAACTTCGTCAAAAATCCATTTTAAATTATCATTTAATTTATAAATCACTGTTATTTCCCCTCTATATTCCTTTTTAGTATAGTAATCGTTATATGTACTATTTATGGTGTATTGCAATTTATCATCATTGTAAGCTAATGGATCAGAATCAATAATTCGAGTGGAAATAATATCGAAAGTTTTAAATTCTTCTCTATTTAAAAAATTCCATCCTTTGGTTTCTTGACCTATTAGATCTGAAATAATTTCATGTTTTGATGGTTTATCAAAATTATCAGAATTACAAGATAGTAATGTTGAGCATAGGCCTAAGAAAAAAAATATTTTTTTCATTTATTTAAATTCACTGAATTCATTACGCAAATGTAACTGAATAATTTACAAAAATGTTCAATTATCTATAAAATAGTTAAATTTGAATGTACTAAAAGTTATTTATGTCACTATTGATTTAATAATAATCTGTTATATCTCTTGAGCTTGCTTTTAAGCAAGCGATCAAAGAAGAAATAGCAGATTTGGCTTTAGCCGCATAAAATAGTGTTAAGAAAATCTGTTAGATCTCTTGAGCTTGCTTTTAAGCAAGCGATCAAAAAGAGAATAGCAGATTTGGCTTTAGCCACATATAATAGTTGGTATGAGATGAATTGAATGATTTTTGTCTACTTATTTTTCAATTCAAGTGTGAAATAATACACATCTAACCATCCTTTCCATATACGTTTTTCACCTAGCGTTTCATTATGCCAAATGAAAATGAAATCACCTCCATATCTTTTAACTTCTTCCCATAATTGCTGTATCTTTTCTTTTGCTTCATTAGGGCTAAGTTTTAAATATTGATTTAAGGTTCCATCCATATAAACGAATGGATGTATTCGTAAGGACGTAACAGCATTGGTAGAAAGATCAAACCAAAGAAACGAATGAGCTGTCCCTGCTCTAAATCCAGCAATATCTGCATAGCCCATGGTGTAGTCATCGGTGATTTCATTGTCAATTAATGATTGATAACTAAGCGGAAACTCAAGTTTTAGATAATGTTGCCTGCTTTTATGAACTCTTTTATCTATTATTTCTTCTAATCGTTCAATTTCTTGGTGTAAGTAATAATAATAGGAAGTTGATTTATAACTTGGATGAATGCCTATTTCAATATGCTCATTCATTCTACGAATTAATTTTTGATGTTTTGGGTGTTTATAGGATAAGTTCTTATCATATTTAGCATAATCCCCAAGCAGCCAAAATAGAAGCACAGAAAAACCTTTGTTTTGTGTGTCTTCAATGATGTCATAGGTATCAAACGGGTCTTTTTTTAAGCCGCTTTGTACATTTTGACGTTCTAATAATCGCCGTGTGTGTCCGGTAATGGCATCTCGTAAATTTGCCATAGATGAACGAAAAAATCCTTTGTGCTTATAGGCATAGGCATTGTCAATATCGAAAGTAGGCAAAAACTGAAAGTCTTTACTGTTGGTATTTGATGAAATAGCAAGGAAATCTAAAATTGCTTCGCTCCAACGATCACACATTGCTTTTTCATGCCAAGCGAATCTAAATAAAGTTGAATTTTTTCCTTCAAATCTCCCGTGCTTATCGCGTAACTTGGAATTATATTCTTCCATTCTGCTAAGAATATAAAATATAGCGGCAAGAGGATCCACTACATCATCAAATTGAAGGCAATCAAGCCCGTTAAATTCTCCGATTTTTATCTCGTATTCTTTTATTTTTTGATCAAAAAGAAGGGGAGAGGGTAGTATTTTTTTGATGTTCTCAAAATGTCGATCAGAATAATTAAATCGCTGATCTTCAAGTCTTTCAAATGCTACGAAATCATCACAAAGGACATAGTCAATTCCCCTTGTCTTAAAAATAAAATCAAGGGTGTAAACAAGTCTGTTTGATATGGTTTCGGAGTAAATAAAAAGCATTACAAATCGCTAATAATTTTTAAACATATAAATTCTGCTGCTTTAGCATCGCCATAAAAACTAGGAAAGGTAAAATCGTTTCGCAACGTTAGCGTGTTAAATGCCTCAATAATTTTAGTTTCATCAGCTCCTGCTAGTAGGGCATTTCCATTCTGGACGATTTCAATCCATTCTGTCTGCTCACGTAATATAATACAAGGTTTCCCAAAGAAGAAAGCTTCTTTTTGTAAACCTCCGCTATCGGTAATAATTAACTGTGCATTTTTTTCGAGCGCTATAATAGATAAAAAACCGGTTGGAGGTATCAGTTGAATTTTGTAATTTGAAGCTAATAAAGCTTTTGTTTCGGGTTGTAATCCCTCTTCCATTTTTTTACGTGCCCGTGGATGAAGTGGCAGTATGATTGTCCATCCTGAATCTTGTTGAATTTTTAATAAAGCACGGAAAATGGCATTCAACTTATCGGCATCATCGGTATTAGTATCACGATGTATCGTACACAAAATAAATTTTTCATTCGAAATTCCCAGCTCGTTAAGTATAGTGGATTTTTGTGCTGATAGTTCGGCAAAATACATGCTGTTATCGTACATTACATCGCCACAATGATAGATATTTGCTTGGTCGATACTTGCTTTGGTGTGGATTGCCAGATCAAATCCTTCTTTGGCTAGATTCTCCAATCCATTGGAACTTGGTGTAAAAAGTAGGGTGGACATATGATCGCAAGCAATTCGATTAAGTTCTTCTGGCATCGCTTTGTTAAAACTGCGCAAACCCGCCTCCACATGAATCAGTGGAATGTGCATTTTTGCCGCAGTTAAAGCGCCAGCAACGGTAGAATTAGTGTCGCCATATACAAGAACGGCATCCGGTTTTTCGAGGAAAAATATTTCTTCTAATCCCATCATCATTCTGCCTGTCTGAGCACCGTGGTTTCCACTTCCTATTTGTAAATTATGATTCGGAGCTGGAATTCCCAATTCTGTAAAAAACACCTCTGACATATTTTCATCATAGTGTTGTCCAGTATGAACTATAATTTCTTCCAGTTTATCTGAAAAATGTTGGCGAATAGCTCTACTGATAGCAGCGGCTTTAATTATTTGTGGGCGAGCACCAATTATGGTGATAATTTTTTTTCTATTCATAATTTATAAAAGTCCTTCATCGGCAAAGCTAAAATAACCATTATCTGTGAAAATAAGGTGGTCGAGGATAGATAAATCGATACATTCACTAAATTGAACGAGTTGTTTTGTCAATTGAATATCTTTTTGACTTGGTTTAAAATTGCCACTTGGGTGGTTATGACTAAGAATTATTCCAGTAGCATGCAAGGATAGGGCATTTCGAAAAATAATTTTTCCATCGGCTAATGTCCCGGTCATGCTACCGATTGAAATTTGTTTATGCTGAATAATTTCGTTGCTATTAGTCAAGTAAATTGCAAAAAACTCTTCGTGTTGTAGGTCGGAAAGGTAGGGGCGTAAATAATCGTAAACTTGCGAAGACTGAGTGATTTTTATGGATTCTTTTTTGGAGGATTGTTGTCTTCGTCGACCTAATTCCAGGCAAGCAATTATACTTACTGCTTTAGCTTGACCAATTCCTTTAATTTTCATTAATTCATTTGTTTGCACTCTTGAAAATCTTAATAAATCGCCATTGTACTCTTTTAAAATGTCTTTCGCAACGTCCAATGCACTTAGGTTTTTCGTGCCAGATCCTGCCGGAATTCTTTTCGTTTCTATGCTCGGATTTTACATTCTAGGACTTTGTCTTCGGGTGAGTCCATGGGTGGCTATTATGGGAGGAATTGCGTTCGGTTTTGCCACATTTAATATATTGTACATTGGCGCTGGACACTTGACGAAAGTTAATGCGGTATCGTACATGGCACCTACATTAGGTGGTTTGCTCTTAGCTACTCGTGGAAAATGGTTGTTTGGAAGTATAGTGTTTGCTTTATTTCTAAGTTTAAATGTCAGTTCAAATCACCTTCAAATGACTTATTATTTGATGATTTTAATAGGTGTGGTTGCTATAGCAGAAGGCATTCGTTTGTTGTTGCAGAAACAAGTTAAGACCTTAATCCGTGTTGTCCCGGCATTAGTTTTAGCTGGTTTTTTAGCCTTCCTACCTACCATGAGTAATTTGCTAACAACCTATGAATATGCGAATTATACCACACGTGGAAAATCCGACTTGACCATCACACCAGAAGGGAAACAGCGAGAAAAAGCAGGAGTTTCGGGTTTAACAAAAGAATATATATTGCAGTATAATTTTGGAAAAGGTGAATTTTTATCCTTATTTATTCCAGATGCTAAAGGTGGAAAAGCAGGGAGCATTGCGGAAGATGAAGACGTTATGGAAAATGTGGATCCACGATTTGAGGAACAGTTTCAAAAGAGTGTAAGTCATTATTGGGGAGAACAAGAATTTAGTGGTGGGGCAATTTACATCGGTGCGGTGGTTGTTATGTTATTTTTATTGGGTCTCTTATTCGTAAAAGATAGTTTGAAATGGCCAGTAATCATTTTAACAATTTTAGCGATTTCTTTAGCGGCAAAAGACGGTGCGCTATCTAATTATTTTATAGATCATTTTCCTTCCTACAATAAATTTCGAGATTCGAAAATGATTCTAGTAATTTTAATGGTCGTTGCCCCCATGATGGCTATGCTTTTTGTAGATAATTTATGTAAAAACGAGCGCCTTCTCGGTACGAGAAAAATGCATCTTATCGGATTGGGATCGGTGGTATTACTTTCATTGGCTTTGTTCATTATTCCTAGTTTATCGGGTGATTTTCTAACTAAAAATGAGAAAAAGCAGTTCGGGGAAATGGTAAGTAAAGCAAAGGATTCCAACGACGCTAGTATGTATCAACAGTTTAAAAATGAAATATATAATGCGCGTGTTATCATTTATAAAAAAGATGCTGGCAGGACTTTTCTCTTTTTCTTGTTAACAGCTGGTGTTGTTTTATTGGCATTTTATCGAAAAGGAAACACCTATATTTGGGTGTCCTCACTGGGATTGTTAATTGCGGTAGACCAATACAACGTATGTAGAAGGTACTTAACGGATGACATTGAAAGCGGAAGTTATGAGGAAAAAATTAGTAGTGAGTTAGCGTATAATTATGCGAAGGCAGATTTATCCATCTTAGCAATTGAAAATAAGTTGGTTCCTAATTTTAACAAGAAAGTGGAGGAAGTAAAATCTAAAATGCAAGATGAAAAAATGTTTGCTAAACAAGAAGACCCTCAATTTTCATCAACATTAGCGGCTTTTACAGCGCTCAATCTAAATTCGAATTATAGGGTGCTTAATTTTAATAATCCTATCGCGGAAACGCGCACCAGTTTTTACCATAAAAGCATTGGAGGGTACCATGGAGCGAAATTAAAAAGGTACCAGGATTTGGTTGATTTTTATGTTCAGAAAGAACTGTCGGCACTTCAAAATGAACTTATTTCTGCAGCAATAAATTCAGATACAACAGGGCAATTAGTTAGCCAAGCTAATCAGCTGAAGGATCCCCAACAGCGAAGTGATTTTTTTAATCAGTTATTAGCGACCCAAGACTTAAGTAAATTACGTGTGGAGACGAAGTTGCCTATTTTGAACATGTTGAATACTAAGTATTTTATTAGTAGCCCATCTACTCCAGCGCTTCAAAATAACCAAGCGAATGGGAATGCTTGGTTTGTTTCTTCTGTTAAAAAAGCTAAAAGTGCGAACGAAGAAATGAAGATGTTGGGAACCTTGGATACCAAGAAAGACGCTGTGTCTTCGGATAAAGAAGCGGGCGCATTAGCAGCTTCCTATAAAATAGATGCCAGCTCACGAGTTAACTTGAGCCGTTATGCCACCAATGAATTGAACTATACATCTAAAAATTCATCCGATGGTGTAATCGTATTCAGTGAGATATATTACCCTGATGGCTGGAACTGCTACATTGACGGAAAGAAAACACCTTACTTCCGGGTGAATTACCTACTTCGTGGTGTTAAGGTTGCGGCCGGTAATCATAAAATAGATTGGAAATTTGAGCCAAGCTCATACCTAACTGGTAGTAATTACTCCTTAATGGGATCCATTATACTATTACTAGCATTCTTTGGAGTGGGAGGGATGGAAATCAAAAAATCGATGAAAGAAGAGAAAGAAATAAGTAAGTAGCGATTTTCCGAGAAATCAATTATCATTGATCCATCTGTAAGTTTATTGGCCAATTTTATGGTGCCAAGTAGGTTTTAAAGATAAACTCATCGCGACCATATTTTTTTGGAATTATTGCTAATAATATCGTAGAAGTTGCAGTGATTAAAACACCCGCCATGATTATCGCAGTTCTTTTGACATTGGAAAAATCTATAGACACAAATCCTCCACCAACGCCACTTGATTTTGGAATACTTATTCCCTTTATCCAGATACCAGCACCTATGGCCATACCGACTATTCCGATGTAACTATGTCCAATTATTGAATTAATACTTGAAATTTCTATCCAACGACCATCTACTTTAATTTTATCAATGCTAATTTCATTTATTACACCTTTTAATTTATAGTCAGAATATACTTCTATGTTCAAGATAAGTGTTACCTTATCTCCTACGGAATAGACTTTTTTGATAGCGTCGGTAGCTTTATTTTTGACAAAAAAAAATACTCGAAGACTGAGCATTACTGAAGTGACTTAACAGAATGGTAAAAAGCAGGATATAATAGTTCATTGGGTCTAGAATTATGTTTGATCAAATGTAACGAAGTTTCATTTACGCTTGTTATTGAATTGCACCACACCTAGTTTCTTAGTTGCATATAGCGCAACTAGTTATTAGCGTTTATCGTTTTCAACATTTCGGCTTTTTTGCTAAGCCTGTGTTATAGGTATATTTTAGTCGATTAGTTGTTCACGAAGAGATTAGCGCATTCCGGACAATTTCTCCATTTTTTATCCATAGAATTATATACAGAAATATTTCCTGATTGGCTTTTATTAATCATTTGATAATGAGGGTCATTTAATTTATCATAAAATACAGGACCAGAGTTATTTTCAATACCTATGTCTTCTAAACTATTAGGTAATGTAGCGTGTGACTGTTTATATTGTTCAATTTTTTTAATTACTGTCTCTGCATATGTGAAATCATTTGATGAACATGATTGTGTAATAAACAATAGTGACAAACAAATTATATTTATCAACTTGATTAGTTGTGCTTTATTTTTAATCATGGTTTTTGTGTGTACTTTATTACCTTTAACGTTCCACCGATTCACGCAGTTGCGAACTTCGGAACTTTATATTTTCTGCTAGAGATACTAATTCATGCGAAACACAAACTTGAATTAGTAGGTATTTTAGATCGTGCAAAATATAAATTTATTCAAACCTGAGAAGCGTATTCTTGATCAAGATTATTTCTTGTAAAAGGGCGCTTTAACCACCTTCGCTTTTATTCCTTTTTCTCGGATTTCTATGAAAATTTCTGAATCAAGTGTGCTATGGCTGATTGCTACATATCCCATTCCTATTGCTTTTTTGGTACTTGGGGACATCGTTCCAGAAGTGACTTTACCAATTACTTCGTTGTTGGCATTAAGGATAGGGTAATCGTGACGAGGAATTCCTCGGTCAATCATTTCGAAAGCAACTAGTTTTCGTGTAACGCCAGCTTCTTTTTGAGCTAATAAGAAAGTTGAATCGACAAACTCTTTGGTAAATTTCGTTATCCATCCTAAACCAGCTTCTAATGGAGAGGTAGTGTCGTCGATGTCATTTCCATACAAGCAGAAACCCATTTCTAATCGTAAAGTATCGCGTGCAGCTAATCCAATCGGTTTAATGCCAAAAGCATCACCCGCTTTAAACACCTCGTTCCATACCTTTTCGGCATCTTCATTTTTTACATATATTTCAAATCCTCCTGAACCGGTATAACCAGTTGCGGAAATCATTACATTTTCAATCCCTGCAAAAGTGGCATGCTGAAAAGTATAATAAACCATGGAAGAAAGATCAATGTCCGTCAATGATTGCATTGCTTCGGCAGCTTTGGGACCTTGAATAGCTAATAAGGAATAAGCATCCGAAAGATTATGCATTTCTGCACCCATAGTATTGTGTTTGGACATCCAATTCCAATCTTTCTCAATATTTGAAGCATTAACAACAATAAAATATTCTTCTGAATTGACACGGTAAATGATAAGATCATCCACAATACCTCCTTTGCCGTTTGGCATGCAAGAATATTGTGCTTTTCCGTCTACTAATACGGAGGCATCATTCGAAGAAAACGTTTGAATTAACGCTAAGGCGTTGGGGCCTTTTATTACGAATTCACCCATGTGTGAAACATCAAATACACCAACGTGATTTCGCACACATTCATGCTCAGCGTTTACGCCTTCATATTGAACAGGCATATTGTAACCTGCAAAAGGGACCATTTTGGCACCAAGTTGTTCGTGAATATGTGAAAGAGCTGTATTCTTCATTTTTGTTTTTTGTTTTGGGATGGTATCAATTATGATTTTACGCGTTCAACGTATACGCCAGTTCTTGTATCGACTTTGATAATTTCGCCGTTTGCAATAAATAAAGGAACCTTAACTTCAGCGCCCGTTGAAATAGTAGCTGGCTTCATTGAATTTGTTGCGGTATCTCCTTTTACGCCAGGTTCTGTGTACGTAACTTCCGCCGTAATATACATCGGTAATTCCACTACTAATGGCATTTCTTCTTCCGCATGAAATAAAATATTTACTACCATACCTTCCTGTAAAAAATCTGGTTTTTCAACCATTTTTAATGGAATGTTTACTTGCTCATAACTTTCATTGTTCATGAAAACAAAGGATTCTGGTTCTTGATATAAGTATTGGTATTCTCTATTTTCTATACGTACAATTTCAATTTTATGTCCCGCTGAAAAGGTGTTTTCGATTACCCTTCCGGTTTCAATTTGCCTCATTTTTGTACGCACAAAGGCGGGACCTTTCCCAGGTTTTACATGTTGAAATTCAATGATCTGGAATAATTTTTCATTGTGTCTAATACACAATCCGTTTCGTATCTCTGCAGTTGTAGCCATTGGTTAATTTTGGTGTCAAAGATAATAGAATTCTTAAAATACCCGAGAAATATAGATGCGCTTAATTAAACTTATAGCTGAATCCAATTTGTAGACCTGCCGAAACAGCCATTGTTTTTTCATAAGTAGGGTAGAAGATACTGTTACTTAATTTATTGCCGAAAGCATCTACACCTTTAGCATCGGCGAAACCATAATTCAATCGCATACCTATTATCAAGCCTAACGGAATACTTTTTAATAATTGCATATTTGCTCCAAAACCCATCACTACAGAAGTATAGTTTTGATAGTCCGATTTAACATCTGAAGTAGTAGCTACGAAACCATCATAGGTGTATCTTGCTGAAGAAATCATATTGAATTGAGGCCCAATTTCAAAATAGCCACCATTTTCTCCTCGTAATTTCAAAAGTATTGGAATCTGTAGTTGCTTTAATTGAACTTCTGATGTGTATTCATTTGCCAATACAACGCCTTTGTAGGCTCCTTTGTGAGTACCTGCTAAAATTTCAACACCTAAACCTACCGATTTGAAATATCCATTTATTCCTAAACCAAAAGTAGTTGCCCATCCAGGTGCGTAATCTTGCTCAGCTCCCTTGTCAGATATATTGTTGTTTATCAACCAGGTAGAGCTTTCCATTCCTTTAAGTTGGCCTTCCAATTGGAAACCTAAATTTTGTGCTTTTGATTGAGATATAAAAAGGAGACAAGTAATTCCAAATACTATTTTTTTCATAATTATTATTTAAAGATTAAATTTTCTTCAACAATTTTACGAAAAAAAATGATTCAAAATTATAATTGTTAACTATTGGCTTTTATCTTTTGAATAATTTTATTCTAAAAGGTAATATACGTGTAAAACAAACTCAAATTAAACTGCTTAAAATGTCGCTTTTACCTTCATGTCCATTCGTTCTTTTAGAATAGGGTGCTGAAAGATGATTCTTGCAGCATGTAAATGCAATCGATTCTCAATCTTTCCATATAAATCATCGCCTACAATAGGGGTATTCAGTCCCAAGGAATGTGCCGCATGCACACGCAATTGATGGGTTCTTCCTGTTATTGGTTGAAATAATACTCTTGTTCTACCATCTTTTCTTTCAATGACTTCCCAATTTGTGTGAGCTGATTTTCCATGTTTAAAACAAACTAGTTGGCGAGGTCGATCATCTATATCTAAGCGAAGAGGCAGGCGAATTTCACCCTTGTCCTGAGAAAGATTTCCTTCCAAGAGCGCTTCATATTCTTTATGGATTTTTCTTTCTATGAATTGTTTCTGTAAGTCAATGTATACTTGACTTGTTAACGCAATTAGCATTATTCCGGAGGTTGACATGTCTAGGCGATGAACAACTAAAGGTCCAGTCGAATTGGGAAATAGGGATCTCATTCTTTCGGTAACGGAATCTTTAATATGTATGCCTGGTACTGCTAGAAATTCAGCTGGTTTATTGATGACTACGAGGTATTCGTCTTGATAAATAATGTCGATGGATTTTCCCTCAGCAGGATTTTTAAGCATTGGATTTTCGGCAACCTCTAATCCTTTTAACATATGAGCTAATATTGGTCCACATTTGCCACGACAAGCAGGATAATATTGCCCATGCACACGAATGTCAGATTTTGGAGATTGGCCCCACCAGAATTCTGCAATTGTGATGGGTCGTAGTCCATGCATATAAGCATATTGCAATAATTTCGGTGCAGCGCATTCACCTGCGGCTGCAGGTGGTTTTTGGGTATAAGAATCAGAAAATAATTCCCCAATGTTTTTTTGTTGACCTAGATTATTAAGAAAGATATAATTGTCGAATAATTGTTGTTGTAATTCGGAAGATTGACTTTTCCTCTCCATCTTTAAGGAATTAATTTCATTCGACATGGGAGTAATTTCGATTTCTATTTTTTCCAGTTGTGATTTCCAATAAACGCGTTGGTTTTTATAATAAGATTGTTCTGAAATACTCTCTTTTCTCAAGGATGCTAAAATGGAATCATGATCGAGTCCTTTATCCTTCGATAAGTTTTGTCGTATCGTTTTTCTTGCTGCTTTCGCAATGCTTATGTTGTCTTTTAAAGTTGTTAATACTTCATTCGCTTTAATTGAAAGTTGCTCTTGTTGCTCTAATAGATTGATATACGTTGAATTCGTTTCAAGTAACTTTATATTTCGATTGAATTCATTTAACTGTTCAATTTCTTTTAAGAAAAAACCATCTTCTTCCAACATATCAAAAACAGGAGGTACGAAATGTGGATGGTGATTTTTTCCTGCTAGTTTTCCAGAAAAAGCGGAAAGATAACCTATGTTTCCCTCTTTATTTTTGACAACTAACACGCCAAACATTTTGCCAATACCTAACTCATTGGTCGAAGTATCAATTCCAAAATCATGTTCCCAATCTTTTTGCTGTACTAGAAATTCTTTTAATTCTTCGGCAGCAAGAAGTCCAAGTTGTGTAGGGGAATAATAGAAGGGGTAGACAAATTTCTCATCAATTGGAACACCTTCTAATGGAGACTTGAATTCATTGTAACAAGTGGGAATTATTGGATCCAATTTAAAGTAAAGCAGTTAGGTAATAATTAGCAAGTTTAGGGAAAAGTATTGCTTATCTACTTAATTTTCGATGAATTCAATTCGATCCGTTAATAAATTAATTTTCCGGTGACGATATAACTTTCCAACGGCTTGTTTAAAGGTCTTTTTACTCATGCCCAATTGTTCCCTAATATCTTCTGGATTAGAGCGATCTGTTAAGAAAAGTACTTTGTCTTTTCTTAATTTCTCAAGTAATTCTTCTGAAGCAATGTCGTATTTTTCAAATGTGGTGGGTTCAAACCGAATGTCTAATTTTCCATCTTCACGTACTTTGGTTACATACCCTTTGGTTCGATCACCTCTTTCTAAGGGTTTGTTAAAATCCTGTGTATAGATGAGCCCTGAATATTTATTATTTACGATTACATTATTTCCTAATTCTGTTTGTTCGCAAATCAATAAATCTACTTCTTCACCAGTCATGTCAATATCGCAAAATTCAAAGGTTTTTCGCACCTTCATACTACCGAATAAACGATCGGTTTCGTGATCATATTTTAAAGTAAACAAGTACTTTTCATCAATAAATAGCTTGTAAATTTGCTCACGAAATGGAATAAAAAGATCTTTATCTAGTCCCCAGTCAGCAAAGGCGCCAAATGGATTTATTTCAGCAATCCGCATATAAGCATATCCATGTAATAAGAGGTGAGGGGTTTCTGTGGTAGCGACAATTCTGTTTTCAGAATCTTTCATAATGAAAACATTGACCTCACTGTCTACTTGCATAGCATCCGTTAAGTATTTTTTTGGGAGCAATACTTCATTTCCTTGGATGTCTTCTAAAAACGCACCAACTAATGTTAATCGGTTAATTGTTAGTTTATTAAATATACCTAGTTGCATTTTTAGTTAACGTTTGTGTCGTTTTTTTGGTTTGTATTTTCCGGTTGTAACGGACAAGCCATTTGGATTTCTTCGATCCCGTCTATTTCTTTTAATCTTCGGTTCATCATTATTTTCTTCCATGTTTATTGCCTCACTTTCAGGTGTTCTAGCTACATGGCCGACATCATTCTTTTTATTAGGGTCGGCAGGATTTACCCATTCATTTTGAAGTTTTTTCTCTTTGAGTTCACCTGATTTTTCATCCAGGACAAATACTGTTGTTTTCTTTTCTTCACCTGGCTTATTTATAGCAATAACATCTTCTTTCAATAACCATCTATCTTCTTCCCAAACGTAAGCATCGTAGGAAAAATCAGGTACATAATAAGAATAAACACCAATTAATGAAGGGGCTTCTGGGGACAAATGGTCAAATACTATTCTATTATATTGCTGTTCATATTTTAAGGACATGCTAGAAATATCAGCATATTCAAAAACAACTCGTTTTGCAAAAGAATTTTTTTGTTTAAATAATGGACTACCAAGCTTAGCAGTATTGCCAACAAAGGTTAATACGTCGATTATTTTAAAATTACTTTCTGAAGTCCCTCCATCCCAACCTAAAAGAGTGTATTCGGTTTTTCCGTTGTATTCAATGGGCAATATTTTGTAATAAAGGGCACCGTACCAATTTTTAGCATCAATGACGCCTTCGGGTTTTACCGTATACGGATCTAATTTATCAATAAGTTCGATGATTTTTAGCTCTTCTTTATCTTCATCCCATTTCATCACATAGGCGCAATAGGAGTAGGACATATCGGAGTATTCTAAGTTCCAGTTTACAATTCGCACCAATTTGTCTGGGCTGTCCAAAAGTGCAATTGTTTTTAATTTAGTAATTGGATAAGTAAATGCACCCTCTAATTTTAAGAAGCTTAGCATTTCATTCTTGAAGATAAGATTTAATGAATCAACCTCTTCATCGCTTTTAGCCTTTCGTAAGTCCTCTAATTTTTGATTTAAGAGCAATTCTCTTTTGGCTAAATCAACTTGAGTATAGCTCACGTTGACAAAAGAGGTTAGTAAGAAAATCAATATAATTTTTCTCATAAATTTAGAAACGAAATTGACTCGTTTAAGTTACGTGTTAAAGTGCCTTTAAATCAGCAATTGTTTGACTTGGATTATCGGAATTAAATACAAAACTTCCGGCAACTAGAGCATTTGCTCCAGCATCTGCTAGTGCTTTACCAGTAAGTAAGTTAACACCTCCATCAATTTCAATTATCGCACTGGAATTTGTGCTTGAAATTAACGCTTTTAATTTAGTTACTTTACTAATTGTTGAAGGAATAAAAGATTGTCCGCCAAAACCTGGGTTAACAGACATTAATAATACCAAATCTAGCGAAGGAAGAATTTCTTCTAAAACATTTACTGGTGTATGTGGATTCAAGGCAACGCCGGCTTTCATTCCGAGTTCTTTTATACGTGTTATGGTTCTATTTAAATGAGTGCAAGCCTCATAATGAACAGTTAGATAATCAGCGCCAGACTTTTTAAAAGCTTCTAAATATTGGTCAGGATGGGAAATCATTAAGTGAACATCCAATGTTTTATTGGTGTGTTTTCTAATCGCTTCAAGTACGGGGAAACCGAAAGAAATATTGGGAACAAAGACGCCATCCATTACATCGATGTGCAACCAATCAGCTTGGGAATCATGAAGGAGTTTTGTATCTCGTTCAATATTTCCAAAATCACAAGATAGCACAGAAGGAGAAACAATCATCAGAATATATTTATGGCAAAATTACTCGTTATTTAGCTTTATTATGCAGTAATTTCAAATATTCCTCATCCCGCGCATAAATATCAAGATGAAAAACGATACGATCTCTTACCGCCACTACTGTTTGGTAATAAACATAAATAGGGATTTTCACCTTTAAAAAGATGCTCCTATTTTTTTCTGCCGTAATCATTTCATCGAGCGAATCAGGCGTCATGCGATTTGCTTTTGTGCCGATCAGATCATTTTCAAGTATTAATTTTCCAAGTTCAACTGGATTTTCACAACGCATACATCCGTGAGAGAAATTTCTTACCGCTCTACTAAACAAACCTTTTGAAGGGGTGTCGTGGAGGTATACACTAAATGAATTTGTGAATTCAAATTTGATAACACCTAAACTATTATGCCTACCAGCTTCTTGAATAAGCGAATATGGAAAGTTTTTTAGGCTTTCCCAATTAACTTTTGAAGGGTCTACTTCTTCTTTGTTTTCTTTGAATATTTTATAATGATTTCGTCTTAAGTAGCTAATGTTCTTCTTTATTGCCGGCAACGCTTCTTTTTTAATGATTGATGTGGGAACTTTCCAGAATGGATAAACAATAATTCGTGAGATATTTGAATTTAATTCGGGGGTTTGGTTGGTCGTTTTACCAACAACAATTCTATTTACGCTTATTAATTGGTTATTAGAATAAAAATACAATTTGTATTCTGGTATATTAATTCGCACGTACTTTTCCTGATGAATCTTTGATTGTCTTATTTTATCTAAACTAATTGCAGCCCGTTGTATTTTTTTGTAATTGCTTTCATTCAATGCAGTAATGGTAGTTGCATTAATAAGAGCATCAGCTGAAAGTCCATTGTCTTTTTGAAATTCTTTTAAACCTTCTATTACTTTTTGATTACTTAAATTTTTAGCTATTAAGTAGCCCTTTCTAATCAAGACTTTGGATACTCTTGATGACGTATTGATAGCTTCTTTATCAATTCCTTTTAGGTCAAATACTGTTGTGTCTAAAGGATGTTTTTTATAGAAGTCAAATAGATTTGAAGCCAAATAACGGTAATTGGTATCCGAAGGTCCTTGTTTTAAAAAAATCTGATCGAGCGAAATAGCTTTTAATTTATCCATATTTTGTATGAATTCATTAGGCGTAATAAGTTGGTTAGACTTTAATTGTTTTGTTTTGTAATCTATAAATCCATTATTTAAATCATGCATAATTCTCGCCGTATTTATGCACAGATATATTTCTTGTAATAGGGTAGAAATTTTAGGACTTGAGTTATTTTTTAATCTTACCTCAGGAATTCCAAAAGCGAGGGGATTTGAGATGCTTTCGAAGCATTTTTTACCTAAAGTTGTAAAGATGGTGTCTTCGCAAAAAAGCGCTTTGTTATCACGAATTTTGTAAACAGCTTTTAACCAGTTAACTTCAAATTTATCAAAACCAATTTTTTCAAGATAATTGTCTTCGAAAATAAGTTCCAATTTCTCTTCATCAGAGAGTCCATCATCTTTAAGTAATTCATAAATATTTTCTGGCTTACCGGAGCAAGCTGACAATAGAACTAGTAATAATAGAAAGTAAATATAAATACGCATAACTTATTCCTTGAATCTAAACTTTAATAATTTAAATTTACAAAAATAATAACAATAATTCCTTTAGTATTTTGATTTCTTTAGTTTACGTAATTATCGCACTTACTTGTTTAATTTCAATGCTAGCTATTAAGCAAGAATCATTAAAGGAAAAACTGATTTTCTCTCCATATTTGATAAAGCACGAAAACGAATGGTATCGCTTGTTTTCTCACAGCTGGATTCATGCTGATTGGCAACATTTATTTTTTAATATGATTTCACTCTATTTTTTAGGTGAACTGCTATTGCAACAGTGGTTAATTGAATACGGAGTAGTTAAAGGAAATATTATTTTTTTGTTATTATATCTGGTTGGAGGGGTAGCAGCTACGGTATTACCATATTTAAAAAATAAGGATAACTATTCCTATAAAGCATTAGGGGCATCTGGGGCAGTTTCTGCTGTTATCTTTGCTGCTATCATTTGGAATCCAACTATGCAATTAGGTTTGCTTTTTATTCCGTTTCCTATTCCTGCTTATATTTTTGGACCATTATATTTATTAATTGAGTATTTTGCTATGCGAAATATCAAATCTGGTGTAGCGCATGATGCGCATCTCGGAGGTGCATTGTTTGGTATTTTGTTTGTTTTATTCATAAATTTGGACAAAGGAAAAGAGTTTTTACATTTATTCTTTTAAGTATGGTTTTATATGTAAATAATAATGGGACCATTTTCTCCAATGATGCGCCTACTATTCACGCAGGAAATCGCGGGCACTTGTACGGAGATGGGGTGTTTGAGAGTATTCGCATTATGGCGGGTAAACCGATAAATATACAAAATCACGTCGCTCGAATGATCCAAGGGGCGAATGTATTGAAGATTAATACGCCTACTTATTATTCCGCTGCTTTTTTCGAAGAGAAAATCCTTGAGCTTATTGAAAAATCAGGTATTGTAGAAGGAGGGAGGTGTCGCATGTCAATCGATCGTGCAACCGGTGGCGCGTATCTTCCAGAGTCCAATGATTCTATTTTTTACATTGAAGTTTATCCTTATAATGTATCACATTTTGAATTAAATGCTAAAGGATTAGAAGTAGATATTTATCGCGATATTAAATTACATAAAAATTTCCTCTCCAATTATAAAACGAAGACAGGGATTCCCTATGTTATGGCTTCAATTAGTGCCAATGAACTCGGTCTTGATGATTTATTTCTCACTAATGATAAAGGGAATATTTTAGAGTCTGGAAGTTTCAATATTTTTATTGTTAGCAATGGTGTTTTGTATACACCGGGATTAGATGAAGGCTGTATAGCAGGTACAATGCGGATGCAAATAATAAACTTGGCCGTAAAAAATAATATTAAGATATACGAATGCTCGATACTTCCACAAAATTTATTGTCTGCTGACGAAGTGTTTTTTACCAACGCTATTCGAGGAATTAATTGGGTAGGGGCTTACAGAACAAAACGTTATCAAAATAATATGTCGCGTCGTTTGGTGGTGTTGTTAAATGCATTTTGGGAAAATGAATTAGGTATTTGATTACCATTCAAAAGCTCCCTCAAGTAGCCATTTATTTTGCACGCGTAAAGTTTGTTCTATAATATCTCTAACACACCCTTTACCGCCTTCTTTTGGTGATACGTAGGAACAAATTCTTGAAACGTCAATTGAGGCATCTTTTGGGCATGCTGCAATTCCGACAATTGATAACAAGGGAATGTCTGGTATGTCATCTCCCATATATAAGGTATTTTCTTCCGAGATCTTATATTCTTTTTTTAGTTTATTAAAAACGAGCAGTTTTGATTTGCTTTCCAGATAGACCATTGTTGCGCCAAGATTTTCCAGGGTTTGTTTCATTTCTAGTGACGAACCGCCACTTATAAAAAAAACTTTATAACCATTTTTTACAGCATATTGCAAAGCATAGGAGTCTTTTGCATTTAAGGTTCGTAGGTATTTACCATTGTCTAACAGGACATTACCATCGGTTAACACACCATCTATATCAAAGATGAAGGTGTTTATTTGATTTAATTTTATTTTATAATTTATGACCATGCTTATTTAAAATACTTTTTGTTAGCGATTTGTAAAGCTTCTTTGTTTCTCCGTCTAATAATTCAAGGTGCTGATTAATGGTTTTTTTATCATTTCTTTTTGCTGGACCACTTTGATTTTCGCAGGATTGATTAGCAAGAATAGTTTTAAATGTTTTTTCCATTAAAGGTTTAAGTAATGCCATGTCTACACCTTTATTTTTAGCCTCTGTAAAACCTGTGCAGGCAACGTGATTTATAAAATTATTAAAAAAAACTGCGATTAAATGGATGTTTTTTCTTTCAATAGAACGGGTGAATTTATGCTTGAAATGTAAATTTTTGCATAGCTGAATAAGGTAATTCGATACCATTTCATTCTTAGCTTCTAACAAAATCGGTCCTGAAAATGGGTCGCTATAATTTGTTGATGATAGTGTTTGTAATGGATAAAAAACACCACCATTCGGATGGGTACTTTTCGCTAGATTTATCACCCCAGAAGTAGATAGAACAATTGAATTTAGTGGGAGTTTCCGAAGGATTTTTGCGACTTGATTATCAGTAACAGCTACAAAAATAACGGCTGCATTTATCGAATCAATGTCTGCTTCAAATGTACAATTAACCTTTTCGCACAGCGCAATACCTGAAAGCGTATTTCTACTGTGTATTTGGGTTAAATTAAGATTTCTTTTGACAAGATGTTCGGCTAAAAAATTCGCCATGTTTCCAGAGCCAATTATCGCAAAATCTATCGTTGTCGTTTCAACCATTATTTACCATGACATTGTTTAAACTTTTTCCCACTACCGCAAGGACAGGCATCATTTCGGTTGATTTTTGCATCCGCGATAACAGGTTGTTTCTTTTCAGGAATAGGCATTGAATTTTGAACGGCTTGTCGGTACCCATCACTTCCTTTAAATTGAGGTGCCGCCGTAGAATTTGAATTACTTGTTTTTGAATTCCCGTAATTATTTTGCTTGTCTTCTTGGTTGGTGCTTTGCAAAGCTGTCTCGGCTGGAATATCTAACTTCATAAGTAACTCCACCGCTTCTTGATTTAAGCGATACAGCATATTTTTGAATAATTCATAGGACTCCAATTTGTAAATTACCAATGGATCTTTTTGCTCGTAGGTAGCATTATTTACAGCGGATCTTAAATCATCCATTTCCCGTAAATGTTCCTTCCATTCATTATCAATAATTCCTAAGATGACATTCTTCTCGAAAAATTTAGAAATAATCGCGCCATTTGTTTTATAGGCATCTTCTAAATTGACAATCAATTGCAATTCCTTTTTACCATCTGTCAGCGGGAATACAATATTTTTAAAACGATCTGACATGGTTTCATGCACGTGCGTTATTTGTGGCATAGCACGCTGACCAATTTTTTCACATTTTCTTTTGTATTGGTTGGTCATGGCTAAATAAACAGCATGAATCACCTCCATTTTATCCAATGATTTGAAATCTTCCTCATTAACTGGAGATTCAATTCCAATTAAACGGATCAATTCCACTTCGAATTCTTGAAAATCAGAATTAGCTAACTTTAAAACGGTTTCTTCACAAAGTTCATAAAACATGTTATCCACATCAATATCAAGTCGATCGCCAAATAGGGCATTCTTTCTTTTCTTGTAGATTGCTTTACGCTGCGTATTCATTACATCATCGTACTCTAATAATCTTTTTCGAACACCGAAATTATTTTCTTCTACTTTTTTCTGTGCCCGTTCTATGGATTTTGAAACCATGCCATGGCTAATAACTTCCCCTTCTTTTAAACCCATTCTATCCATAAGTTTCGCGATTCGTTCTGAGCCAAACTTACGCATTAGGTCATCTTCCAAAGAAACAAAAAATTGAGAGGATCCCGGATCTCCTTGTCTTCCTGCACGACCTCTTAACTGCCTATCAACGCGTCTTGAATCATGCCTTTCTGTTCCAATAATCGCCAAACCGCCTGCCTCTTTGACATTTGGGCCCAGTTTAATATCAGTTCCACGTCCCGCCATGTTAGTCGCAATGGTAACAGCACCTGCTAATCCTGCATTAGCAATTATTTCTGCTTCTTTTTGGTGAAACTTGGCATTCAATACTTGGTGTTTAACATTTTCTCTTTCAAGCATTCTGCTCAATCCTTCCGAAATCTCAACAGTTGTTGTTCCTACAAGAACAGGTCTTCCTTCAGCAACAAGTTTTTTAACTTCAATAATTACGGCATTAAATTTCTCCATGGCTGATTTGAATACCAAATCATTGTCATCATTTCGAATGACTTTGGTATTTGGTGGTACCACAACTACATCAAGTTTATAAATATCAAAGAATTCTTTTGCCTCCGTTTCAGCAGTACCAGTCATTCCAGCTAATTTATGATACATCCTGAAATAGTTCTGCAAAGTAACCGTCGCATAAGTTTGAGTTGCTGCCTCAATTTTTACATTTTCTTTGGCTTCAATCGCTTGGTGTAAACCATCTGAATACCTTCTGCCGTCAAGAATACGTCCAGTAGATTCATCTACAATTTTTACTTTACCATCTAAAATAACGTATTCATTTTCTATTTCAAATAGGGTATAGGCCTTTAATAACTGATTGACAGAGTGAATTCGTTCCGATTTAATGGAGTATTCCCTTACCAATTCATCTTTCTTGCTTAAAAAGTCATCAGTTTCTAATTTCAACTTTTGCAATTTGGCGATTTCTCCACCAATGTCTGGCATGATAAAGAATTCGCGGTCATCCGCTCCAGAAATCAAATCGATTCCTTTATTCGTTAATTCGATGGTGTTATTTTTCTCTTCGATCACAAAAAACAATTCCACATCAATCTTTTTCATTTGCTTGCCTTGTTCTTGCATGAAAAAATTCTCCGTTTTTAGCAAATGAACTCTTACACCTGGCTCGGAAAGAAATTTAATGAGGGCTTTATTTTTTGGTAAACCTCTGAAAGCACGAAGTAGGGCTATTCCACCTTCTTCAAGCATTGTTTTTGCTTCATTTTTATCTTCAGGGGGATTCGATAAAACCGTTAATTTTGTTTTAGCCTCAATTAAGCATTGTTGAACAAATTCTTTTTGAGCATTCACTATTTTTTCAATTCTTGGTTTTAAGCCTTGAAATTCTTGCTCGTCGCCTTTGGGAGTTGGACCTGAGATGATTAACGGAGTTCTTGCATCGTCAATAAGAACACTATCGACTTCATCAACAATGGCAAAATGATGTTTCCTTTGAACTAATTCATCAATATGACCTGCCATATTATCGCGTAGATAATCAAAGCCAAACTCATTATTTGTCCCGAAAGTGATGTCTGCTTGGTAAGCATTTCTTCTTTCCGCTGAATTGGGGGTATGTTTATCGATACAATCAACACTTAAGCAATGAAATTGATACAAAGGTCCCATCCATTCTGAATCGCGCTTAGCCAAATAGTCATTTACCGTAACGATATGAACACCCTTTTTAGATAAAGCATTTAAATAAACAGGAAGAGTGGCGACAAGTGTTTTTCCTTCACCAGTTTGCATTTCAGCTATATTTCCTTTGTGTAATGCGGCACCACCAATTAATTGCACATCATAATGAACCATGTTCCATTTTATTTTCGCGCCAGCAGCTGTCCACTCATTATGCCAAATTGCTTTATCACCAGAAATGGTGATCCCGTCTTTTTTTGAGGCTAATTCCTTATCAAAGTCGAGTGCTGTTACCTCGAGACTTCCATTTTCAACCCATCGTTGAGCCGTCTCTTTTACTACAGCAAAGGCTTCCGGAAGAATTTTCATCAAAGTCTCTTCGATTTGCTCGTCAATTGCTTTAGCTAGCTTATCGATTTTCTCAAACAATTCTTCTTTCTCATCTATTCCCGTTGTCAAATCTGACGCTTTTAATTCCAAAGCCTTCATTTCATCTTCAAGGGACTGCTTTTCGTCAGAAATTAATTGCTGAAAAGCAAATGTTTTTCCTCTCAATTCATCATCGCTTATTGATTTTAAGCTAAGTTGAAATTCGTTTGCTGCAATACTAAACGGCTCGTAAAGTTTTTGATCCTTTGCATTCTTATCGCCGAATATCTTTTTTAGTAGGTTACCAATCATTGTAATTCTCTTTTTTTATAAGCCAAAGTTAATCATTAAACTTCAAATTATTAATTTAAGCCTCTTGAAGAACTATAAATTATAATTTGATTTTTCAACAATTAAGTTTCAAGTTCAATTTACACTTATCTTTGTCGTATGCATCAAATTATTTTAATTATCGATTTTGGTTCTCAGTATACGCAATTGATTGCACGTAGGATCAGGGAACTTAATGTCTATTGTGAAATTCACCCTTGGGATAAAATTCCTACGGATCTTAAAGGGATGAAAGGAGTTATATTATCTGGAAGTCCATTTTCAGTAAGAAGTGAAAATGCCCCCAAGCCTGATTTGTCGCTAATTAAAGGACAAATTCCTTTGTTGGGTGTTTGTTATGGCGCACAATTATTAGCTCAGGAGTATGGTGGGAAAGTGAATGCTTCCAACACAAGAGAATATGGCAGGGCTAATTTATCTGTGGTGGACGGAACCGCACGATTAATGCGTGGTATTCCTTTGAATTCTCAAGTTTGGATGTCTCACGGTGATTCAATAAAAGATGTTCCAGCTAATTACAAGGTGGTTTGCAGTACTGCGGATGTCGAAGTGGCGGGATTTGAAATTGAAAACGAAAATACTTTTGGTGTTCAGTTTCATCCAGAGGTTTATCATTCCACTGACGGGACGCAACTATTAAAGAATTTTATATATGATGTTTGCGAGTGTGCAGCAGATTGGACACCCAATGCTTTTATCGAAGAAAGTATTGAGCAGTTGAGATTGAAAATTGGAGATGACCGCGTTATTTTAGGATTGTCGGGAGGGGTTGATTCTTCGGTGGCTGCTGTTCTACTTCATCGTGCAATCGGAAAAAATCTTCACTGTATTTTTGTCGATAATGGTTTATTACGGAAAAACGAATACGAGGAGGTTTTATCGTCTTATCAAGGAATGGGTTTAAATGTCAAAGGAGTAGAAGCTTCTGAACTTTTTTATTCCGCGCTTAAAGGTTTAACTGATCCAGAATTGAAAAGAAAAGCGATAGGCGGTGTCTTTGTCGATGTTTTTAATGAAGCTTCAAAGAAGGTTGAAAACGCTTTATGGTTAGGACAAGGGACAATTTATCCAGATGTGATAGAATCTGTCTCAGGAACTGGCGGACCTTCACAAACAATAAAATCACATCATAATGTAGGTGGTCTGCCTGATTACATGAAATTAAGTGTGGTGGAACCACTTCGATTACTCTTCAAGGATGAAGTAAGGAGAATTGGTAAAGCATTGGAAATTGACCCGAAAATTTTAGGTCGTCATCCCTTTCCAGGTCCTGGATTAGGAATACGAATTATAGGGGAAGTGACAAAAGAAAAAGTTCGTATTTTGCAAGAGGTAGATGCGATCTTTATCAATGGTTTGAAAGATGCCAATTTATATGACGATGTTTGGCAAGCAGGCTGTATATTTTTACCTGTTCAATCCGTTGGAGTAATGGGGGATGAGAGAACATATGAAAATGCAGTAGCATTGAGAGCGGTTACTTCTACCGATGGCATGACAGCGGATTGGTGTCATTTGCCTTATGAGTTTTTAGCGACCGTATCAAATAAAATTATAAATCAAGTGAAGGGCATAAATCGGGTGACCTATGACATTAGTTCTAAGCCTCCTGCCACTATTGAGTGGGAATAATATACACCTATGAAAAAAAATGTAGATCGTTTTTTATGTCTTGTTTTTCTATTTATAGTCCAGTTAACTTGGGCGCAATCCTTTTTACCATTAGTAGAATATAAAGGGAAAACCTGCCATGAAATTGAAGTTACTCAAGGCTTAACCTTGTTTTCAATTGTGCAGCAAACTGGCTTCTCAGGGGAAGAAATCATTAAAAACAATCCAAGTTGCCAAAATGATTTACAAATTGGTCAAAAAATATACATGCCTCTTGTGAGAAAAACACTCTCGCATAAGGTTAGCGAAAAAGAAACTTTATTCGCCATTGCAAAACGATATGCCGTGGCGGTGGATTCATTAATTTCATGGAATATTAATTCAGATAAAGGTATTCAACTCGGCCAAAAATTACTAGTTAAGAATGCAGCTATCCGAATCGAGTTAATCAAACAATCGGAGGTTGAAGTCAAAATAAAAAGTCCGAAAGACACTATTTTATATCAACGAAATTTCGACTTTGATGATACCTTATTAATTCATATCGTAGAACAAGGGGAAACGCTGTACACACTTTCGAAGCGTTTTATGATTTCTCTCGATGAACTTAAATCCGTAAATAAATTAAAGTCCAATCAAGTCAAAGTGGGGACGTCCTTAAAAATACCAATAAACAAAGAACTTGATATAGTTTTAGGCCCAAAGTTAATCCCACCGAAAGTAGTTCCGCAATCTATCGTTACAACTCCGCAAAAGAATCCAGTGATAAGAGATCCTAAAATCGCTGTTTTTCTTCCATTTGCTGTTGATACTGTGAAATACCCATTAAATGGAACATCTAAAGCTGCTGTTGAATTCTATTTAGGCGCTTTATTAGGAATAAAAGACTTGGAGGAAATTGGTGTGAGAGGCGAAGTAACCTTTTACGATTATTTAAGTGAAAGCACAAATTTCCCTGGCATACTTGAATCGTCAGAATTAGCAGAAATGGACTTAGTTTATGCCCCTTTTCATGTAGAGCCCGCAAAGTTGGTCTCTGATTTTTGCCAAGCAAATAAAATAAGAATTGTATTCCCATTAAATTTAGCTGCCAACTTTCAACAAACAAATCCTTACGCTTTTCAATTATCCACATCAAAAGTTAATCTAGCAATTAATTTAGCACACGATTTATACGACTTACAAAATGGCGAACAAGTAATTTTGGTAAGGTCAAAAATTAAAGCTGATTCATTACTGGAAGAAGTCTTTTTAAGTACCTATCAATCTTTATCGAAAATTAAAGGCAAGGCCAAAATTATCAAAGCAACTAACGATAATTATAAGAGTTTTTCTAAGAATGGTGTGAAAACATGGTTAGTAAGTTTTCAATCAGAAAAAGATAAAATCATTCGAATGTTAACGTATACAAGCGAATTAAGCAATGTTAAAGTTTTTGGAGTCAAAGAATGGTTAGAGCACAAAGAAATAAGTTCCACGGTAAGTAATGTTTTTAATTTTAATTACGAAAGTCCTACTTACTTCAACTACAAAAGTGAGGCTGTTATTTCATTACATAAAAGATATAGAGCTACTTACCAAGCTGATATTTCTAAAATGGTTTGCTTAGGTTATGACATGTTCACTTTAATTCCTAAAATTCTATTTTTAGATTATCCTATGCAAGAAGGTTCCATCAGTAAAGTCGTTTTTACACAAGAAAGCGCCACTTCGTTTACTGAAAACAAGGCAAGTTTCTTATTGAAATTTGAAGATTTCGAATCCTATAAATATTTCGATGAAGTCGAGTGAAATTAAAAAGCAATTCCGCGATTTACAACTATTAATTTGTTCAAAACTAGGGTTGTGGGACGGTCAAGCATCTTTCCAAGAGGATAAATGGGAGAGGGTAGAAGGTGGAGGAGGATTTACTTCCACGATAGGAAATGGGCGAATAATTGAAAAGGGAGGCGTTGCTTTTTCAGCGGTAGATGGAGAGGTTACTAAGTTGATGAAGGATCAGTTAAAGTTGGAAGGAGACCATTTCTTTGCCACCGGTGTTTCTATTGTTCTTCATCCAAAACATCCCAGACATCCAATCATTCACATGAACATTCGTTATTTCGAAATTAATGAAGATACTTACTGGTTTGGTGGAGGGATCGATCTAACACCTCATTATATTAATGATGAATTAGCGACTATTTTTCATCAACGACTGAAAAACATTTGTGATAAGTACCAGGCTGATTTTTATTTAAAATTTAAAGATTGGGCAGATGATTATTTTTTTCTACCCCATAGAAATGAAACGCGGGGTGTTGGAGGGATCTTTTTTGATCATTTATCAGAAAAAAATTCAATTGGTAAGAAAGAATTAATGGCGATGTGCATTGAATTAGGTTCGGCATTTCCATCTATCTATATCGAGCAAGTGGATCGTTTTTCGCATGAAGAAATTACACCTCAAGAAAAAATATGGCAAAATATTAGGCGTTCAAGGTACGTGGAATTCAATCTTTTGCACGATCGTGGGACAAAATTCGGAATCTATAGTCAAGGTCGCACGGAATCTATTTTGATGAGCATGCCCCCAGAGGCAAATTGGATCTATAATCATATCCCTGTAATTAACTCTGAAGAAGATTTAACACTGAAAAAATTAATCAAAGGAAAACATTGGGTATAACTCCTTTTTTATTAGTACTTTTGCCAAAATTATATTACCTATAGATTATCAAACACTCAAAATATGTTGAAATATATTTACATCTCTTTTTCATTTTTATTGGTCAATATTGCCTACTCCCAATCGCCAATAGCTAGTTTTTCTACCACTCCAGTTCCTGTTGTAGGATTAATTACAATTTGTCAAGGGTCTACGATTAGCTTTGTGAATACTTCTTTACAAACAATAGCAGGTGCAACCTATTCGTGGAATTTTGGATTAGGAGCGACTCCAGCAACTGCAGTTGGTGCCGGCCCACATTTGGTGACTTATAATACAGTAACAGCCCCAACGACTACAGCCACTTTAACAGTAAATAACAACAACATAACAGCGCCTTCTAACTTTGTAAGAACGATAGATGTAAATATTTCTCCCATTTCTAACATTACCTTATTAAGTAATGGTGCTGGATTTGGCACATCGGTTTTGAGTGGCTTGACCTTCTTTAAAAAATGCGGTGCTATTGATTCTTCGGTCTTTCTTTTTAATTCAAGCTATAGTAATGCTACCGTTCAAACATTTACTTGGGGAGATGGTGCAACGTCTACGCAATTAAATATGGCAGGTAATCAAATTAGCCATAATTATCCAATGGGTCAATTTACATTAACACATACCGTAACGATAAATGGTTGTTCAACTACAAAAGATTATATTGTCTTCAATGGTAATTCACCGGTCATAACGGTTTCTGGCTCTGGTCAAACGACCTGCTTACCTTCGCCATATTCTATTGATATCATATCCAATGGGTCGCCTATTGATTACACGGTTTCTTTTTCAGATGGTTCACCTTCCACCCTTTTTACTACGGATAATGACACTACCATATCACATATTTTCAATACCTCTTCATGTGGGATTGATTATGTATTTTCTCCCAGTTTTCCTCCAATTCAAAATTCTTTCTCTGCTACTATTGTTGCGCAGAATGCCTGTTCAAATGGATTACCAACTGTAATAACGGTTGGTCCAATAACTATTTCAACTGGTGCATCTGCTGCCTTTAGTTATTCACCAGCCTCTCCTATTTGTCAAGAAGATCCCGTTACTTTTGATAATCAATCTACGGGTGGTGAGAATATCAGTGGCACTGGTTGTGATTCAACGTATTCTTTCTATTGGCAAATAACACAAACGGCAGGATACACTATTTCAGCTGGAACCTTGGGTTCTAACAATGGCTTTGTGGGAAACAATTATGATTTTAATCAATGGACGAGCGGTTCTGATAATTTAGAGGTTACTTTCAATGTCCCTGGAACTTATAACATGTGGATCTACGCTGCTAATTTTTGTGGGGTGGATTCCACCATGCAAATTGTGACGATCATTCCTTTTGCAAATGTTACTTTAGATGATTATTCTCAAACAATTTGTTCTGGGGATACGTCAGCTTTATTCACCATGACTTCAAGTATTCCAAATTATGTAATTAATTGGGAAATTACGGATTCAACAAATGTAACTGGAATTACTAACCTTACTGGTTCAGGTCTTAGTCCACTTGGATTTAACCCCTTGGTTTTATATAACAACACCGATCAAGTTGGAACAGTTGAAATCACCTCAAATGTGAGTTGTACAAATTCTCCTGCTGTTATACATACTATTACAGTTAACCCGCAAGGAAATATCAATGTTGATCCTATTCAACAATTTATTTGTAGTGGTGATACGACAGATATTAGTATTTCTTCGAATTTAAACAACGCTACGTTTAGTTGGACAACAACTGCTCCTGGAACTATTGTTGGTGAATCGGCTGGAGCAGGAACAAGTATTGAGCAAGTATTAACGAATACAGGAACAACAATTGATACCGTATTTTACACACTTGTTGTTGGTAATGTTGCATGTCCTGGACCTGATGTAGTTGTTTCAGTTGCTGTACAACCTCAAATAACAATTTCTGTTAATCCAGACTTTACTGTTTGCGCTGGCGAATCTATTGATCCTAACAATTATGTTTCAACCCCTCTTGGTGCTGCTATTACTTGGTCAAACTCCAATACAAACATTGGAATAAGTGCATCAGGTAATGGAGATTTACCGACATGGAATGCTGGTGCCAATTCAACAGGATCGACTATATCTGGAACAATTACCGTATCAGCTAGCTTGAATGGTTGTCCTGGTGTGCAAGATGTCTTTATTGTCAACGTACTTTCAGCTCCAAACTTCACATACACGACTTCTCCCGCTTCTGGATTAGATTGTATTACTAATACAGGAGTTATTCTTGGTGTAAGTAATCCAGCGAATAGCACGGTTAGTTGGACGGGGCCATCAATTGTTTCGGGTGCTAACACACTTTCGCCAGTTGTGAATGCACCAGGACAGTATATTGTTACGCTTACGGACAATGTTAATGGATGTATAACAACTGATACAGTTCAAATTGATCCCCCAACACTTATTAATATTACCTCTGTAGCACAAAACAATGTTTCTTGTTTTAATGGTTCCAATGGAAGTATAGCTATCAACACAGATAATGGAAATGGGTCAAATCTTCAATATGATTGGAATCCTCAATTAACCAATTCAGCTACTGTAAACGGTTTATCTATCGGAACCTATACAGTTTTCGTAATGAACGAAGATGGTTGTTTGGACGACACAACAGTTACGATTACGCAACCTGCTGAACTTGTTATTATGCCGCAAGATTCTATTGGTTCAGAATGCGGAGAAGCAAATGGTAGTCTTTCTGTATACACAACTGGAGGACAAGGTTCGTATCAGTATGAATGGAATAATGGTCAAAATAGTAATATAATAAATAGTATCGATGCTGGTCAATATACAGTAACTGTAACTGATGGGGCAGGATGTACAGAAACATCAACCTTTGATTTAGGATGTACGCCATTAATTCCAATAGTTGTTAATCAATTCATTTCTCCAAATAATGATGGTAAAAATGATCTATGGATAATTGATAATTTAGAGTTCTATCCATTGAATAAAGTTACTGTTTACAATCGTTGGGGAAGCTTAGTTTTTGAAGCAGAGCCTTATCAAAATGATTGGAATGGTCATTTTAAAGGAACCGCAGCTAATTCATTACCTGCATCCACTTACTTCTACGTAATAGATACCATGAAGAAATCACAAGATCCATATACTGGATACATAGAAATTCAACCTTAAACGAAAATGAGGACGATCAATTTAATAGCAATAATCTGCCTGACGAGTATGTCGGCATTTGCACAGCAAGATGCTCAAGCATCCATGTACTTTTTTAACCCACTTCAATTTAATCCTGCTTATGCTGGAAGTAGGGGTGCGCTCAATATTACAGGCGTTACTCGTGCTCAATGGGCAGGATGGGAGGGCGCTCCTCGCACCCAATTCTTATCTATTCATGCTCCAATTGCAAGGAAACATATTGGAGTAGGTGGAAACCTAAGTTATGATCAAATTGGATCACGTTCAGGTGTGAATGCCATGGGGACTTTTGCCTATCACATGCAGTTAAATAATAAAGGGATGAAATTATCCCTTGGGGCTTCTGCAGGAATTCAGCAAAATCAATTTGATTTTTCGGGGCTTAATGTTTCTGACCCTACAGACCCTAATTTTTTACAGTCGAACTCTACTTTGAAAGCTAATTTTGGATTTGGAGCGTATTTGTATGCTAATAAGTTCTATGCAGGTATTTCTGTCCCACAATTAGTTAAGAGATCCATTGATAATAATAGTGGTAATTCATTTGCTCAACGACATCTTTATGCTATGGCAGGATATGTTTTTAAAGTGAACAGTGTGGTCGACATAAAGCCTTCGGTTTTACTTAAATACACCGCAAATGGACCATTAGTAGCTGATTTAAATGTCTCAGCACATTTGTATGATAAGTTTTGGTTTGGTGGAATGTTTCGATTTTATGATGCGGTTGGATTTAATGCTTCCTACCAAATTAAAGATTTTTGTATGATTGGATATGCCTATGATTTTCCGATTAATGGGAAATTAATAAACCAATGGGGAAGTCATGAGTTTGTACTTTCTTTTGATATACGTTCAAAAAACAATGCATTTTTAAGTCCAAGATATTTTTAATATGAGAATTTTATATACACTTTTATCTATAACTATTGTTTCCTCTTTGGGATGGACTCAAAGTTATAAGGCAGATTATGCTAGGAAATTGTCGAAGGAATTACAATTTGTTGATGCCTTGCCAATTTGGGAAGAACTATCTACTGCTTTTATTAGCAAAAAGAAAAAAGGAAAACAAGTTGGCGATTATTCGTTTTTAAGAATGACTGTTCAAGCAGCCACCTTATCCGAAGGGTATGTTAAAGCCTTATATTGGAGTCAACAATTAGTCAATAAAAAACAAGCAAATGAACAAGATTGGATCAATATGATTGAACTAATTTGCTTAAATAAAAAATACAATCGTTTATCGAATGTTATTGATTCCGCCTCGGTTTCATTTCCTAATAACATGGAAATTAAAAGTTGGAAAAATAATTTGTCATTAATAAATTCGCGTATTAATAGCACTTCGGATTATACGCTTTCATTATATAAAAAAGCAAATAAAGGAGAAGATTATGCAGCATTTCCATACAAAAAAGGAATCTTGTTTACTTCAAACGAATACGATCATGGTTTTATAAACCGCACCTACAATAGAACGAATCAAAATTTTACAGATATTGCTTTTTATGACCCAAATGCATCCACTGAAAAAGCTAAGTTTTATCAAAAAGCTTTTTGGATAGATTTATTTTATAAAAATCAATGGCGAGATATTAAAAGAACGAAATCCCACGATGGGCCTATTTCTTTCAATCAGGATTATACCATGGCATTTATTACTTCGAATGAACAACAAACTGATGAAGAAGATAGAGTTAAATTTTCAAAACTGAAATTGAGGGTTTTTAAATTAGAAGGTTCTAATTGGAATGAAATTGCCTTTCCTTTCAATTCTACTAATTTTTCAACTGGTCACGCTTCTATGGATACCTTAGGAAATATTTACTTTGCATCGGATCGACCAGGAAGTATGCCAAAGAATTTTATCTATGCGGATTCTGCCAAACTTAAAATTATTGATACCATTTATAGTTCTGATATCTATAAAACAAGTTATATAGATGGCGAATGGACTGAGCCAGTTAATTTAGGAGCAACTATCAATACGAGAAATGAGGAGCTCTTCCCATTTATCTCGTCAAAAGGGATTCTTTATTTTTCATCTAACGGATGGCCAGGAATGGGAGGATTAGATATTTTTAGTTCTGAGTTGGCAAATACTGCCCCGGAACATATCGGTAATCCAGTTAATTCAAATGCAGATGATTTTGCTTATTATGTGAATGAATCTAATGGAAAAGGATTTATTTCTTCTAATCGTGTGGATTGGATTGATCAAATATATTCATTTACTAAACCTGTATTTAAAGCTGAGCTAGTTGCACAGTTAAAAACCTGTAAAGGGGTTCCAATGAAAAATAAAATGGTGCAGATTGTTGACTTAACAAAAAACATAGCCAGTGCAATAAAAACAGATGCGCAAGGTAGAACAGAGGAGCCTTATAAATTAGAAAAAGGTAGAAAATATAAAATTTATTATGTGGGTGATGATGTAAATAAAGCGGACTCCACATTCTTTTCTGCTACTGCTGATGGAGAATTTGAAGTAAAATTAACTTCTTATTACAAAAAGAACGTAACTAAATTAGTGGCAACAAATGAAAGCGGCCTTCCTTTAGAGAATGTAATGATGAATTTGTACAAGCATGACGGTACTGTTCTTAAATACCTTAGTCCGGCGAATGGGTCTTATTCTTGGAGAAATGAAGGCGTAAATTTAATTGATTCTGTAAAAATGAATTTGATTAATCACGATGACGGCAGATTAGCAATTCCAGTTAAATTTGATGGTAATTGTATAGATACGGTCGCTTTACCTGTCGTTATGACAACTAATAAAGGAGACGATTTCATCCGTTTAGATTTAGTTTTATATAATTTAGATAAATTTTCACTTCGTCCTGAAGGTAAAGTTGAATTAGATAAATTAGTTAAGTATATGTTAGCGCATCCAGAACTAATGGTGGAACTTTCATCGCATACTGATTCTCGTGCATCAACAAAATACAACAATACGCTTTCGGAAAATAGATCTAAAAGTTGTGTTAAATATATCATTAGTAATGGAATTCCTAAAGAAAGAATTTTAGCTAAAGGATATGGTGAATCTAAACTTGTAAATAAATGTAAAGATGATGTCCCTTGTTCTGAGGCTGATCATCAAGCTAATAGAAGAACTGAACTAAAATTACTTGATGTCTCTAATCAAGAATTGAACAATAACAAGTTAGGTAACTAATAAAGGATTTAATTTATTAAAAAAAAAGGCTTTAGCTATCTAAAGCCTTTTTTTTTACGCCATAGAATTTTTCCTATCCTTCCTGTTAGGTATTCCGTATTATCTTGTGATTAATCGTAGGGTTATATTTCCTTTGTATGATAGAAATTAACTATGTTCCTTTTGGCGTACCTTTAAATGAATGATTTGGTTGGGCTAAATAGTCATTCCTTAAGAAGTTAGCTATTACTGTTATAAAGATGAAGAACGCCAGTTTCATTTAATCCATTCAAGCTATAAATACCATTGATTGGGTTGGGAAAAACTGAATTTTTTATTTAACAATTGATTCCTTAAAATTCTTTGTGTAGTATTGAACAACAGATCTAAAATTGTGGGTTACTCAATTGGCAGGCTCTACAATAATATTGTTTCCAATTAATCCTCAATTACTAGTTGAAAAATCATTAGAATTAGCACTTTTAGCAAATCGAATGGTGGGGCCTTGTAATCCCTGTCTTGAAATCTTTAAGCTTATTGGATTTGTGAAAGTATTGGTAATGCTTGATTTTGACGCGGTATGAGTAATCCGAAAATTGACATCATTACCTACTTAACTCCATCGAACGGAGTAGATCGGGTCCCTTCTCCAAAATACTACAACAATTAAAGTGATTAATTTCTAACAAAAAAAAGCTTTAGAAAACTAAAGCCTTTTTTTGTGTGTCGAATAATTTTTCCTATCCTTCCTGTTAAGGTATATCTTATTATATTGTGATCAATCGCAAGGTTTTATTTCCTTTGCTAAGTGTGATAGAAATTAAATAAGTTCCTTTTGGCGTACCTTTTAAATCAATGATTTGGTTGGGCTCAACACTCATTTCCTTAAGAACTTGGCCATTCATGTTATAAAGTTGTAGGATACCAGTTTCATTCAATCCATTCAAACTAAAAATACCATTGTTAGGATTGGGAACTACTGAAATGTTAGCATCAGCAATTGATTCTTGTAAACTCAAGGTATTATCTTGAACAACAGAACCAAAATCGTTGATTACCCAATTTGCAGGATCTACAATAATGTTATTGCCAATTAATCCTAAATTACTGATTAAAAAATCATTAGAATTAGCGCTTATGTCAAAACGAATGGTGGTGTCTTGTAAACCTTGTCTAGCTATTTTTAAGCTAATTGGATTGGTGAACGTAGGCGTAACGCTTGGTTTTGAAGCGGTATGTGTTATTCGAATAATAGCATCATTACCCACTTGTTTCCATCGAACGGAATAAGTAGGAAATCCTTCACCAAAATACCATTGCTCAAAATAAGGGGTAAAATTAACTCCAGAAGTAGTTTGTGCTACATCACGAAAATCTATGCCATGTGCCGTACTATTTGAAAAAGTAGTTTGGTAATTTTTCAATGTCGCGAAAAACAAGCTGTCGTTGTTCATCATATATCGAATGGTATGAATGATACCTGATCCTTTGTCATAAGACAAGCGACCGCTAAAAATTCGGTTTTCATTTAAGCTGTCTAATACCCAAACACTTCCTCCGTTTTGTGTCATAACATTGCTGTGAACATCTAACATAAATTGGTTTTTTTCAAGAGGATATAAATTTTCTAACATTAGGTACTCGCAATAAGAAGCGAAACCTTCGTTAATCCAAATGTCACTCCACGATGCACAAGTAACATGGTCACCCCACCATTGATGTCCTAGCTCATGGGCAGTTAGGGTTTTATTGAAGAATCCTTGAGTTGTCATGGTTTGATGTTCCATACCACCAGAAATTGGTGCCATACAATGCCCGTATTTTTCATCTTCAAATGGATAGGGGCCAAACATACCATAAAACAATTCAATGAAATCAGCAGTTTCATTAATGTCTGCTTGGAAATTTGGCAATGTGGCCGGGTTATTATAAATGTAATTTTTGATCATAATCGGAGCTGGTGCGCCGATTGGATTCGCGTAAATGGTATAATCAACATATTTCGCTACAGCAACAGAAATAAGGTAATAATCAATTGGATGACGATGTTTCCACTCATAGCGTGATGTGCCATTTCCTAACGAAACTATGTTTTCTAAAACACCATTAGATCCTGCTTTGCAAGTGTCTGGAACGGTTAGTTTTACTTGACATGAATCAGCCTTATCCGTTAGACTTTGCTTACATGGAAACCATTCATAAGCAGAAAAAGGTTCTGACAAACTCCAAACAACATGGTTTCCCCAAGAGGGCGAAGTATCATAGGTTAATCCTCCTCCTCCAAGTGGATTCGTTATGGCCGTAGGTGGCGTTCCATTATAAGTTGTTTCAACCGTAAAATTAGCACCCGCTACTACATTTACTGGTACTTTTATCGCAGATCCTACGCGATTATATCCGACATTAACACCATTCACTTTGATGGATGTAACAGTTAAAGTAGGGAATAATTCATACAAAGCGGAATCTATTGCTTGTAGTGCAGTCGCTTTAAAGGATCCTTTTCCAGATAGATAGGTAGATATATTGGTCATATTTAAGTCCAATAAGTAAAAATTGACATCGTATTTCTCTGTCTGTGCTATTTGTGAAACGGTTAAAGAGGCACTCTTTAATTGGCTTGTTTGTTTGTCGCGCTTGGAACAATGCGTATTATTTTCTTTTTGTGAAAAGGCGCTGTTTATCAAAACAAGGAATAGACTAGCAATACTTAAGGAGGTGAATTTCATAAAATAGAATTTTAATTGAATTAATTTAAAATAGTGTATTAGAATTAGTTAAGTAATTTTATTTCTATATAGTTTATAATTTGGTAAAGTTTAGAGTGATATTTTCAATGCTAATAAAATAGGATCCTGCAACAAAAAGTCTAGTCGGTAAGGTGTTTTTCCCTGGATAAACGATTCCATTTTGAATGATTCGACCCAAGGCATCATGAATAATATATTTGCTTGAATTGGCAGAAATTGGCACTGAGATTATCAATTCATTATCAGTTGGATTAGGGAATAGAGTCCAAGTATCGTTTTCTAATGAATTGATTGAATTCCCAGACACTACGTTAATAATAGAAGAATCACTTTGTGTGCAGCCATTTGCATCTGTGTAGGTGTAAGTAATGACGTGTGGTCCGGGGCCAGTTAAAGTAGGGTGGAAGGACGTTCCAATGATTCCATCACCTGAATAAGTTCCGCCAACAGGTATTCCTGGACTCAAATTAAAAGGATTCGCATTGGTTAATACATTTGGATTTTGCTCTGTGTAATCAACAAGAATCGAACTGTATAATCCCACAAAAATAGAATCTACGATTTGACAATTGTTTAAATTAGTACCAGTTACGTAATAATAAGATGCTTGACTAGGAATAAATGGAACTCCATTTTGAATATTATTGGCCCAGCTGTAGCTAGTCGCTGTTCCAGTACCTGATAGGGTTATTGGAAATCCTGGGCATGCTGTATAGCTTGTACCAGCATCAACAAATGGCAAACTATAGGAAATTAATTGTTGAACAGGCGATTTTGTTTTGCAGCCATAATCACCTGTGAGTTGCACTTGGTAAGGACCTATTATAGCGGTTACAATCGAATTAGTCTGCGCTCCATTCGACCAAAGCACGTTGTTAACAGTACCACTCGAAGTAAACGATAAAGCTGCTGTTGATCCTAAACAAATTCCTCCTGGACCTGAAATCGTTATGGTTGGCGTTTGTGCCAATAATAAACCTACGGCATCAGCTTTTCCATAACCATAGGCAAAATTGGGTAGAACACCAGTGAAATTATCGAAAGTAGCGGAATTAGTGAGGTCATTTTTGAATGTTTGCCAAGTAGCGTAACGACATTTTTCCAAGTACAAGGCACCCATTCCGGCAACTATTGGTGAAGCCATCGATGTACCTCCATTTCTGACATGGAAAGCCCCTTGATCTATGGTACTATTATTCGATGGATTTGCTAAATACCACATAGGACCCGCAGCAAGGGTGATATCACCGGAAGCAGCGATATCAGGTTTTATGTTTCCATTTCTACTTGGACCTTTACTACTATTCTCACTCAGTTTTCCAACAGGCGTGGGTGATGGTGAAACATAATAAACATTGTTTTTGTCAATATATCCTTTTCTATTTCTAAAATTTCCCACCGAAATAACTTTTTCAGAACAATTCCAAGAGGAAACAATGGTTTGCAAGGAATCTGGAAGATGATAATTTAGGATGCTTGGCATTATTACAGGACTAGGAAGCGATGTTGATACAAAATTACTAAGCTGCTGCCATGATCCTCCCCATGCATCATACTTTCCGGAACCGTAAGTCATAAATCGATACAAATAGGAAAGTGAATCAATTTGGGTAAAAATAACTTGCATATGAAAAGCTGCGCCTACAATTTCTCGATAAGATTCTATACACGCAATTCGTTGGTGCAAACTATTATAGATTGTATCATAAATTGGTAGCATTCCCATGTTCGAAGTGGCATAATGAAACGAAGATCGGCCACGAAATTTAAATAGCGGTGATGGACGGTCTGCTCCAAAGGCAAAATAGTAATGTGCGTCAGAGGTATCGGACCAAAGATCGAAAAGAATCTTATTTGTTCCTGCCAAGGTTACTGCGGGATTATTTACGTTCCAAAAAAATGAGGTATCTGCATCAATGTTGTTGCCTTGCACATGGTACTTTCCTTGATTTCCTGAATTTCCAGCAGCACAAACAACGATCCTGCCGGGTTGTGCATCTAACAACGATTCTATATAATCAGCAGCAGGATCATTTCCATCATGGCTACCTAAATAGGCACCTAAAGATAAATTAATAACGGCTGGTTTTCCTAAGGAATCAGCTACTTTGAAAATGTAATCACACGCATCTGCGATGGAAAGTGTCCAATTGACTAAATTGAAGTTGGTCTCCACTACAATAATATCAGCTTTAGGTGCGGCGCCTTTATTCTTAGAATTGGCTTGTGCATTTCCTGTGGCCATACCTGAAACTGTTGTTCCATGAGCAGTTCCTGTTTCTAACGCTGTACAGGTCCCATTGTTGATTGCACTGCTGTCCCACACTGTTCCGTAACCATATGGTTGCGGAGGATTTGCCCCGTTTATTGTGTGATCCCAATAACGTAAAACACGCGTTTTTCCATTCGGAAATTTAAAATCAGGATGGTTAAAATCAATCCCTTGGTCAACAATTCCAACAATTACTCCTTTGCCAGTGTAAGAGGTGTCAACTCCACTCAAGCCTTGTTGCGCTAAATTGATTCGATGCTTTAATAATGCGCTGTCAGCTAAGGCATGGGGAGGAGCAAATTCAAAATATACGGAGCTCAGTTTTTTGTTTGAAATGATAGGATGAATGTTCGAAGCAGTTGAATTATAGTAAATCCAATTTTTAGTGATGTATTTTATACTTGCACCTGCTTCCGTTAATGCAGCAAGATTCTCTTTGGAATAGGGACTACTAAATAAACTTAGTTCGTTCGGTTTCTTTTCATGATATTCCTTAAAATTCAAATATGTATTTTGAGAAAATAGATGAAAACTGATAAAAGTAGCGAGTGATAAAATGAATAGATTTTTCATTTTTGTATTTTTTGTGAAAGATAATAAAAAAAGAAATTATTTGAGCACAAGTCCCAGCATATTTATTTTTTTGTAATTGTTTTATAGCTATCATTTTTTATGTTTATTTTTGATTAACAAACTAACTATATTTTATGAAAAACAACTTTTTTTCTAGTGCTATTTTAGCCACCGCTTTTTTAGCGTCAAGCTCAATATTTTCGCAAGCGCTTCCAGGAACATTAAATTGGTACAATGGCGAAGGGACCGGAATGTTTACGGATAAAGCCTATGGCTTATTGAAAAATAAAAAATCGAACGAAGTTATCGTTGCTGTTATTGATTCTGGCGTTGATATCGAACATGAAGATTTAGCAGGAAAAATATGGGTGAATAAGGACGAAATCCCAAACAATAAAATTGACGATGATAAAAATGGTTATGTGGATGACATTCATGGCTGGAACTTTCTTGGCAACTCTAAAGGTGAAAATTTAGATGCCGCATGTTTAGAAAAAACTCGTATTTTGAAAGTGCTAATGGAAAAATACGATGGAGTAGATGAGGCTTCCATTGCTTCTGATGCAGAATTTCAATTATACCTTCAAGTAAAAAGGGAAGTAGCAGATGAATTAGCAGAATATGAGCCGTATTTAGAAAGCCTTGATAATTTTGATGAGGACACCAAGAAATACATAACTGACCATGTTGATTATTTGTTAAATATTAATTTTGATGACCGAGCTTTAATTGGTGATGACCCAACAAATTTTAACGATACTAATTATGGAAATTCAGATGTTGAAGGTCCTGATGCGCTTCATGGAACACACGTTGCTGGAATAATCGGAGCAATCCGAGGAAATTCTTTAGGAGGTGATGGTGTAGCAGAAAATGTAAAAATAATGTCTGTTAGAACGGTGCCAAATGGCGACGAAAATGATAAAGATGTAGCTTTAGCAATACGTTATGCTGTAGACAATGGTGCCATGGTAATTAATATGTCTTTCGGCAAGAATTTTTCTCCCTACCAAGAAAAAGTGAAGGAAGCCATTTTATATGCTGATTCAAAAGGTGTGTTAATGATACATGCTTCAGGAAATGACGCAAAAGATACCGATGTTGAACCAAATTTTCCAACAGCTCTTTATGCAAGTCAAGACAAACCGACTCCACATTGGATTTCAGTTGGTGCTTCGACTAAAAACAATTCAGAATTAGTGGCTTCTTTTTCAAATTTTGGACAAAAAAGTGTTGATGTGTTTGCACCAGGATTTGAAATATACAATTCTGTACCACAAAGTGCTTACCAAAATCTTCAAGGAACATCTATGGCTTCGCCTATGGTTGCTGGTGTAGCCGCAATGTTGAAATCTTATTTCCCAACCTTAAGCATGTTGCAAATTAGAGAAGTAATTGTTTCTTCCGTTGCTATCCCTTCGAAAAAAGACCTAGATAAATTGTGTAACTCTCATGGTTTAGTTAATGTTTACAATGCAGTTAAAGCTTGTCAAAAGTTAGAAGGCGGTAAATAAATGAAGTTTTTTGCTGTTGCCTTTTTTACTTTTCTTACCTGTGTTGTAAATTCACAAAAAGCACAAGACTTTTCATTGGATAGTTTAGTCAATCAATGGCATTTAGATGCCGCTCAGGCTAAAATTACTCCCTATTTTTCTGCTATGTCTGAAAACTTTGTTTTCTTGGGCACTGCTCCTGATGAACGTTGGGAAAAAGAAACGTTTAGATCGTTTTGTCAACCCTATTTCGATAAAGGAAAAGCGTGGAGTTTTACACCATCAAAACGTAATTGGGTCTTGTTGAAAGATCAAAAAACAGCCTGGTTTGATGAGGATTTAAGCACTTGGATGGGAGGATGTCGAGGAAGTGGGATTTGCATAATGGAAAATGGCTCATGGAAGATTGCGTATTATAACCTTACGGTTCTCATTGAAAATGAGAAAATGGATCAGTTTATTAAATTGAGGGATAAGTGATGTTTGTTACAAACAATACGATTGCAGCCGCCCGAACTTATTTTTATTCATACGTAGCTCCTGCATTTTCTGCGAGTGAATCAAAAGTAATGTTTGATGCTGTCGTGCAAAAACGATTAAACTGGACGAAAACAGAATTGATGTTGCAATCCAATGGTCGCTTGTCGGAATCTGATTTGCTCTATGTCCGCAATGTCGCACATCGGCTCAAAGAAAATGAGCCATTTCAATACATTATTGGGGAAACCTATTTTTATGGTTTAATGCTTAATTGCGATACTCGGGCATTAATACCAAGACCTGAAACAGAAGAGTTAGTCGATTGGTTATTGGAAGATAAGTCCCCGGAAATTTCAAGTATATTAGATATTGGAACTGGTTCAGGCTGCATCGCATTAGCATGTAAAAGTGTTTTAACTACTTGTCAAGTTACCGCTGTCGATTGCAGTAGAGATGCGCTTGACTTGGCTCAATTGAATGCTGAAAAATTAGCGTTCGATATTTCATTTGTTGAATGGGATGTGCTTTCAAATGCTGAAGGTTTATTGGACAATGGCTTAAAATACGATAGAATCATTTCCAATCCACCTTATATTCCTTTTTGTGAATCGGCTTCCATGGAAATTAATGTCTTAAACTTTGAACCGGAATTAGCCTTATTTGTCCCAAACGACAATCCCTTGCTCTTCTATAAACGAATTATGGACATTTCCATGCAATTGTTAACTGATAATGGCTATCTGTTTTTAGAAATTCATGAAAATTACCACCATGATATTTCAAGCTTATTAAAGGAAAAGGGATTTATTAACATTGAATTAAGGAAAGATTTACAAGGTAAACCGCGAATGATAAAGGCGAAAAAAGCTACCTTTATTGTATGAATCAACAAGAAGCTAGGGAAAGAATTTTAAGACTTTCCGAGGAAATTCATAAATACAATCATTCGTATTATGTCGATAATTTATCGCTTGTAAGTGATTTCGACTTTGATATGTTATTAAAAGAATTAGAGGCATTAGAAATTGAGTTCAATGAATTTGCTTTTGAAAACAGCCCAACTAAACGGGTCGGTGGAGATATTACCAAAAAATTCGAATCCGTTACCCATCGTTTTCCTATGTTATCTTTAGGAAATACTTATTCTGAAGAGGAAATTGTGGAGTGGGTTGCAAGAGCCCAAAAATTAGTGACTGAACCACTTGAATTTGTTTGCGAATTAAAATACGATGGAGTTGCAATTGGTATTCGCTATGAAAATGGCCAGTTTTCTAAAGCCGTTACACGTGGAGATGGTGAAAAAGGGGAGGATGTGACTAATAATGTTCGTACCATCCGATCGATACCACTTCAATTAACAAATGATTATCCCACTGATTTTGAAATACGAGGGGAGATCTTTATGCCACATGCTCAATTTCAGCGCATTAACGAGGAACGTGAAGCAATTGGTGAAAATCTATTCGCCAATCCTAGAAATACGGCATCTGGAACACTCAAAATGCAAGACTCCAAGGTGGTAGCAGAGAGAGGCTTGGATTCCTTTTTATATGGCGTGTATGGCGATGAATTACTAGACAATGGACATTACGAATCGGTGCTTCATGCTGCAAATTGGGGATTTAAAACACCAAATCCAACAAATAAATATATTGAGAAGGTCAATGATATTAATGGAATCATGGACTTTATTCGTTTTTGGGATGTCGAAAGATCGAATTTATCTTTTGATATTGATGGGATTGTAATTAAAGTTAATAATTACCAACAGCAGAAATCGATGGGGTTTACTGCAAAATCACCTCGTTGGGCCACCTCATTTAAGTTTAAAACTAAAAGGGTTGAAACGGAATTATTGGAAGTGACTTATCAAGTAGGTAGAACGGGATCTATAACGCCTGTTGCTAATTTAACGCCTGTTTCTATTGGTGGAACTACGGTAAAACGTGCTTCATTGCATAATGCTGATCAGATCGAAAAATTAGCATTGCATGAAAATGATACGGTTTTTTTGGAAAAAGGAGGAGAGATAATCCCTAAGATAGTAGGCGTTAATTTAGAAAAAAGATCGGGAAATGTTAGCCCTATTGTTTTTATAGAAAATTGCCCTATTTGCCATACATACTTAGTTCGTCAAGAAGGAGAAGCACATCATTACTGTCCGAATGAAAGTGCTTGTCCACCACAAGTAAAAGGTAAAATTCAACATTTTATTAGTCGGAAAGCATTAAACATAGATGGGTTAGGAGAAGAGACGATCGAATTGCTTTATGAAAAAGGATTGATAAAAGATATTGCTGATTTATATTCCTTACAAGCGGATCAGTTGCTTAAATTGGATAGAATGGCGGTGAAATCTGTTGAAAATCTTTTGACTGGTCTGGAATTATCAAAAAATACTAACTTTGAGCGTGTGCTCTTTGGTTTAGGTATTCGGTTTGTGGGTGAAACGGTTGCAAAGAAATTAGCAAAGGGGTTTAAAAATATAGACGCATTGCAATTAGCAACTTATGATGAATTAATTGAAGTGGAAGAAATAGGGGGTATAATAGCAGATTCTGTCCTTCGATATTTTTCTGATACAGCTAATCTAGTCTTAATTGATCGCTTAAAAAATGCTGGTTTATGTTTTGTAAAAGAAAATGAAGTACTTGATTCAACTACTTTTCTTGGAAAAACATTGGTTATTTCTGGTTCTTTTTCTGTTTTCTCGCGAGAAGAATTAAAAGAACTTATTGAAAAGAACGGCGGGAAAGTTGGTTCGTCTGTTTCTAGTAAAACCGATTATTTAATAGCAGGAGAAAATATGGGGCCTGCAAAATTGAAAAAAGCGAATAGTTTAGGGATAACTATTATCTCTGAAGAAGAATTTGTAAAACTTATCTCATGATGAAATTAAAAAACATTTGGAGCTCATCTCAGTCGTTGTTGGTGATTTTTGATTTTAAAGACAACGAACAGTTAAGTAATTTTAGAAAGGCCTTGGATAAAATGTTAAACAGTAGCCAAGTTAATCGCTTAGTTATTGTTGTTAATATCCCGAAGGAAGTTGATAAATCAACTTTGCCTCCTCACTTTTTAATTTATTATAATTCGCCAAATGACTATACTTTTTTTGGTAAAATGAAGGATATGCAATTAGAAACTGAGTTAAATAAGAATTATGATTTGTTAATTTATTTTGATCAGCCAAATGATAAAATAATGGACCAAATAAAAAAGGCGCATATTAATAAAAAAGTTATTGTTAACAGTCAAGATGAATTCTTTGATTTGAGCTTAACTTCTGCATTTGAGAAGCCTGATGAAATGCTTAATTTTGTAACTTCCACTTTAGAAAAAATTAATTTATATGACTAATCCATTTGTTGGTGCTGGAGTCGCACTAGTTACTCCTTTTGATTCTTCCGGAGCAATCGATTTTCTTGCATTAAAAAAATTGGTTCGTTTACAAATTGATGGAGGAACGAATTTCTTGGTAGTCCAGGGTACAACTGGTGAATCTCCTTGTTTATCACAAAGTGAAAAATACGAAGTGTTACAATCCATAATAGATGAAAACAAGGGAGAATTAAAAGTAGTTTATGGGGTAGGTGGAAATAATACCTTGGCGGTTGGTGAATTGCTGAAGCAAGTCCCTGTTGGTGTTGATGGAATATTATCTGTTTCTCCTTATTACAATAAACCTACGCAACTTGGTATTCTAGAACATTATAAGTATTTAGCGACCTGTACTTCCCTGCCAATCATTATCTATAATGTTCCTGGTAGAACAGGGTCGAATGTCCTGCCTGAAACCACCTTGGAATTAGCAAAAATTGCTAACATGGTAGCAGTAAAAGAGGCTTCTGGAAATATGGAGCAAATTATGGATATTATTCGTCAACGACCAGCTGATTTTGGCGTACTGTCTGGAGATGATAATTTAACTATGCCCCTTATTGCTGCTGGTGCGGAAGGAGTAATCTCCGTTGTCGCTAATGCATTCCCCGAATTGTTTTCTGCAATGGTTAATGCTTCTTTACAGGGAGAGCTAGAGAAGGCTAGAAAATTCCATTATGAATTATTTAGTATCACCAAAATGTTCTTTGAGGAAGGAAATCCCGGTGGAGTAAAGGTGGCACTTGAAGCTAGAGGAATTATGAGTGAACATATGCGTTTGCCATTAATGCCAGTTTCTAGTGGACTTAGAAGTAGAATACAATCGGAAACTGCCCGATTATTAAACTTGTGAAAAATCTATTTTTTTTACTGGGGATTCTTTTAATCAATTGTTCAAATGATTCATTGACGAAGGTGCATGAGAATGAACAAAGCAAAACCGTTGATTCAATTGTATCAGTTCCAAAAGACACTATAAAAAAAGTTCCTGTTGATAGTATTTTCATGTCATTTTTGACGGACGTTCAAACTGTTAATGCTAACATTCGTGTCGAGCTAAAATACGCGACGGATGATAATTTCATGAAAATAAAATTGTATGAAAGGATGGTTCATGCTTATCTGCAGAAAGATGTAGCCATACGTTTAGGTAAATGTCAGGATTATTTAACATCATTGGATCCAACATTACATTTATTAGTGTACGATGCCGTTCGTCCGCTAAGTATTCAAAAAAAAATGTGGAAAGCATTGGATACTATCCCCGTCAAACAACGCGTGAAATTTGTTTCCAATCCAGCGAATAAAAGTGTTCATAATTATGGCGCCGCAGTAGACCTAACTATTTGCGATGAAGCGGGAAAGCCGCTAGATATGGGAGCAGGATACGACGACATTCGTCAAATTGCCTATCCTTCGCTTGAAAAAACTTTTTTAGCAAATGGTCTTTTGACCCAACAACATATAAAGAATCGTTCTTTGCTTCGTAAAGTAATGAGTTCGCAAAAATTCTCGGGAATTCCAACTGAATGGTGGCATTTTAACGCATGCACGAGGGATGTAGCAGCCAAAAAGTATAAAGTATTAGAAGTGGAACCTTAGTCTGATCAGTTCATTTCTTTATTTCCTTTCAATAATGAACGTGTGTCTTTACCAAATTGCTTGATTTTTTCAATGTCATCAGCACTCAAGTTGTATTTCCCTGGATTCTTTTCCCAATCGGAAACAGGAATCAAGTAAAATCCATTCGGATTATGTCTAACGCGTACCCAAAAGGGAAGATATGACCAATCGGTAAAGGTGATTTTTCCATTGCTAATAGACAAGTTTAAACCTACTCCAATTCCACCATTTTTATATTGATCACGTTGACTGCTTATACAATTCCCTAAACTATAGGCAACAGGGATATTTTTTGAGCTATTATTTTTTGGATGCATAATTTCCATAGGTTGAACGACATGTGGATGCATGCCAATAATAGCATCGGTACCATTATCACATAACCATTGAGCGAGTTTGTTTTGAGAACTATTGTAGTTTCGTTCATATTCAGCACCCCAATGCAAGGTTACAACTATGAAATCAGCAGCGAGCTTTTTTGCTTTAACTAAATCAATTGTTATTTGTGTTGTGTCAATCCTATTAACAATATTCGGAGCTACTACTTCAAGTCCATTTGTCCCATACGTATAGTTTAGGAAAGCAATTTTTTTTCCTTTGATTACTTTTATAAATGGATAATTGTCAGCGCGTTCCTTTTCATTTTTAAAGGTGCCCGTATGGTCAATATGTAATTGATCGAGTACGTCTATTGTGCGCTCAAGTCCTTTTTTTCCTTTGTCTTGGGAATGATTATTCGCAGTAATAAAAAAGTCAAAACCAGCTTTCTGTATTGCTTCAGCATAACTATCGGGAGAACAGAACTGTGGGTAACCGCTGTACGGTGAGCCTCCTAAAGTAACTTCAAGATTAGCAACAGCATAATCCTTGTTCTCTAAATAAGGTGATAGGAATTGAAACCAATCCATATAGTCGTATTTATTTTCGCCCTTCACTTGCGCGGCGTCAATCATAGATTGATGCCCCATCATATCGCCCACAAAAAATAATGAAATAGAACTATCCGCTAAATTAGGACTTGCTGGTTCTTTTATATTAGTTTTATTTACTACTTTTTTGACTGCTTTTTCCCCAGAAAAATTAAAGAATAGCAACGAGGATGAGATTAATAGTATCGGAATTCCCACATACACAAAGTTAATCTTTGAAAATATTTTTTTCATAATTTGAATTAAAGCAGGTTAAAGGTAGCTTCGAATTTTGGAATCACAAAAATTATATGGCAATCCGTTGATTATCAGGGCAAGGGTAGGGAAGATTACCTCCCCACTTTTCTTGGAATAATCAACGTTTCCTTTTGCTCGTTTTTGCAAATTATGTTGGCGCATATTAATAAGGATTTCAAGTGCAGGTCTAACACGGCGTCATAATTGTCCGAGCGATAACCTCCGAATAATGCGAGGGTCACGGGTAAAGGTTTTCCTGTTTCTTTGGAAATCTGATTCACCCATTCAGAAAATATTTTGGCGCATAATAACCAGTGTTTTGTGTCGCATGCTCCTCCTAAATCATCATCCTCATGCGAGTCAGCTCCGTGAGCGAATACCACATATTGAATTTTGCCGGCACGGATAAGTTCTCCCACGTGATCCAACCCTCGCTGAAAGGATGCGATGTAGGCCCCATTTTTTCCTATCGGATTAATGTTGCAGCCTCTTGGTATAGCGAGGTCTAAAAGTGGATTGAAGTCTCTTGAGTCTTCAATGCTATTTCCAAAATGACCGTCAAGGTCAAAATAAGCGCCGCTGGCACTAAATTCTTCATACAGTTTTATGGCGGAAATCACTTGGCCCGAGAAGGTGCAAAATCCGCATCCTCCCTTTGGTTGCGCATGGTGCATTCCAGAAATTGGCGCAAAACAAATGGATGTTGGGTTCAGGAGCGCATGTCTTTTCGCGGCGTAAAGTGATGCGTTCGTGTAGCCAACACTATGTACTAGATTTCTAGACCATGGAAGTCCATTCGTGTAGCAATTTCCTTCCCCGTTAAAGAAATCATTTACGTAAGATTCTGTGTGGGCAATTTTGAAATCCTTTTTCGTAAAAGACTGAAAATCGGAGGTGCGTTGAAATGCACCACTTAGTTTCTTGTTCTTGATCCGTTGAATGAGTAAGTAAGGTTTGAGCGGTGATTTCGAAAATGAAGCCTCTCTGATGTTGTCAATGCAAACTTGTTGATCGGTGTAAAACGTTAAAATTCTCTTGTTTCTTTTCTTCATAGCTTTCAGGTTTTAGGTTAGACAATGCATTTTTATCAACGCAAACTTACTCTCGCTGGTAGCCAAAATTGGTCGCTCTGCAACCTTGCAAGGAAGTAATTGCCGCTTTAAAATGTCTTCACCTTTGTCGAAACAATTTAAAAACATATACTTATGAAAAACAAAACAACACTTTACCATTTTATCGTAGATCAAAGTGGTTCGATGGCTGGATTAGAAGAGCAAACCATCGCAGGATTCAACGCGCAGTTGAAAACTATCCAGGATTTAAAAATGGAGCTTCCAGATCAATCCTTCCTGTGCTCGCTCACATTTTTTAATGGAATCGTGCAGGACCGCATTCTATTTCAAGAAGTAAATGCCTTACAACCCCTGTCAAGAGATAATTATTTTCCATCCAGTAACACGGCACTTTTAGATGCAATTGGAAAATCAATTTATAGTATCAAGCATAAATTTGCGAACGAACTTCTGGAAGATAAAATTTCCATCGTTTTGGTAATCATTACGGATGGTCACGAAAATGCATCGAGATTGTACACGTACCATGATATTGCACACATGATTAAAGAGTTAGATGAAACAGGCAAATGGACTTTTAGTTTTCTGGGAGCAGATTTTGATGCGATACATACCTCACACATGTTAAATATTCGCAAGGAGAACGTTATCAATTTCAGTAAAAGTAGCTATAGTGGAATGATGGAAGATGTAAGTTTATCTATCCGTAGCTATGCAGAAGAAAAAACAAAAGGTAATCTGAAGAGAGATATTTTTGATATCTTTAGCAACAAAGACAAAACAAAGAAGTAAGGCTATATTTATTCATGAAAATACACCTCATACGTTCGGAAGGCTATCCAATTGAAGATTTTAATAATGTACTAAATCTGCTTAATAAATACCGTGGTAGCATTGAATACATACCGGCAGAACCAATTGTTTTGCCGGTATCGGAGGTAGAGGTGATTTTTGAAGATAAGAAATCATTTGAGAAGAAGGAAGATTTCTTGGGAAAACAATACAATCAATCTATGGATTTCCCTTCTGAAAGTATGTCTTTTCCGCATCATGAAGAAGTATTAACATGGGAACAATTATTTTCAGTATGTATTCAATTTCGGAATGAAAAATTGATTGATCCAAAAGATCATGTGATACTTTTGACCAATATCGCAAACGATCTAAATTGGTTTGGAGGGGTAGATCCATCCTTAAAAAATTATTTTATTCATACCAATAATTGGGATCTTTTCTTTGGGAATGATATTGACGGTCGTTTTCCAATTGCGTATCAAATTGCTTCTTGGTTATTAAAGACAATGATGTTTCCAACTCAACTTGAAATACTTTCTAATTCTCACGCAATTCCACGTGGCTGCATGATGGATTTTTGTAAAGACAAAACACAAATCATACTCAAGATGCGCACCGGAGATTTATGTGAATCCTGCATGAAAGTACTTTCTGACAGAGATGTAAACCGCACCCATGTACGTCAGCTTTTTTCCGTTATGGACGGCTTGCGAGAGAATATTCTATTCCGGCAACGTTCGAGTTTACTAATGGAGCATAGCAGCATGGAAATTCGAGGACGGAATAAAGCCATCTACCTCTGTGATCTTGGTGATTTACAAGTTAACTTGAATCCAAAGGAGAAAGCTTTATACTTATTGTATCTCAATCATCCAGAAGGAATTTCAAGAAGTTACCTAGTTGATCATTGGAGTGAACTTCGAGATTATTATGGAATTCTTGCTAATCAGCCTACCAACGCGCTCATCGACGAAGCGATTAATAGACTCACGGATGTTACGGATAATAATATGAATGAAGTAATGGCGCGTATTCGTGCTAAGTTCAGACAAGCTGTTGGAGAAGAACAATCTAAGGTTTATAGTATTGTAGCTACTCCAGAAGGGAAACATAAAATATGTTTGAATCGAGAGTTGCTTAGATACGTAGATTAAGAGCAAAAGGATGTTGTGGTAAGAAAGCGATGAATCAGTAAATTAATGGAAATACCCAATTCTTTTTTCTTTCTATGGTATTTAGTGAAACAAATACCTTTAAATTTGCGCTCAAATTACTCAACTAAAACCTTATTATTATGTTTAAAATCTCCTCTTTATTATTCATTCTTCTCCTTGCATTAAATCTTACTGCTCAAAACATCAAGTCAGAAGATATTACCTACAGTTTTATCAAACTTCCATCAAAACCTGTAATGCCAAAAGTGGAAAATTATAATTCTTCCATTACGGCAACTTATGAAGCACAAAACAATAAGTTACTAGCCTTATTTGAAGCGGATAAAGCACGTGCAGAGGCAGATTATCAAAGAGAAATGTCTGAATATCCTGCTAAATTAAAAGCTGCTGATGATAAATACGCAAAAGAGATGCAGGCATGGGATGAAAAATCTACGGCACTTAAAATTGTTGAAAAACAATTATTGAATGAGAACAATCGTCCAGTGAAAGATTACGTTGCAGCTCCTTATAGAAAAACCATTTCGCCACCAGTTTTAAAAACAAGCTACGACTATCCTTCTTTAGCTGCGACCTACTTGAAAATCGACGGATATAAAAAAGCGGATATGAATGCCTTAACGTATCAAGTCACCTTACAAGGATTTGAGCATTCTCAACCGATGATTAAAACGGAAATCAAAAAAGAAGTGTCACGTGTGAACAATGTATCTACCACGTACGACGTAACGTATTACTATATCGAATACAACTATCGTCATCCAATGTCAGTACGCGTTGCGAACACCAATAATCAAGATGTAATTTTCTTAGCTCCAACTGAATTCACTGCTTTTAAAACTTATAAGTCAACATCGCAAAAGACCTCTCCCTCAGCGGATTTCACTTTCTTACTTAAATCATCTGAGGAAAGTATATTAAAAGAAAATTTAACCTTTATTAATCATTTAGTGAATGATCAAATCGGTTATGAGGTTACACCAAGAAGTACTTCTTTGGATTATGTAAAATCAAAAAATGATGCCCATGCTGATGTGTTGGAGGCATATAATAATCAAATGTTAGGATTAAAATCATTAACAACGAATGAGGCATTAGCTACGCAGAAATTAAATGCGGCAGTTGATGCATATAATGCAATTTTAGTTGAATCAGATCTATTTGATAAGAAAGCAAGAATTGATAAGGATGTAACAATTTCTATTTATTTCAATTTACTCGAGGCATACTATGCGCAAAGAAAAACGGTAGAAGCGGAAGCGGTAATGACTGCTCTAACTCAAATCGATCTTTCGAACAGAGAGAAGAAGTTTAAAGAGAAATATATAGAGGAATTCTCGGATTTAACCAATCGTAAAGCTGCAAATGGCTTGTAAAATTATTGGAGTTAAAAACGGATTTCAACGCTTTTAAATAAAAGTTTTGAAATCCGTTTACATTTAATTTCAATATTTCGAAAATTAAAAAGAAGTTACTCTTTTATAATTTTTACATCCTTTTCAATAATCACCACCTTTTCACAACATTCATTTTTGTCTTTGGAACATTCTTTTTTGTACTTAGAACATTCCATTTTGTCTTTGGAACATCCCTTTTTGTCTTTATGACATTTCCCCTTGTTGCACGTAGAACACATGATTGCACAAATTAATCCACCAACAAATACAGCAGTTCCGAATACAATAGCAACATAAGAAGCAATTTTAGTCAACTTTCCAAGACCTTCTTTTTTACTATAAGCCAATAAAAACAAACCTCCCATTAACACAATTAGTGCTAGAGATAACGCGACAATAAGTATAGGACAAATCATAATAATAAATTTTAGTTTAGTGAAATTATCCAAAAACCCCTCTTGGATCATTCAAATCTATGCAATTTATTGATTGTCAATTACTTTTATTTTCTTCTTGTTATTAACAAGTTGGAATAAAAAATAATAATGTTATCTTTATAAAAAAAAAATATCATGAAACAACTCGTACTTCTTTTCACTACTGCCCTAATTTTAGCGATAAATATTTCTGTTAGTTATGGCCAAGTTGCCAATCCTATAACGGTAATTGATGCTTCCAATCCTGGAGCATGCGATGGTTCTGCAGTGATTAATAATCCGAATGTTGTAATACCCAACAGTATTGTTTGGTATATGAACGGAGCGGTATTCCAACAAGGAGGTATTTCAGTAAGTAATCTATGTTCGGGCACCTATATGGTGAATTTTAATACTCCCAATGATTCTGTGTCAGCAGTTTTCATTATTTCAGGGAATCCTTGTAATGGCTTTATGGTGATAACTAGCGGTACCCAAGCAAGCACTCCAACCTCCATGGATGGAACAGCTTCAGTTACTGTGGCTGGGGGAACTTCACCCTATGCTTTTCAATGGAATACTGGTTCAACCTCTAGTACGCAAACTAATCTAGGTGTTGGAATGTATACATGTTGCGTTACAGATGCAAATGGTTGCTATTCTTGTGATAGCTTCAATGTAATTGCATCTATAAATCCTGGAAACGATACCGTACTTATTATTAATAATAATACTATTCCTAATACCTTCGATTCATTAGCTACCCAACAGGTAATAGATTGTTTGTTAGATTACAATGCTGTTGGTGGGGCATATATCATTAACTCTTCTTATGTTTCAAGTGGTGCTCCTGGCTTAATGGATACCATTTATTTGACATGGCAAGTAATTGATACCATAGTGCCTCCAAATGTCTTGGCTACTTATTTGGTTGCTTATCCCATTTACCCACCATTAGCAAGCACTTACTCAGCTAGTTTGCAAGTGTATTGCAATATCAAAACTACAGATTTCAATACGCTACTAGCGTATGATCAATTTTACACAACGCAATTGAGTCTTCCGGAAGTTGATTTAGCATCCATCTATTTAAATGCAAATTCAAATTCGTTGGTGATTAACTTTCCGATGAATCAATCAGGTAACGCTCTCGTTTACAATGTAAGTGGAAGTCTATGTGCAACATCCAACTTTTCCAATTCCAAGCAAATTTCTTTATCTACAGCGAATTGGGAGAATGGAATCTATTTGGTTAAACTTTCATTAGAAAACGGAAAAACGCAAACGATAAGAGTGTACCGATAACAAAGGGTTTGCGAACTTTTGTTATCCTATTTGCACATCAGTTTATTCTTGTAAATGAAAGTCATAACCACCTCAAGACTTGAATTACATCAGGTTACGCCAGTCAAATTACATCAGCTCTTTCAAGAAGAAAATGATACCTACCTAATGGCATATTTTGGAACCAATGAATTGGGTTTTGAACACTACAAAAGTTTACATAAAAATGGTATGGAATCTCATCAAAATTCGCTGATGATGTTTCGTATTTTATTAAGAAGTACGAATACTGTGATTGGTGATTGTGGCTTTCATTCCTGGAATAACTTTCATCGTAACGCAGAACTGTACTATCGATTAAATGCAGAAGAATATCGAAATCTTGGCTATATGTCTGAGATATTACCCCTAATTCTGCTTTATGGATTCAATGAAATGTTGTTGCACCGAATAGAAGCTAAAGTAGCGGAAGATAATACACCATCTATTAAACTCTTAATGAAAAATTCTTTCAAAATGGAAGGGAAGCATCGAGAAGATTATTTGGTTGGAGATCACTACGAAGATTCACTTATCTATGCCTTGCTAAGATCAGATTGCAGAAAATAAACAATGGCGTAAACACCGAATAGTGCGACCAAGCTTCTCACCAAAACGTTTTAAACAAAAAATCCCCAACTTTCGTTGAGGATTTAATTCGTGGAGTCCACTGATCTATACTCGAACCCCTTTTTGGAAGATTTGGAGAGGTTGGTGGTTTATAAAATCAGGAGAGACAATAATAACATTCTAAAAATCAACGAATAATATTTGTAATTTTGTAACTGTGGATGACAAAAAACTTTATATCATAGCTGGTTGTAATGGGGCAGGAAAAACTACTGCATCTTTTACCATATTGCCTGTAATATTGGACTGTAAGGAATTTGTTAATGCCGATGAAATAGCTAAAGGATTATCTCCTTTCCAACCTGAAAAAGTGTCCTTTGAAGCGGGTCGAATAATGCTCCATAGAATAAAAGAATTGCTTTCAGAAGAAGAAAATTTTGCCTTTGAAACAACATTATCAACAAAAAGCTATAAAAACAAAATTATTGAAGCTAAAAAACAAGGTTATCGTGTTACACTATTATTCTTTTGGCTTCAGAATATTGAGTTGGCTAAAGAACGTGTAAAAATAAGAGTTTTCGAAGGTGGACATAATATTAATCCTGATGTTATTGAAAGGAGGTATATAAGAGGAATCAAAAATTTATTTGATATTTACCTACCTATAGTTGATGGAGCTTTGATTTTTGACAATTCAGAAGGTAAACACGAGTTAATCGTGGACAAACAAATTGACGGATTACTAAATATTGTGAATGAAAAAAAGTTTAATCTTTTAAAAAATCAATATGACAACACGTGAAATTCAAATTAAGGAAAAAAATGATATTCTAAAAGGACTTGAAAAAGTATATGAAAAACTTTTAGAATTCAAAAAATCAAAAAATAGTGAATTGGTAGTTTTACGAAATAATAAAATCGTTAAAATAAAAGCTAAGTAAATTCAAATTTTCAAGATAGAGCCTTTTTTAATTGAGATAAACTCAGAGTAGTTTAACTAGACTTCTCATCCAAAACGTTGTAAAACAAAAAATCCCCAACTTTCGTTGAGGATTTATTTCGTGGAGTCGGAGGGGTTTGCCGAAAGTTATTTTCTAAGATCATTCTTCACTTGAAAATATACATCGGCATCCAACTTCTCACCCCTCAATGAAATTATTTGAAACAAAAAAAGGAAACACTTTTGTTTCCTTTTTTTTAATTCGTGGAGTCGGAGGGGTTCGAACCCTCGTCCAAACGACGAATATTCCAGCTTTCTACATGCTTATTTCTTGATTGATTTTAGATTGTGAGACGGACAAGAACACCCAAACCCACCACTTAGCTTCTAGAGTTTCGCAAACGCTTAGAAACATCGCGAATGCTAGCCTGATGGGATGAACTTCCGATTGGTAAATCTAACAGGCAGAAATCTACCGGAAGTACTCGTCCAACCTACTAAACTTCGATCGGATAAAGCCAACTAACTATCAGTTAATTAAGCAGCAAGTGCGTATGACGTATTGTCAATTATAGTTCGAGACAAGATATTTAAGAGGTTCATCTCAACCCTCTGCATGCTGACACTTGACTACCGCTATCGCTGTCAAATCCAATGTCGACCCCAAAGAACTTAGCTGCAAAGATAGGTAATAAAAAACGTGACTTGGTGTATCCCGAAATTTAAGACAAAAAAAAAGTGAGAAATATCTCACTTTTACTATTTCATTATCGATAAATCAATATTCGTCTTCATTGAATAAGAAATCTTCACGCGATGGATAATCTGGCCAAATCTCCTCAATGTTTTCATATATGTCACCTTCATCTTCTAAATCTTGTAGATTCTCTACCACTTCGAGCGGTGAACCATTACGTATTGCGAAATCAATTAATTCATCTTTTGATGCAGGCCATGGCGCGTCTTCTAAATATGAGGCTAATTCAAGTGTCCAGTACATAATATAAGGTGTTAAAATTGTATGTTCGGCAAAAGTAATCTTTATTTTTTATTATGCAAATAATGAAAAATAAACTTTTGATTTATTTTTATTTTAAGCTATTGTTAATGCTTAGGTATCCATTTAACTTCAACAATTCCAATGTCTTGACCCAATTTCCTGCCCAAGACAAATAAGTAGTCACTTAATCGATTCATGTAAGCCAAAATCAATGGGTCTACTACTGCATTTTGCTCTAAGGTAACCACATTTCTTTCTGCTCTACGACAGACACAACGCGCAATGTGACAAATAGAAACAATGGGGTTTCCGCCCGGAAGAATAAAATGCTTCATTTCAGGTAAGGTTGTTTCCATTTCGTCCATCCAATTTTCCAAGTCTACGATATCTTCCGCTTTAATTTCAGGTAGTTTCATCGTTGAATGTTCAGGGTCAGCGGCTAGGCAAGATCCCATCGTGAACAATCGATCTTGAATGATTAACAATTGTTGAATGTAAACTTCATTGATGGATTGATCTCTCAATAATCCAATGTGCGCGTTCAATTCATCTAAGGTGCCGTAGGCTTCAATGCGCAAATGACTTTTAAGCACTTTCGTACCTCCAATTAGTCCTGTTTGTCCGCCGTCACCTTTCTTGGTATATATTTTCATATTAGATTGCTAAAAGTACTTGTTCGATGGGTTTATCTTCATTGCAAAGTGCCAATATACGTTGGATAACTTCATCCACTATAGCATCTGGACAAGAAGCACCCGATGTTAATGCAATTCGTATATGTGGTTTATCTGGTAAAAAATCGTTCTTCTGTTCTACAAACTTTTGGTGGATGTTATAACTATGGATTTCATCTTTCGAAATAATACCGCTTTCATTGGCAATGAAATAAGTAGGGAATTTTTGTTCTAAAATTTCTACTAAATGAGACGTGTTGGAACTATTATATCCACCTACAACGATGGCAAGATCTACCTCGTTTTCCATTAATGCAAGAGTAGATGTCTGATTATCATTCGTTGCATAACATAGCGTATCTCTTGTGTCAGCAATGTGTTGCTTGATATCTTCCTCCCCGAACTTTGTCAACATGACGGAACGTAAATAATTTGTAATTCCTTCGGTTTCGCTGGCAAGCATCGTTGTTTGATTGACAATTCCAATGCGATTTAAGTGAATCGATGGATCAAAATCAGGAGTATATTTCCCTTCGAAAAACGAAAAGAAATTATGTATTTCAACATCCCCGGAAATTATTTTTCCTAAATAAACGGCCTCATCCATGTCTTTAATAATCAAGGTTGGAGCTTTACTAGCGCTTTGTGAAAATGTAGCCCTCGTTTCTTCATGACTTGATTTACCATGAATAATAACCGTATGACCTTGCGCACCTAATTTTCCAGAACGATTCCATACTTTCTCTACAAACGGACAAGTTGTATTATACGTTTGAATGTCAATGCCGAGATCAATAAGTTTCTTTTCAATTTCAAGGGTTGTTCCAAAGGCAGGAATAATGACGATATCTTCAGAGTGGAGTTGTTCAAATGGAATTAATTGGTTTCCCTCAGTATCTTGCAGAAAAACGATTCCCTGCTCTTCAAGGTCCTCATTAACGGCAGGATTATGAATCATTTGACTTAGCAAAAAGATGCGTTTATCAGGGTTCTCTTTTACAGCTTTGTAAGCAATTTCTATGGCATTTTCGACTCCGTAGCAAAATCCAAAGTGACGCGCTAAAGAAATAGTGACATTGTTAAAATAAAGATGGGTAGGGGTATAGTCCTGTTTTCTAGGATCTTGAATTTTTCGCTTCGCTTTAACATGGCTAATAATCGGCGAACGATAAAAAGAAGGTATATCAAACTTTTTCATACTTACATCATAGAGCCATTTTGAGTAATTTACTCTTTTGTTTTACAAAGGTAAAAAAGAAAAGGCTACCAAATGAATTGATAGCCCTTTCCTTTATTTGTTTCATGAAATTATATTTCAAGATTCTTATCTTTCGCGTGTTTCACCCTGAAATTATAGTCGATAACTTTGTTTTCCTTCGCTTTTAAGATAAAGGACCATTCGAGTAAGCCTGTTCGTTCATCAAATCTTCCTTTAGCAAAATTATCTGATTCAATGTTAATGTCAGCATTTTGTGTAATTGGCAACTGATCTTGTATCACAATTTCAATTGAAGATGATTTTTGATTGCTAATTTCAATTGAGTAAGCAAAGGTCCGCTCTCTTTTGTCACCAATTATTCTATCCTTCAGCTCTTTTTTCAAAAGTGTTCGTTTCACAACGATGCTTGGATCTTTGCCCAGCGATAAATTCAAGGTATCATCCATTGTCGTTGGGTCGATGTATGTTTCGCCAATATAAGAGCCATCAAAGAATATATTTGCTTGTCCGGGTACTAATTGCAGCTCATCTAACTTGGTCATTTGTGCCACTAAATAAACGGATGCATCTAGTTTCGGTACCGTATAATACTTGAATTTAGTATCCAAATTAGTTGATTTGATTAAGACCATATGTTTTTCGTTATTCGATTTAATCGAGTAGGGTAGGTCTATTTTAAATTCTGCTGAAATGAGTCGATGGACAACAGTTGTAAATTGATCTGCTCCCATGATGTTTTTATCATCATCCATATCCTCACTGTAAGCATAGCCTCTATTGAAAAGCGCTTGAGAGGTAATTTGCACTTCTTGTAACTTGTCCATTTTCCCCTTTCTATTCTCCGATTTATAAATATTGTAGTCAATGTACCAAGGATTTAAGGTGGGTTTAGTTTTATTCACGTAGGGATTATTGGTGGATATATTAAGTTTAATATTATCCCAATCCAATCCAGTAGATTGAAAAACCTCTGCTTTATAAGTAAGTTCAATTTTTCCAGTTGTTCCATCGCTCCTCAAGTCATATATTGGTGTCCAACCAGCATTAGACACTACGTATGAGAAATTTAATTTTCCTGTAACAGCTGATTTAGCAGATACCGTTATCGTAATCCGTGGTATAGGACTTTTGTTATTTTCGATTTCACCGTTGTTATTTTGATAATTCTGCAAGTCTGTTAAACGCGTTTCCATTAGTATTTTCTTAAAAGCCTTTTCTTGCCGTTTTTTTTCAAGAACAATTATTTTTTTATTCAATTCATTCATTTTAAGGGTATAGTATTCAATGGTCTGCTTCAGTAAATTAATAGAATCATTAACTTTTCCGATACTTCGCACCATTCCATTGGATGCAATTATTGATTTAGAAGCGTTTAAGACATTAATTTCATCTTGAATATCTCGAATATCAAAATCCATTACACGCAACGAATCTTCCAACAATTGAATGTCTCTTTTAATTTTTAAAGAGGCCCCTTGATTGAGTCCATTACTGGGTTGTGGATAGTAGAATGAAAATTTGGTATCCAACAGAACTAAATCTCCTGTTCCTTTGACTTGGATACTTTTTGGATCAATGAATGCACTAATGCCTTCTATTATTATTTCTGTGACTCCAGCATTAACTGAATAATTTGCTTTGTGATGCATTTGAGCACCTTGGGCATAAACAGTTACCTCCGTCAAGGTGGCTTTAATTGTTTCTTTGTCTGTGGCGCGCAGCCAGGTACTTGCGAAGAGTAGGCAAGTTAAAATAAAGGACTTTTTCATAGCTTAGTTTTTGAGCGCTTACATGCTTCAAGCTATAAAGTTCAATAAAACGAAAATTAAATAGTAAGTAATTGAATTTCAGCTACAATACGAAGCGCAAGTTGGTCTGCTAGCATAGCATCTTTACTTTCAGCATAGATACGAATGATAGGCTCAGTATTACTTTTTCGAAGATGTACCCATTCTTTTCCAATATATATTTTAACGCCATCGGTAGCATCCACTTCTTCGTGCGCATATTTTTGAGCCATTGCAAGAAGAATGGCATCAACATCAGTTGTTGGGGCTAGATCAATTTTATTTTTTGAGATGGAATAAACAGGAAAAGAATCCCTAAAAGAAGTCAAAGGCATCAAATTTTCTGCCAAATGAGAGAGGAACAAAGCAATTCCAACTAGTGAATCTCTGCCATAGTGCAGTGCTGGATAAATGACACCGCCATTCCCTTCACCACCTATTACAGCGTTCATTTCTTTCATTTTAGTAACTACATTTACTTCTCCAACTGCAGCAGTTCCATAAACTTGTCCTTTGGCTTCAGTAATATCACGTAATGCACGCGTTGATGATAAATTAGATACCGTAGCTCCAGGTGTTTTATTTAAGACATAATCGGCTACTGCCACTAAAGTATATTCTTCTCCAAACATACTTCCATCTTCACATACGAAAGCCAAGCGATCCACATCAGGATCTACCGTTAGACCAAAATCTGCGGACGTTTCAATTATTTTCTTTGAAAGGTCGACTAGGTGAGCGGGTAAAGGTTCCGGATTGTGAGGGAATTCGCCTGTAGGATTACAATACAGCTCAATTACTTGATGAACGCCAAGCGCATTAAGTAGTGCGGGCACAAAAATACCGCCACTGGAATTAACTGCATCAACGACAATCTTAAAATTAGCTTTTTTAATCGCAGCTACATTTACAAGGGGTAAAGCCAATATGGCATCAATATGTTTCTGTAGATAAGAATCGTTATGAGTAATCTTTCCAATTGAATCTACATCGCAAAAATTAAATAATTCATTTTCAGCAATATGAAGTACTTCTTCCCCATCTTTACTAGAGATAAATTCTCCTTTTTCGTTCAGTAATTTTAGTGCATTCCATTGTTTTGGATTATGGCTAGCAGTAAGAATAATTCCACCGTTCGCATTTTCTAGTGGCACGGCAATTTCTACCGTAGGCGTAGTTGATAAACCTAGATTAATAACATCGATTCCTAAACCAATTAAAGTAGCTACCACCAAATCAGAAATCATGGGGCCAGAAATTCGCGCATCTCTACCGATGACCACTTTTATTTTTTGATCAGCCGCTCTATTAATGAGCCACGTCCCATAAGCAGCGGCGAATTTTACCGCATCAATTGGCGTTAAACCATCATTAACACGTCCACCGATTGTACCACGAATACCAGAAATTGATTTAATTAATGTCATAGCGCCCTATTTTTCGATTGTTCTTTTTTAAATGCTATCATTTTCAAACAGGCAATAGCACATTCAATCCCTTTATTTCCATGAATCCCACCAGAACGATCAATTGATTGTTGTTCATTTTGATCCGTTAGTACGCAAAATGCAACTGGTTTACTATGTTTTAGCATCACGTCCATCAAGCCTTGCGTTGTTCCGGCACAGACAAAATCGAAATGCTTAGTTTCACCTTGGATGACAGTTCCAATAGCAATTACACCATCTAAATCAGTTGATTCAAGTAAAAGTTGAGCGCCAAGCGGTAGTTCAAATGCACCAGGAACGAATTTAACGGTAATATCAGCCTCTAGCACACCATTTTCAAGAAGCGTTAGATTAGCACCTTCTAAGAGCTTCAATGTGATATATTCGTTCCAACTAGAAACAACAATGCCGATTCTAAAACCGGCACCATTAGGAACAAAATCCTTGTTATATGTAGATAAATTATTTCCTTTCGTGGCCATTACTTTGCCTTATTACTCGAAACCTTAGATATATATTTATCAATTATCTTTTCTTGAGCAAATTGAGGATATTCATTTTTAATCCGCGTATAATATTCGGTTGCTAAGTCAAACTTTTTTATTTGTTCAGCACAACCACCAGCTTTGAATAAATACATTGGGCTTGTTAAATCATTATTATCAGCATCAGCAGCTTTAACATAAAGATCAATTGCTTCTTTGTATTGTTTCAATTCAGATTTGCAATCACCTTGCAATCCGATACTCATAATAGAAAGGTAAGTATCATCAAAAGAAAGCCCCTCCAAATTAGTTAATGCTTTCTTAAATTCACCTTTCTTCATGTATTGAGTAGCAAGAAGGTACTGACCTAATTCGCCACCACTTTTCCCATCGTATTTCTTAACAAAAGGAACAAGAACCGCTATTGCTTTATCCGTTGAATCTTTAGCGATATAATTTTGTGCTATCCAATACCCATCTTGTGACTTTTCGTTACTTGGATTCCAGAAAAATTGACGGTACAAAAGAAATAGTATTGAAGCAATTATCGCCCCACCAATGATGTAAGTAATTAGTTTTAATTTTTTATTCGTTTTAAAACTTGTTTTTAGTGAATCGATAGATAAATTTTCTAACATATTATTTATTTAGAATGCAAAAATAGTTTTTTTTTTGAAAAATCATTATAAAATAGTGATATTAAAGCAACATTATGAAGCCTTTATTTCAAATGAATTACTTTTATGAAGTGAAAATATATGGTTTTTTCTAAAAGAAGCGAAAATTCGAACAGAAATACTAATTAATTTAGATTACGAACTAAAAGTAAATGTAAAAATTATTCAAGAACAACTACAAAAATGGTTCGAAAAATAAAGAATTAACGCTCTTTTAAATTAGTGACAATTTTTCTTTAGCGTCTTGTAAATTAATGAACTCCATTGATTGGCGTCTTTAGCATAACCACAAGCAGCAATCGATTTTAGCCATTTCTGGTGATCTTGTGAACCTTTCATTGAAGCGTAATATGGTTTTGATGCCACTAATTTACAAAACCCAATATATGAATCTGTTATTGTAGGGAAATAGCGATAGCTACTTTTGTACCCTGAAATAGCGACATTATTTTTTCCTTTTATACCAAAATGATTGTGAAGTCTTTTGGCAATATTACTTGTCCCACCACCAGATTCGATATATGCAACACTTAGCATAACACAGGCTGGTATTTGATAAACAGCCTCTAAACTATCTGCTAATTTCCGATAATCAACAAAATATTTATATTGAGAAAACGAAGAAAACGATAGGAATAAAATGCTTATTAAAAGATATTTTTTCATAATAATTACTTTAAGTTGAAAGTAAATATATTGGAAATAAGTAGATTATCCAAATTTTAGAAGGAGTAGATTTTAAACAAATCAACTAATATTAAATTATTAGTGCGATTCTCAGGGTAGCTGACTAGTTAAATTGTATTTTTGAATTCAAAAGTAAAAAATGAAAATTATCCAATCATTAGCTACACAAATCGAGATTGGTGATATCACGAAATCGAGTTTTGCGAATGTAATCGAGTTGTATTCGAAGGCTAATATTATCATTATTGTTGATGAAAATACACACGATTACTGCTTGGAATTTTTAATGACCAACTTTTCTGCCTTGGCAAATGCAGAAATAATTTTACTGCCAGAAGGAGAGGAAAATAAAGTGATGGAGGTTTGTTTTCAAGTTTGGGAAACTTTCACGGAATTTAATTTTTCAAGAAAGGATTTAGTAATCAATTTAGGAGGGGGGATTGTGACAGATATGGGAGGATTTATTGCTTCTATTTTTAAAAGAGGTATGAATTTTATTCATATCCCAACTTCTTTATTAGGAATGGTGGATGCTAGCATTGGTGGTAAAAATGGCCTTGATTTAGCTGGTTTTAAAAATCAACTCGGTGTTTTTAATAACCCATCTCATGTCTTCATAGATGTAGCTTTTTTACACACCTTACCTGAACGAGAATTTTACAATGGGTATGCTGAAATGTTAAAACATGGACTTATTGCTGATGCTAAACTATGGAAAGATCTGATTGCTGTTAAATCAGACGTTGAATTAATGGATGAGAAACTCATTTACAGAACTATAAAAGTCAAGTTAGACATCGTAAAGGCGGATCCAAAGGAACAAAATGTACGCATGAAATTAAACTTTGGCCATACAATTGGTCATGCATTGGAATCTCATTTTTTAAGTTCTACTCCCATTGCTCATGGTCATGCGGTAGCGTTGGGAATTTGCGCAGAAGCGTATCTTTCTTTAAAAAAGAAGAAAATAACCCAGGAAGAATTCAAGGAAATAGAAGCGGTTATCGTACGTAATTTTCCAATGATTCAATTAACGGATGAAGAGATCAAAGATGTTATCGCACTTATGAAAAACGACAAGAAAAATAATGGGAACGCTATTAATTTTGTTCTATTAGACAAAATAGGAGAAGCCGTTATAAATATCAATTTGAAACAAAAGGAAATAGGGGAGGCCTTATTTCATTTAAATCTTTTAGGAAGTGCTTTAAACTAAAAAAAACGCCGTTAAGCGTTTTTTTTAGTTTAGTTAAAGTTGTCGATTTAACGAATGATTGTCATTTCATCTACAATGTGTTTCGCACCTGCGTATTTATCAATGATAAATAGTACGTAGCGAATATCCACATTGATCGTTTTTTGAAGTTTTGGGTCAAAAATAACATCGCCGGCCATCGCTTCAATATTTCCATCAAAAGCCAATCCGATTAATTCTCCTTTACCATTTAATACTGGAGATCCTGAGTTTCCTCCGGTAATGTCATTGTTGGTTAAGAAGTTCACTGGCATGTAGCCATCTTTATCAGCATATTCTCCAAAATCTTTGGCCGTATTCAATTCCATTAATCGCTTTGGTAAATCAAACTCCTCATCGTTTGGCTTATATTTATCAATAGCGCCTTGTAATGTCGTGTAGTAATTTACTTTAGCATCATTTCGTTTGTCCTTAGGTAAGGCACTCACTTTACCATAACTTAATCGAAGCGTACTATTTGCGTCAGGATATGAAATAGGAGAAAGACCAGATTCTCTCATTCCTTCTACCAATAAACGGTATGCTTTATTGTATTCATTCTGTAACTTGAAGGATTCTTCTGTTCTTGCATTTAGATGAGCAATCATATTCGTTGAAAGACTCATTATTGGATCATCCGAAATTGACTTACCATCTCTATTATTAATATACGCCATCAATTTATCCTGCGATTGAAACACACTATTTTCAAAAAGAGAAACGATGTACTTAGTTAAATCATTATCATTCGCCGTGGCAGCTAAACTAAGTGATGGAACAATCGGGTACGCTGCTTTTTTAAGGTATAAATTTAATCCTGAAATTAAAATGTGTTGCTCTGCAGGAAAAGAGATAGAAGCGTAGAATTCACTAATTGCCATCTGAAGGTCTGGGAACAATGTTGCTTTTTTTGAATCGTCCGCTTTTTCATACGCCTCTATTTGAGCACCAAGTGAACGAGATATTATCGCAAAATTAGATCCTCTAAACATGATTTGAAGGTAGTTATCATGCCTTGCTTTATCATTTGTTGATTTATTATAATTGTTAATTGTTGCGACAACGTTCCCGTACTTAGCCTTATTTATTTCAGTATTTGCCCAATCGTTAAATTTTGCCTCATTTTCCGCTTTTAATTTTGCGGTTTTAAATTTGGTGAGCGCATCAATCATTCCTTGTCTATTTTTCCAATAGTTCGCAATTTGAGCATATTTAGAAACGTATTTAAGACGAGTCGAAGTGTCTTTATCCATGTAAACTTTCATAGCATCCATCGCAGTTTTTGAAGCTTCTACCCATGCTGGATAAGCGTACTTAACATTTTGATCAATTCCACTCGCAGGCAACCAACGATTTGTTCTTCCAGGGTATCCTAAAATCATGGCAAAATCATTTTCTTCTACACCTTTAATGTTAACAGGTAAATGATGTTTTGGGTGTAAAGGAACATTTGTTGATGAAAATTCTGCTGGATTTCCTAGTGAATCGGCATATACACGGAACATAGAGAAATCTCCAGTATGTCGTGGCCATTCCCAATTATCAGTGTCTCCACCAAATTTTCCAATGCTGTTTGGTGGTGTACCCACTAGACGGACATCTTTGAAATCCTGATAAACGAAATAATAATATTCATTTCCTTGAAAAAAAGACCGAACACTAACGGTAAACTTCCCATTTTCACTATTTTCTTTTTCTATTGCTGCTATTTCTTCTTTAATTATTTTTTCTCTTTCCTGCTCCGTCATATCATTATTCACTTTTCCAAGAATGCGTTTTGAAACATCGTCCATTCGCACGAAAAATCTTACAAATAGGGACTTTGGTTTCAATTCATCTTGACGAGTAGGGGCCCACCAGCCATTGGTAAGTCGGTCATTTGCAGGCGTTGATAATTCTGCTATCGCTCCAAATCCACAGTGATGATTTGTTAAAATCAATCCGTCTTTTGAAATTATTTCAGCAGTACAACCACCATTAAATTGAACAACAGCATCTTTTAGACTGGAGTGATTGATACTATAAATTTCTTCCGCTGTTAATTGCAAGCCCATTTTCTCCATGTCACGTTGATTCAAACGTTCAATAAACATAAGGAACCACATGCCTTCATCAGCATGAACAAAAAATCCAATAAAGAATGTTAGGGCAATCAGATAAGTTTTTAATCGTGTCATTTTATAAAAGTTTAAAATCGGTGCTAAAGTAGCCAAATTTAACAATTATCACAATAAAAAGTAATCTACTTTTAACAGTGAAGTATAAAATTTAGTGGTCTTTTCGAACTGAAATTATTGAAGTAGAGGTGGAGGAAGCAATGCAATTCCTTCCAATAGCAAAACCCCAACAGGCAATTACACGTTTGTCATCTATCAAGACAAATTGATTACCACGTTCATTATTAGGCACTTTGGCATCGGTAAGAATATCACTCACTAATTTACTACCTGGTGTTCCAATAAGATCAATTTTATCTCCTTTTTCCCAACATCGTAACTTGAGTTCACCACTAATTTTATCAAGATCTAAAAATATCTCGTTCTTTGAGAATGCTTTAGGAATAGTATTTACCGAATTAATAATAATTTTGGGTTCTATTGAGGTACTTATTATGGACTTAAAGTAAAAACCATCCTCTTCCTTGATTAGCTGTTTAAAAGAGCATTCTGAAGCATGAATCACAAGTGCTTTTCCCTTTTGGGCAAAACGGATTTTAGATAATTCCGAAATTAAATTAAGCGGTATTTTAAAATGATTAAATAATATAACTAATTGATGAATAGTTAATTGATCGTAATCACTTAACTTAATAAAATTCTTTATGGAGACTTCATCAATGTATTTTTGAACCGTTTTCTTTTGCTCATTATTTTCTTCCTTAAAATAGTTCATTAACAAGAGAACAGAATCGTTAAGAGTAGGAATTTCCGTTTGTAAGTAGGGGAGAAGCTTGTTTCTCCAAAGATTTCGCTGGTAATTATTGGAAGAATTACTACGATCTTCTCTCCATTGAACCTTATTAGATTCGGCCCATTCTAAAATTTCTGTTTTGGAGCAGGGGAGAAGTGGGCGAAAAATGGTTTTGGAAAAGGAATCCATTCCCGACAAGCCAGTAATTCCAGCACTTCGGCTTAGCATTAGCCAAAACGTTTCGATTTGATCATCTTGATGATGCGCGGTTACGATGCAATTTAAGGATCTGTTTTCCAATATACTGCGAAAGAAATTATACCTGATTTTCCGTGCTTCTTGTTGTAAATTCCCACCATCCTCATCGAGTTTTTGCTGTAAATCGGCTCTATTTAAGTGGTATGTTATGTTTCTTTCGCTGCAATACTTATGAACCAAGGCTTGATCTTGTTCGCTTTCCTCTCCACGCAATTGATAATTGATATGAGCTACTTCAAAAGGCAAATTCAATTTATGAAAAACAGCCAATAAAACCATGGAATCAATGCCACCACTTACCGCTAATAAGTAACGATTATTGGGGAATTGAGCCGCAGCGGCATGCACCACGTTTTCTATATTATTCATGTAAGCCGTCTAAAATATGTTTTACTTTAGTAAGGCACTCTTGGTACTCATCTTCAGGATTTGATTGAATCGTTATTGCACCACCAACCGAGCACGATAAGTACTTGTTCTCATGGTTGTATAATAAACTTCGTATGATTACATTAAAATCGAAATCTCCATTGGGAGAAATATAGCCAATACTCCCTGAATATAAGCCACGTTTAAAATCTTCCGATTCTTCGATGATTTCCATCGCTTTTATTTTGGGGGCGCCAGTCATCGATCCCATGGGAAATGTAGCGCGAATAATATCAATAAATCGGGTATCTTTCGTTGGGATGCAAGAAACAGTGGAAATCATTTGATGCACATTTCGGAAAGAGTAAATTCCACATAACTCATCGACCTTAACGCTTTTTGCCTCAGCAATTTTAGAGAAATCATTGCGCACCAAATCAACAATCATAATGTTTTCCGCCCTTTCCTTTTCATTGTTTTGCAGAGCATCTTTTAATTGTTGGTCTATATTAGCATCCGTATTTCTGGGTGCCGTTCCTTTAATAGGTTGCGTGGTCAAACGATTCCCTTTCTTTTCAATGTAACGTTCAGGGCTTCCGCAAAACAAAGAGTACTCATCAAAATGTAAAAAACTAGAAAATGGTGATTTTGTCAGTTCATTGAGTTTAAAATACACATCCAATGGATAATTAATCTCCACATTTTCGCAATAGAATTCCTGGCAATAATTTGTTTCATAAATATCGCCACGCTGAATCGATTTTTTAATCTCATTAAGCGTTTCTAGGTATTTTTCTTTGGAAGTTCTTGGAATAAATTCATGATTAAACGGGTGAAAATTCTGATCCGTTTCTTCCTCCAAAAAATAATTTATAAACTCAAAACTCTCCTCCGTTTTTTCTCCTTGAAGGAATGTACAGTTTTCATTCTCTAATCCAATCACATGGGAGGGAACCCAAAAAAACAAGCTTGGAAAACGTAAATGGTCAGCATTAGAAGAAGTTAAGTTTTCAATTTCATTCTTCAAATCATAACTTAAATACCCAAAAAGGTATTGTCCCTTGTACTTATCAATAAAGACTTGTAATTTATCTAAGGCAGGAATACTATCAACACAGAGTCTATCTTTTTCACCAAATGCCAACAAACCAGATCCATCATTACTATTTAGATAACAGACAGTTTCTTTTAATTCCATTTCACGCGCTTTTTTGGTTAAAATTAATTGGAATTAGTCAAGTAGCAATAATTTCGATCTTTGTACCTTCAATCGAATATTGCCTATTTCCAAGTAGACTTCGTCGCCTTTGATTCGATCTACGATCCCAATTTGATTAGTTGAAACGATAGATACTTTAGAACCAACCTTAATTTTATCCAATTCTTTAAGTGCGAATTGTTGTTTGGCGCTCAGTGGCTTATCTTTATTTGTCGTTTGTACCTGCGCACTTTTCTTTAAGTTTTGTTTCGACTTTTCGATAATAATCATCCGCTTAATTTCCTCAATCAATTCGTCGTTGACGCCTTTTTTCTTTGACTTAAGGTTGTATCTTTCGATAAACACCTGTACTTTCTTTCCAAGGTTAATTTGCCTGCTTTGACCTTCTATTGAACTATTTGAGTTTTGTAAGCGCTGATTTAATTTTTCATTCATCGATTCATAATACGCGATTGTTTCCTTAGCTTTTTTCTCCGTAAGGAGATTAGTGCTAATGAGTCTTTCAATTTCGTTCTTATCTTTCTGCAAGCTACTTAGCAACTTATCAAACCGTATTTTATTATCACCTAAGGAATCTTTGGCTTTTTTGATAAGCTTTTCACTTATCCCAACAATCTTCGCTATTTCAAAGGTAAAAGAACTGCCCGGTTGTCCGATTGATAGTTGAAAAAGTGGTTTCAAGGACGATACATCAAACAACATACAACCGTTCATCGTCTTTTCAAGCTGCCCCGCTTTAATTTTTATATTCGTATAATGTGTAGTGATTACGCTAAAGCATTCCTTTTCGTAGAGCGATTCGAAAAAAACTTCCGCAATGGCACCACCTAAATCAGGATCAGACCCCGTACCAAATTCATCTAAAAGAAACAAACTTTCTTTGCTGGCAATTTGTAAAAAATAGTTAATTCTTTTTAAGCGATAAGAATACGTACTTAATTCATTATCAATAGATTGATTATCACCAATATCAGATAAAATTTCATTAAAAACACTTGCCTTACTACTTGAATCTACAGGAATTAATAAGCCCGATTGCAGCATAACCTGCAGTAAACCAACCGTTTTAAGCGTAATGCTCTTTCCACCAGCATTTGGACCAGAAATAACTAATATTCTTGCGTTTTTATCTAATACGATGTCTTGGGGCAGCGTCTTTTTATTAAGGAGCTGATTGTTTTGCCTAAGAATAGGGTGGAAGGCACTGTTCCATTTAAGCTGAGGAGTTTTCTCAATATTAGGTAGACAGGCATTCATTTCAATGGCTAACTTTGCTTTTGCATTTGTAAAATCATACGTACAAAGCGCTGTATGATAAGCAATTATTAGGGGTAAATGATAACTAGTTTCCCTAGTAAGTTGCTGTAAAATTTTACGAATTTCTTTAATTTCATCGTCAATAAGCCAATCAAGTTCTTGATTTAGCGCGACATTCGCTAGCGGCTCCACATAACTTAAACTTCCTGTTTTACTAGATCCTAAAAAACTTCCAGCAACTTTTCTTTTATAAGTCGATTGAACGGTGAGTACTCGGCGTTCATTGATAAATGTTTCAAAGGTTTCTCCCAAGATGTTTTCTTTGCGCCATTTTCTAAGTTCTCGCTCAAAATTTCGATTGATTTGCGCTTTTAGGGACTTCATTTTTTGCCGAATTATGGCTAATTCATTGGAAGCATCATCTTTAACAATTCCGCGGCGATCAAGCACCTTATTAATACTGTTAATCAGCTCCTTAGTTAATACACAGTCTTTGAAAATCGCTTTAATGAGCGGGTATTTATTGGGATTTATTTCAAAGAATTGTAGGATTTCATTAATCAATACCGATGTATTCACAATTCTAAAAAAACTTTCAGCTGGTAATACCGCATCAGTAATCCCTAGCAATTGGATTTCCTGCGTTAATTCCTCAAAATCTAATGCCGGAAAAATTATATTTAAGCGCTTAAGAGAAACAATTTCCTGGACAGCTTTTAAGTTCTGCACAAGTTCGTTGGTAGTATTAGTTGGACGAAGTTCTAGAATACGTTGTTTGGCACTTGGTCCAAGCGCATGTTTTTCTAAGTACGATATGATCGTAGGAAATCCTAATTCCTTTAATGTTTGATTGTCACAGATTAATGCAGGCATGTGCAAATTTAAAAACAAATAATAGAATGGCTAATGAAAACAACTATTAGCCTTTTGCACTATAATTAATATTATGTTAAATAGGTATTCTTAACATTAATAAGGCTTTCCTATCTTATCGTATATTTTAAAACTTTATAAAGCGTTGGTACCGACCTCCTATTTTAAGAAGGTATCCTTGCGGATCGAAATTAGAAAGATCTATTTCGTTGCTATTGATTGAAATAGAACCGGATTGTAAAAGTTGTCCATATAAAGAATAGATTTCATAAGAAGATGACTCAGCGGTTTTTAAATCGACATGTATAGATTCGCTACATGGATTTGGAAATACTTGAAAATCTTCCATTCCAAATTGCTCTTCAATAGTTGCTGGATTGCATGATATTAATCCAAAAATATCATACTTGGAAATAAAATTCCAAATTTCCACAGACGCATTGATATCGTAGTTCGTCCCTGCTAAATTAATAATACTCCCTGGCCATGTGTGTTGCCCATTAGTGACTTTAAAATGAACCACCTCGCTGCAATTATCGCCATTTTCGTAGGTATATTTCTCAACGGTACTTCCGTCTAATGCATTCGTATTAGGTACATTAACAACCGTTGGCACCAAAGAACAATTATTAAATGTAGCCCAATGATTTAACACATTTGTAATAGATGCAGTCCACCCTGCTGAGCCATTATAAGGAACAGTTGGATCAGTTGTTCCGTGGATTTGAATAATTGGCATGGGATGCGAAGCATTACAATTCCCCAATGTGGAAGGCGTCATGGAACCCGTAACAGAACCAACTGCCGCTATTTTAGAACTCAAATCACAGGCAAGTCGAAAACTCATAAATCCTCCATTTGACATTCCAACAGCATAAATCCTATTTTGGTCAATCGAATAAGCAGCTGATAAAGAATCTAATAATGCTTCTGTGAATCCTACGTCATCGACAGAACTGCCTCCCCACCCTACGTTAAAATGAGTAGTATTGTTAACATCAAGGGTTCCTTGCGGATGCACCACAAGAAAATTAGCCGTATCAGCGATATTTCTAAAATTCCCATAAATCATTTGTTCATTTGAATTACTGGTATATCCGTGAAAATTAAAAAGTAATGGAACAGCCATATTTCCACTATAAATTGAAGGAATATATAATTTATACGAACGAACGATTCCATCATGCACGATGGTTCCATTTATTGTTTGCTGTGAAAAACTAGAAAAAGAAAGTAAGATTATTGCTAAAACAAGCCCTTTTTTTAGGATAGTTTTATTTTTTGAACTGTTTATTTTCATGGTTTGTATCTTTGCTATAAAATTAGCAATAAATTTATTTATACTTAAAAAAACAATCTATGGCGATTTATTCATTTCAAGACTTTATTCCTGTGGTAGATCCCAGCAGTTTCGTGCACCCTCAAGCCACTGTCATTGGAAATGTCATCATAGGGAAAAATGTATATATCGGTCCAGGCGCTGTTTTGCGTGGTGATTGGGGACTAATTTTAGTGGGAGATGGCTGTAACATTCAAGAAAATTGCACTGTTCATATGTTTCCCGGGACAACTGTTTCCTTAGATAAAGGAGCCCATGTTGGTCATGGTGCAATTATTCACGGCGCCACACTCGGCAAAAACTGTTTGATTGGTATGAATGCAGTATTAATGGACGATGCTATAATTGGAGAAGAATCAATAATTGGGGCCCTCTCTTTTGTTCCTTCAAAAATGGAGATTCCTAGAAGAAGTCTAGTGGTGGGTAATCCTGCACGAATTCTTAAAACCGTTAGTGATGAAATGATCGCATGGAAAACAGAGGGCACAGCGCTTTATCAAGCACTTCCTAAAGAATGTCATGCCTCCCTCCTACTTTGTGAACCGCTCACAGCACCAGAGGAAAATCGCCCAACACAAAATTCTGACTATAAAACTTGGAATTCAAAATAAGCTTCAAAGGAGATTTGTAATCATTAAGGTTCAACCTCCGAGCTTATCTCGGTAGTTCAAAAGTTCTGTCAACCCAACTCTCTCAAAAAATAGTTTGACAATTCAGGTCAAAGACTTGGGTGATGGAAGTGGCATAGGAATTTATAAAATAATTCGTTATTTTTAGTAAGAATGAAAAACGAAATTATTTTACACCAACCAAATCAACTTACGGAGCATATTGAAGTAAGGATTGATAATGAAAAAGTGGTGCCTTCGAGAACCTCAGGCACCAAACAGATAAAGGTGGTTGAGGCTCTCGCTGTGGTTGAGGCTCTCGCGGTGGTTGAGGCTCTCGCGGTGGTTGAGGCTCTCTCGGTGGTTGAGGCTCTCGAAACCACCGTTATGAGTAAAGAGTTAATTGTAATGTGTTAATAAAAATAAGCGCTAAGTTCCCAAGGATGTATTATCTTTGATCCCCGTAGTTACTATTTTCAATATAATGTCAAATTCAACCAAGTATATTTTTGTAACCGGGGGTGTTACTTCATCTTTAGGAAAAGGAATAATTTCAGCTTCATTGGCGAAATTACTTCAGTCTAGAGGTTATTCAGTCACCATTCAAAAGTTAGATCCATACATCAATATCGATCCAGGGACTTTAAATCCATATGAGCATGGCGAATGTTTTGTGACAGACGATGGTGCAGAAACAGATTTAGATTTAGGTCATTACGAGCGTTTCCTTAACGTTCGAACCTCACAAGCTAATAACATTACCACCGGAAGAATTTATCAATCTGTGATAGAAAAAGAACGCAGAGGAGAATTTTTAGGAAAAACGGTCCAAGTTATCCCCCATATCACCGATGAGATAAAACAACGAATTCAGTTGGTGGCCAAATCAGGCGAATACGACATTATTATTACCGAAATTGGGGGAACTGTTGGAGATATTGAATCACTTCCTTATATAGAATCTGTCCGTCAATTACTTTGGGAATATGAAAATGATTGCATAGTAATTCATTTAACACTCGTTCCTTATTTAGCGGCAGCTGGCGAATTGAAAACAAAACCTACCCAGCACTCCGTTAAACAATTATTAGAACTTGGGGTACAGCCAGATATTCTTTGTTGCCGAACTGAACACGAATTAGATTTGAATCTGAGACGAAAAATTGCTAAGTTTTGCAACGTTTCGATGAATGCTGTAATTGAAGCAAGAGATGCGGAATCCATTTATGACGTTCCAATTTTAATGCAAAAAGAAGAACTGGATTCTGTGGTATTGGAAAAATTGGGATTACCCAAAAAGACAGTACCCAACTTAGCTAATTGGAATGCTTTTTTAGTAAAGCTTAAAAACCCAAGTAAGACAGTAGAAATTGGATTAATAGGAAAGTACGTAGAACTTAAAGATGCTTATAAATCTATTTCTGAAGCACTTATTCACGGTGGCGTGGCCAATGACGCCAAGGTGATTGTGCATTGGATTCAATCTGAAAAGATAAAAAAATCAAACATCATAAAACTTTTAACGGGACTAGATGGTATTCTTGTTGCGCCAGGATTTGGCTCGCGAGGAATTGCCGGAAAAATTGAAGCTGTACAATTTGCTAGAGAAAATAACATTCCCTTTTTGGGTATTTGTTTAGGTATGCAATGTGCAGTTATCGAATACGCACGAAATGTTATGGGATTAGAAGACGCACATTCCACTGAAATTTCCGAAGATACTGCTCACCCAGTTATTTCAATGATGGAGGAGCAAAAAGAGATTTCTAATATGGGTGGCACCATGCGCCTTGGGGCATATAAATGTCAGTTAAAATCTAAATCTGCCATTTCTGCGGCTTACAATTTGGATAAAATATCGGAGCGTCATAGACACCGCTATGAATTTAATTCCGCATATTTAGAAGCTTTTGAAAAAGCTGGTATGAAAGCGACCGGTAAAAATCCAAAAACTAATTTGGTAGAAGTAGTTGAAATTCCTTCTCACCCATGGTTTGTGGGAGTTCAGTTTCACCCTGAATACAAAAGTACAGTAGCCACCCCTCACCCACTTTTTGTGGCTTTTATTAATGCAAGTTTGAACAATAAAAAATAATTATAATAATGGATAGAAATACAATAACTGGCTTATTTTTAATTGGTTTAGTCTTAACGATTTTTTCAGTTTATAATCAGCCATCTCAAGCTGATATTGACGCTGAGAATCGTAAGGTTGAATTAGCAGAAAAGAAAAAAGTAGCGCAAGACGCTCAAACAAAAAAAGAAAAAGTGATTCCTGCCAACCAAGCGGTTAAAAAACAAACAGAGGTCGCTGTTCAACCTGTCAAGGAATTTTTAAATGTTGTAAAGGAAGAAAAACTTTATACCATTGAGAATGATCAATTGCGTATCGAGTTAACTGACCGAGGTGGCCAAGTTAATGCTGTTTATTTAAAGAATTACCGCTCTTACGAAGATTATGTATCTAAAAAGAAAGATGCTCTTTGTCTATTCAAAGGCGGGGATGGAACCAATCAATTAGTTTTTGAATTGGGAGATAAAACTATTTACACTTCTAAGTACAAATGTGCTGTAATTAAAAATGATGCAAAATCTATAACTTTTGAATTAAAATTAGATGAAAAGAAAGCTGTTCATTTCGTATATGATTTAAGTAAAAAAGGATTTAGTGTAAATCATGAAATTGATTTGGTAGGTTTTTCTAATGCCGAATCTAAAAACATAAAGTTAAATTGGAAGACTTCATTCAGAAAAACTGAGCGATTAAGTAGTGAGCAAACGAGAGTAACTACCATTTGTTATGAGTATAAAAATGAAGGTTATTCATATCTTAGTGAAACATCTAGTGATTCAGAAAATCCTGAAGATGATATTAATTGGGTAGCCTATAAGCAAAGTTATTTTTCTTCCATTCTTCATCCCGAAAAAGGATTCTCAAAAAATAATGGAGAGATTAAAGTCGACACGTATGATTCAGAAGACAAAAGAACGAAAACTCATCTAAAAGATTTCTCTTCCAATTTATCTTTAATTTTCAATCAAAATAAACAGGCAAAATTTACTTGGTTTTTTGGACCGAATGACTACGAAACTCTTGCAGCAACGAATGAAAATTATCCTGACATATTAAATTTTGGATGGGGCTTATTTCGCTGGATAAATTTATATGCCGTTCAACCTATTTTTAACACCATTATTTCTTTTGGTTCTGGAATTGGATGGGCCATCTTGATACTCACCATTGTGCTTAAATTAATTTTGATGCCCATACAATGGAAAATGTTCGTTTCCTCCGTAAAAATGAAACTATTAAAGCCAGAAATCGACACTTTAAATGCGAAATTCCCCAATAAGGAAGACGCCATGAAAAAACAAGTTGAAATGATGGCCTTGTATAAGGATTCAGGCGCTAGTCCTTTAGCTGGTTGTCTCCCGATGTTGATTCAAATGCCCATCTTATTGGCGGTATTTAGATTTTTCCCTGCGGCTTTTGAATTGAGACAACAGCCTTTTTTATGGGCTGAAGATTTATCATCGTATGATTCTGTTTGGGATTTTGGATTTAATATCTGGTTATATGGCGACCACGTGAGTTTATTCACTTTATTAATGTCCATTACCACCTTATTATACACCTATATGAACAGTGGCAACGTTCAACAGCCAAGCACACCAGGAATGCCTAATATGAAAGTGATCATGTATATTTTCCCCATCATGATGATTTTCTTTTTCAATAATTATTCTTCTGGATTAAGTTATTACTATTTTATCTCCACCTTAGTATCCATATTAATGATGGTTGCTATCAAAAAGTTCTTTGTAAATGAAGATAAATTGAAAGAAAAAATGGCGCTACGTAAAGCGAATGCTAGCGCCAATCCAAAGGAAAAGAAAAAATCTAGGTTTCAACTGAAATTAGAAGAAATGCAAAAACAGCAACAAGAAATGATTAAAAACAAAAAACGCTAAATACTTTCAATATGAGATTTTTTATAGATACCGCCAATTTAAATGATATTAAAGAAGCAAATGATTTAGGTGTATTAGATGGTGTTACAACCAATCCTTCGCTTATGGCTAAGGAAGGAATTACTGGAAAGAAAAAGATTCTACAGCATTATGTTGACATCTGTAACATAGTTGATGGCCCAGTTTCTGCCGAAGTAATCAGTACGGATTTCAAAGGAATGGTTAAAGAAGGTGAAATTCTCGCTGCTTTACACCAGAATATTGTGGTTAAAATTCCTATGATACCTGAAGGAATAAAAGCTATTAAATATTTCTACGAGAAAGATATTCGTACCAATTGCACCTTGATTTTTTCAGCAGGACAAGCTTTATTAGCCGCAAAAGCGGGCGCTACCTATGTTTCTCCGTTTATTGGTCGACTTGATGATGTTTCCACCAATGGACTGGAATTAATTGCTCAAATTAGATTGATCTATGACAATTATGCGTATGACACGCAAATTTTAGCTGCATCAGTTAGACATCCAATGCATATTATTAATTGTGCGGAAATTGGAGCTGATGTAATGACTGGTCCCCTAAGTGCAATCAAAGCGTTGGCAAATCACCCATTGACAGACCTAGGTTTACAGCAGTTTTTAGCAGATTATGCTAAAGGAAATAAATAAGAACCATGCTTTCTAAGGAAGCCCAAAAAGAATGGAACATTCGTTTTTGGAATGGGTTTAAAAATGAAATGAAATCATTTTCATCCTCTAATGGTAGACGAATTAATTGGTTGACCTACCCCACCGATGTAAAAAATGTATACCTAAGAATGGTGTGCGGAAAAGACTTTGTAGCCGTAAATTTTGATATTCAATTTAACGATCAAGGCATTCGTGATATCGTATGGGAACAGATGGAGGAATTGAAAGGATTGATTAATACGCAAATGAATTACCCAAGTGAATGGAATCGAGGTATTCAAACGAAGGAAGGATTAGTAATCGACCAAATTAGCTGGAAACTCGAAAATACGAATTACCTTCACGAAGATAGTTGGGGAACCATCTATGATTTTTTAAAAAACAGGATCATCTCTTTTGATAAGTTCCATCAAGAATTCAAGGATATACTCATTAATTTGGTAGATTAAATGTAATTTTACTCAAAAAGAATTTTATGCGCATTTTATACTTTTTCATTTTTTTGTTTTCTATACTACCAACGTTTTCTCAAACAATCGTATTTTCTGAAAATTTCCAAAATGGCATCCCTCCTACTTATACCATTGTCGATAATGATGGAAATACCCCAGCATTAGCAGTTTCTGAATATATCAATGCCTGGATCTCGATTCAGGACCCAGATAATTTAGCCGATACAGTTGCCGCCTCTACCTCCTATTTTACCCCCCAAGATACAGCAAGTCGTTGGTTGATTACTCCGCCAATTCAACTTGGTACATTCGGTAATTACTTTTCTTGGGAAGCCCGCTCCCATGATCCCTCTTATCCAGATGATTACTTAGTATTGGTCTCCACGACAGATAATCAATTGGCGAGTTTTACTGATACTATTGGTTTTGTGATAGAAGAAAGTTTTGAGTGGGCATATAGAGAAGTGGATTTAAGTGATGAAGGATATGATAATCAAACCATTTACATAGCTTTTGTTAATAAAACGTATGATGGCTTTAAGTTATATCTTGATGATTTCGAAGCAAGAAAAGAAGATGTTACACAGGTTTCAATCCATGAAATGAACAAGGTGATTGCTTATCCAAATCCAGCTAAAGATAAGATTTCATTCACCAACTCATCTTCTATTGAGAAAATCACTATTTTATCTGCAGCAGGAACCTTAATGCTAACTACAGCTAATAGCACCATTGACTTAAACGATTTTCCTTCCGGTATTTATTTTGCTCGAATCGCTTCAAATAATACTATTTCTACCCTAAAATTCATCAAAGACTAAGTTTTGGAAGCGCTTATTCAAGAGGTTAAAAATCATGTGCAAGCTTTATTTTCATCTACCGAAGGGAGCCATGATTGGTTTCACGTAGAACGCGTATGGAAAATGGCAATATTTCTACATGCAGCTGAAGGTGGTAATCGAACTGTCATTGAACTAGCCGCACTTTTACATGATATATCGGATCACAAATACAATGGTGGATCATATGATAAAGGAGCTGTTGAAACAAAAGCACTGCTATTATCTTTTGGAGCATCGCCTCTACTAGCTGAAGAAGTCGCTTTGATTGTTTCTCATGTATCTTACAAAGGAGCATTAGTTCCTGATTTTAAAGGAAGCTTAGAATTATCAATTGTTCGTGATGCGGATCGATTAGATGCGATTGGCACCATTGGAATTGCACGTGCTTTTGCTTATGGAGGAAGTAAAAAAAGAGCTTTGTATTCCCCGAAGATAGCGCCTGTTTTACATCAAAGTAAAGAAGAATACCTTTTAAATGAAGGACACACAATCAACCATTTCTACGAAAAGCTATTCCTTCTTAAAGACCGAATGGAAACCAAAAAAGCAAAAGAAATCGCACTAGAAAGACATGAAGTGATGGTGAATTTTGTTGATCAATTCTTGGCAGATTGGGATATTAATTCAAAAATCACCAATTAATAGAAGGTTCTAGGATTGTAAGCTCATTTTTTCGACGCTTCGTTTCTTCCAAGTGATTGCGAGACTCTTGACTTTCCGGATCGATTAATACATGTTGTTCAGCTTTTCGCACCGAATGAATCTTGGCAATCATTTCAAAAGTAGCCTTTGAAAAATACACCTCGCCTAAGCGTTCCCAAATGTAATTGATTGCTTCCTGGTTAGGATGAATTCTATCGACTTTAAAAAAGCGATACTCCCTTAATTCATCTAGCACAATCTCATAGGATGGAAAATAACTAACATTCTCCATCTTTTCTAAATAGGAAACCAATTCAAAAAGTCGCGCCTTGCTCCTATTGTTTTCGATGATACCATCCTTAATATGTCGAACAGGACTAATTGTAAAACAAATAGTGATCGACGGATTTAATGCTTTAATCTTCTTGATGGTTGATGCCCATAAGATTTGTAATTCATCTAAAGGAATTAACTCTTTCGAAAATAGTTGTGCAGGCTGTTTGTGACAATTCGCTACAACTAGATTATTTTCTTTCAACGTATAAGCAATGGCACTTCCAAACGTAATAAATAAAAACGACGCTTTACTTATTTTTTCACGGAGATCATTTCTACTTTTAGTAAGAAAATTCGCAAGATCGTCCGCCGAAGATCGTGAAATAGTATTGGCGCTTTCCCAATCATAAAAACGTTCTTTAGTTTTTAAATAGTGAATATTTTCATCTAAATCAATAGACTTAATTAACTGATTAGCAATAGATATTGGATTGAAGGTGGTTCCAAAAGGATTATGTATTACATGAAAACCTGAATTGGTAAAGCATTTCGCTATTTCAGTTGAAAAACAGGAGCCTGTAAAAACTAGGGAATCCTTAAAATGAATCTTCCTTTCAGAAGTAGGAATAGCAAATGGTAAAAAAAACGGATTGACGCGCATTTAATTCATCAAATTTTTCGCCGTTAGTATCGCTTCAGCAGTAATTGTTTCTCCACTCATTAAGCGCGCAATTTCAATAGCTATTTCATCGTTTTTTAAACGCTTCACGTGAGTTTGAGCTCCTTTATCGTCGGTGTCTTTTTCAACCTTAAAATGATGATTGGCTTTTGCTGATACTTGCGGTAAATGGGTTATTGCGATTAACTGCAAATTTTCACCCATATTTCGTAAAAGAATCCCTATTTTTTCAGCCACCTCACCAGAAACTCCCGTATCAATTTCATCGAATAAGATCGTTGGTAACTTTCTTTTTTCAGAAATTACTTTTTGAAGCGCTAACATTACCCGAGACATTTCCCCTCCACTTGCTGCTTTCTCAATGGGAACCATGGCCATTCCTTTATTTGCACTAAAAAGTATTTTAAGCTCCGAATTCCCATTTTCCTTAAGTGTATCACTGGAAAGCAAATCAAAAGAAAGATTAGTTTCCATTAATTTTAACTCCATTAATATTTTCTGAAGTAATTCTTCTAAGGTAGTTGCTGCGGCTATTCTTTTTTCATGCAATTCCTTCGCGTCTAATTGCAAGGATGCAAACAAGGTTTTATTCTCGGTCATTAAAACATGAATCTCTTCATCTAATAGCTTGCTATCATGAGCGTTATTACTTAACTCATTCCATAATTCCACTAATTGGCTTTGATGCGAAAAGCGATGTTTGCTTAACTGTCGATTATATTCATCTACTTTATAAAGGATTTTTTGCTGCTCTTCTGGATCAATCTCAAAGTCATTTACTAAGTTTTCCGCTTCATTCATAACCTCTTTCAATTCAATTAATATAGCTTTCAATTGCCCTTGGAACTGCTTCATTTTTGTGTCTACATCACCTACTTTTTCAATTTTTGACAAAACAGAATTCAATGCAGTATAAGGACCATTTTCCTCTGAAAAAGTACTTAATTGAATGGCTATATCTCTTATATAATCCGCATTTTCAATACGATTTAAGACAGATTCAAAAACTGAAAAATCGGTATTCAATAAATCCAGTTGTGCTAATTCCTCTAAAAGAAATTGATTGTAGTCATTTTGCTTTAGAAGTTCCGTTCTTTTTTCTTCTAACTTACTTAACAACAAATTGCTTGATTTCCAACTCAAGTAATTTTTGGTGTATTGTTTACGCAACAAGCTAGTATTTGCCATGTCGTCAAACAATTCCATTTGGTATTGGTTTGATCTTAAATCGTAGGTGTTAAATTGAGAATTAACCGACAATAGTTGCGAAGTTAATTCTTTTAAAACTGCTAATTGAACAGGGGTATCATTGATAAAAGCCCTTGATTTTCCATCTTTAACGATTTCTCTTCGCACAATAATTTCTGCATTTTGGTCAAGATCATTTGTTTCAAAAAAATCAATAAATCGCTCCTCCATTTCAAAGGAAGCTTCGACGAAGGACTTATTGCTTTTTTTTCCTATTACTGAAAAATCGGCTCTTTCACCTAAAAGTAAATTGATAGCGTTTAATAAGATAGATTTACCGGAACCTGTTTCCCCGGTTATCACTGTGTATCCTTTATCGAGCAACAGTTCTACCCGATCGATCAATACAAAATTATCGATGCGTAGTAGCTTTAACATTTAATTGAGTATTTCTTGGTATTTGGATGTATTGGCAGGATCTAACTTTTTAAGAAGATTTACAAATTCATTTTTTTCTTTTAGTTCACTATCAAATAATAGGTTTTTAATTTCCGTCGTCTTTGCGTTCAAGAAGGTTAGAACGTTTAGTGAATTTGGTCTTGACTGTGCAACGGGGGTCAAACGAACCAAGGCATCATACATCGCTTTTCGACCTTTAATTTTATCTTCTTGTAGTTTGTCTATTCCATTTCTGTGGTAATTGTAATTACATTCTCTTAAAGGTTCATATACGGCTTGCAACATATTATCCACTAACCAATAACGATTTCTCTTTCCTTGTTCGTTTGATTTCCAACCCAGTGCGCCAGAATTTTGAGCATTGGTAACGATTTGTTGAGCTTCGATAAAATAAGGAGTTCCTCCTTTTAATGAAAAAGAATCATAATCCATTCCAATAATAAAATAAGCATAAAAAGCGAGAATGGAAGATAAATTATCCCTAAACTGATTGGGCGCATAGATCAGCATGGCATTTCTAGAAAAAGAAAATGTCATGTCATCATCTTGATAATTCATTATTAATGTGTTGTAGTTAGTGTTAAATGCGGGACGAGAAGCTTGAATTTGAATTGATCCTGAAAAGACACCGGCTGTTGGTATTTTATTTATTTGCAGTTGCAGATTACAATTTATACGTTCTTCAATCTTAAAAATGTCTTTTGTCCATTGTGTGTTATTCATTAAATCTGTAACAGTTAACTTTAATTGAGTTAGCGCTTCTTGCTCAATACTACTCACTTCTAATTTTGCTTCAGTAATAATGCTGACTTGACAATTTAACTCTTGGGACTTGGCCGTAAAGGCGAATAAGAAAATTAGGATGGAAAGAAATTGTTTCATTTACTGTATTCAATTATGTGATCAAAAATATCAATTGCCACTTCTGATTTTTGTTTTACATCAAAACTATTAGTAGCGCCTTTGGAATCGAAGATAGTTATTTTGTTTGTATCCTTTTCAAAACCGGCACCTTTTTCGTTCATAGAATTTAAAATAACAATATCCATTTTTTTATTTACCAGTTTCGTTAACGCATTTTCACTTTCATTATTTGTTTCTAGCGCAAATCCAACTGTTAATTGGTTATCCTTTTTGTTATTGGATGCCCATTTTATAATATCAGGGTTTTTAACTAATGTTAGCTGCAATTCTTCCTCCGACTTTTTTATTTTCTCTACCGCAACCTTAGCTGGCTTATAGTCTGCAACGGCAGCTGAAAAAATCCCAATATCAGTTATTGACCAATGAGATTGAACAGCAAGAAGCATTTCATCCGCCGTAGTGACAGGAATGATTTCCAAGGAATCATGTTGTAAAGAACAAGCAGTTGGACCAGTAATCAATATCACTTTTGCACCGAGATTCAACGCTCTGTTTGCTAGAGCAAAGCCCATTTTCCCACTAGAATTGTTTCCAATAAAACGAACTGGGTCAATTGCTTCATGAGTAGGTCCTGCGGTAATTAATATCGTTTTTCCTAGCAATGAGGGATGAATATGTAAAATTTCCTGAATCTTTTTTAGAATCATTTCAGGCTCTGCCATTCTTCCCTCACCGAATAGCCCACTCGCTAATTCTCCTGACTCAGCCGGAAGAATATGAACGCCATCAGTTGACAATTGATCAAGATTACGCTTAAAGGTAGCGTGTTGATACATATCCAAATCCATTGCAGGCACAACTAGCGTTTTTTGGCGCATCGATAAATAAGTAGCTAAAAGAAGGTTATCACATGCGCCTGTTACCATTTTGGAAATCGTATTGGCAGTTGCTGGGGCGATTACCATTAAATCTGCCCATTCTCCATAAAGGACATGATTGTTCCATTCGCCCGTTTTTTTATTCCAAAAATCAATTCCTACAGGATTGTTTGAGATAGCAGATAAGACAAGCGGACTGATAAAATCAGATGAAGAGGGCGTCATGATACATTTGACTTCTGCCCCATTTTTCTTAAGTAATCGTATTAGAAATGGAATTTTATATGCAGCAATACCGCCACTTATTCCAACGATAATTCGCATGTTAGATTTCCGTTTCGGGATTCCTCATGTAAATTTTATCTTCTAAGAATTCTTGTGTAGCAATAGAAACAGACTTTGGCATTTTTTCATAATGCTTAGAGATCTCGATTTGCTCACGATTTTCAAAAACCTCTTCAAGGTTATCGGAAGTAGTAGCAAATTCTTGCAATTTCTGAGTCAATTCTTCTTTGATTTGAGTACTAATTTGATTAGAACGTTTTGCAATAGCCACTAGCGATTGGTAGATATTACCTGTCTTTTCTTCCAATAAGATGGTATCACGTGTTATCGTTGATTTTTCTGCGTTGGTGTTTTTATAGCTCATATTCTAAGGTTTAAATCAGTAATTATTGATCCGATTTGATTTTATTGTACAGTTCCTCCAATTCTTTTAAATAAGCAGATGTTGGAAATTCGACTGCAAAGTTACGATATCTTTCAATAGTTTGTTCAATTCTATCATTTTTTTTACTTTCAATACTATTATTAGCCAATAGATGGTTGTTTATTATCGCAATGTACTTTATCTCTTCACGATAAATAGACCTTGGATAAGCGTCATTAAAAATATCAGCAGCGGTCATTGCCGAGCGATAATTTTCAGTTTTTGAATATAATGCTACTTTATGATAATCTTTTTGTTCTAATTTAAATCGAAGACGATCGATCACCCGATTGCAGGAATCGATTAGATTGGAAGCTGGATACCTATCAACGAAATCTTGCACATTATTAATGGCAATAAGCGTTTCTGTTTGATCCAATGTCCAATTAGGTGAGTTTTTCACACTACAAAGTGCTTGAAGAAACAAAGCTTCTTCGTTTTTAACACTATATGGAAATCGCTCCGTATAGGCGCCAAAATAATAGCCAGCCATATAGTAATCGTTCATGAGGTAGTAGCTTTTTGCTAATCTGTAATAAGCTGCTTCACCCTGGTCAGTTTTTGGAGAATGTTGGTATACTTGTTCATACAATACAATGCATCGATCGTATTTTGCATCATCAAATAATTCATTTGCCACCACAAATTTTTCATCGTAGTTATCTCCTTTTACAATTTGATTGTAATTCGAACAGGCAACTAATATTGCACAGATAGAAAAAAAGAAAACTTGTTTATAATATAATTTCATTTACCTAATTCTTAGACTTTTACCAACTTGAATTTTACTAGATGGCTTAATACCATTTAACTGACATAATTTAGAAACCGTAGTTTTATTCCTTGCCGCAATTTCCGTTAAGGTATCACCAGATTTTACGGTATAATATTTCTTTTGAACAGTATTTACTTTTACTACTGGGACAATAGGTTTATCTTTCACCACTTTTTTTACGCTTTGTTCATCAGGCATATTGGCCTCATAATATTCACTTGGTTTAGCCCCAGGGACAAACAATCCTTTATGGACAAATAAATTATCTCTTTTTAATTTTTTGGCTTTAAAGTCAATTATTTCCTCCGGATTTATGGAACCATCATAAAAACGTACTTCAAAATGAAGATGTGGGCCAAAAGATCTACCCGTATTTCCACCTAAACCGATAGGGTCACCCGATTTTACATCTTGATTAGGCACCACCAAATGCTTGCTTAGATGCGCATAAAAAGTTTCTAAGCCGTTGTAGTGTCTAATAATAACAAGATTCCCGAAGCCTCCTTCATTGTATTTAGCGTAACGAATTTTACCTGAGAATGCCGCATAAACGGTATCTCCAATCTTCAATGCAAGATCAGTCCCATTATGGTATCTCCCGCTTCTATAGCCATAATGCGAAGTAACTACCCCTTTAACCGGGACAGTAAAATCATTAATCTCCACTTCGTTTAGACAAAGCCAAATGGTATCTTTTAGTTTAGAAAGATCATTGTTTTTCCCAGTGTAGCACGCTGCATTATTCCACGCTTGATTAAAGGGCGGATTGTTTTTAGAAACTAACGAATGAATACGTTCATTTAAAATCCCTTTAAAAGTAGATTCATTTAATAGTCCCCATGTACGATTCTCAAAAATAACTAATCGCCCTATTGGTGTATCTACCGTATCAATCGCCTTTTGAGCAAATGTCATGGCAAATGAATTAATATAAAACAAGGAAATAAGAAGGATTAAGCGCAATAGTTGTTTTTTGATAATATCAAAGATAAGATTTCAATTTAAATTGGCCTAATATCCTTAACGGTTATATTGTAGAAGACCGACTCATTTGGTTTCACAATATTGACATACCCCTTACTTCCATATGCTTGCGTGGGATCTAAAAGGACATATATTTTTTGACCTTTTTTCACTTTGCTTAAAACTTGTTGCAAGCCAGGCACTACATTCCTTTGACCTTTGGTATATTTTAGCGGGAATTTCGCTCGGTATGTATTCATCACATTGGGATTTGATGAAGTTGATATAAGTGCATGATATTCAATTTCATTCTCTCTTCCAGGGATACTTTCTGTTTCTACCCCTGGGGCAAAAGTCCATGTTTTTATGCCGTCTTGATTATATTCTGGTGAGACACGAGCAATTATTTTCAAATACAACCAATTAACAGAATTTGGTGGGATTAGGCCGGGAATTCCTTTTTCCCCTCTACCTAGGTATGCCGGCATTTCTACTTTAACAAAATCGCCAACTTTTAATTGTTGCAATGCAATATCCCAACCCAATGTTTGCATATTATACCCAATAATAAAAGGAATAAATGGTAGATGTGCCCGTTGATTTCCATCAATAATTTTACCATCAGGAAGAGCAAGTCTATATTCAATTAGAACCACCTCACCTACTTGTAATTTATTCCCTGTTCCCCTATTCAGCCATTTGATAAGCATTCCATTATCCAACTTCTTTAATTCCTTGACCTTATCCTTTTCAAAATCTGTTAAACTAGATTTATTAGTAGATGTTAATGAATCAATGGAAGTAATATTTTCTATTTTTTTCGGAGGGGTATTTACCTTTTTTGGCTCATCCTTACACCCAGACATTAGAAGTATTAATATAAAAAATGGAAATAGTTTCTTCATTATTTTATGTTATTTAATTGAACATCAATAAGTAATATTGATTGAGGTGGAATTTTATCGAAGTCACCAAGTAAGCCATGCGCTAGATGACTAGGTAAAATTAATTTAGCTTTGTCTCCTATTGATAACAATTTCACCGCCTCATTAAGTCCGGATTCTTTATCTGATTTATCAACTAAAAAAACTTCATCTTCCAATTCTTCAGAAGCATAGCATTGTGTACCATCCAACAAACTGATTTTTAAAGAAAGATAAACTTGCTGTCCAATGGCGGGATTTACGTTTCCTATAGAATCTTTATAAATCATATAACGCAATCCTGTTTCAGTTTGAGACATTTTATACTCCGTATGATGGTCTAAAAACAAGGCGATTTGAATCACTTCCCGCTCATTAATTTCTTGATTAAAATCAACAGATCGCTCTTTGCTCCAATCGTTATTATTGATAGGAATCGGCTTCTTTTCATTACAAGAAAATAATACGAAGAGAAGTGCGAAAATGACCACTACATTTTTCATGGAAGAAGTTCATTTAAAAACGTCTTGAATCGTTCAATGGTTACACTCATTGTATCTTCGCTAAATCCACCGGCTGCATATTTATGACCACCACCTTGGAAGTGTTTTGCTGAGAATTCATTGACAAAATAGTCACCCTTCGAACGAAAAGAAATTTTTATCCCATCTCTGGATTCCACGAATAATGCGGCAACGGAGTATCCTTCAATTGACAATATAACATTAACCAAGCCCTCGGTGTCACCTTTCTGATAATTAAAACGATCTAATTCCTCTTTAGTCAAGGAGATATATGCAATGGGGTGGTTTGGAATACAGACGAGTTTCTCGTTGATTGCGAAACCTCTTAATTGTAATTTATCAAGCGTGTTTACATCAAAAATTGCTTCATGTATTTTAAAATGAGCGACCCCTAGATCTAACAACTTTCCTAGAATAAAGTGTGTCTTGGCATCTACGGAAGGATAGCGAAATGAACCTGTGTCCGTCATAATACCCAAGTAAATTCCTTGCCCAACATTTTTATCAACTGTGGAAAGTAGATCCATTTCTTCTATACATTCAAATAGTAATTGAGCGGTAGAACAAACAGAGGGTTTTGAGATTTGTAGCGTACAAAAATCACTTGGAAATGGGTGATGATCTATCATGACCGATTGCCCCTTAAAACTTGATATTAATTCCACCGCCTCTTTCCCTACTCTACTTGGGTCATTGAAGTCCAAGCAAAACAAGGTGTCGCAATGTTGCGCTAATTCAAGTAATTTTTCAGGCTGCGTTTCAAAAACCAGGTATTCAATTCCATTGAGAAAAGGAAGTAAGTACGCTGCTGGACGATCTGGAAAAACAATATTCGGTTTTTTATTATTATTTAATAGAAAATGAAACCAAGCAACTGCACTTCCAACGGCATCTCCATCCGGCGCTTTATGTGGAAGAATTAAAACGGTATTCGAAGCGTCAATAATGTCTTTTAAGCGCTTAATTTCATCGGTCATATTTATTCTTTTTTCTGCATTTGAGCATCTTCTTCTGCGTCAGGAGGGAATAATTTAGGAGAATCGGTTTTTCCTTGTAAGCGATCCAATAAATCTTCAATTTGCGAAAGAGAAATACTTTTGGCGATTATCTTTTTGTCTTTATCTAACACAAAAACTTTGGGTGTTGAAAAGATATCGTAAGCAGTTTGATAATTTAACGATTCTAAGGTGGTTGGTTTACCTTTTTCTCCTGGATAAACCGGTACTAATGAATTAGCATTCGATTTAGCAAGTTCATACAACTTATCGGTTACAGCTACATTGATAAACGTTAATTTATTATCGCGAATAAATTTCTTCCATCCTTCAAAATCCTTACCGATTGCTTTCCCTACTGAATAAATTTCAACATTTCTCGCTTTTAATTTCTCCTGATAGAACTTTTCTAATTTTGGAGTGACTTTTTTACAGTGACCACATTCTGGATCCCAGAAATAAAGAATAGTATATTCAGCATCTACTGCATATAAATCAACCCATTTATTATCCGTTGTATCCTTTAAAATCAAGTTTGGAGGACGAGCACCAAGCACTAAATTGACTTTGTTCTTGAGGTTTTCACACAAATCTTTAAACTTATCTTCGGCTACCCAATAAGCTGGCGATTTTCCACTTTCATTTTTACTGCAATAATAACGATCCAGCATCATCAAATACACTTTATCCATTCCCATTATTTGACTTTTACCATACGTGGAAGTAATCCAACCAACAACGTATTCAAAGGTCTTTGTTTTTGGGTCTAAGCGATCACAAAAATCAAAAGCATTAACTAATACCGTATCCCAATGTTGTAACATTAAGTTTTTGGAGAAATAATATTCTAATTTATTATGGAAAACTGGGTTGTTCACTAGTCTTTCATCCAAAAGATCTACATTATCCCAATAATGTTTTCTGTAATAATTAAACCTAAAAGAGGAATCGATAATATTCCCATTAAGATCAAGTGGCGCTTCAGGGATAAATACTTCAGTAGACATTTTAACAATCTTTGCCACTAATTTATCCTTATGTTGCGACATGATATTGTTTTGATAAACCTCCACCGCCTTATTTATTACGTCGATTTGATCTCCTAAACTTTTGTATTGAGCATCCCCCATTTTATATTTAGCGCGTTCTTCTCCTAATTTACCAGTTTGCGTTTTTTGCTTGGTGATATAATCAACATATGGAATGAAAACATTATTCTCTTCGGACTTAAGCACCTTCATGTTTTTCACAAAATCAGGTCCGCTTGTTTCCAAAGAAATTTCCTCATTGTTATACACAAATTCGAAATAGCGTTGACCAGATAAGAGTAATCCTAAAATACCAGGCTTTTGTTTTGAACCATCAAAAGTTACTACCCCATTCTTCATCATGGCTGTATCAGCATAGTAAAGACCTTTCCCAAAATACCTTATTAAGTTTACCAGCGTATCTTTTTCCCCTGTCACCTTAAATTTAATCTTCTGAGCGTTAAGCGAGTTAAATACTGTGAAAAGCATTAAAATAAAAAGTAATTTTTTCATAATTATAAGTTTGTTCGGATAAATGTAATTGGTTTGTTATTAATAGAATATTTTTTATTGCACATTAACAAAAAATTAACCAAAAGTATAGAACTGATTATTTAATGCAAATATACTGATATGAAAAATTATCTAATAAGAAAATTTTCATCTTTATCTTTCTTAGATAAAACCTGCTCAAGTAATGGGTTATTTGAATTAGGATCCAACCAATACAAATCATGGTATCTTCTTAACCAAGTTAATTGCCGCTTTGCATAATTCCTGGTATGTTGCTTTATTTGATCAAGTGCGAAATCCAAGGTAATCTTACCATCCAAGTGCTTTATTAACTCCGTATATCCCACTGTTTTCAATGCGTTCAGTGTACGTTGCGACAAAAGAGATTGAACTTCTTCCAACAAGCCTTCCTTCATCATTGCATCAACCCGTTGATTAATTCGATTATACAAAATATCTCTCTCCCACTGGATGGCAAAACGAATAGTGTTAAATTGATTAACTTTTTTCAAGCCCTGCTTCAATTCACTTACTTTTTTTCCAGTTAAACGAATTGCTTCGATAGCCCTTAAGACCCTGTGAGGATTATTTTTATCAATTGAAAGATAAGTTTCAATATCCTTTTCTTTCAACTCTTCTAGAAAAACATCAATGCCAATTTTCTCTAAGGACGAATTCAGTTCTTTTTTCAGCGATACATCACTTGGAATATCATCTAGACCATCAATTAAGGCATCAATATACATGTTCGATCCACCAACCAGCACAACAAATTTCTTCGTTTCAAATAAGCGACTCAATAGAATGCTTGCTTCTTGTGCAAAATTGGCAGCGGTAAAATCCTGCTGAATGGAATGAGAATTAATAAAATGATGTGTCGCTTGTGCCAATTCAATAGCAGATGGTTTCGCAGTGCCAATTGACATTTCGCTATAAAACTGTCTTGCATCAGCAGAAATAATTTCCGTGTCAAAATACAAGGCCAAATTGATTGCTAACTTAGTTTTACCCGAAGCAGTAGGACCTTGAATAATGAGTAAAGTAGGTAATTGCTTGCCTATTTCCAAGACATGTATTTTTGATAAACAGCAGTTGCATAAACAGAGGCTGGACCTCTATATGCCCCACATCTAACAACAGCATCACGATAGAAGGTAGGATCTGATAATTTTTTAACCATTAATTGAACGTTACCATCCCAAATTAGCGGATTCAAACCGTTCTTTTTGGCTAAGCGTTGTGCATCATCAATATGTCCTTTTCCAGCGTTATAAGAACCTAGAGTAAATTTAAGTCGTTGTTCTGGGTCCGGAATACTTGACCATGATTTATATACTTTGTTAATCATCACCATGGCGCCATTAATTTGAACTTCGGGACTTGAATTTGGATAAACACCGTAGTGAGCACCTGTATTAGGCATGAATTGCATGAGCCCAAATGCACCACCCAATCCCCTTGCATTCGGATTAAAATTAGATTCCTTACAAGAAATCGCAGCAATAATTTTCCAATCCCACCCATATTTTTTCGCTGCATTTTTAAATAACTCATCAAAAGGAGAAATTTTACCTTTTGTTATTGGCTCTATTTGAATAATCGGTTTCACATCCATGTAGTCAAAATAGCGGTGTTTTAGAAAAGCAAATTGTGGGGAAGCACAGTACAAGCGTAGGAATTGGTCTAGTCGTTTTTTTAATTTTGGATTGTTTTTCCGTAAACCAAAAGCAATTTTTTGTTGCGCTGAAATGACTGTTTTTGTATATAAATTATCATGGAGATCATTGCTAATACGCGCTAAATTCTCATTGACAACCGTGTAATTAATTTTACCTGAAGCGACCATTTCCACAAGATCCTCTGTGCTTGGAGAAGATGAAAGGTAACGACACTTAATTTCTTCTCCAATTTCATCCGATAACTGCTTTAGCTTGGCATCAAATGGAGAATCTTTGGTAACATACACCTCTTTGAAAGCAAGTTTTGCAGGATCCTTGATTAACAAACTATCAACATTTTTACGTTGAATTAGAACTTGTTGTGTTGAATAAAAGGGAATTGAAAAGTCAATATTTTTCTTAGCTGACATTGTTATTGCTTGATTGCACGCAATGATATCCCCTTCACCATTATTTAAACATCGCAAAAATTCCTTTTGATTCTGAATGACTTTCACTTCTAGCTTTAAACCAATAGATTTAGCAAATGAATCTAAAATTTCATATTCAAAGCCCATATTTTTTCCACGCAATTCAAAAAATGACAAGGAGCTATTATCTATTAAAACCGTTATTTTTCCTTTTAATTGAATCTTATCAAGATCGAACTTAGACTTGGGCGAAGACTTTTCAACCTTACATCCGATAAAAAGTGCAAAGACAAAAAAGAAGCTAAAAAACTTTAAATATTTCATTTATAATTAATTAGTTACATATAGTTTTTGACAAAAAAAACAAGTTTATCTACCTAAAAAGGAATAAAAGTTACCTCAATAAGTTTGAAAGTTAAAAAAAAAATATTAATTTTTAAAAATCTAAATGATTTAGGGTATGAATAATGATCAAAACGAAGTTTATTCAAAGGTAGTTAGAGCTGGAAAGCGGACCTATTTCTTTGACATTAAAGCAACAAAAGGAAATGATTTGTACATTACTTTAACAGAAAGTAAAAAGATTTTCGGTGAAGATGGAAATGATAATTTTCAAAAGCACAAAATATTTCTGTACAAAGAAGACTTCGAAAAATTTAAGGAAGGCCTTGATGATGTACTAAGTAAAATTGAAGAATTAAAAAATAACGAATAGTTTTTCTTACTTAATTAAAAAAAGTTGTATATTTGCACACCAAAAAAAATGGGAGTTTAGCTCAGCTGGTTCAGAGCATCTGCCTTACAAGCAGAGGGTCGGGGGTTCGAACCCCTCAACTCCCACAACAGAAATCCTTAACGAAAGTTGGGGATTTTTTGTTTTATAATGATTGGGTGAGAAGTTTATATCGAGCGAAGCTTTTGCTGAGTCGAGGTAAACCCCTCCGACTCCACGCTGATGCAAGCGCCTGCCTTTGGTTGGCGCTTTTTTAATTTTATTCAAGATAATAATCATATTTTGTATATTTGACTTGAAATGATAAAAATAATAGAAGATAAAATTGATCAAATAATTGCTTTGAGTAAAATGCATCGCGTTTCTTCAGTTGCTTTATTTGGTTCGGCTGCAAAAGGAACAATGAACGAAGAAAGTGATATTGATTTTTTGGTTCAGTTTTCTGATGATCTACACTTATTGGACTATGCGGATAATTACTTTTCATATTTAGAGAAATTAGAAGCATTAATGGGAAGAAAAATAGATTTAGTCACTAAAAAATCTTTGCGAAACAGAGTGTTAATTGAAGAAATTGAGCAATCAAAAGTCGAATTGTATGCAGCATAAACTATTAAAATATTTTCTCGATATTGAAAGTATCATTATAGAAATTGAAGCTATAAAAACAAAAACTGACAATAATTTCAACCTATTTAAGTCTGACATAATTTTGCAAAGAGCAATCGAAAGAGATTTAGAAATACTTGGTGAAGCCATCAAAAAAATAACTGAAATAAGTCCCATAATTGAAATATCTTCAATCAAAAATATCATTGGCTTGAGAAATATTATTGCGCATGCATACGACTCCGTTGAACCTGAGATGATTTGGGCAATAATTCAAAAAGACATTCCAAAATTATCTAACGAGATTTTCATTCTTAAGCATAAATAAGTACTCCAAATCTTCCAAAAATTGGTTCGAGAATAGATCGGTGGACTCCACTCTGATATAGCTAAAACTATTTTATTAAAAATTAACTATAACTCTATTTTTACATTTTGTAAAAACAAAATTAAATACATTTGTTTTCCCTTAAACTCTTTAAACAAACACAACTAAATACCACTACCTCTTCTCTCCTACCATAATTCTTACCCGGATCCACACCTCCCTTCATATCCTTCCCCCATTGATTAGTTTATTCATCCCCCAATAGCGGTTCAATCACCCTTTCAAAATACGGTTCCATTTTTTAAAGCCAACTCAATATTCTGGAGCCAAAAGAATAATAATAGTGTCATACACTGGGTTACCAGAGTATCTTGTACAGTAACCTTATCATAATGGAAACAGTTACCATCGTAGGGATATTGCAATTGCGAATTTGCAAACGAACCATTTTCCTCCCCCCAAACATCGCATTCAAACTATCCATTCCATCGAGGAAGGATTTTGAATTCCATTGGTTTATGCCCCCGAATTAAATCCTCAACAAAAGTTGGGTATTTTTTGTTTATATCATTTTTTTACTAGACAAATTCACAGTACTAAAAAACAAAATTCTTTTTGGCAAGTGCATGGTATCAAAAAAAATAATTAAATTAGCAATAAAGCTTATTTAGGCATACTGAAAAGTTAGGTAATTCCAATTAGTTGAATAATTATAAATAATAAAATAACCATGAAAAAATCAATTTTAAATCTAAGTTTATCACTCCTTGTCGGAATTTTATTAAACAGTTGTGGAGGGTCAGAAGAACCTAAGACAACCAAAAACAATACTAAAAAGGACACTTTAACAGTTAAAAATGAAATAACCGAACCTGAAGAAAAACCGGTAGTTAGTTTGACGGAAAAAGAAGCGGAGAAAAGGATGAAGACTTTTTTAAAGGAAAACTCGAGAAAATACAAGGACTATGGTGAATTTGAGGATATGGATTTAGTTGGGGGCGATTATACAAAGGATGGAGCCCTTGATTATTTTTATAATGTTAACTTTTATCCGGGTGGTGATTTTGTTTACACTACCCATTTTTTCTATGAATCTGATAAAGATGAAATTCGTGAACTTAAAATAAATAAGGCTTCAGATTTCATGAGTAATATCGACGTAAAAAAAATTACTGAAGGAAAACTCATAGGATCGGCTAACTTATGGAATGCATTTAGTGGAGAACATTCTGCTTCAAGATCCGTGAATGCTGAATTTACAATTGAAGGAAATAAAATTTATTTTGACCCAAAATACTTGCCTAAATTCAAGAAAGCAGAAATGGAAATTTCCATTGAATTGGATCAAAAACAACAAGAACTCGAGGAGTCCAATAATAATGAGGAATACAATTAAACTAATTTTTATCAATAGCGTCCTAAACGATTAAAAAAAAGGAAACAGATGAGTTTCCTTTTTTTGTTTCAAATAATTTAAATTAGGGGTGAGAAGTTTATATCGAGCGAGGCGTTTGCTGAGTCGAGATAAACCCCTCAACTCCCACAAAGAAATCCTCAACGAAAGTTGGGGATTTTTTGTTTTATAATTATTGGGTGAGAAGTTTATATCGAGCGAAGCTTTTGCTGATTCGAGATAAACCTGCCCGCGTGATACTATATTTACCGTGGAAATACATTTAAATATACATTTTTTAACGGTAAATAAAATGATTTTACACTGAAAATTCCTGCGGTTAATTTTGTTTCTTGATGGCTCCAACTTCATTTCGATGATTCGAACTGAATTTTTAAAAAGATCGCAAACTATTTAAGAATTTTCACAATTTCTTTCCCCTTCGAGTTGGTAACTTGAAGAAAATAAATACCATTGATCAACTTACTAGTTTCTAAAATGAATTCTTCACCAGAAACGTCATTGACATGCAATAACAAACCATTCGCTTGGTACAGTTCGATTTTTTGTAATTCCGTTTCACTAGATATAGTGATTTGATCTAAAAATGGATTAGGGTAAACATGTACATGAGTTGTTTTTAACATCGGATCTTGAATGGCAGCTGATGATTCCAATCGAGTTGGTTGGGATTCGTAACAATCACTCTGAATGCGCATCATATCGAAGTAAAGTGCTCCAGTATTGCTAATTGGTGCTTGACTCACCACGAGTCCTGTTTGTAAAGAAACACCATAAATTGCGATTCCATTCATTGAGCCACTAATGAAATAGTAAATCATATTGATGGGATCAATCGTTGAACTTCCATTTATTGAAAACGACGTTACTCCTATTGATTGATTGCCAACTTTTGTTACCGCCCCGGTCATTGGATTCACCTTTCCAAGATGAACAGCCGCAGAATCAAACACTTGATTAGTCATCATTGTTATTGGGTTATACACTTGTGAATAATAGTTGGTTCGCACCAAGCCATATAACGAAGTATCGGCGCAGCTATAAGTGAAATTATCGAAATTTTGACCCCCATTAGGGAAGGATAAGGTTGGATTAGAATAAATACTTCCATTGTACATATCAAGACCCACAAGTTGCGAACCAGTTGAAAAGTAAAACACCATTTGATGTGGATCAATCGCGCTTCCAGAATACGCAAATCCTTGTCCAACCGATGTGGAGGAAATTTCAGAGATCGTACCTGTTGTGGCATCAATGGTTGCCAAATACATCGCTCCAGTTACCGCCCCCGATTGTGGATTGGTGATGTTCCTTCGCGATAAACCATACATTAAGGAATCGGATGTATTGAATCGAAATAGATCAAAGTATCCTACGCCATTTGGATTATTAACCGTGGCCGTGTTAGTGGTTTGACCTGTGGTAAGATCAATGGATTTCAACCCATTATCCCCGAAAAAACAAAATTTATTGGAGTACGGATTTAATGCGGCCCCTGTTAAATTGATGGAACTTGAAACCGAAGTTTGACCAACATTCGTGGCTACACCTGTTGCCGGATTCATCGTTGCGATGTAAACCGCCGCTGGATTGGTCGTACGTGCAAGGCCGTACATCGTATTACTTAATTGAGAATAGGTGGAAAATGAAATAATTATTAAAAAATTAGTAATTACTGTTTTCATAAATAAATTTTTTCAAAAATAAGGAAAAACAACTAAAAGTAGACTAAATGAAGATTATGGGAAGGGAGTTTTTTATTTTATTAGGATTGACTTTAAATCTTAACTTTACTCAAATTAATATTCAATGAGTGAAGATCTAAAAGAATGTCCTTTGTGCCAATGTCCTTATGCGTATGCAAGCAGCGACAACAATTATACCTGTCCTGAATGCTCAAACGAATGGGAAGTTTCAGTGGAAAGTACTTCGAGCTCAAGTAGCGATGAATTGGTCGTTTTGGATGTTAACGGTGTTGTCCTTCAAAGCGGCGATTCGGTGGTCGTTATTAAAGATTTACCTGTAAAAGGAGCACCTAAATCGATAAAGTCTGGGACCAAAGTAAAGAACATTCGACTTACATTCGGAGATCACAACATTGATTGCAAAATCGATGGCTTTGGAGCAATGGCTTTGAAATCTGAATTTGTAAAAAAGGCGTAAATAGTTATCTAGGTGTTTCCTATTGTTGATCTATTTTTTTAATAAAAATATATTGATCTGATTATATAAATCCTGATTAATTAAACCAGATAGTTTGTAAAAATTCTGCAGAAGCAAAATCTTGATTATTAATCATGGTATTTCCGATAAATCCACCTAAAAAACCAAGTGTATCGCAATTATTGTTTAAAACCGGCAAGGCCATATCAGCACCACAAGGTCCATAATCAAAAACGTAGACGAAATCGCTTTGAAAATAATACGATTTTATGGTCGCTCCAGTTGGACAAGCCTGCGTTGAAAAGGCAGCTATTTTGCTATCTATGCAAGGTGGAATTTCATTATGTTCTTTATCGCACTGAAAAGCGAGAAGAAAAAGAGAACTTATTAAAATAAGAAAACGCCTATTTTTTTTCATATATCAAACTTAATTCACGCTAAAATTAGCAATAAACTATCAAATAATGTATTTTCAGTTTAATTCGGTCCAATATAAAGACCATGCCAATAATATGAAGAATTTGTAAGTGAATTATTGCATGACATGGCAGCCTCAATTAAAATGTTGGGGACAGTAAATTGAATACAAAATCCAGGTGGATACCACCCATCGTGTAATATGCCATTTAAATTAAATCCTTGCCAAAATGGATTACAAGAGAATGGTGTTAATGCTAATAATTGGTAAGGGTTTGCGTCAGACGGTTTGAATTCAGGGTTTGGTTGACCCGTTTTACTGATGGAAACCACACGACCAATAATTTTTGGAAAAACAATATTTTGTATCGTTTCGCTTGAAATAGAAGTGACAATTATTGATGTGAAACTTGATTGATCCATAACTATTGTATCTCCAACTTGACAGTTAAAATCCATCAACACTTTTGGATTTTGATCATTAATATCTTGATAGTACAATGCTTTTTTCTCATCAAATGAATATCTATAGTAGCCTTCGATTTGTATCCAAGGCGTATTGAGTAAAAAACAAGGGCCAGTAAACAAAGTACTTGTTTCAATAGCATAGAAATATTTTTCGCCAGTCTCAAAGCCAGCCTTTAGCCTCAATTTATATGTTTGATAACTGTCTATTGAACCGCAACCACCATTCCAAGATTTGAAATGGAAATCTAATTGTGTTTGATAATTAGTGAATTCAGAAATAAATTTTTCTTTTACTGGGATTTCCTCAATTTTGCTTAAACTTTCTTTCTTACAGGAAAACAATACGAGGATGAGCATGAAAACTAAATTATTATATTTCATAATTGTTTTTTCTCCCAAACGATTAATTTGATTTTTTATTCTAAAATATAGATTGAAAGACTACTCTCTTACCACAAAATCTTTTTGTCATGATTTTAAATAAATAATATATGCCAATTGAAAACTAAATTCATGATAAATTTAGCAATAAACTATCAAATTTCGTAATTTTGCGCCGATTTAAATCAGTAAGTAAAAATGAATGTAGCATTAGGAAATCACATTTTGGTGGAATTTATGAATTGTGATCCACACATAATGAACGATGTGTTAAGCATCGAACGCGATATGGTAGGAGCAGCTCAAAAAGCTGGTGCAACCGTTATAAATTCAACATTTCACCACTTCTCACCATACGGAGTTTCTGGCGTTGTTGTGATTCAAGAGAGTCATTTAGCGATACATACCTGGCCTGAATATGGCTATGCTGCCGTTGATTTATTTACCTGTGGTGAGATGAATGCTTGGATTTCCTTTGATCATTTAAAGGAATGCTTCAAGGCGAAATCGTATTCTGCTATTGAATTGAAACGAGGTTCTTTGAACTTGCTCGAGCGCAACGATTTTGATATATCCACCATGCGTTCGAAAGCATCCGAATGGCGAAACCCAGATTTTTACACACGCAACGTTTGGTTTACAGATAAAGATGAAAATCAAGCCTTGTCCCTACGATTTACTGGAGAAGTGTTTTTTGATGTACAATCACCCTTTCAACGTGTTCGCATATTGGAATCCTACAAATACGGAAAAATGCTTGCCTTGGATGATATGGTAATGACTACAGAGAAAGATGAATTTCACTACCATGAAATGATCTCACATCCCGCCATGTTTACCCATCCGAATCCAAAAAACATACTCGTAATAGGTGGTGGAGACGGTGGGACGATCCGAGAAATACTTCGTCATAACAGTGTTGAAAAAGTAACCATGGTAGAAATTGATGGCGAAGTAATCGAGGCTTGCAAACAACATTTACCAACAATCGCTAGCGCTTTTGACCATCCCAAATTAACGCTATTAGTAGATGATGGCATCGAATTTTTAAAAACGGCACAAGCGTCAAGTTACGATATCATTATTGTTGATGGTTCTGATCCTGTTGGTCCAGCTGAAGGTCTTTTTTCTGTTGAATTCTACACGAACTGTTACAACGCATTAACGGAGAATGGCATATTGGTTGCGCAAGGAGAATCACCCAAGTTCAATGAAAAAGCATTTGCTGAATTAAACCATACACTTCAAGGAATATTTGGAGTTGACAATGCCCCTGTTTCCTTGTTCTACGTACCTACCTACCCTTCTGGAATGTGGAGCTTCCAATACGGATTAAAAAATTCAGTGCATCCAAAGCAACTATCAAATGATGAATTGGTCACCAAGTTTGTAGAGGAAAATGACTTAAGATATTACAATGCGGACATCCACAAGGGAAGTTTTGCCACCCCAAACTTTGTTAAATCATTATTAAAACAACCTAAATAACATAACATGAAAATCACTCAAAATTCCGTCGTTTCATTAAAATATACCCTTGCCAATAATCAAACAGGTGAAAAAATTGAAGAGACAAACGAAAGCAACCCATTAGTTTTTCTTTATGGCGTTGGCTCATTAATCCCAGAATTTGAACAAAACCTAAATGGATTAGTGGCTAACGACACATTTGACTTTGCGATAAAAGCAGAAAATGCATACGGAATGCCAAGCGACGCTAATTTTGCCGTTATTCCATTAAGCGTTTTCTTCGATGAGAAAGGCGAATTTGTGGCGGAAATGTTTCCGGTTGGCGCAATGATTCCAATGAGTGATAACGATGGGAATCACCTGCATGGAAAAGTATTGAAAGTAGATGAAGAAAACATCACCATGGACTTTAATCCACCACTTGCTGGCGTCGACTTACATTTTACAGGAACTGTAATTGAGGTTCGAGAAGCTACAACAGAAGAAATTGAACACGGTCATGTTCATGGAGAACACGGTCATCAGCACTAATATTTTTTCAAGCTATCCATTCAATCGCCAATTCGACCGATTGATTTCTATTTGAAAATGAATGCGTTATACTATTTTATCAAAATAATTTATCACACCTATTTTATTTTTGAAAAAATAACTATATTTGCAACCTCAAATTCCTCCTTAGCTCAGCTGGTTAGAGCATCTGACTGTTAATCAGAGGGTCCTTGGTTCGAGCCCAAGAGGAGGAGCGAAAAGCCGGTCATTATTGATCGGCTTTTTTGTTGACAACAACTAGTTCTAGAAAAGATTTACTTTGTCAAACGTCAATCTGTAATCTCAATTCAGCAGCGAATAAAACTCTTAGATACTGTCTTTTATTATGATTAATTTCGGCTTAATAATTGCTTTGAATTGAAAAATTGAAATTATGAAAGTAGCTATTTTTGAACCTTGTCCTGCGAACTGGGAGAAGATGCAGATTAAACTCAACGCAAGACATTGCGACCAATGCGATAAATCAGTGGTCGATTTTACAAAAAAAAGCAGGGCGGAAATAATCACCTATTTAATTGAAAACCCAAATGGCTCCGTTTGTGGAAGAATGAACCAACAGCAATTTGATATTAAAGAAGAAGATCTTCCGGAATTGATTTCAATTCTTAGTCAACCAAGATTTCGCGCTAATGCATTTTTAATATTGGCAGTGGTTTGCTCAAGCTTATTCTATTCCTGTGAAACAGCTACCACAGGTAAAAATACCATTGAAAAGCCAAAAATTGAAAAGCCAAAAATTAATCCTATTGAAAAGCCAAAAATTAATCCCATAGATAATACAAGCATTAACGACAGTGTAAAAAAAACAAAAAAAAAGCTCATTATTCCTCCAGTAGAACTTATGGGTGAAGTCTCTATACTCCCCGAACCTACCCCTGCTATTGCTGGAGGAATAACGTATGAACCTTTGCCAGAAATAGAAGTGGTGACAAATCCGGAAGAAGTCCTTTCTTATGCGGAAGTGATGCCCGAATTTCCAGGGGGAATGCCCGAAATGATTAAGTTTCTATTAGAAAACATGAATTACCCTGAAGAAATGAAAGAAAATGGAATCGAGGGTAGAATTTTTGTGCAATTTGTGGTTACGAAAACGGGCAGTATTCAAGATATTGCAATCGCAAGAGGAATTGATGGTTTAAATCGTGAAGCAATTCGTTTGGTGAAACAAATGCCCAATTGGAAACCAGGAACAAATTACGGTAAACAAGTGAACGTAAAGATGGTGGTTCCGATACTTTTTTCACTCGAATAATAAGACGATTAATGCTTCTTGTTTATGAATTTGAATTATAGTTATATTGGCATATTGCAATAAGTCGATTAATGCTACTTGTGTTTCAATTTGGATTGTAGTTAAATAGGCATATTGCAATAATACGATTAATGCTTCTTGTGTTTCAATTTGGATTATGGTTATATAGGCATATTGCAATAAGACGATTAATTCTACTAGTTTGTAAATTTTAATTATAGTAAAATTGGCATATTGCAATAAGTCGATAAGCCTACTTGATCATGAATTTGGATTATTGTTAAATTTTGTAGCGTTTATCTTGATAGTCCAAGACTCATCAGGAAGAGAGAGATTTGAATGCTGACACAAAAAGAGTCAGCATTCTGACAACCTAACACTATTTTTCTTTTTGTAGCGAGAGAGAGATTTGAACTCTCGGCCTCAGGGTTATGAATCCTGCGCTCTAACCAACTGAGCTACCTCGCCATTTAATAAATGCATTTTTGGAGTGCAAATATAATGAATTTGAATTGAAAAAATAGTGATTTTTCATTTAGTAAGTAATGAATTTTATCTTTTTGGTCGTTCGAAGTATCATTCCAATTAAAAAATATGGCCATAAAAAGAAGACATGAATATAAAATAAGTAAATTTGTTTGTGATAAATTTCAACGATACTTCCATCGCTTTCAAAAGCAAAACGAATAAGGAATTAATACGTTCTTATTGGCTTTTTAAACTTATTGGGTCGAAAGCTATAGTTAAAATAGGAGAGTTTATTACCTTGTTAGCCCTGAAAATAAAACTTCCCATAAAAGGCATTATTCGAGCTACTATCTTCAAACAATTTTGTGGTGGAGAAACAGTAGAACAAAGTTCCAACACCAGCAAATTACTTGGTGATTTTAAAATAGGAACTATCCTAGATTATTCGATTGAAGGAAAAACCCTGGATCAGGAATTTGACCAAACGGTTTTAGAAATTATTAGAACAATCGATAAAGGGAAAAATGATTCCAATATTCCTTTCGCTGTTTTCAAAGTAACAGGTATAGCTCGTATCGAAGAATTAGAAAAAATTTCCTTTGCTATTGAAAATAAGCAGGAGATTGATTTAACGCTAGCAGAACCAATTTTCAATAGAATAAATACCATTTGTCTGGCAGCCTTTACGAATCAAGTTCCCATTTTTATTGATGCCGAAGAAAGCTGGATTCAAGCGTGCTTGGATCACTGGTGTTTTCAATTAATGTTACTCTACAACAAAGAAAAAGCCATCATTTATAATACACTTCAAATGTATCGCCATGATCGCTTAGCGTATCTAAAGAAATGCCATGAGATGGCAAAAGAGCACCAATTCATTTACGGAATCAAGCTTGTCAGAGGTGCGTATATGGAAAAAGAAAGGGAGCGCGCTTTGAAAATGAACTACCTCGACCCTATCCAAGTTAATAAAGAAGCAACGGATTCCGATTTTAATGAAGCAATGGAATTTATTGTGAAAAATATATCGGATTTTGCACTTGTTGCAGGCACACACAATGAGGAGAGCGCAATGATGCTTACTCAATTAATGGAGAAACATGCGATTAACCCAGCATCTCCTTCCATCTATTTCTCGCAACTTTTAGGAATGAGTGATCACATTTCTTACAATCTAGCCAATGCAGGATTTAACGTAGCCAAGTATGTTCCTTATGGCCCAATTGAAGAAGTTATGCCCTATCTATTAAGGCGTGCTAATGAAAATACGTCGGTTGCTGGTCAAACAAGCAGAGAATTAAATTTAATTCAACAAGAAAGAAAACGAAGACGTCTTTAATGGATGATAATTTTGTGACTTTTATCTTTAATTAACACAAGATAAATACCTTTATTTAAACTAGTTAAATCAATAGTATTTTTTAAATTATTTAAGCTACTTGTTTGAATTAATTGTCCATAAACATTGTAAATACGAAGCAATTCATTTAAAGAAGCTGCCTGTATCTCAATGGTTATGTTCCCCTGACTTGGGTTAGGATAAATCATTATTTCTTGAGTTAACGGCTTTTCAATACTTAGGTAAAAATCATTATTCCCACAGGCTCCCGCAAACAAATCATTCGCGTCCAAGCGATCTTTAGAAGGAATGCTAGCTGAATTCATTTGACTAGGCGGACCAATCTTTGCCCATTGATAACCCTGAACGTAGTTCGGTTTAGCAGAATACGAATACGTAGAATCCAATAAATTGGAGGTGCCGGCTGGTGCTATTGTTCCTTTATTGTTGTTTCCAAAAATAAAATGGTCAATGCCCTGAATACTATAGTTTACAGCACTATAAGGAAAAGAAGTATTGGGAATTTCATTCCCAACAAACGTTTGGTGTGGACTTGTATTATCGCTAAAGAAAATTCCGTAAAGTGAAGCACGATTCCTAAAAAATGTATTGTCGGGACCGTTGGCACCATGTGAATTATCGATGACAATATTTTGCACAGAATTTTGCTCAAATAAATTTGCAAACACATAATTTCCGTGCAAGACGATCTCTCCAGCAGAATTCCCTGACAATAACGGATTGCCATTCACCCAATATGGATCAAATGAATGATTAAAAGCAAAAACATTTCCATTGGAACCTGCTTGCAATAACATCGAATGCCTCAAGTGTTCGAAAATATTATTCTCCACACGACATTCATTGCTGGTAAATTGCAATACTACACCATATCCCCTACCGTTTCCACCGTATTCAAATGCATGATGAAAGTAAGATTTTTCTATTTGCAAATTCGAAGATGATTCAGCAACCAAATGACCAAAAGTACAATTGGTAGAAGCTATTCCATTCACCCAGCAATTTTCTGCGAAACGAAAAGAAATGTTTGCTGCCTGTTCAGGAGCCGTATTATCCAAGCGAATAATTGACAAACATTCGATGCCAATATTCCTTTTCATGTTCAGCTTTTTTATGAATGGCTGACGATTTAATGCAAAGGCCATACGAAGAGGAGAAGCCAAGTGAATGGTATTACCCGAAATAGTTAAGATTCGTGCTATTTGACCTACAGAACCAATCGCCCAGGCTGATGTAACTAAATCAGCATCTTCTTGACATATTCGGATCCAATCACCCACAGAATAACTAGCTGCATCAAAAACCTCGATATTATTACTATCTTTTAATGCGTTAATCATTAAATAACTAGTATCAATAGCACTTTGAGAACCTTGAATATTGAATCCATGTCCTGTGCCACCTAAATCTATTTTTATGGTTGTTACGTTGGCACCTTGCCCTCTAATCACACAATTAGAAGGAATTTGTTTTGGGTCATTAAACAAAAAGGTGCCTGCTGGAAATTGCAAAATAACTCCGGTAGGATAGGCCAATGCTAATAAACTATCTATTACCACATCACAAGGCAAGATCCCGTTTGTATCCATGCCAAATTGAGAAAGGTCTATCCAATCAAAACCTACCGTAGTGGTATCGTTTAGGCCTGCAATTTTCCAATCAACCAAGCGATCAGCTGGAATAATTTGGGAGAAAGATTCACAATGGTAAAACAGCGATAATAAGAGAAAGATGGTTTGGAATGTTAGTCTCATAAAATTATTCAATTTTCGATAACCTAAAAATGGTAGGTTCATCGTTGATTTTTATCAAATAAACACCAGATTGTAAGGAATCCAAGGATAATTGGGCATCATACGTTACCGCATCAGCTACTAATTCACCCAGCGATGAGAAAACTGTATAATGAATTGGCGTTGTAAATCCTTCCAAAGTAAGACTCCCTTTTGTAGGATTGGGGTATATGTTTTTTAGATCCTGAACCTCTTCAACGATACTCACTAAAGGATTAATCGCTTGAATACCAGTGGTAATTGGAATTTCATCGTTCGGACCAATTTTTATAACATAGACCTTACTACCACCAACTGGATAATTACCCACTGCAAGTAAACCGCTTGTCCAACCCACTGCAATTACACCACCATCGGAAGTCGCCATGAATTGCTCCACCTTTTCATCCTCCAAATTATTGATATACACAGGACCATTATCCCAATCAAAGTTTGAATTAAATCGACCTAAAGTCACATCTAAACCAAATAAAGTACTGGAAAAATTTTCATTTCGATAACCAATATATAACTTGGATAAATTACCGTTAAACGTAAGCTCATCCAGGATTACATCCCCTTGATTTACAAAAACAGATTCGTAATATAGGGCTCCATTTAACTCATATCGCCCCGAATAATTATCGTGTTCATTTAGCAATGGATCCCATTTCCAGCCGGTAGCATATATTTTATTCGTAAACAAGGTAACATCTGTAATACCAAATGAACCATTATCTCCTATTTCATTCATCCATACCACCTGGCCATTTTGATTTATTTTCATCAAAAATCCTTTTGATAACAGTGAATCTTGATTAAAATATTGGCCACCAACTATAAACATAGAATCTTCCACATTTATGATTGAATTGGCAACATCTTGCCCCACTCCTCCAATGGTTTTTGTCCAAAGTGTATCGCCGTTTTGATTTAATCGAGCCATATAAATATCACTTCCTCCTCCAATAAGTGCTTGGGTCATTCCCACCATTACAATTCCGCTATCACTGGCGAATACCGCATCATTAATTTGCTCCCAATTACCCGTACCGTACGTTTTTGACCAAAGTTGATTTCCTTGTAAATCCGTTTTTACGACCAGCGCATCGTAATCACCGCTTGAATACGAATTTGAGTTACCGACAATGTAATACCCCAAATCCTGATTGTAAAGCACTCTCCTACCCCAATCTGCTTCATTTCCACCGTAATGATTACTCCATTGGTATTGCCCTTGTTTTGTTAATTTTAAGAGAAAAGCTTCAGAATCTTCCCCAAAACTTCCGGATAATCCCGTTACAATGTAGCTTGAATCTTCTAATTGAGATATTCCTTGACCGGTATCATAGCCCGTTCCGGAAAAATACTTATAGAAGGAAACTTGGCCTTTCGCTTGAAAAGAGCACAAAATAAGTACGCAAAATAGGTGAATTAGAATCCGCATCGTAATCGCATTGAAACAGCCTGTCCAAAGGCCCTGTTAGTAAATACACCCAATAAATTTTCGCTGCCGATTCCTAGTGACCAAGCTCCCTGTTTAAAGTAAGAATACATGCCAAGCTTAAAATCAGAGAAGCCACCGTAACTACCATTAAGTCCCACGTGAAATTTTCGACCTAACCTCACATCTACCCCTGCAAATACCATTGGGATGTATGCTTTCGCCAAATAAATTCTAAAGCCATAAAATTCTTGGAAACGCTTGGCAGAATTTGTTTCTACTAATTTGGACACTTGAATCATTCCTGGCAAAAACACTAGGCTACTTGTCGATTTATCAATAATTTGAAGGGAATCTAAGGCGTTAAAACTTGGGGTAAGTGGACCATTTGAATTCACCAATTGATCAAATGTAAATCCCGTTGTAGCGTAATTGGTATCTACCGTATTGACCGTAAGTGGTTTATTCATAAAGGCAAAACCCACGTTTTTTACTAAAACTTGAAGATAACTTATTTGATCATTATTACCTTTTAGTGGTATTCTAAAATCCCCATCAATGCACAACCCCACCCCCTTGCTAAAATTATTCCCAACGGTATTTCTTAACTGCGCATCCAAGTTTAAGGATATGGAATCTGTAGCTAGTGATTGGTAAATTGTCCCTTCGTTTACTCTTAGACTGGCATAATTGGCGAGGTTAAGTAGATTAAGCGTAAGGCTTGAATTACTTTTATTATCGATGAGCGTGAATCCAATTTTTTGAAAATTATAAAAGGAAAAACTAGTACCACTAAAATCAGCCGTTGAACCGGAATAAGTAGCATTTCCATAAAAAGTCAATCCAAATAAATCTTTCGGATAGATGACTCCGCCAAAAGAATAGTACCCTGCTTTTATTCCAAATCCTATGTCGCGATTTTTACATAAACTTTTACTTGTATTTCGGTATTCCAACTCTCCCTGTAAATCAAGACCGAAACGATTAATGGGCCCATGTTTAGCAAAGCTTGCCGTTTTAATATCGTCTGTAATATCACCACCATATAATAACTTACCCGAAAGTTGATTTAACATGGAACTGCTAGAATAATCAGCTACTCCATTAAAAATAAATTCATGTTTGGGTGCAATGGAATCGTCAATCATCGGCAAGATAAGTTGTCCATTTACTTGAAATGACAATAATACGAGCGAAATGAAATAAAATATTTTCTTCATCAATAACTTACTTTAGTTTGAAAAGCTGTTTTAATCTTCACCCCAACAAAAGCCCCATATGGAATGGCGACCGTTTGATTGACTCCATTTATTGGATCAGGGGTGTTTAATTGAACTTCCACTTTTAATTTTTTAATTAGGTCAAGGGAATTTATTAGCGATTCAGGAAAAACAAATTCTAGAATAGATAATTTCTTTCTCAAGCCATCAACTGGATCAATCGCGCCATAATTAGCGGATTGAATTAAGGACGTTCCAAACACTTCTTCTATGGTAAATCCTTGATCCGTTAAAAAAGACAATTTCACTTCGCATTGCATTGGAAATGCGTTCATCGCTTCAAGAATCAACTTTCCAGAGACAACTGAAATATTAGGAGATGTTTGTTTTAAATTAACATCAAATGTATCTTGAAGCGTTAAGCCATCCGCCATTAATTGCAAGGGCATTTGTGCTTTTAGTTTTACTTTTATTCTTGAAGTGGAAAAGATTTCATCCCAACTTCCATTTACATTTCCAAGCGGATTCAATTGAATACTGTATCCAAGATTATACGTACTCCCAAGATTCTCGAGCACTTGTTCCACATTGCTATTCGTGGCATTAAACGCAATCTCGTTAGTACTAGGCTGCAGTGTATTCCAACTTCCAATGGCAGGAGAAATTAAGATGGGCTGTCCCAAGGAACTAGCTGCAAGCGAAACAGTTTGATTATTGGCATTTGTATTTTCAATAAGACTTATTATTCCTTTAATTGGAACTTTCATGCCATTTTCAATCTCCACTTGTAAATTAACGGATGGCAAATCAAGTAAGCCTGCTGTGATATTATCCAAGTACGGAACCGTTAGCGTGCTGGTATCAGAAATAATTTGATTTCCAAAATAACCCAAGGCATAATCCAGTTTTAAATTTTCAATTTTCGCTTCTACCTTAAACTCATCGGAAAGATTTAAGCTAATAGAAGGACCTAAAGGATCTGTTTTAACATTTAGTTGCGATCGAAGGACATTAAAATGGGTACCATTGATTCCTCGCAAGTCCATCTCATAACCACTTACGTCAAGAATAGCGGTTGATGTCCCGGGATTCGCTTGAGTACCGCCAGGAACGGAATACGATTGCTCAAAAACCACCCCATTTTTCACCACTCCTGGTAAAATCACCTTATACAAAGCCATGGTATTTAATGGATTGTAAACTTTCAATGTTATTTTCCCTGAATACACTCTAATTTTTTTCAGCTGGATAACCGGAAGAGAAAGGCTGTGTTCCTCCACGGCATTAAAAACATCAAATCCTGGTGGGATCGTTAATCCAGCAACAGTTGGATTGAAAATTTGAACGATCGAAGTATCAGGAATCTTAACTATATCAGCAATACCTACATCCAAAATGGTGCGCGAAAAATCAAGGTCAATTGTGCCATTTGTTCCAGCGATAAGTGTAGAATCGTTGTAAAAATTCCCTAAACTTAGTGTATCATTAATTATTGGAGCAACCCAATCATTCTTCCATGTGGTATTTTCTTTGCGACAAGCAGTAAATACTACTAAAAGCAAACTCAAAAATGAGATATGTAGGTAGTTGTTTTTCATGCACGTTCTAAAATAACAGCGTACCCTTGCCCTACTCCAATACACATGGTAACCAATGCATAGCGTTTTTTTGTAATAGTCAGTTGCCTTGCCGCACTTAATAGTATTCTTGCACCTGACATTCCTAATGGATGTCCTAAAGCAATAGCGCCACCGGTTGGATTAACACGTTGATCGTCGGCAGCAATATTTAATTCTTTTAAACAAGCTAGTACTTGAGCTGAAAAGGCTTCGTTAATTTCAATTAGATCCATTTGATCCAAGGAAAGTCCTGCTCTTTCGAGTACTTTTTGCGATGCTTTTACGGGGCCAATTCCCATTATTGAAGGCTCTACGCCTGCCACTGAAGCTGCGACAATTCGTGCGAGTGGTGTAAGTCCTTGCTTGATGCATGCTTCCGAGGACGCCAATAACAATGCGGCTGCTCCGTCATTTAATCCAGAGGAATTACCTGCGGTAACGGTTCCAGTTTTGGTAAAGGCAGGACGCAATCCAGCTAATGTTTCAAAAGTAGTTGATGGCCTTGGAAATTCATCCTGATCAACAACAATGGCGGGTCCTTTTTTTTGTGGGATAATTACCGGAACAATTTCATCGTTGAAAAACCCATTTTCTCTTGCAGCTGCAAACTTTTGTTGCGACCATAGCGCGAATTGATCTTGATTTTCACGTGAAATATCATATTTAAGGGCTAAATTTTCTGCGGTCATTCCCATGCTATCTACGCCATACAGCGTTTCCATTTGTGGATTTATAAATCGCCATCCAAAAGTGGAATCGGCTAATTGCATATCACGACCAAAGGCATTCGCCGACTTAGACATTATCCATGGAGCGCGCGTCATTTGTTCAACGCCACCAGAAATGTATATTTCTCCCGCCCCATCTTTTATTGCTCGTGAGGCATTAATAGTAGCTGCCATTCCAGAAGCACATAAACGATTCACTGTTTCTCCACCAATTGTTAGTGGTAAACCCGCTAGTAGCAAAGACATTCTTGCCACATTCCGATTATCTTCTCCTGCTTGATTGGCGCAGCCAAAAATAACATCTTCCACCAAAGATGGATCAAGCGAAGCATTCCTCTCCATGAGTGATTTTAGGACATGCGCGCCCATATCATCTGCCCGTACATTACGTAAAGCTCCCGCTAAGGAACCAATTGGTGTTCTAATACCATCAACAATGAAAACTTCCTTCGACATGCCAACTAATTTAAAGTTTAAAATTAGTTAAAAGAATGCATAACAGAAAATAATAGATTGGGTATGGAAAATAATGATTGGAATTAATTAATTGTAATTAGAAGTATTACTTTACCATTCGCAACAACTAATTTTACTTTAATAATTAAGTTAATTGATATGAAATAACTTACTTAAAAACAATCTACTAATATATTTAATTTATAGGTAATCAAGCAATTTACAAGTCAATTGACCTAAACGTTAAGTTTATTCTAGGTGTAGAAATTAGTTTTGTTGGAGGAAGACGATGAAGCCAACTTGATTGTGTAGTGCCTTTCATAACCAATAAGCTTCCATTTTCTAAAATTAAAGAAATCATTTCTTTTGTTTCCTTATGCTTGAAAGTAAATTTGCGTTCAGCTCCAAGACTCAATGAGCCAATTGCTCCATTTTTTTTTAACTCTTTTTCTGCATCGGAATGCCAAGACATTCCTTCATCGCCATTATGGTATAAGTTGAGTAAACAGGAATTAAATTTTTCGCCCGTTTTATCTTCGATCATTTGTTTTAATTCCACTAATTCCTTTGTCCAAGGCAATGCTCTTTTAGTGGTCTTGGAATAGGTGTATTCAAAATCTGTATCTCCGTACCAAGCTACTTTTCGTTTGGTAATTATTAATTTCCCATAAATAAATGCTTGGTCGTTCTTCCATTCGATTGTATTTAATAAATAGTCGAAGTAACGATTGGCCTCTTGGCTTGTCAAGAGATTTTTATAATAAACGACGATACCATCTTTCGGTAGTAGGTTGGTTAAGCCTTGAATTTCGTTGTTGAATAGATCCATTTTTTAGCTATTAGATAGAATTACTAATACAAGTTTAATTGACTGATCGCTATCTTACCACAAGATCTTTTTGTCATGATTTTAAACAAAAATACATTCCAAAAAGGAAACTATCTCCTGTTTTTTCACTGGATTTCATCCAGCGTTAAAACATTCAAGCCCTTTCGGGCTTAGAAATCAAACTTTACTGATAACCATCCTTATACGATTGTGATGTCTTATGGTATGTGGGATAAGCCGCATATGGTGGAAATGGAGGAGCACGGATGTTTTTTTTTCACTGGATTTCATCCAGCGTTAAAAACACTCAACCCCTATGGGGTTATAGTTTTGTAGTATATTTAAAATCAATCATATAAGTTTATTATCCATTATAATTATTTCATTTTCTTTTGCCATATTCACTATTGTCCGATAAAATCTAACTTTTTATACTTTGTCCTTTTGTCTTGATACTACGGCAAGCTCAGCACAAGTACAAAAGAACGAAAAAATCAATTCTCGATTGAAGTCGTGCATCTCGACTTACTTCGGCAGGCTCAGCACAAGCCGCTCGATTCTCGTTTAGTGGATTGAGCGCATCTCGACTACGCTCGATGAGCTCTAGAAAGACACTAATGATTCCCGACCTTAAATATGCTTTACTTTTTAAAAAAGTAATAATCTAATGACAACTTACCTGGCCCTGCTAAAAATATAGTGAATAAAATAGCCGCATACGCAAAGGGCATTTCTCCTTCTCCGAAAAAGTCACCTTTGTCAACTATAAATCCTGCCACCAACATGGTAAAACAGATTAAAAACGAGGCTAATCGGGTGAAAAGGCCAAGAATTAACATAATTCCTCCAAAAAACTCAGCTCCGGTACGTAGGTAAGCCATGAGAAGCGGCAGTGGAAAATGCAAATCTTTTTTAAGCCAGGCAGCAAAATTTGACATTGCTTTAACATCAAATAATTCACGTCCATGATAGATGAATAGCATCCCCATTACGACTCTAATTATCAAAATATAGTTTTGAGTTAATGGTTGTGTTCCGGATAATAATTTCTGTAGTTTCATAGTATTTATTTTTTAGCGTGGTAAAAATACTAATACTAGACCTTATAAAAAATAATAGATGAGAAATCCTTTCTCTTCAAATTGTGGGGTTTATTGCTTACTCCTTCGAGGGAGGATTGAGGAGGGTGAAAGTTTTGGATGTTTAATTCTTTAGTCCCTAAGGGGAAATCTATTTTCTATAAAAAATAGCGCAGCCAAAAGATTCAGTTTCTGAATTGGAAACAGGTTGGCCAATCAGCAATTCATCAACTGCCTTTGATATATAGGAATTTGCGAGTTTTGGATGCGCCCCATTATCATCAACTGCTCCCTTGTACTTGATAAGCCATTCGTGGTCTAAAATAGTTTGTTTTAATATAAAAATAATGTTGGAGGAATGTTAAGTAATACTCATCACTTTCGAATTCACTTTTCCAACTAGCCCTATTTATTTTTTAAGTGTCAGTCTAAGAAAGATATAACCAATTGAGCCTGCCAATAGGGAAGCTAGGAGAATAGCTATTTTTGAATTATTAACGATGACTTCGTTATCAAACGCGAGGAGCGTAATGAAGATAGACATTGTAAAACCGATTCCCCCTAAAATACCTGCACCAAGTATGTTTTTCCATTTCAATTCTTTCGGTAAGGCACAAAGTCCAACCCCCACTCCGATAAATGAAAAGAGCCAAATTCCTACTGGTTTTCCAATGACAAGACCCACCATAATTCCTATGCTAGCAGGTTGACTTAAACCACTTTGCCAATTGTCGCCAACTGAAATGCAGGTATTTGCCATGGCAAACAGTGGTAAAATAATAAAAGCAACGGGTTTGTGTAAAAAATGCTGAAGCTTATAAGAAGTCGAATTTTCATTACCGCTTCCAAATGGAATAACAAATGCTAACAAAACGCCTGTTATGGTGGCATGTACACCAGAATACAACATAAAATACCACATGGCAGCGCCACCAATTAAATAGAAAAGAAGGGCTTTAATTATTAGTTTGTTTAGTAAAAGTAGTAGTCCAAAAATACCTAAGGCGATAAATAAATTAAGAAATGCAATCGAGCTCGTGTAAAAAATGGCAATTATTACAATGGCCCCTAAATCGTCTATGACTGCCAAAGCTGTCAAGAATATTTTCAAAGAGCTTGGCACACGATTCCCCAATAGCGATAAAATACCGACGGCAAAAGCGATATCTGTGGCCATTGGAATTCCGGCGCCTGCTTGGGTGCCCGATCTAAAGTTGAACAATAAAAACAAAACTGCTGGGACAAGCATCCCTCCTACTGCCCCAAAAATGGGTAAAGTAGCATTTTTAAGGCTGGAAAGTTCACCATGATAAATTTCTCTTTTTAATTCCAATCCAATGAGTAGAAAAAATATCGTCATTAGTCCGTCATTAATCCAATGAACGGTACTTTGTCCAGCAAATTCAAGATGCCAAAAATGAATGTAGTCTGTTTGCCAAGCTGAATTTGCCAGAAGAAGTGAAAGTGCTGTCACGAAAACTAAAATGAGTCCACCAGCTTTTTCGCTTTCAAAAAAATCGTTAAAAAGCCTTGTTAATTTCATTCTGTTTCTGTCAATTTCGGGTCTAAAATAGCCTTGCCCATAACGGTTTGCAGCTACCCGAAGGTGGCGATTTCGGAGCACTTCACTGTCAAATAAGCATAAACTCTGATAGAAGCACAAAGCTTGATTTAACCACTGAACCGCCACTTTTGGGTAGGTGCTGTTATGCCTTCGTTGTTCTTTTCGGTTGTCTCTTAATTCCAAAAGTCCAAGAGATTTGTTATTGCGTCTTTAAAAAGTTTTGGAGCTTTTACCCCCAAAATTAATTGTCCATTTTCGTTTAGTAAAAAACCAATTTCTATTTCAATTATTTTTTCTTCTGTACTACCATATAGCACAACTGTTCTTAAAATTTTGAATTTTGGATAGTGTTTTAAAATGTAATTTTTTTCAATGTAATCGTAATTACCAAGTTCTGAAATTCCATTTTTTCTGAAAGCATACTTTTTACCTTCAACATTTATCACTTCACTTCGTCCAAAGTCAATAAGTATAAGGTCTGGAATATGTATAATTTGCTCCTTATCGCCACCTTTATACTTTTCTCTGTCTTTATACTTTTCAAGTGGAATATGGTCGCCTTTTTTTGTTATGAAATAACCTTTTTCGCAACCTGCGTGATTTTCAAAAATGGAATAACCTTGCGTAAAATTTTCAACCACTAAATGAATAAAAATAGTTCCTAATTTTTCTCCGTCTGTATCGTATTTCCAATAATCTTTATTCATTTCAGCTTTTGGAACAGTCAAGCCCTTTAATGAAATGCCTATTTTATTGGCAATTTGAATAAATTTGTTTGTCTTACCAACGTGCTTTTGCAAAAGTCCGTGTTGTGTTATCTCAATTTTCTGCGTCCAACCTAATTGTCTTAAAACTGCACAAATAATAGTTAAAGCACCAATATTTGGGTCGTGCGAAAGTCCATTAGTTTTAAAAAGTCTGCCCGAAATTTCAATTTTAGTTTTTGATTTTGTTAATAAAATTGGCACGTTTCCTTTTGGTGCTTTACGCATTTGATTTTTAAGGTCAACAACTTCTTTTATTGTTTTAAATGGTTTGAATATTTTAGAATCTAATTTTTTACCTAAAATTTCAACGCCTAAAGTCAAAAGTAATTTTGTCCCAAAAATGTATGTTGAAGTTGGTTTGATTTTTTGGTCAATTTGCAAATTGTAAAGCATTATTTTCTTTACATTTGGGTAGTAACTTTGGATAAAAACAAACTTACTGCAACGCTGATAAACGCCTGTATTTCGGCTTTCTTTATCGTCAGTTTTTGTTTCTTCAATGGCATAAATTGGCTCATCTTTTAAAGTAGGTTCATCTTTTTGGTAGAATATCAAAAAGTCTGTGAAACTGGAATTTCCTGAAACAGTTTTTACATAAACTTTATCTACTTTGTTGCAACGAAAACCTGTAACTTCGTAAGTGAAAGTGAATTTATTGTCGTATAAAATTGGAAAAATACGTAAAGTATCAACAAAAACTGCAAAGCCGTAATCTTTGGCGAATTTTTGAAATATTGTTTGTAGAACTTCTTTTTTAGGTCGTTCTTCTGTTAAAAACCAAAGATTTTTAGGCATATTTTTGTAATATATAAAGTTGTTCTTGAATAAATTTTTTGGTGCTACTTTCTCCGTTGCTGTTGCTTTTGAAACGTAAATATTCAAATTCAACTAATTCAACTTTACCATATTTTTCTAACGTAGATATTATATTTTCTTGTTTCATAATACCTTCCGTGTTATAACTCAAAATTAAGGTTTTAAACTTTCCTTCATTTGCTATTTTATTGAGTTCTTGAATTGCAGTTGTAGCATTACAAAATTTTGATTTTTGATTTTGATAATCTCTTAAACCTCCAACTCCTTTAATTATAGGATTATCATATTTTGCAATGGTTTCTAATAGATGATAATTTGGTGCATATTGTCTTTGATTATATGGTGGGTCAAGATAAAAAATATCTGCCTCAACTATATTAAGTAATTCAGTTGAATTTTCATTGTATGTAAAATTATCTTTGTTGTTTACAACAAACTCAACTGGTCGCAAAATCAGTTTTTTTACTGCTCTTGGGTCCCATTTTTTCTGAAATGCAGCATAAACTCCTGAAATATTTGCATAAAAAGGAACAGTTTCAATTAGACAAGCCAACAAAGTAAAATATTCATTTTCAGTTATCAAGTTTTCTGTTTTCCAAAGTTCAATTTTTTGTCTAATTGCATCAATTATTTTTCCGTTTTCATCTGAATAATACATTCTTGGGATTTCTAATTCAGAAGTTCCAAATGGTGTGTAATTCTGAGAAATAAAGCCCTCAACTGGCTCTATTTGGTTTAAATATTCTACGACAATATGCAAAGGCGAAGCAAAAAGAGAGGTACTTTGAAAGTTGATTTTGTCTAATACTTTTTCAAAGTTTAATTCTTGATTATTTGAAATGTATGCTTTTTGTAAAACAAAAGAAAAATACATTAAATCAGATGAAAATATTTTATAATCTAACTTTTTAAAAAATCGGCTTACGCTTGTTGTACCTGCAAAGAAATCAAAAAATGAGTTTCCTTGAATGTTTTTTGATTGCATTACTTGATAAATTTTGTCAAGTAAATTTTCCTTGTTTCCTATATACCTCATAAATGCTAAAAATTAAATTCATCAAAAAGAGTTTTCTCTCTTTGTGGCTTTTGAGGTTCGTAATTTGTTATAAGTACTTCAATACTTGCGTTTTTATCTCTTATAATAGTTTGATAATTTGAATTTGAATAATGAAAATTAATGTAATTGATTTTATAATTTGGGTTGCTTGCAACCCAAGATTTTAAAATATCATTTGATTTGCCTTTATGCTCTAAAACATTTGAAAGTGCAAATTTTATATTTTTGTTTTCTAAGTTGTCAAGCGTTTTCAAAAGTTGTTTTTCTTCTTTGTCTGTCCAGCCTTTAAAACCACGTTTTCCATCGTTATAGGTTCCTGTTGTTATCAAATACGGTGGGTCACAATAAACGAAATCATTAGAATTTAAAAACGTAAAATCAAAATTATTAAAACAAACATTGGCGAAGCCAATGTTTGTTTCTTTTAATCTGATTATAAATTTTTCTAAATTTTGTTTCATCGAAGCGTTAAAACTACTTCTTTCTCGACCAAAAGGATTATTAAATTCGTGATTGTTGTTGAAACGAATTTGGTGGTTGAAAGAATAAGCAATAAGAACAAATAAATCTAACGGATTTTTTTGTTTATTGTATTGTTCTCTCATTTTTTTATAGCCTACTTCGTTTGTCAAAGAAAGTTCAAACTCTTTTATTCTATTTTCAATGTGTTTTAAAGTTGTGTCAAGGTTGTTTTCCTGAAATGTTTGATACATTTCAATTAAGTAAGTCAAATTGTCGTTAAAGTAAATTTTGTTTGCATTTACGTTAATTCCAACATTGCAACCTCCTGCAAACAAGTCTATAAAATTGTCAATTTCTTTTGGAAATAATGGCAAAATTTGGTCTAATAGTTTAGCCTTACCACCAATGTAATTTAGTGGTGATTTAATTTGTTTTAAACTATGTCTGCTTGTTACCGCCATTCAATTTTGTTTACTGCAAAGTTACAATTTTTGTCGCTGTTTTTGTGTACAAATGGTTGTTATTTTCTAAATGTGTATCGGTTATTATGGTCGTCCTACAATGAGGCATAACGGGATTGTGCTAGACGTTCGTGGGGCATTTTCTTGGATATGCTTGGTTGCCCCATGACGTTTTAGCGCATGTTAGCAAATCGTGCATTATTTTTAAAAATTAAACCCAATGCCTAATTTTA
>Ga0247838_1000048_pt1 | contig 154909 bp, 137 predicted proteins | sample LaCruzMarch2015__5_FD_189097 | JGI IMG/M metagenome (GOLD analysis project Ga0247838, IMG submission 189097) | Freshwater microbial communities from meromictic Lake La Cruz, Castile-La Mancha, Spain - LaCruzMarch2015_15m | ecosystem: Environmental > Aquatic > Freshwater > Lake | place: Spain...
GATGAGGGCACCACGCTGGTCAGGAACATCGGACTGTTGGAGAACGGGATGATCTGGGTCATCGAGCCGCCCAATGCGATCTTCAAACCCGCCGCGATGGGTGCGGGTAGCGGCTTTCCCGTCACGTGGCTGGGCGCCACCAGAGCCACATCGGCGTCGGCCACCCCGTAGTTTGTCCACCGGAACCCCAGCGGATCGAGAATCTCGGTGGCCAGGATCTCCCGGATGCTGCGTCCGGTTGCCGCCGAGACGATCTCCCGAATCAATGGGCCCCAGGTCAGTCCGTGATAGATATGCATCAGACCGGGCCGGTGGATCGGTTTGAGTTCGCCCAATTTCCGGCGGGCATAGTCGCTGTCGTTCATCCGCCGCAGATCCGGACGCGGTCCGGTCGCGAACGGCACACCGGCACTGTGTGTCAACACGTGGCGGATGGTGGTGCGCTCCTTGCCGTATCCGGTGTAGTCGGGCAGGTAGTCGCAGACCCGATCGTCGAGGGCGAAGGATCCCCGTTCGACGAGCATGTGGACCACCGTTGTGCTGATGGCCTTGGCCGCCGAGTACACGCAGAACGGGGTTCCGGTGGTCACCGGAACCTGCTCGGCGCCGACCGGATCGGTGGGCCCGTTGCCCCAGCCGTGCCCGATCGCGCGGTTGAGCACCACGATCCCGTTGTAACGCAGACACAGCTGGATCGCGGGTTGCATCCCGGCCCGGTACCAATGCCGCGCTGCGTCCCAGATTTGTTCGACCGCGATCGCGTTGAGTGCGCGGGGTTCCTCGTCGCCGATGTCGGTGATGGCATTGAGGTCGGCCGGCACGCGGATGCTGCCTGGCTGCATAGGACTCAGAGCGGGCCGACGAGTTCCACCCAGTTGCCGTCCGGGTCGGCGACGAACATCCAACCCATACCCGGGACGGGGGCGAATTCGGCGAGCGGCTGCGCGAACATGTACCCGGCGGCCTCGACCTGCCGCGCCACCTCGGTCGCATTCGCGACCACCAGGGTGAAGTAGCGGATGCCCGCTTGGGCCGGTCCGCCGCCGGGTGCCACCGGCGCAGCGGGCGGCTCGCTCAGCGTCACGAGCTTCAGCACGTTGTTACCGATCGCGTACCGCTTCATGGTCCCGCCGGGAAAGTCCAGGTCACCTTGATGGGGTAGGCCGAGGAAATCCCCGTAGAAGCCGACCATCGCGTCGAGGTTGGTGGTTACCAACCCGACTTCGACGCTCTGGGCAAGTAGTTCCACGGCCATTGCTGTTCCTCTCGGTGCTCAATTCGGTTCCCCGGGGAGGGTATCCCGGGCTGCTAGGCCTTGACGCCCGCGGGCTTTAGGCCTTGACGCCAGTAGTGAGAAGGTCCCAGACACCCCGGGTCCACAGTGGGCGGGCGATCCAGTGTTGGTCGGTGACGGTGAACTCGGCGCCGGTGAACAGCGCGCGCATCTCCGCCGGCGATGGATTGTGGGCGGGGTTGGCCGGATTCACGCTCAGCCGCCGCAGTGGTGCCGGCAGCGGCGGGCTGATGGTGGCGACGGCCGCCAGGCCGCCCGGGGCCAGCACCCGGTGGAACTCGCGCATAGCTGCCGGCTGGTTGAAAAAGTGGAACGCCGAGGTGGTGACCACGGCGTCGAGGCTGTCGGAGTCGAACGGCAATTGCTCGGCCGGGCCCTTGCGCCATTGGACCGCCGCGCAACGGGCCTTCGCCTGCTCGAGCATCCCGTCGCTCATATCCACGCCGTAGACCTCGTCGGGACACAGTTCGTCGTGAATCCTCGCGGCCAGGATCCCGGTGCCGCAGGCCACGTCGGCAACGCGGCGCGAACCGCCCGCCCGCAATACCGCCACCACCTCGTCCTGCGCGGGCCGATAGATGAGTCGCTGCAGGGCGGGCAGATCGTAGACCGGAGCGGCCAGGCTCCAGAATCGCGTGACCGCATCGTTGAACCGCCGACCCGGTGCGGTCATGGAAGTCCTTCCCATCGGTATAGGGCCGAGGCTAACGTGAGGAGTCGGCGCACCGTCTAGGAGGCAGCATGTATGACTTGACGATCACCGGGGGCATGGTGGTGGACGGCACCGGCGGGAAACCGTTCCGGGCCGATCTGGGAATCAAGGACGGGGTAATCGTCGATGTACGTCGGCGATCCGGCGACGACTCCGGTCTCGACGGGGAGACGGCGCAGAACCTTGACGCCACCGGCCGGATCGTCACGCCGGGGTTCGTCGATATCCACACCCACTATGACGGTCAGGTCAGCTGGGACGGTTTGCTTGAGCCCTCGAGCATGCACGGAGTGACCACGGTGGTCAGCGGAAACTGCGGAGTCGGTTTCGCACCGGTAGCGCCGGGGCGTGAGCAATGGCTCATCGAACTGATGGAAGGCGTCGAGGACATCCCCGGCTCGGCACTGGCCGAGGGCATTACCTGGGAGTGGGAGAGCTTCCCCGAATACCTCGATGCAGTTGAAAAGCAAAGGCTGGCAGTCGATTACGGAACTCAGGTGGCGCACGGCCCGGTTCGCGGCTACGTCATGGGTGAACGGGGGGCGCGCAACGAGGCAGCCACCGCCGACGATATCGCCGGAATGGCGCGCATCGTTCAGGAGGCCATCGAGGCCGGCGCGCTGGGCTTCTCGACCTCGCGCACCGAAGCGCACCGGGCCATCGACGGTGAACCCGTCCCGGGCACCTATGCCGCCGAGGACGAGCTGTTCGCACTCGGGCGAGCGATGGCTGCCGGCGGCCAGGCGGTCTTCGAGGTGGCGCCGGACGGCACGGCGGGGGAGAACGTCGACGGTCCGATGCGCGAACTCGACTGGATGGTCCGCCTTGCCGCCGAGATCGACAGGCCGGTCTCGTTCGCGATGGTGCAGACCCAATCGGCGCCCGACCTCTGGCGTAAGCAACTCGATATCGCCGGCAGGGCATTCGACGATGGGATCCGCGTGCACCCGCAGTTCGCCGCCCGGCCGTTCGGCATGCTGTTCGGCTTTGAGGGCTATCACGCGTTCACCCACCGCCCGACGTTCCGCAAGCTCAAGGCTGAACTCGCCCCGGCCGACCTTCGCGAGCGGCTCGCCGATCCGGCGGTGCGCGCTGCGATCTTGGCCGAGACCGATCTGCCGGCCCAGCCCAAACCGCTGTTCGACTCGTTGTTCGCGTTCATTCAGCACAGTGCCGCCACCATGTACGCGATCGGTGACCCGCCGGATTACGAGCCCACCCCGGACCGCACCGTCGCCGGTATCGCGGCCGCCCGCGGCGCAGACCCGTTGGCCACCATGTATGACCTGATGCTGGAGTCGGGCGGCACCGCCATGCTGATGCTGCCGTTCTTCAACTACGTCGAGGGCAACCACGACGCCATCCACGAAATGCTGTCGCACCCGGCCGCCATTTCGGGACTGTCCGACGGTGGCGCGCACTGCGGGCTGATCTGCGACGCCTCGCTGCCGACATTCCTGCTTAGCCACTGGGCGCGGGACCGCCACCGCGGCCCGAAGTTCGCCCTGGAGTACCTAGTGCGCAAGCAGACCCTCGACACCGCGACGCTGTTCGGGCTCACCGACCGCGGCGTGCTGGCGGTCGGTAAGAAGGCCGACGTGAACGTGATCGACTTCGACGCGCTGGGCCTGGGCGTCCCGAAGATGGCCTACGACCTGCCGGCCGGTGGCCGCCGACTCATCCAGGGCGCATCGGGTTACGACGCGACGGTCGTCAGCGGCGTGGTGACCCGACGCTTCGGCGCCGACACCGGTGCGCGGCCGGGGAAGTTACTGCGCGGCGTGCGCTGACGCGCGGTTAGGTACTCTCGCCAACACCATGAGCTTTCCGCACCCCCGCCAGACTCCGACCGGGACGCCCGGCTGCTATCGCCATCCCGAGCGGCAGACCCTGGTCAGCTGCAACCGCTGCGGGCGGCCGACCTGCCCGGAATGTATGCGTAGCGCGGCGGTCGGTCACCAGTGCGTGGACTGCGTGCAGGCCGCCGCCCAGAATGCGCCGACGGCGGTCACGGTATCCGGCGGGGTCCGCCGCGCCGGGGCACCGGTGCTCACCTATGCGCTGATCGCCGTCAACGTGGCAGTGTTCGTGCTGCAGGCCGTCACACCCGGTTTGCAGGGCAAGCTGGCGCTGTGGGCCCCCGCCGTCGCCGGCGGTGAGTTGTACCGGTTGGGGACATCGGCGTTCATCCACTACGGGTTGCTGCACCTCCTGTTCAACATGGGCGCCCTGTACGTGGTGGGGCCGCCCCTCGAGCGGCACCTGGGTCGGCTTCGATTTGCCGCCCTGTACGCGCTCAGCGCCCTCGGCGGTTCGGTGGTCGTCTATCTGTTCTCGCCGCTCAACTCTGCCACCGGCGGTGCCTCCGGTGCCGTCTTCGGTCTGTTCGGTGCCACCTTCGTGCTGGCGAAGCGGCTGAACCTTGACGTTCGCGGCGTCGTCACGTTGATCGCGATCAACATGGCCATCACCTTCACCATTCCGGGCATCAGCTGGCAGGGCCATGTCGGTGGGCTCGTCACCGGCGGCGTGATCGCGGCCGCCTACCTGTACGCACCCCGGTCCGGGCGCAACCTGGTGCAGGGCGGTGCCACGATCGGCCTGCTGGCATTGTTCATCGGCCTGATCGCCTGGCGCACAGGCGTTCTGGTCGGCTGACCTACAGCCGCGTCAGGTTGAACGGATAGGTGAACGTTCCCCCCGGGGCGTTGTTGCAGCCCACGGCGAACGAGGACTGCAGGGTACCGGCCAGGGTCACCGCATCCCAGGTGTAGACATCGCGGGTCGCGATGATCGGGCCGTAGTAGACGTCCCCACAGCGCAAACCATCCGGCACGTCAACGGTCATGGTGTACGAGTCGCCCACTCGCTGGGCTTGGCCGTACCACTCGTACGCCTTGGCGATCGGCATCGGGATCGCCGAGACCACCGCGCACTGGTCCACACCGTCGGGGGGATTGCAGGAGGCGATCGTGAAGATCCAGGTGTGGAAGTCGTAGCGGCCCTCGATGTTGAGGTTGTAGTGGCCGATCGTCATCGCGGCGTTGGCTGTCGGGGCCAGTGCCACCGCCGCCGGTGCCAGCATCGCGCCGAGCAGTGCCGCCCGCAGTGTGCGCAGCGTCCGCATCAGGCCTCCTTCGTGTCCTTTGAGGAGAATCTAGGCGCTGGCGGCCCGAGTGGACGGCGGAATGGGCGATAGCATTCTGTCGGTCCAGCGAACCTCGCCACCGGAAGGCCCTGTGAGCACAGATACGGCGGCGGCCCCACATCCGCCTGTTCAGCCACTCCGCGGGGGACTGCGCGCGGGCCTGGTGGTCGGTGCTCTCGGTGTGGTGTTCGGCGACATCGGCACCAGCCCGATCTACACCCTGCAAACGGTGTTCAACCCCGATGGTCCACACCCGGTGCCGATCAACACCAACAACGTCTATGGCGTGGTGTCGCTGATCTTTTGGTCGGTGATGGTCATCGTCACGCTGACGTACGTCACGTTGATCATGCGGGCCGACAATGACGGCGAGGGCGGTGTGATGGCCCTGATCACGTTGGTTCGCCGACTCGGCGACAAATCCGGCGGCCGCCTGGCCGGCGTGCTCGTCACCCTCGGAATCCTTGGCGCGGCATTGTTTTTCGGAGACAGCATGATCACCCCGGCCATCTCGGTGCTGTCCGCGGTCGAGGGCCTCAAAGTCGTCGACCCACACCTGCACGACTTCGTGATCCCGATCACCGTTGCCATCATCATCGCGCTGTTCGCCGTTCAGCGGCGCGGCACCGCCACCGTCGGCCGGTTCTTCGGCCCGGTGATGATTCTGTGGTTCGTCGTGATCGGAATCTGCGGAGTGCGCGGAATCGCCGGCCATCCGCGGATCCTTCGGGCGCTCTCCCCGACGTACGCGATTGAGTTCATGGCCGGCCACTTCCACATCGCCTTCTTCGCATTGGCTGCCGTCGTGCTGGCGGTCACCGGCGCGGAGGCGCTATACGCCGATATGGGCCACTTCGGCCGGTTGCCGATCGTGCTGGCCTGGGTGGGGTTGGCACTGCCCGCGCTGGTGCTCAACTACTTCGGCCAGGGCGCCTTGCTGCTCGGCGAGGAGAACGTGGTCGGTGCCCCGTTCTTCATGCTGGTTCCGGGTTGGGGCCAGATCCCGATGGTTGTGCTGGCCACCGCCGCGACGGTGATCGCCTCGCAGGCGGTGATCACCGGCGCCTACTCGGTGGCGACTCAGGCCGCCCGGCTCGGCTACCTGCCGCGACTACGGGTGGCGCACACCTCAGAGGCTTCGATCGGGCAGGTTTACGTTCCGTGGATCAACGGCATGCTGCTGGCCGGGGTGCTCATTCTGGTGCTGGCCTTTCGCAGTTCGGCGGCACTGGGCTATGCCTACGGTATGGCGGTCACCGGGACCATCGCCATCTCCACGCTGCTGTTCCTCTATGTCGCCCATTTCCGGTGGCGGGTGCCGTTGTGGGCGTTGGTCATCGGGGGTGGGGCACTTCTGTCAGTTGACCTGTTGTTCCTGGCGGCCAATCTGACCAAACTGCTGCACGGGGCGTGGCTGCCGCTCCTGGTTGGCCTCGTCGGCTTCACGGCGATGACTACCTGGCGACGGGGCCAGCAGATCGCTGCAGCGGCCCGGGACACCGCAGAGGGACCGTTGGGCGATTTCATCGACGACATCGACAATCGCCAGCCGCCGCTACCGCGCATCCCCGGCACGGGGATCTTCCTGAGTCGAGGCGACGCGACTGCCCCGCTGGCACTGCGCGCCACCGTTCATCACAATCGTGCGCTGCCACAGAATGTGATCATCATGACGGTGGAGACGCCGCCGAAACCCCGCGTCGCCGATCCCGAGCGAATCGCACGTGTCGATAGTCTCGGCGATCGTCACGACGGAATCTTCTTCGTCGCGGCGCAGTTCGGCTACATGGAGCGACCGCACATCGCCGATGCGCTGCGACTGGTCGACCCGGCCCTCACCGAGGGTGCCATCGACGTCGACAACGCCTCGTACTTTCTGTCCAGACTCGATGTGGCGGCGGGATCCGCACCGACCATGGCACCCTGGCGAAAACGGCTGTACATCGGCATATCTCATGTCGCCGCCGACAGTGGCTACTTCGGAATCCCGTTGGATCAGACAGTGATCATCGGCTCGAGGATCGAGATCTAGCACCATCGAACTAGGGTGGTTCCATGGGCGAGTCGACCACCTGCGTGATTGCCGGCGGCGGACCCGCAGGCATGGTGCTCGGTCTGCTGTTGGCCAGGGCCGGCGTCGAGGTCACCCTGCTGGAGAAGCACGCCGACTTCCTTCGCGACTTCCGCGGCGACACCGTGCATCCCAGCACGTTGCGACTGCTCGATGATCTCGGCCTGTGGGGTGAGTTTTCTCGGGTGCCGCAGAGCCGAATCGATCACTTGGGCTTCGACGCCAACGGCCGGGAGGTGACGCTGGTCGACTTTCGCCGTCTGCATCTGCCGCACCCGTATATCGCCATGGTGCCGCAATGGGATCTGCTGAACCTGCTGGCCGAGGCGGCCCGGGCCGAACCCACCTTCACCCTGAAGATGGAGCATGAGGTCACCGGCCTGCTGCGCTCGGGCACTCGGGTCAGCGGGGTGCGGTTCCGCAGTCCCGCCGGTGAGGGTGAACTGACCGCCGATCTCACGGTGGCCTGTGACGGCCGAACCTCGACGGTACGCAGCGATTCTGGGCTGCCGGTCCGGGAGTGGCCGGTGCCGTTCGACGTGTGGTGGTTCCGGCTGCCCCGCGATGCCGACGCGCAGTACTCGCTCGTCCCGCGCACCGCACCCGGCCAGGTGTTGATCATGATTCCGCGCGAGGGTTACTTCCAGATGGCTTATCTGATCCCCAAGGGCAGCGATGTACGACTGCGGGCCCGCGGCATTGAGGCCTTCCGGGCCGAGGTCGCCGCGCTGGCCCCAGAGGCCCAGACCTCGCACCTGGGATCGTTCGATGACGTGAAACTCCTTGACGTCAAACTCAACCGGCTCAAGCGCTGGCATACCGCGGGCCTGCTGTGTATCGGCGATGCCGCACATGCCATGTCGCCGATGGGCGGGGTCGGGATCAATATCGCGGTGCAGGACGCCGTCGGCGCGGCTACGCTATTGGCCGAACCGTTGCGCCGCCGGAATGTGACGGAGGCCGACCTGGTGGCGGTGCATCGCCGCCGACTCCCGCCGGCCGCGATCACCCAGGCTCTACAGCGGATCCTGCACCGCCGGTTGGTGGTCCCGGTTTTTGCCGGCGCCGACGGGAATCCGCCCGCGGCATTCGTCGCAGTGTTGGAGAAGCTGCCCTGGCTGGCCGCGATCCCGGCGCGGGTCATCGGGGTCGGCATCCGACCCGAGCGCGCACCGGCATTCGCGCGGCGCTGACCAGCCAGGTGTCCGAGATCACTGCCACCGCGCCGCGCCACCGACGCCAACCTACGGTATCGTAGGTTACTGACCGGTAACCCAAGGAGGGCTGGTTCCATGACGGAATTGAAGTATCTAGTGCTCAACGGCGACCGAGTCGCCTATCAGGATTTGGGCCACGGGTCGGCGCTGTTGCTCATCCACGGGATGGGCGGCAGCTCGCAGACCTGGCGCGAGGTCATGCCGCACCTGGCGACGCGGCACCGGGTGATCGCGCCGGATCTGCTCGGCCACGGCCAGTCCGATAAGCCACGAACCGATTACTCGCTCGGTGCGTTCGCGGTGTGGCTGCGCGATCTTCTCGATCAACTCGGCATCTCACGCGTGACCCTGATCGGGCACTCGCTCGGCGGCGGCATCGCCATGCAATTCGCCCACCAGCATCCCGAGTACATCGAACGGCTGGTTCTGATCAGCAGCGGCGGCCTAGGGTCCGAACTGGGTCACACCCTGCGGCTGATGTCAGCGCCCGGAGCCGAATTCGTGCTGCCTGTTATTGCTCCGCAGAGGGTCGTTGCCGCCGGCGAACGACTGCGCGGATGGCTCGCCTCGCTGGGAGTGCGTAGCGCGCAGGCGGACGAAACCTGGAACGCTTACGTTTCGCTCGCCGATCCCAACACCCGCGTCGCGTTCCTGCGAACCCTGCGTTCGGTGGTCGACTATCGCGGCCAGGCCGTCAGCGCCTTCAACAAAATGCACTTCACCTCGGGCCTGCCCACCCTGCTGCTCTGGGGTGAGCAGGACCGACTGATCCCGGTGTCGCATGGACGCGATGCCCATGAGGCGCTGCCCGGCAGCAGGCTGGTGACGCTGCCGGGGGTCGGGCACTTCCCCCACGTCGAGGCGCCACTGGCGGTAACGGACACGGTGGACGAATTCATCGCCGCCACCGCGGCTTGGCACTGGCATCGCCCGGCGCCGATCGACGACATTGCCGGCCTGACCCGCTGCTGAGATCAGCGCGTGCCGCTGACGGTGAAACCGGCCAGCCAATCCTCGTGCATCTCGCCGCCGATCGAAACCCGCCATTGGTAACGCTCGCCGGCTGTGAGGTCCAATGGCGGGATCGTCGCGATGAACGGGATGGTGACCGGGGTGCCCTCGGGATGTACCGGGCTCCGCTGGGCGTTGATGATGCTCTTTTCGGTCTGGGTTACCCGCACGCCGTCGCTGTCGATCAGTTCGGCCTGAATCGGGAATTCACGGCCGATCTCCGACCACTCCACTTCCGCGAAGACGATCAGTACGTGCTGTGCGGTCGGGGTTTCGGTGGCATTCCAGCCCAGGCCAAGCGCACTAACGATGCCGCCCTTGTCGAGGTGACCGCTTTGCGCCAACAACACGATCGCCCTCATGCGTACTCCACCGCCCGATCCGTCTTTTCGACGTCAATCACATGCGGCGCGGCGTGGTCGGTATCGGCGGCGAGCCGATCGGCGATCTCTCGCGCGCGAGCGGTGTCAGCCACCACCTCGAACAGACACGACGCGTCAACGATGAGCATCGGGCCACTCGCCGCGCCACTCGTCGAGAGTGGCGAGGACATCCGCCGTCGACACCGATGAGGGGCGACGACCGATGCGCGACAGCCAGGCGGTCATGGATGGCCGAGATGCCAACCGGGCAGCCTCACGGCGCAGGAGTTCCGGCACGCTGATGCGCTCCTCCGCCGCGCGGCGAACTAGGCCGGCGTAGACCTCATCGTCGAGGTCGCGGATCTGTACCGTCTTAGGCATACTTGCACCGTATCGTGCAATAACGCATCACTGCACGTTGAACGATTACGACCGGCGATTCCCGGCCTTCTGGGACTACCTCCGACGTAGGGTGTGCGCGTGCCTGACATTCCTCCCGCGATCACCGACACCGGCCACATCCATGAGGTCGCGATCATCGGCGCCGGACCGGGCGGTATCACCGCGGCGCACCTGCTGCGGCGCAACGGGATCGAGGACTTCCTCATCCTGGAACGAGCCGGGGACGTCGGCGGGACCTGGCGCGACAACCACTATCCCGGCCTGGCCGTCGACATCCCGTCGCTGTGGTACCAGTTCCCGTTCGCCCGCGACCCCAACTGGTCGCGACTGTTCGCCTCCGGCCCGGAGATCCACCGGTACCTGCGCGATGTCGCCGACCGGGAAGGCGTCTATCCGTATCTGCAGACCGACACCGAGGTGGTGCGCCAGGTGTGGGACGACGACCACGCCCTGTGGCGCCTCGAGACCGCCGACGGCCGCGTGGTCCGAGCGCGGTTCCTGATCAGTGCGGTCGGCGGCTATGTCAACGCCAAACCCGATGTGCCGATCGACGGGATCGACGACTTCGGAGGCCGGGTCATGCGCCCGAACGACTGGGACGACTCCTATGACGTCGGTGGCAAACGAGTCGCGCTCATCGGAACGGGATCCAGCGGAGTGCAGATCGCCGGCGCGCTCGCCGGGGTCGCCGGCCACCTCGACGTGTATCAGCGCACCCCGGCCTGGGTGCTGCCGAAGATCGACTTCGAGATGAGTCCCCGGATGCGAACGGTGCTGAAAGTGCCGGGTGTGCTGCCGGCGATCGACGCCGCCGGACGCTGGATGATGGATCTATTCCTGGTGGGGCCGATATGCCACCTGCTGTCGCGGCTGCCTGAGCGAACCCTCAAGCGGATGATGCCCCTCTATGACGCGTACTGCCGCACGCTGTACCGGGGATTGTTGCGAGCGACCGTGCGCGACAAATCCGTCCGGAGAAAACTGCTGCCCCGCTACGGCATCCTGGCCAAGCGCCCGGTGATCTCCAGTGCGTTCCTGCCCATCTTCAACCGGTCCGACACGGCCTTGGTCACCACGCCGATCGAGCGCATCACCGCGACCGGTGTGCGGACCGTCGACGGAGTCGACCGGCCCGTCGACCTGATCGTCACGGCCACCGGTTACCAGTTGTGGACCGATCCGGAGACCTACCGGCCCGGAACGATCATCGGCCGAGACGGATTCGACCTTGCCGTGCACTACCGCACCCATGGTCTGCAGAGCTACGCCGGCAGCGCGCACCCCGGCCTGCCGAACCGATGGGAGTTGGTCGGCCCGGTCGGCTTCGTCGGCTTCGCGTGGTTCGACTACCTGCAGACGGTCACCGCCCACGCGGTGCGGGTCATCGCCGAGGCCCGCCGCCGCGGGGCGGCGGCCGCCGAAGTGACACCCGCCGCCTTCGATGAACGCAACCGCAAACTACAGCGCCAGGGCCGGGCGATGCGGCTCTACTTCACCGAGTGCCATCCCGGGCTGAACACCTACTTCGTCAACTCCCTCGGGCAGGCCGTGTACTACCGGCCCGAAACCATCGCCGCATCAAGGAGATTCAGCCGAACCTCCCCGTTGGAGGACTATGCATTCACGGCGGGGGCATTCACGGCCGGGGCATTGACGCCCGAGCCGGCCCCGGCGACCCGGGCAGTGTCCGCATGAGCGACTCGGCGCACCGGCCACTGGAGGGCAGGGTCGCCTACATCACCGGCGCCGCCCGCGGACAGGGTCGTGCGCACTGCGTCAGGTTGGCCCGCGCCGGCGCGACCATCGTCGCCATCGACGCCTGCGGACCGGTCGGTGCGCACATCGGATACCCACCCGCGCAGCCCGAGGATCTGGCCGAGACCGTTCGGTTGGTCGAGGACGAGGGCGCCAAGATCTCCGCACACCCCGTCGACGTCCGCGACCTCGTCGGTCAGCAGCGGGTGATTGCCAGTGCCATCGAGCAATTCGGCCGTCTCGACACCGTGGTCGCCAATGCCGGTGTGATGAGTTGGGGCCGGGCTTGGGAGATTCCGGCCGAGCAGTGGCAGGAGATGATCGACATCAACCTGACCGGGTTCTGGAACACGATCAAGGCAGCGGCGCCGGCGATGATCGAGGCGGGCAACGGTGGGTCCATCATCGCGATCAGTTCCGCCGCGGGCATCAAGGCCGTTCCCGGTGCAGGGCATTACAGCGCAAGCAAGTTCGGCATCGTCGGCCTCACCAACTCGCTGGCAATTGAGTTGGGGGAGTACGAGATCCGGGTCAACTCGGTACATACCTACGGCGTCGACACCCCACTGGGCAACGACCCGTCGCTGTATGCGACCTTCGAACGGCACCCACGCTTTGCCTACAGCTTTTCGCCCGGGGCACTGGAAACGAATTCCCTAACTCCGCCAGAACAGGTTAGCGAGGTGGTTCTGTTTCTGGCCAGCGACGCCTCAGCCCTGATGACCGGCGCCCAGGTGGCGGCGGACAAGGGCTACCTCAAGATCTAGCCGCCGACCGCCTGCGCCGCCATCGCCTTGGCCCACCGGTAGTCGGCCTTCCCGGCCGGCGAGCGCACCACCTTGTCGGTGTGTACGAATGCCTTCGGCATCTTGTAGTGGGCGATGTGGGGGCGGCAGGCATCGATCAACTCCGCGTCGGTGGCGGTTTTTCCCTCAGCGAATTGAACGATCGCGACAACTTCGTTGCCCCAGCGTTCCGATGGCCGACCGGTGACGACGACGTCGTAGACGCTGGGATGGCTTGCGACTGCTCGTTCGACTTCCTCGGCGAAGATCTTCTCCCCGCCGGAGTTGATGGTCACCGAATCACGGCCGAGCAGTTCGATCCGGCCGTCGGCCAGGTAGCGGGCCTTGTCGCCGGGGATCGAGAACCGCACGCCGTCGATGGTGGGGAAGGTGCGCGCGGTCTTCTCCGCATCACCGAGGTAACCCAGCGGCACGAACACCCGTCGCGCCAGCCAACCCTCACCCTCACCGGGATCCAGGATTCGACTGAAGTCGACCGATACAACCGTCGTGTCGGCCATCGGAGTGAATGTCGCAGCCTGCATATCGGCGCCTTTGGTGGCGATACTGGTCATCTGCGCGCCGGACTCCGAAGCCCCTACGGCATCCATGATGATCAGGTTCGGAAGCGCGGCCAGTAGCCGGTCGCGGATCGTTGGCGACAGCGGCGCGCCCCCGTTGGTCAGGGCCATCAGCCCGGTCAGGTCGTAGTCGCCCTTTTCGATGGCGTCGACCAAAGGCCGAGCCATCGCATCGCCCACCACCGGGATGCTCAGCACGCGCTCGCGCGCGGCGAGTCGCAGGATGGCGTCGGCGTCGAAATGTTTGACATCGTCGGGCACCGCGACCCAGCCGCCGGCGCTGAGCGTGTTGAAGACGCCCCACTGGGCGGCGCCGTGCATCAGCGGCGGCAGCACGAGGAACGACCGCATCCCCGGCGCTGCGAGGGCCTGCTGGGTGAGATCCTCATAGGAGGTCAACTCCGGGCCGCCGGTGAACGGCCGGCCACCCATCGCGGACATGAAGATGTCATGCTGACGCCACAGCACGCCCTTGGGCATCCCGGTCGTCCCACCGGTGTAGAGAATGTAGAGGTCGTCTCCGCACGGGGTCGGCATCCCGCCGGCGGGTGGCGCTGTGGCAGTGATGGATTCATAGTCCACCGCGCCGGGAATCAGTGCATTGCCGGAGTCGTCGGCAACCTGGATCAGAACGTCGAGGTGGGGCAGGCGGTCACGTACGGCGAGTACGTGGGGGGCGAACTCAGCTGAGTAGACCAGCGCGCGGGCGCCGGCGTCGTTGAGAAGGTAGAACAATTCCTCTTCGACGTAGCGGTAGTTGACGTTGAACGGTGCGACTCGGGCGCGGTAGCCGGCCACCATGGCTTCGAGGTACTCGTTGCCGTTGCGCAGATACAACCCGACGTGGTCCTGCCCGGACTCGTGGCCTTGCAGTTGATCGCGTTCGATATGACAACCGAGTCCCTGTTGAGTCAGGTATCCGGCGATACCGTCGATGCGGGCGTCCAGCTGCGCGTAGCTCAGTCGGCGGTCCCGCCAGATCAGCACCGTCTGTTCCGGGATGGCCGTCGCGACGGTGCCGAACACGGTGGACAGATCGAAGATGGCGTCGGTCATAAGCACACTGTATTCGCCGACCGGCGGGGGCAATATTCGCCGTCCGGCGGGGGCATAGAGTCTGTCCAGAGCCACCTAACCGACACCATGAGGCCACATTGTGAGCAAAGCCCGGATCGACTACCCAGCCCGCATCGGAGTCTGGTGGGCCAGCGATAGCTGGCCGATGTCGGCCGCGCAGGACGTGGCGCGCGAGATTGAGGCCCTCGGCTTTGGTTCGCTGTTCATTCCCGAGGTGGGACTGAAGGATTGCCTGGTCGAATCGGCGGCTTTCCTGGCCGCCACCGAGCGCCTCGTGGTGGGCACCGGCATCGCCAACATCCACGCCCGGATCGCCGGAACAACAGAGGGTGGCGGCCGCACGCTGAACGCGCTGTATCCGGGCCGTTTCGTGCTGGGATTGGGTGTCAGTCACGGACCGTTGGTGGAGAACATGCTGGGCGGCACCTACGACAAGCCATTGGCGACCATGCGCGGCTACCTGGACCGGATGGCCGCATTGCCGGCAATGATCGAACCCGGTTCGGGCCGGCCGGTTCGTTTACTCGCCGCACTCGGGCCCAAGATGATCGCGTTGTCGGGCACCCACGCCGACGGCGCGCATCCCTACCTCGTGACCCCCGCACAAACCGCGGTCACCCGGGAGATCCTCGGCCCGCAGAAATGGATTGTCTCCGAGCAGGCGGTGGTCATCGGCGGCGATGCCGCCGAGCAAATGACTCGCGCGCACCTGCACCTGCAGATTTATTCGGGACTGCCTAACTACCGCAATTCGTGGCTTCGGCAGGGATTCGACGAGTCCGATCTGGTTCCAGGCGGATCAGACCGGTTGGCGGCGGGCATTGTCGGCATGGGGTCGGTCGAGCACGCCGCCGCTACGGTGACCGCGCACCTTGATGCGGGCGCCGACCACGTGGTGGTTCAGGTCCTCGGCGACGGCAACCCCTCCTGGGATCCGCGCCCCGCGTTACGGGAACTGGCCGCGGTGCTGGGACTGTCCGCCGCTACCTCTTGAGCCAGGCCCGGACGGTGCCGAGGTCACGGGTGTAGTTGTCGTACCACTCGTCGACGAAGATCGATGCGCCGCTGAGCTTGCTGTTGCCCTGCCAGATCAAGCGGATTCGGATGGCGCCGCGGGAGTAGACGTCGACTCGTTCATCGATCGCGCGCCGCCTCCAGCCCTGCTCCTCGCTGGACTGGGCGAGGGCGGCACGCTCGTCGATCGCTGTGGTCACGGCGCCTCCCTCGGCAGTACGGTGAATTCCATGGTCAGCCAGCGCGCGGAGGTGCGGATTACCTCTCACGACGAGCAACTGGCAGCGTACCGCTTCACCCCGGACCGGGCCTCAGCCGCGTGCTCGGTGAACCAAGTCGGCTGCTGCCGAACGTAACTCACTGATCGAGGTGAGCGCCCGACCGAATCCGGCCCGGGTGTACGCATCGCCGCGCGGCGTGTGCACCTTGAGGTCGAGGCCGTATCGGTCGATACCGGTGCAGACCGCGGCCTCGGCGTCGGGGTAGCCACCCAGGGAGCGCGCTATGTCGGCCAGTCCGACGGCGTGGTCATCGTTGAGATGGGTGATCGCTCCGGCGGCGTGCGGGCGGATCGGATCCGGTTCCGCGGCGGCGTAGTCGGCGGCACTCGCCGAATCCATCCGGCCGTAGCCTCCCACCCAGCGCACCCGTTCGACCCGTAGCACCCACACCGAGAAGTCGCTATAGTCGATGTAATACTTCGCCGCCGCGATTGCCGCCACGTGCGCCTCGCGTGCAGCCGCCAACTCCGCGTCGGCAGGGCGTTGCACCACCCCGGCCAGAGTGATCCGGCCGCTGGCCAATGGATCGGATCCGCCGTCAGGTGCCACGATCGCCAGGCTCGCCCGGGGATCGCCGGCAAGATTGCGGCCATGCTCGGCCAGGTGGGAGACGCACAGGACCGGGGCGCCGCCAAGCAGTCCGTAGGTCACGAACGACGCCCAGGGATCGCCGCGGGACGTCAGGCTCGCCAGCGTGCCGGTGTTGGTGGCGGCGGCGATGGTGCGCGCTTCCTCAGCGGCAGCGGGCCGGGTCGCATCGGCGATCTCGCCCAGTGGTGGCGGAATGCTGGGCGCATCGCCGGGGTCGCCGTGATCGCGGTTTGCCACGGAGCCGACGATACCGCTACGTGAGCAGAGCCCAGCCCATCAGGATGCTCACGGCCAGCGCCACCACAGTGACCGGAATACCGAAGCGCACGAACGTCGCCGTTGAGTAACCGCCCGGACCCATCACCATCAGGTTGGTCTGATGCGCAATCGGATTGAGAAAGGTCAGCGAGATGCAGGTGCCGATCAGGATCAGCAGGACCGCCGGGTTCAGACCCGCACTGTCGGCCACCTCGATCGCGACCGGGGTCAGGATGGCTGCCGCCGCGGCATTGGTCACCATATTCGTGAGCATCGTGGTGACGACTGCGAACACCACCGCGACCAGAACCGCCTGACCGCCGGAGAGATTGATGATCTGAGTTGAAATGATGTCTCCCAGACCGCTTTTCACCACAATCGTGCCCAGCCCGATAGATCCCGCGATGATAGCCAGGATGTTCCAGTTGAGCGCTCGCGCCGCCGATCGGGGTGTGAGCACCCGGGTCAACACCATCAGGGTGGCGCCGGCAACCGCGATCAGCTCCACCGGTGCCAGCCCGAAGGAACTCGAGAGGATGACGGCCAGCAAGATGGCCAGGGCGGCCGCGGTCTTTCCGGTCTGCGGGGCCTTGCCGGCCACTTTCTGCCACAGCCCCACCACCGAGTGATCGGCGAACACATCGGCCGTCGGAGCGGACACCAGACACCTGTCGCCAGGCTTGGCCACGGCCTTGCGCAACGACCGCGTGGTCTCCGCGGCCACCACCATGATGTCGTCGTCCTCTTGGAGTTCCTGGATCGCCGTCGGCTCGTCGCTCGAGACCGACACCAGGAACAGATTCTGGCGGGCCAGGCCGAATCGGGGACTGCCCCACAGCATTCGCACACCGTCCTCGGTGGCGCGGTAGGACAGCACGTCGCCGGCCTGAAGTTGCGTGTCGACGGCCACTTTCCGTCCGGCGCGCCGGACTGTGATCAGTTCGAACTCCGAGGTGTTCGCAATGCCCAACTCGCCGGCTGTCCGGCCGATGCTGTTGGCGATGTCCGAGAGCGGGATCTCAGCGCGCCAGGACAACTCCCGGTGGGGCGCCTCGGTATGGCCGCGCTTCAACAGCGGCGCGGTCAGCAACAGCACCGCCCAGCCGGCCAGGGCCACCGGTACGGCGATCGGCACGAAGGAGAACATCGATAGGTTGACGCCGTAGGTCTTGGCGATCCCGGCGATCAGCAGATTGGAACTCGTTCCGATGAGAGTGGCCGAGCCGGCCAGGGTGGTGGCGTGTGCGATCGGCAGCAGCACCGCGCGGGCCGGGACGCCGTTGGTCTGCTCGAGTTCCTTGGTGGCCGGAACGAGCATCGCCATGATCGGGGTGGTGTTGATCAGCGCTGACATCACCCCCACCGGGGGGATCAGTCGCGCCAGTGCCCGCCGGATCGACGTCACCCCGGACAGCAGCCGAAACGTCACCCGGGAGACCACGCCGGTATAGAAGACACCCTTGGCGATCACCAGCATCGCCGCGATCGTGATGACGCCGCCGTTGCTCAGCCCGGCGAACAACTCTGCGGGCGTCGCGATCCCGATGAGTCCGGCCAGCACCAGGGCGCACATCAGCGCCAGGACGGCCGGCACCCGGCCGCTGACGATCGCCGCGAGCGTGACCACCACGATGATCCCGGCGAGGGCTGGCATGGCCGTCAGTGTGGCATGGCGGTACTTTGACGTTTATGACCCCGGAGGATGGACGTTCATGACCCCAGAGGATGGACCAGCCAGCTTCGCCGGGCAGGAACGCGCTCGCCTCGAAACGGAACTGGCCGACCTGCGCCGGCGGCGCGATCAGATGCGTGCCGAACGCGCCGAAGACCCGGAGAGCGTCGGGGATCGCGGTGACGCCGCCGATGCGCTGCAGCGTGGGGAAGACCTCGCCGGGATCGAAGAACAGATTGGCCGGTTGAGTTGGATCCTGGCCGGCGGCAATGCCGACGTCGAGGGCCAACTGCCTAACGGCACTCTGGTCACGCTGCGCTTCCCCGATGACGACGACGACGTCCGCATGCGGGTGGTGAACTACATCGAACAGACTCCGGCCGGCGCCGAGGACACCACGCTGACCGCGGACAGCCCGCTGGGCTTGGCGTTGTTCGGGCGTAAGTCCGGCGACCGGATCACCTATCAAACGTCCCGTGGTGAGCTGCAGGTGACGTTGCTGTCGATCGACCTGCCCTGATGCGTGCGATCAGGGTCACCGCGCTCGGCGGCCCGGAGTCTCTGGAATTGGTCGAGGTCGACGAACCCGCGGCCGACGGCGGCATCGTCGTCGACGTTCACGCGGCCGGCGTCGCGTTTCCGGACGCGCTGCTGACCCGCGGGCTGTATCAGTACCGTCCGGAATTGCCGTTCACCCTCGGCGCCGAGTTGGCCGGCGTGGTGCGCTCGGCACCGCAGGGCGCAACGGTGAAGGCCGGCGACCGCGTGCTGGGCTTGACGATGATCGGCGGAGCCATGGCCGAGACCGCCGTACTGAGCCCCGACCGGGTGTTCCCGCTGCCCGATGACATCAGCTTCGAGGCCGGCGCCGGACTGTTGTTCAACGATCTGACGGTGTTTTTCGCACTCACCGAGCGGGCCCGCCTCGCCGAGGGGGAGACCGTGCTGGTGCATGGTGCCGCCGGCGGCATCGGAACCTCCACCCTGCGGATCGCTCCGGCGCTCGGCGCGAGCCGGGTGATCGCGGTGGTCAGCACCGAGGAGAAGAAGGACGTCGCGCGTGCGGCGGGCGCCACCGACGTGGTGCTGGCCGACGGATTTAAGGACGCGGTGGCCGAACTCACCGGCGGCAGGGGCGTCGACATCGTGATGGATCCGGTGGGCGGCGATCGGTTCACCGATTCACTGCGCTCACTGGCGCCCGCCGGCCGGCTGCTGGTGGTCGGGTTCACCGGCGGAGAGATCCCGACGGTCAAGGTGAACCGCTTGCTGCTCAACAATATCGACGTGGTCGGAGTCGGTTGGGGCGCGTGGACACTGACCCACCCCGACTCGCTTGCTCAGCAGTGGAACGGCCTGGCCGCACTGCTGACATCCGGAAAGCTCGCCGTTCCGCAGCCGGATGTGTATCCGCTTGCCCGCGCTGCCGACGCCGTCGCGGCCCTGGAGAACCGCACCGCCCGGGGCAAGGTTGTGGTTCGCGTCCGCTAAGGCCCGACGCTGTCGGTAGTCCGGTCTAGGTTGGTGGCGATGGCTTTCCATATTCACCGCGCCGCACGCACCGATGTCCTCGCCGACGGCCTCGGCGCGCTGCTCGCCACCCCGCCGCCGGATCCGTTCGCCGAGGATCTCGTCGTCGTTCCCGCGCGGGGAGTCGAGCGGTGGCTGTCCCAGCGGCTGTCGCACATCCTGGGTCGCGGCTCCGGCGACGACGGCGTGTGCGCGGGGGTCCGTTTCCGCTCACCGGCCTCGCTGATCGCCGAGATCGCCGGCACCGGCGACGACGACCCGTGGTCAGCCGATGCCTTGACTTGGCCGCTGCTCGGTGTCATCGACGCACACCTTGACGACCCTTGGGCACACACGCTGGCAGCGCACCTGGGGCACTTCGAGTCCGAGGACGTCGAAAAGGAGCTGAGGCGGAACCGCCGGTATGCGGTGGCCCGACGGCTGGCCGGGCTGTTCGCCTCCTACGCCAGGCAGCGCCCGCACCTGCTCTCCGGCTGGCTCGAAGGTGAGGTGGGTTGCCTCGGCCCCGATCTGGCCTGGCAGCCGGAACTGTGGCGCCGCCTGGTCGAAACGATGAGGATCGACCCGCCGCATATCCGGCACGCGGCGACCATCTCTCAGTTGCAGCAGTCGGGCTCGGCGGAGCTTCCCGAGCGGGTGTCGCTGTTCGGTTACACCCGGCTCGCGTCGACCGATATCGAGTTGATCGCCGCCCTGGCCACCCATCACCAGGTGCACCTGTGGCTGCCGCATCCCAGCGCGCAGCTATGGACCGCTCTTGCGGATTCGCGCGGGGTGATCTCGCGGCGCGCCGATGACAGCCACCGCGCGGTTGCTCACCCGCTGCTGGCGACCCTGGGGCGGGACCTGAGGGAGATGCAGCGCGGGCTGCCGGCGGCGGTGGCGACCGACGAATTCCTCGGTTGCGCTTCCCGACCCGAAACCCTGCTCGGCTGGCTGCAGTCCGATATCGCCGATAATGCGGTTCGGCCACAGTCCCGTTCGCTGAACCCGGATGATCGCTCGGTGCAGGTGCACTCCTGTCACGGTCCGGCCCGCCAGGTCGAGGTTCTCCGCGAAGTCCTGCTGGGCCTGCTCGCCGACGATGAAACTCTCGAACCCCGCGACATCCTGGTGATGTGCCCGGACATCGAGACCTACGCACCGCTGATCGCCGCTGACTTCGGTCTCGGCGAGGTAGTTCCCGGCGCCCATCCCGCGCACCGGCTTCGGGTGCGGTTGGCTGACCGATCCCCGGTGCAGACCAATCCGCTGCTGGCGGTGGCGTCTCAGCTGCTCAGCTTGGCGGCCAGCCGGGTGACCGCCAGCGAGGTGCTCAACATCGCTCACGCCGACCCGGTACGGGCCCGATTCGGATTCACCGACAACGACCTGGAGAACATCACCACCTGGGTCGTGCAGTCCAACATCCGGTGGGGCTTCGACCGCGAGTACCGCGTGCCGTTCGGTGTCGACTTCATTCACAACACGTGGCGCTTCGGCCTCGACCGCATTCTGGCCGGCGTGGCGCTGTCCGACGACTCCCACGCCTGGATCGACACGACCCTGCCCCTCGACGACGTGGGCAGCAACCGTGTTGAACTCGCCGGACGGCTGGCGGAGTTCGTCGGCCGCCTGCACCGTTTCGTCACGGCGCTGAGCGGGGTCCACTCTGTTCGGGAGTGGCTGACGTCGCTGGCCGGCGCAGTCATGTCGATCGCACGGGTCACCGATGCCGATGCCTGGCAGGTAAGCCAGTTGCAGCGCGAGTTCAACGCCATCACCGAGCGCGCCGGACCCCGGGGCGACACCCCCCTGCGCCTTGCCGATGTGCACGCGATGCTCGAGGGCCATCTCGCCGGTCGGCCGACGCGGGCGAACTTCCGCACCGGGACGCTGACGGTCTGCACCATGGTTCCGATGCGTTCGGTACCGCACCGGGTCGTGTGTCTCGTCGGTCTCGACGACACGGTATTCCCCCGATTGGGCGCCCCGGACGGTGACGACGTGCTCGCGCGAGAACCGATGACCGGGGAGCGGGATGTGCGGTCTGAGGACCGGCAACTGCTCCTTGACGCCATCTGCGCGGCGACCGAGAAGCTGGTCGTCACCTACACCGGCGCGAACGAGTACACCGGAAAGGACCGCCCGCCCGCAGTCCCGCTAATGGAGTTGCTCGATGCTCTCGACGCGACGGCCCATGGGGCCACGGGCGACGGCAACGGCCGCGCGGGGATCCTCACCCGGCACCCGCTGCAACCGTTCGACGTCAAAAACGTCACCCCCGGCGAACTTGGCGTTCCCGGGAAGCCCTTCACCTTCGACCCGACAGTGCTCGACGCAGTCCGCGTCGCGGGCGAAGAACGCCCCGTCCGACCGGCTTTCTTCGCCGCGCCGATCCCGGTGCCGCCGGCCGACGACGTAGAGCTCGCCGAAGTGCTGGCCTTCTTCAAAAACCCGATCCGCGGCTTCTTCACCGAGCTCCAGTTCAATCTGCCCCGTGACGACAAAGGCGTCGACGACTCCATGCCGGTCGAGATAGGCGGACTGCAGAAGTGGACCGCCGGAGACCGGATGCTGACCGACATCGTCGCGGGTATGGACCCTGCGCAAGCCCGTCAGGCCGAGTGGCGGCGGGGACTGGTGCCGCCGGGCCGGCTGGGAACCCGCATCGTCAACGAACTGCGCGACGACGCGCAGCAGCTCGCCGCCGCCGCCGCGCAGTTCCGTGTCGGTGACCCGTCGGCCTTCGACGTCGACATCGATCTCGGGCAGGGCCGCCGCGTCACCGGAACCGTTGGACAGCTCTACGGCGACGCCTTCGTCACGCTGACTTTCTCCAAGCTCGGTGGTCCGCATCTGCTCGGCGCGTGGATCCGGCTGGCGGCACTGGCAGCTGCGTTCCCTGCGAGACAGTGGACCGCGGTCTGCATAGGGCGCGGCACTGACGATGCGTTGGTTCAGCGCCGGATGCATGCTCCCGGCGATCCGGTTGCCGTACTGCGGGATCTCGTCGCCATCTACGACACCGGCCGCTGCGAGCCGATTCCGCTTCCGATCAAGACATCCTTCGCGTGGGCGTCGGCTCGGTTCGCCAACGCCGCCAACCCCGGCCGCCGGCCGCAGAGTCCGGAGGCTGCCGCCAGGAGAATGTGGAAATACGAACGCGAAGACCCTGCCATCGAACAGATCTGGGGCAAGGATCCGGAGTTGTCCGTGCTGCTCGATCCGCCCTCGGCCGTCGAGGACGTCGAGGGTGAGGCGACGCGGATGGGCGCGTACGCGGCGAGGCTGTGGCTGCCCATGCTGCAGACCGTGGGGAGCATCGGCTGATGAAACGCTTCGATCTGTGTGGACCGCTGCCGGTCGCGGGGACGACCACGGTGCTCGAGGCGAGCGCTGGAACCGGCAAGACGTTCACCCTCGCCGGCCTGGTGACGCGTTACGTCGCCGAAGGAACCGCCACACTGGATGAGATGCTGCTCATCACCTTCGGCAGGTCGGCTACCCAGGAGTTGCGAGAGCGCATCCGCGAGGCGTTGCAGGACGCGGTGCGGGCAATCGGGGACAGGGCGAGCGCCAAGGGCAACGAGTTGCTCGAATACCTCATCGACACCGACGAGGAGGAACTCGGCCGCCGCGAGGAGCGGTTGAAGGATGCGCTGGCCGGATTCGACGCCGCGACCATCGCCACGGTTCACCAGTTCTGCAGCATCGTGCTCAAGTCTCTCGGGGTGGCCGGAGACAGCGAAGCCGGTGTACAGCTTGTCGAAAGCCTCGAGGATCTCGTGGCCGAGATCGTCGACGATCTATACCTCAAACATTTCGGCAACAACCCCGAGCCGCCCAAGCTCGGCCGTGACGAGGCGATGGACATGGCGCGTCAGATCGCCGGTCAGCCGGGGACCGAGTTGCGGCCGCTCAATGCCCATCCCGATACCGCCGCGGCGGTGCGAATGACCTTCGCCCGCGAATTCATCATCGAACTCGATCGGCGCAAGCGACAGCGCGGCATCCTCGGTTACGACGACTTACTGACGCGCCTGGCCCACGCCCTCAAGGAACCGGATTCACCGGCCGGGTCCCGCATGCATCAGCGCTGGCCGGTGGTGATGGTCGACGAGTTCCAGGACACCGACCCGGTGCAGTGGCAGGTGCTCGACCGTGCCTTTCGCGGTCGATCGGCGCTGATCCTGATCGGGGATCCCAAGCAGGCGATCTATGCGTTCCGCGGCGGCGACATCGTCACTTATCTGACTGCGGCGCGGACCGCGGGGGACCGGCGAACGCTCGGAAAGAACTGGCGAAGCGACGACGTACTGGTTGATCGGTTGCAGATTCTCATGGCCGGTGCCGAGCTCGGCGATCCCGACATCGTGGTCCGCGAGGTCGAAGCGGCCAGACCCGGCCACCGCCTGGTGGGGGCGCCGCACAACGATCCGTTCCGTCTCCGCGTGGTGTCTCGGGACACGTTTGATCTAGGTGGCATCGACAACGTGAAGAAAGAGGTCCTCTGGCCGCACATCATCAAGGATATGGCCACCGACATTCGCGCACTGCTCGCCCGCGGGGCGACGTTCAACGGGCGGAAGCTGGAGGCCCGCGACATCGCGGTGATCACTGGTCACTCCGGCGCGAGCGAGTGCTTCGAGGGCCTGCTCGCCGCAGGGGTGCCTGCCGTCTACGCCGGTGACAGCGATGTGCTGAAATCCCCGGCTGCCGACGACTGGCTGTGTGTGCTCGACGCGATGGATCAACCTCACCGCCCCGGCCTAGTCCGGGCGGCCGCGGCAACCATGTTCTTTCGGAAGACCGCCGATGAACTCGCCCGCGGCGGTGACGCCCTTACCGATGATGTGGCTGACACGCTGCGCAAGTGGGCCGACCACGCCCGCGAAGCCGGCGTTGCGGCGATCTACCAGTCGGCGCAGTTGAACGGGATGGGCGGGGACGTACTCGCCTGGGCCGGCGGCGAACGTCACATGACCGATCTCGCCCACGTCACCGAACTGCTGCACGAGATCACTCAACGTCAGCACTTCAGCCTGACCGCATTGCGTGACTGGTTGCGAACGCAGCGTGACGAAGGGATGCGCGCCAAGGAGCGCAGCCGGCGCCTGGACAGCGAGGCAGAGGCAGTTCAGGTGATGACCGTATGGGGAAGTAAGGGCCTGCAGTTCCCGATCGTCTATCTGCCGTTCGCCTTCAACCGCCATATCTTCGCCGAGGAGTTCGTCCGATTCCACGACGGCGAGCAGCGGTGCCTCTACATCGGCGGGAAGCAGAGCGCGGACATGGGCATCGCGCAGGCACAGGGCCAGGATGAGGCGCGTGCTGAGGAGCTGCGGTTGACCTACGTGGCGCTCACTCGGGCGCAGTCCCAGGTGGTTGCGTGGTGGGCGCCTAGTTGGGACGAGCCCAACGGGGGTCTGTCCCGCCTGCTGCGTGCCCGCGTCCCCGGCGAGTCTTCCGTGCCGCTGCGGTGTAGCCCCCCGAAAATCGAGTGCTCCGAAGCAATGTCGTCACTCAAGCGCTGGGAAGATCTGGGCGCCTTGGTGATTGAGAAGTCGCGCGTTGCCCCACTGGCCGAACTCGAAATCGAGTCCCGGCCGGAGAACCTCGCTGTCCGCCACTTCCACCGCGACATCGACACCGGCTGGCGGCGAACTTCGTACTCGGGTCTGGTGCGTGCCGCGCAGGAGAACGCCGGGGTGAGTAGCGAGCCGGAGGTCGTCGAGCTCGACGACGAGGTCGCCGACATCGCTCTGGCCGCTCCGGCCGACGGAGCCGACGTTCTTCCCTCGCCGATGGCGGACCTGCCGATGGGTGCGAAGTTCGGGACCCTGGTTCACGCGGTGCTCGAGCACGCCGACCCGTTGGCATCCGACCTGGCGGGAGAACTCGCTGCCCAGATCGCGAAGCATTCGATCTGGTGGCCGGTCGACGTCCCCGCGACGGACCTTGCCGAAGCACTGATGCCGATGCACGAGACCCCACTGGGTCCGCTGGCCGGGAATCTCACGCTGCGGCAGATCGGGCGCAAAGACCGACTCTGCGAGTTGGATTTCGAGTTCCCACTCGCCGGCGGCGACCTACGCCCGGGATGTCCGGACATTCGTCTCGCAGACGTCGGCAGGCTAGTGGCCGCCCATCTGCCCGACGGAGATCCGCTGGCGTCCTACGTCGATCGGCTCACCGATGCCGAACTCGGCCGTCAGTCGCTGCGCGGCTATCTGAGCGGCTCACTCGACGTCGTGTTCCGGATTCCCTTCACCGACGGACACCGGTATGTGGTCGCCGACTATAAGACCAACTGGCTCGGTGAGGCTGACCGGCCGCTGACCGCCGCCGACTACGCACCGGCGCGGATGGCTGAGGCCATGCTGCACTCCGATTATCCGCTGCAGGCACTGCTGTACTGCGTCGTGCTGCACAGGTTCCTGCGTTGGCGGGTTATCGGCTACGACCCATCGCGGCACCTAGGCGGTGTGCTCTATCTGTTCGTCCGGGGCATGTGCGGGCCGAACACCCCGGTGATCGACGGATCGCCTGCCGGGGTGTTCGGCTGGCAGCCGCCCGCCGCTCTGGTTACCGCGATTTCGGACCTCCTCGACGGTCAGCAGACCGCGGCATGAGCGCCCCGATCACCGATGCGTCCGACTGGCGATGCAGCATCACGGCCAGCGGACTGTTGCGACCGTTCAACGAGGCGGGCACCCTGGAATCCTCCGATGTGCTTGTGGCGCAACGGCTCACCTCCCTGGCCGGGGAAAGCAGCGAGTCAGTCGCGCTGGCAATCGCGTTCGTCGTGCGTGCGGTGCGTGGCGGATCGGTGTGCCTGGACCTGGCACGGGTTGCCGAGGCGGCTGGTCAGCCGGATCTGCCCTGGCCCGATCCGGAACAGTGGCTGGCTGCTGTGTCAGCAAGTGTGCTCACCGGTCAGATGCCGGTGCTGCACCTCGACGGCGGCCTGCTCTACCTCGACCGCTACTGGATTGAGGAGTGCCGGGTAGCCGAGGACGTCGTCAGATTGGCCGCCACACAGCGCACCGGGTCCGCGCCGGATGTCCACCGGCTCTTCCCGGACAACTTCGCCGAACAGCGCACCGCCGCCGAGGTCGCACTCACGCGGGCACTGACCGTCCTGACCGGCGGTCCGGGAACGGGCAAGACCACCACGGTGGCGAGGCTGCTGGCGCTGCTGGCCGAACAGGCCGAACTCGACGGACGACCGCCGCTGCGGATCGCATTAGCCGCTCCGACCGGCAAGGCCGCCGCACGCCTGCTGGAGGCGGTACGGATCGAGGTCGGCCGCCTCGACCCGGTCGACTCGGAGCGCTTGCCGATGCTGACCGCGACCACTATGCACCGACTGCTGGGAAGTCGGCCCGACACCTCATCGCGGTTTAGGCACAACCGCGACAACCGGCTGCCGCATGACGTCGTCGTCATCGACGAGACCTCGATGGTGTCGTTGACCATGATGGCCCGCCTTCTGGAGGCCGTGCGGCCGGATTCGCGGCTGTTGCTGGTCGGCGACCCGGACCAGTTGGCCTCGGTGGAGGCCGGCGCGGTGCTGGCCGACTTGGTCGACGGACTGGCCGCTGCCGCCCACTCCCCGGTGGCCCGCTTGGTCACATCGCACCGCTTCGGCGAATCCATCGGCGCGCTGGCCGATGCGATCCGTGATGGCGACGCCGACGCCGCCGTTGGGGTGCTTGCGGCCGGTGGTGAACACATCGAATGGGTCGACGTTCACCAGCCCGCCCAGGTACTGCGCAAGGTACTTGTGCCGCATGCCCTTCGACTGCGTGAGGCTGCGGTGCTCGGCGATGCGGATGCGGCGCTGAAAACCCTTGAACAGCATCGACTGCTGTGCGCACACCGCCGCGGTCCCTACGGGGTGGCGTATTGGAATCGGCAGGTCGAACGCTGGCTGTCCGAACAGACCGACATGCCGCTGTGGGCGGACTGGTATGTGGGCCGACCGGTTCTGGTGACGGCTAACGACTACGGTCTGGGCCTCTATAACGGCGACACCGGTGTCGCGGTGCTGCGTGACGGCGGATTGCGGGCGGCGATGGCGACCTCGGCCGGCCCGGTTCAGTTCGCCACCGGCAGGCTAGCTGATGTGGAGACCATGCATGCCATGACGATTCATAAGAGCCAGGGCAGTCAGGCCGTTGAGATCACCGTGCTGCTACCGCCGACCGACTCTCGGCTCCTGACCCGCGAACTGCTGTACACCGCGGTCACCCGGGCACGGGAAAAAGTGCGACTGGTCGGTTCTGCTGATCAGTTGCGGGCCGCGGTGACTCGCCGGGCCATCCGTGCCACCGGTCTGAGCCGCCGGTTGGCGGGCGGGCAGGGAGAACCGCAGTGAGTAATGACGCGGCGGGTAAGCGCTGGTATGACCCAGAGACGTTCCGCGCCGTGAGGAACTACGTCGGTGTGGTTGTCGCCGCGGCCGCCGCCGCCTTCGTGGCCACCGTGGTGTGGCGTTCACCGATCACCGGAGTCATGGTCCCGGCCATTCTTTTCCTCGGCGGCATCGGTGGTCTGGTGCGCACCTATCAGGTCTGGCGCGTCGAGGGATCGTGGTGGATCTGGCAGGCCGCCGGTTGGCTTCTGCTTTTGTTGACCCTGTTCTTCCTCGGCGTGCCGACGGCGGTGTGGTAGCCGACCGCCATACTCGTTTGGTGAGTCCACCACCCCAGCTACCACTGGCCGGTGTCCGGGTTGTCGAGATCTCCAGCTTTGTCGCGGTGCCCCTAGCCGGTATGACGCTGGCCCAACTCGGTGCCGACGTGACCCGCGTCGACCCGATCGGCGGAGCCGCGGACTACCACCGGTGGCCGCTGACCGCCGGCGGCGAGAGCATCTACTGGGCCGGGCTGAACAAGGGCAAGCAGTCGGTAGCGGTTGAGATGCGCAGCGAGCAGGGCCAGCAGCTCGTTCGGCAACTGATCGTCGACGCCGGAATTCTGATCACCAACGTCACCGGCCGGCAATGGCTATCCCACTCCGCGTTGAGCGCCCACCGTGCGGATCTGATTCACCTCGAGGTGCCGGGTCGACCCGATGGTTCCACCGCGGTGGACTACACCGTCAACGCCGCCACCGGGTTTCCGTTGGTCACGGGCCCGGCCGGGTCGGACGGACCGGTCAACCACGTGATGCCGGCCTGGGATGTCAGCTGCGGACTGTATGCCGTAGTAGCGGTGCTGGCTGCGCTTCGGCGGCGAGAGTCCACCGGCGCCGGAAGTGCCATCAGGCTGCCGTTGGACGATGTTGCCCTGGCCACGGCGGCCAACCTCGGCTTCCTCACCGAGGTCATGATCAACGGCACTCGCCGACCCCGGCTCGGCAATGCCATCTATGGCCAGTACGGCCGGGACTTCATCAGCAGTGACGGTGTGGAATTCATGGTGGTGGCATTGACCGCCCGCCACTTCGGCGATCTCACCGACCTGACTGAGACGACCAACGCCGTTGCGGCCGTGGCTGAAACGCTCCACGCCGACTTCACCGACGAAGGCCAACGCTACCGTCACCGCGACGTGCTGGACGGGCTCTTCCAGGCCTGGTTCAGCCGCCATACCGGCGAGGAGATCAGCGCTGCGCTGTCAGCGAGTTCGGTGCTGTGGGATCGCTACCAAACCTTCGCCGACGTCGCCCGGAGCCCGCGGGTGCGGACCAATCCACTCTTTACCGAACTGGATCAGCCTCGGATCGGCACCCACCCAGCGCCGAGCCTGCCAATGTCGGTCGACGGCGTGCACAGCCCGGCCCGGAGTGCACCCGCCCTCGGCGAACACACCGTCGAGGTTTTGGCCGCGCGCCTCGGGATGGGTGCCGATGAGATCGACACCTTGGTCGAATCGGGCGTGGTCGCAAGATGAACGACGGCCTGGTGAAACTGCTCGAGTTGAGTCCGCTGGAGATGCCGGACACCTTCGTCGGCGCCCACAACGGACCATCCGGAAAACGCGCCTACGGCGGACTGCTGACGGCGCAGGCGTTGGCGGCCGCCGGCGGCACGGCCGGGCCTGGTTTTCGACCGACGAGTCTGCATGCGCAGTTCCTTCGAGGCGGCGATGCCGGGTCGCCGGTCCGCTACGACGTCGAACGCGTCTACGACGGCCGCACGGCGGCGTCCCGGCGGGTACGGGCCAGCCAGGACGGCCGGTTACTCGTCACCGTCACCGCATCATTTGCCACGTCGGCACCGGGTCCTGCGCACGCCGAGCGGTGCGAGTGCGATGCCGACCCCGATGCGCTCCCGCGCACCGGACCGATCGGGCCCGCACCCGCTTTACCGGCCGGTGAGGTCGATATTCGGATCAGCGATGAGCGCAGCGGGACCGATTTCGTCCGAAGGTTGTGGTGGCGGGTTACCGCGACATTGCCCACCGATCCGCTGACACACGCCTGCGCCGCAGCCTTCGTCAGCGACATCTACGGCGTCGACCCGATCCTGGCCGTGCATGGTCATTCCATGACCGACCGCAGTCATCACGCCGGGACCACCGACGCCTCGATCTGGTTCCATGACGACATCCACGCCGACCGGTGGAACCTTCTCGAGTCCCGTTCCCCGGCCGCGGGTCGGGGCAGAGGCGTGATGATCGCGGGACTGTTCGACGCCGATGGGGTTCGGGTGGCGACGGTGGTCCATGAGGGTCAGGCCGTCACGCGCGGGGCCTAAAGCTCCGCCACCTCACGTTCCAGCATCTCGGCCAGCCGCGCCTGTGCGGCTGCCCGGCGGGTCGGCAGATGCTGCGACGGGAACAGCGTGTCCACCGGTTGGTACTCCTTGAGCGTGCGCCGGGCCACGGTGAGCTTGTGCACCTCGGTCGGCCCGTCGGCGATGGCCAGCGACTGCGCGGCGACCATCATCTTGACGAACGGCATCTCATCGGATACTCCGAGGGAGCCGTGCAGTTGCATGGCCCGCTGCACCACGTCGTGCAACACCTTGGGCATCGCGACCTTCACCGCGGCGATGTCGCGGCGCACCTTCTGGTAATCGTGGTAGCGATCGATCTTCCACGCGGTACGCAACACCAGCAACCGGAATTGTTCGATTTCAATCCAGCTGTCGGCGATCTTCTCCTGTGTCATCTGAAAGTCACCCAGCGGACCCTGTCGGGTCTGCCGCGACACCGCGCGCTCGCACATCATGTCGAACGCCTTGCGCGCCAATGCGATCGTGCGCATCGCGTGATGTACCCGGCCGCCGCCCAACCGGGTCTGCGCGATGGCGAATGCCTGCCCCTCGCCACCGAGCACATGATCGGCCGGCACCCGGACGTCGTTGTAGCGAACGTAGCCGTGCGAGGCGTGCGCGGAGGATTCCCCACCGACGCCCACGTTGCGGATGATCTCGATGCCGGGTGTTTCGGCCGGCACGATGAACAGCGACATCTTCTGATGCGTGCGCGCCTCGGGATTAGTCACCGCCATCACGATGTAGAACGACGCGAACCGGGCGTTGGAGGAGAACCACTTCTCGCCGTTGATCACCCAGTCGTCTCCATCGCGGGTCGCCGAGGTGGTGAACAGACCCGGATCCGATCCACCCTGCGGCTCGGTCATCGAATAGCAGGACGAGATCTCCCCGTCGAGAAGCGGCTGTAGGTAGCGTTTCTTTTGCTCGTCGGTACCGAACAGGGCGATGATCTCGGCGTTACCCGAGTCGGGGGCCTGGGATCCAAAAACCGAAGGCGCCCAACGGGACCGGCCGACGATCTCATTCAGCAACGCCAGCTGGACCTGGCCGAAGCCTTGGCCGCCCAGATCCGGACTCAGGTGCGCTGCCCACAGCCCGTGGTCTTTGACCTTTTGCTGCAGCGGTCGCAGCACGGCCATCAACTCGGGATTTTTCTTGTCGTAGGGGTCCAGCGGAGCCAGATCCAGTGGCTCCAGATCGTTCCTCATGAATTCCTCGACCCAGTCGAGCTTGCGCTGGTACTCCGGGTCGGTTTCGAAGTCCCACATCAGGGCACCACCACTGCGCGACCGGTCACTCGTCCGTCGTGCAGATCGCGGTAGGCCTGCGCGCCGTTGTCCAGTGAATAGATGGTGCCCTCGGCGCTGACCTGACCGCTGGCCGCCAACGCCAGCAGTTCGACGAGTTCACTGCGGCTGCCCCAGTAGGTGGTGGCGATGCTCACCTCGTAGGGCTGGGAGAAGAACGACAGCGGGATCTCGCCACCGCCTATGCCGACGATCGTGACATCGGCCAGGCTTCGGGCGACCCCGCGGGCGAGGTCGAGAGTCGCTGTGGCACCGACGAAGTCGATGATCACGTCGGCTCCGCGGCCGCCGGTCAGGTCGCGGATCTTCTGCGCGGCGTCGGCGTCGGACGCGACGGCGTGGTGTGCGCCGACCTTGAGGGCCAACTCGAGTGCCTCGGGTTTGACATCGACGGCGATCACCTTCGCGGCGGTGGTGGCGCGGGCGATCTGGATCGCGATATGCCCGAGGCCGCCGACGCCGATCAGCACGAGGGTGGCGTCCGGAGTGAGCTTGGGCCAGGATCGTCGGATCGCGTGATAGGGCGTCAGGCCAGCATCGGTCAGCGGCGCGGCGGTCTCCGGGCTCAGTCCGTCGGGCAGCGGCACCAGGTAGCGCTCATGCGGTACCAGCAGATAGTCGGCCATCCCACCGTGCTGTCCGAGGCCCCCACCGCCGGTCAACGACGGCCGTTCGCAGTAGTTCTCCATGCCGACTGTGCATCGCACGCAGACCCCGCAGCCCCAGGCGCCGTAGACGGCCACGGCATCGCCCTCGGCGACACCGGTGACTCCTGCTCCGATGGCGTGCACCCAGCCGGCGGTCTCGTGTCCCAGCGTCATCGGTAGTTCCCACACCGCCGAGGCGTCGAGTTCATAGAGGATGTGCAGATCCGAGTGACACGCCCCGGACGCGCCGACTTTCACGACCACCTCGCCCGGACCCGGTGTCGGATCCGGCACTTCCCTGAGTTCCGGTTCGCATTGGAATCCGACCAACTGCAACGCCCGCACACTGCCTCCTGGCTTTTCGTCCAATTCCCACCCTGGGTGATTACAACTGCTCGGGGCTGTCGGCGCGGCCGAATGCGGCATGCTTGCCGTGTGCTGCTGCTCACCCGGTTGACCGGCCAGGACGTGCGGGGACCCGATGGCCGGGTGATCGGCCGGCTGGCCGACCTGACCGTGCGGCTGAACCGCGGGCCCGAGTCGCACCTTGTGGAGCGGTTGGTCATCACCCGCCGCCATGACGCCGAGCTGGTGCTGCCCTGGACGGCGATGGCGAAGTTCCACCCCGGGCAGATGGTGCTGGGTGCCGACGTGGTCTCCGCGGCGCAGGAGTTGGAACCCGACGAGATCCTGCTCGGCCGCGATGTGCTCGACACCCAGATCGTCGACGTGGTCGGCCAGCGGCTGGCCCGGGTTGCCGACGTGGTGTTGATGCCTACCGCTACCGGTCGGTTGGAGGTTCTCGGCGTTGAGGTCGGATTCGGCGCGGTGCTGCGCAGGTTGGGCCCGGGCCGCGTCGCGCCGGCGCCCGGCGAGGACGTCGTCGCCTGGTCGGACTTGCACCTGACGTCGGATCGGGGCCACCGGGTGCAGTTGGCGACTCCGCGTGCCGCGGTACACCGCCTCGACGCGACCGCGCTGGCCGCACTGGTGAGCCGGGTCGATACCGATGCCGCCGCCGAGATCCTGGCCGCCCACGAACCGCAGATGGCTGCCGAGGCGGTGCGCGCGGCGCACCCGGATGTCGGGGAACGGATGTTGCGGGCGATGCCGGACGCCGAGGCGGCCCGAGTCGTCGCCGCGATGCCGGCCGAGCACGCCGGGCGGTGGCGTCGCCGACTCGCGCGTGCGCCGGGACTGTTCGGCCGGCGGGTACTGCGTTCGCGGGTGTGGCCTCGTCGCCGCCACCTCATTCGCCGAGGGAATAGATGAGTCGCAGCACGCGGCACGCTCGTCTCGCCGCACTCCTGGCCGTGGTTGGTCCGGGCCTGCTCGCCGGACTGTCCGACGACGATCCGGCCGGCATCACGACCTACTCGGTACTCGGCGCCGACTACGGCTACCAGTTGCTGTGGGTGCTACTGCTGTCCACGGTGGCGCTGGTCATCTTCCACGGCCTGGCGGCGCGGATGGGCGTGGTCACCGGTCAGGGACTGATCGGCCTGGTGCGGCAGCGCTACGGTGTGCGCGTCGGCGGCGCCGTTCTTACCGCGCTGGTAGTCGCAAACATCGGCACGACGTGCGCTGAATTCGCCGGTATCGCAGCGGGTTTCGAGTTGTTCGGCATCTCGCGCTACATCAGCGTCCCGGCGGCCGCTGCCATCGTCTCTCTGCTGGTATTGCGCGGTAACTTCCACCGGGTCGAGCGGTTGCTGCTGCTGGTGTCCACGGTATTCCTGGCCTATATCGTGTCGGGTTTCATGGCTCGCCCAGACTGGGGTGCGGCTCTGCGCGGCACCGTCGTCCCCAGCATGCCGATGACCGGCGAGGCCCTTGCGATCGTGACCGCAACGCTGGGCACCACCTTGGCGCCGTGGGGCCTGTCCTTCATGCAGTCCTATGCCGTGGACAAGAAACTGCGCATCGAGGATCTTCGGCTGGAACGCGTCGACGTCATCACCGGCGCAGTGCTGACCGGGGTGATCGGCTTCTTTGTGGTGGTGGCGTGCGCGGCAACCCTGCATCGCGATGGTCTGCACATCACCGATGCCGCCGATGCCGCAGTGGCGTTGCAGCCACTGGCCGGCACCGCGGCGGGGACGTTATTCGCGGTGGGGTTGATCGGGGCATCGTTTCTCGCGGCGTCCATCCTTCCACTCTCGACGGCGTATTCGGTGTGTGAGTATGCCGGTGCCGAAGCGGCACTCGACGATCCGTTCCGCGAGGCCCGCACCTTCTACCTGACCTACGGCATCATCACGCTGCTGGGCAGTGCCATCGTCCTGACGCCGGATGTTCCGCTGGTCACGATCCTGGTCGGCACGCAGGTGCTCAACGCGGTCCTGCTGGTTCCACTACTGCTGGCCATGGTGGGGCTGGGTCGCGATCGCGATCTGATGGGGAGTTACGCGACCGGACGGGTTGGCACCGCTGTCTACGGGCTCACCACAGCGGTCGTCGTGATCTGCGTGATCACGCTAGGTGTGACGGCGATAATCTGAACCCGATGGCAATCGACGTCCGCCCGGCACGCAAATCCGATGTGCCGGCACTGGCACGGGCACTGGGCCGAGCGTTTCAGGACGATCCGGTGATGTCCTGGCTGGTGCCCGACGCCGCGCGCCGAACGACCGCGCTGCCCCGCTTCTTCGGTGCGTGGACCCGCCACCATTTTCTGGCCGGCGGTCAGCCGGAGGTTGCCGGCGCCGAGTCGGGCTGCGTCGGGGCCGCGCTGTGGGATTCCCCCGGGAAATGGAATCAGGCCCCGCGCGAGCAGATCGCCATGCTTCCCGCTGTGGTCCGGGCATTTCGCGGTCGGTTGGGCAACGCCTGGGCGCTGGCCGAGCAGATGAAGGCGGTGCATCCGGCCGAGCCGCACTGGTACCTGGCGGTCATCGGTACTGATCCGTCGGTGCGGGGCGGCGGCTGCGGTCACGCATTGATGCGCAGCCAACTGGAGCGCTGTGACGCCGACTATGCGCCGGCGTATCTGGAATCGAGCAACCCCGACAACATTGGGTACTACAACCGGTTCGGCTTCGAGGTCACCGGCGAGATCACGATCTCCGGCGGCGGCCCCACCCTGTGGCCCATGTGGCGTCAGCCACGATAGTTTTTGGTGGCGGCAGCCACCGTAACCATCCGCGAGCGTGCGCGTCGGTACGCCGACACGCCGCAAACAATGCGCAGTGTGCGCACGTTCGCGGCGTCAGATCCCCTCGAGCGTCACCCGGAACTGCATCACCTGATACGGCCAGCCCCGCGCGGTGTTCCACTGCGACACCACCAACCCCACGCCGCCGCGCACGCCCAGACGGCTGCCGGGCAGCACGTAGCCCCCGTACAGCTGGGCGACCCGGCATTCGTCGTGATTCTCATCGACCCACTCGCAACCCTGTACCGGACGCTGCACCGGCACGTGGCCGAGATCGTCGGTCAACGAAGCCAGGGTCCGGTAGCCGAGTGCATAGGACGACGACAGGAATCCGCCGAGAACCCAAGTGCCGCAATCGAGGCGACGCAGCGAAAGCTCGCCCCAGGTCTCATCGTCGGGGGTGATCACGGTCGCCTCCCTGCCCCACCGGCCGCCGTCCCAGGCGAGGTAGCGGGTGCGGTCGCCGATGTTCTCCGGCCGCACTCGGCGCAGGATCAGGCCTCTGTTCCGCTGGAAGCCGGTCGACACCACATAGACCCAGCCGTCGTCGGGGTCGTAATCCCACGACCAACACTGCGCGTATCCGCCGTAGTGGCCGGCGGGGAATTTCGCCGCATCGCCGAGATTGCGCCAGGACATCCCGTTGTCGTCCGAGCGCCAGATCTCGGTCCACAGCACGTTGCCGAGGCCACGGTTGACGATGGCGTGAAGGTACAACTGATCGCCGACCCGCAACAGGTCCGAGGGGATCACCGTGCTGATCCCTCGCCGCAACAGTCCGGGGCTACTGCGATGTCGGTAGTGCCACAATTGGCGCGCATAGCGGACGTCCCCGCCGCCAGCCTTGTGGTAGACGATTCCGTCAGTGGCGTTCCCGCTGCCGATCAGTATCACCGGGGAGCGCCAGTCCCCGGAACCGACCCGGGGACCGGAGAACGTGTCGCCGAACACCGACACCAGATTCCCGTCCGCGGATCGCACCGTTGCACCCAGGTCGGTGCCAGTCACACCGAGATGATCGGTAATACCGGGGCCGGTCAGGTCTTTGACCTTGCCGACGAACGCTCCCGCAGGACGTACAACCGCCATGGTGCTCAGTGCATCAGAAAGTCGCCCGGCACCGGTTGGCGGGTCCACGCCCAGAAGTCGACCAGGCGCCATGGACTCAGCGAGTGCACGACACCGTTGGCGTCTTTGTAGAAGCTGTGCTTGATACTCGGCTGCGCCCACACCATGGTCTTCAACTCGGCCTGGCAGCGGTCGTACCAATCGTCGTAGCGCGCGGGTACCGGCTCCATCGCGGCCTTACCTTCAGCCAGCAACAGGTCGATGCAGCCGGTGATATACCGCATCTCGCACTCGGAGTGAAAGATCAGACTACCGCCGCTGGCGAGATTGGTGCCCGGTCCGTACATGCAGAAAAAGTTCGGGAAACCCGGGATGGTGATACCGAGGTAGGCGGCCGGCTTGTGTCCCCACATCCTGTGTAGGTCCAGGCCGCCCCGACCTGTAACAGCAAGAGATGACAGGAAGTCGTTGACCCGAAAACCGGTGGCGTACACCAGGATATCGGCCGGATACCGTACCCCGTCCGCGTCGACCACCGCGTCGGCCTCGATGTGGTCGATACCGCATCGCACCAGTTCTACATTGTCGCGCCGCAAGGTGCGCAGCCAGCTGCCGTTGTCCTGCAGCGTGCGTTTGCCGGTCGCCGGATAGTCCGGGATCACCTTGGCCGCCAACTCCTCGTCGCCGTCGAGTTGGCTGGTGATCCATTCGGTGAACATCATCCGTGCCATGTCGTTGGCGGCGCTCACCGCGCGCTGTTGGTCCGGCCATTCGGGGTCGACGATCGCCGCGGCCAAACCGGTGTCGCAGCCGGGCCAGAAGATCAGGAACCGGTACCAGCGACCATAGAAGGGCAGATGCCGCAAGGCCCACTGGACGCCGGGGGCGACCTGAGCGTGGTAGTCCGGGTTGGGGAACATCCACTGCGCGGTGCGCTGGAAGATCGTCAACTGTCCGACGTCCTCGGCAATGGCCGGAGCGACCTGGAATCCGGTGGCGCCGGCGCCGATCATCACGACGTTCTTGCCCGTGAGGTCGATCGAGTGGTCCCAGCGGGCGGTGTGGAAGGAATCTCCGGCGAAGCTCTCCGCACCGGGAAGGTCGGGAACGAATGGCTGGTTGAGTTGGCCCACGGCGCTGATCACCGCACGCGCCCGCAGCACCTCGGTGCCACCGTCGGAATCACGAACGGTGACCGCCCAATCGCCGGAGTCGTCGTTCCAGGCCGCAGAGACAACCGCAGTGTTGAACCGGACATGCTCGGTGACACCGTGGCGGTCCATTACCTCGGCGAAGTAGTTCTGCAACTCGGGCTGGCGTGCGAAGAACTCCGTCCAGTGGTCGGACGGTTCGAAGCTGTAGCAGTAGAAGTGGTTCCCGACATCCACCCGGGCGCCGGGATAGCTGTTCTCCCACCAGGTTCCGCCAACTCCGGGGTTTTTCTCGATCACCGTGTAGGGAACCCCGGCCTGCTCGAGTCGGATCGCAGCCAGCAGCCCGGACTGCCCGGCGCCGATCACGATCACCGGAAACTCCGCGCGAGCCCCGGGGGAGGACCGGAATTCGGCCTCGCGCGCATCGCGGCCGTCGAGACCCATCTCCTCCAGCATCATCGGCACGTACTCGTCACCGACGTCGCCGGCGACCAGCCAGGTCATCATCTGCTTGAGGCGGACTCGATCGATCGGCGCCGGTTCGGGACAGCCGCGATCGCGATAGTCACCGATGATGTCGAGGGCGAGGGCACGTGCCGAGGCTTTGTCCTCCTCGGACATGTAACCCTGCACCTCGTTGAGGAATAACCCCGCCGGTTTGAGGGGACCTTCCAGGATTGACCGCCGCACGGATTCGTCGTCGGTCATGTGTACGCAGGACAGCAGCAGGGTCGGGATGGACACGTCCTGCAATGCGGCCGCGATCTGTTCGTCGGTGTCCGTGAACGGCGCACCGGCGTTCGGGTTGCGCATCAGGGTGCCACCAGGATGCGGATCGGATTGCCGTCGGAGCGCTCCAGCATCTCGATACCGTCGCGAATGTCTTCCAGCGCAATGATCCGGCTGATCGACCGGGACAGATCCAACCGCCCGAGTGAGACCAACCTCGCCAGCGTCTCGATGTCGGCATTCTGATAGCCGAGGTGCCCCAGCACCTGTTTGCGGGTCAGGCCGAACATCGACGTCGGCCCGACCGTCGGACACTGATCGCTCATCCCCACCCCCACAAGTCGGCCCCCGATGGTCAGGGCGTCCAGTGCCTGTTCGAACGTGGCCTTGAGTCCTACCGCGTCGAACGCCACGTCAAGTTTGCGGCCACCGGTCACGTCGGCGATCTTCGCCAGCAGATCGGGGTCCGCGGAGTCGAACGCGTGGTCGGCGCCGAGTTCGATCGCGCGGTCGCGCACCACCGCATTGATGTCGACGGCGATGATGGGGGCGGCCCCAACCAACCGGGATAGTTGCACGATGTGGGTGCCGATGCCGCCGACGCCCCACACTCCGACGGACTCCCCGATGACCACTTTGCCGGTGCGCACCACCGCGCCGAAAGGAGTCGACACCGCATCGGCCAGGATCGCGGCCTGCTCCAACGGCACGTTGTCAGGAACCCGGGTCAAGCCGATCACCTGCGCGACGGTGTATTCGGCCCAGGCCCCGTCGTAAGCGAAGGCCATCAGTTGCATCCGCAGGCAGTTCGCCAGGTCTCCGCGCAGGCAGTTCGGGCAGCCCAGGCACGGCCGACCGGCCGCGACCACCACCCGGTCACCTACCGACCAACCGGTGACCCCCGGCCCGAGTTCGGCGATCGTGCCGGAGGCCTCATGGCCCTGGGTGACCACCGGACGCTGAGCCGGGAAGGTGCCGTTGACCAGGCTGACGTCGGAATGGCAGATCCCGCAGAACGCCACCTTGACCAGAACCTCACCCGGTCCCGGCGCGGGGATCGGAACGTCCTCAAGAACAACGGATTTCGTGTCTGCGTAGAAGCGCTCGGCGCGCATTGTCCGGGCCATATCGATCCTTCCTGGGTCGGCACTGAGAACCTACGCCGACGGTTAGAGTTGCGATCATGGCATGGCTGCGACAGCGCGATGGCGTGACCTGCGGCCCCAGCGTCGCGGTAATGGCCGGTGCGCTGATTGACGCCGATTACGGCGCCGCCCTCGAGGGCGACGGCGCGCAGCAGTGGTTCGACTCCGAGCAGGGCCGGGTGCACCGTGCGGTCAACACGGTGTGGCCACGGGCCCTGGGCACGACTCCGGCCGGCATGGCCCGGGCGCTCAGCGCGCACGGGATGCGCTACCGGTGGCGCCCCGCGACAGGGCGCGACGCCCTGCTCGACGTGAGTGCCGCGCTCTCCCGAGGTCGGCCGGTGGCGATGCTGATCGGCTCAGCGATCCCGAGGCACTGGGTGCTGCTGACCGCACTGGACGGCGCGACGGCGCGTTGTTACGAACCGTCGTCGGGACGGCTGGTCGCGATCGATATCGACGACATCCGCAGCGCGCGACTCGAAAGCGTCGGCTTCCCACGTGCGTTCGCCTTCGTTCTACCTGCCGGATAACGCCCAGTACGCTCCGGATAACGCCCAGTAGGCTGAAGCGAACTGGCTGAGAGGATTCGATGACACAAGCACCCGCCGTCCGGCTCCCGGTCGGGGACGGCCCGAAACTGCCGCCTGCATCGCCACTGCCGCCCGCCCTGGGGGCGCTGGCGTTCGTGGCCTCTCGCCGACGCACCGTGAAGTGGCTCAGCCGCAGCATCGGCCGCAGCGTGACGGTGCGTATTCCGGTGTTCGGCGATGCGGTGGTGGTCTGCGACCCGGCGCTGGCCAAACAGGTCTTCGCGACCAGTCCTGACGTGCTGCACAACATCCAACCCAACCTGAGCCGCATCCTTGGCGCGGGTTCGGTTTTCGGCCTCGAGGGCGCTGCCCATCGTCGGCGGCGCAAGTTGCTGACCCCGCCGTTCCACGGCAAGAGCATCAAGGCCTACGAGGACATCGTCGAGGAGGAGACCCGTCGCGAGATGGCCGCCTGGCCGGACGGAGTGGAGTTCGCGTCGCTGGAGCCGATGATGCGCATCACCCTGAACATCATCTTGCGCGCGGTGTTTGGCGCCGACGGTGCCGAACTGCAGCAACTGCGTGAACTCCTGCCCAAGTGGGTGACCCTGGGGTCGCGACTCTCCGCCCTGCCGTCCCCGAAAGGCCGGCCCGGACGGTTCAGCCCGTGGGCAAGGTTGGCCGCTTACCGGCGCGAGTACGACGGCCTGGTGGATAACCTCATCGCAGGGGCCCACCGGGATCCGCACTTCGAGGACCGCACCGACGTGTTGTCACTGTTCCTGCGCAGCAGCTATGACGACGGCACGGCGATGACCCGCGCCGAGATCGGCGATGAACTGCTGGCACTGCTGGCCGCCGGGCACGAAACCACGGCCTCGACGCTCGGTTGGGCGCTCGAGCGGATCTCCCGGCACCCTGCCGTGCTGGAGCGCCTCGTTGACGAGGTTACCGGTGGCGACAACACCTATCGGTTGGCCACCATCTACGAGGTACAGCGCAATCGGACCGTCATCGACTTCGCCGGCCGGCACGTGTCGGTGCCCCTGTATGAACTCGGCGAATGGCGTATCCCGCAAGACTATTCGATCTTGGTCAGCCTGATTCAGTTGCACTCTGACCCCGAAGTGTTTCCATCTCCGGAGCGATTCGATCCCCAGCGTTTCATCGACGCCAAGCCCAACACGTTCTCCTGGGTGCCGTTCGGCGGCGGAACCCGCCGCTGTGTCGGCGCGGCGTTTGCGCATATGGAAATGGACGTGGTGCTTCGGACAGTGCTGCGGCACTTCACTATTCAGACCACCAATGCGCCGGGGGAGAAGTGGCACAGCCGTGGTGTCGCATTCACCCCGAAGAAGGGTGGCCGAGTGGTGTTGCACCGCCGCGTGACACCGCTGGGATGATCGCAGGTTAAAAGTTGCCCGGCCCCTGTGTTGCCGGGTCGTAGGTATGTACCGGAAGCGGGAACTGCACCTCGGTCGCCGTGGCGCCCAGGCTGTCGTAAAGACCGATGGTGTGAATCCCGGTGGTGGAGATCCGCAGCGGCAGATATTGGACGAAAACCCGGAACTTGACCGGGATGTCATCGACGTCCTCGAAGTTCCAGCGGAATTCCATGGCGCTGATCCGTTCGCCATCCGGCCCGGTGGCGATCAGATACTGGACCGCGTCGTACTCGCCGCCGCTCAGTGCGCAGACGGCGATGACCATCGGTACGTTGATGTCTGCGGGCAACTCGCTGACGAAGCAACTTGTCATCGGGAACCCGGTAGCGCTGACCCCGCCGGCCTCGTCCTCGGTGACGGTCAGCGCTGGCGCGAATGCGACGACGCGCATTACGGCGACGCCGAGCTGAGATCGACCGCGATGAAGTCCATCCGCCAGAGCCCCTCGAACAGCTCCAGGCCCATGTATTCAAGCTCCGCCTGATCGGCAGCCGCCAGCACACCGCTGAGCGCCACCCGCTCGGCGATCTCGCGAATCGAACGCTCGCCGTCGACGTGCTGGGCGAAGGCCAGGTGGGTGGGGTCCAACTGGACACGCCAACCCGGCCGGTAGATCTCCTGGCCGCTGACCCCGCACCGCAACCGCATCAGTGGCACGTAGTCCAGAGCATTGCTCGCCGAGAAGTCGATCCGGTAGCTCTCCTTCGGCCGACCCGCGTGGGTGGCCAGGAAGAAGTGGCACGCATTGAGCGTCTTGATGCGCTCCATCGCGGCCCACATCTTATCGGTGGGCAACTGGTTGATCGCCGCGTAGAACTCGTTGCCCGGCTCGGTCAGCGTGGGCGGGTAGTACGACGTCTTGAGGAACCAGTCCTGAAACTCCAGGCCCGCAGAGGACACCAGGTCCAGGCAGTCCTCGACCGTGTAACTCCGGTCGCGGCCGTGAAGGAACGTATCTACCATTCCGGCGTCGAACGCCAAGTCCGGCGCGATAGACAGGTAGCTCTTGACCGGGTGACTCGATGCTAGCGAGGCCAGTGCCGACTTGACGGTGCGCAGGGATTCCTCGTCCTGAGTGAGCCCCAGTTCACGAAAGATCGCCTGCATCATCTCCACGCCGACACGACCGTAGCGCGCGTAGAGCATGATCGCAGCGACACCGTCGGGCCGCAGAACGTCAGCCAACGCCTTCATCCCGACCTCCGGTTCGGCCAGGTGGTGAAGCACTCCAGTCGAGACGATCAGATCGAAGTCCTGCTGGAGTGAGGGCACTTCTTCGATCGGCAGTAGACGCAGCTCAAGGTTTTTCAGGGCGTACTTGTCCTTGAGGTGTTTCGAGTGATCCAGCGAGGGTTGGCTGACATCGATCGCCACCACCTTCGATGCTCGGTTCGTGTAGGCGAAGACCGCGGCCTGATTGGTGCCACATCCCGCGATCAGAATGTCGAGGTCGGCCTGCAAGGGTCGGTCGGGCCACAGGATCCGATGTGCATGGCTTGGGTCAAACCACTGCCAGTTGCTGCTCAGCCAGGTCTCGAGGTTCTGGATCGGCTCGGGGTACTGCCACTTCTCGTATTGGTGGGCGACGACATCCGCGCGCGGATTCTCGGTCATCCTCAGGGCACCCTGGTCTGCAGAAGCGGGTTCCGCTTGAGCACCGGCAGCGGGAAAAGAACGTCTGTCTCGGTCTCGTCAAGGTGGTTGTAGAGCCCGATGGTGTAAACCCCGCTGGACTCCGCGCGCATGGGCAGGTACTGGGTGAAGACCCGGAACTTGACCGGCGTGGGCGGGTTGTCGTGCCAGTGCCAACCGAATTCAAGGCTGCCCACCCGTTCCCCGTCCGGGGATGTGGCGACGATGACCTGGACGGGGTCGTAGTCGGCACCACCGAGGGCGCATACCGCGATGACCATCGGCACGGTGATCTGTGCCGGAAAGTTGTCGACGTAGCAGCTGGTCATCGGAAAGCCCTTGATGTTCACCCCGCCGGCGTCTTCCTCGACTGCGCTCAATGATGGCGCAAACGCGACCACCCGCATGTTTCCTCCCTTGTCCGGAAAGACTAACCTTAGCCACCGTGGGCAACGCCCAACTAGTTTGGGGTGGTGACGCCAGCCCGATTTTCCCGTGCCGAATTGACCGACGCCTTCGCGACCTTCGAGCAGACCGTCGCCAGCGCCGCCAGAACCCGAGACTGGGACGCCTGGGTGTCGCACTACACCCCTGACGTGGACTACATCGAACATGCGATGGGAACCATGAAGGGCCGCGCGCAGGTGCGCGAATGGATCTACCGCACCATGACCGCTTTTCCGGGCAGCCACATGACCGCGTTCCCCTCGCTGTGGTCGGTGATCGACGAATCCACTGGCCGGGTGATCATTGAACTGGACAACCCGATGCGCGATCCGGGTGATGGCACCATCTTCAGCGCCACGAATATCTCGATCATCACCTACGCCGGCGACGGGCTATGGAGCCGACAGGAAGACATCTACAACCCGTTGCGCTTCCTGTCGGCCGGTATGAAGTGGTGCAAGAAGGCGCAGCAACTCGGCACCCTCGACGACGACGCCGCCGCGTGGATGCGCAAGAACGGCGCCGCCCGGTGAGCGGACCGAAACTCGTCATCGGCGCCAACGGTTTCCTGGGTTCGCACGTCACCCGCCAACTGGTGTCGGCCGGCCACGACGTGCGGGCGATGGTGCGCGAGGGCGCCACCACCACCGGTATCGACGATCTCAATACCCACCGCTTCGTCGGCGACATCTGGGACAACGACACCTTGGCCGATGCCATGACTGGTTGCGAAGATGTCTACTACTGCGTCGTCGACACCCGCGGCTATCTGATCGACCCGGCTCCGCTGTACCGCACCAACGTCGACGGCACTCGCAATGTCCTCGACGTCGCCGAGGCCGTGCACCGCGAAAACCCGTTGCGGCGCTTCATCTTCACCAGTACCTACGCTACCGTCGACCGCCGCCGCGGCCGAGTAGCCAGCGAGTCCGACGTCATCACCGACGAAACCACACTCACCCCCTATGTACGTACCCGGGTACAGGCCGAACGCATGGTGCTCGGCTCCACCTTGCCCGCCGTGGCGATGTGCGTGTCGACCACCTACGGCCCCGGTGATTGGGGCCGGACCCCACACGGCGCCATCATCGCCGGCGCCGCGTTTGGAAAGCTGCCCTTCGTGCTGGGCAGCATTGAGCTTGAGGCCGTCGGGGTCGATGACGCCGCCGCCGCGATGATCCTGGCGGCCGATCGCGGCCGGGTCGGTGAGCGCTACCTGATTTCGGAGAAGATGATCAGCAATGCCGAGGTGGTGCGGATCGCCGCCGATGCCGCCGGGGTGCCCGGTCCGACGAAGACAATCCCGTTGCCGGTGACCTACGCGATGGGTGCCCTCGGCACCGCTAAGGCCCGGCTGCGCGGCAAAGATGAGCGACTCACTCTCAATGCGGTTCGGCTCATGCGCGCCGAGGCGCCCGTCGATCATTCCAAGGCCGTGCGTGAACTCGGTTGGCAGCCAGCGCCGGTCGAAGACTCCATTGCCGCGGCCGCGCAGTTCTGGACCTCGCTGCGCGCCGCCAAGGCCGCTCAGCGAGACTAATCAGATGGCAACGAACGGCCACGTCTCGCACTGGTTCGCCCAGGTGCCCGATCCGCGACCCGCCCTGCCCGGGGATCGCGAAGCCGACGTCTGCATCGTCGGGGCCGGCTACACCGGGCTATGGACCGCCTACTACCTCAAGGCGGCCGATCCAGCCCTGCGCATCACCGTGCTGGAAGCGCGATTCGCCGGGTTCGGCGCCTCCGGGCGCAACGGCGGCTGGCTGTCCGGTCTGGCACCCGGCAGTCGAGATCTGCTGGCCAAGCGACACGGGCGGGACAGCGTCATCACCTGGCAGCGGATACTCAACGAGACCGTCGACGAGGTGATCGACGTGACGCGCCGCGAAGGCATCGACGCCGACATCGTCAAGGGCGGCAACCTCGAAGTCGCCCGCACCCCGGCTCAGGCACAGCGACTGCGCGCCGAGTTCGATGAGGATCGCCGTTGGGGAGTCGACGACGCCGTGATCCTTTCGGGTTCGCAAGCAGTCGAACGGATTCGGGTCGATCACCTGGTGCTGGGCTCGTTCAACCCGCACTGCGCACGAATACAGCCGGCGAAACTCGCCCGTGGCTTGGCTGACGTGGTGGAACGGTTGGGTGTGACGATCTACGAACAAACCCCGGTGACCACGATTAGTTCCGGACGAGCCGAGACCCCACTGGGCGTGCTGCGGGCTCCGATCGTGCTGCGTGCCACCGAGGGATTCACCGCGCGGATGCGGGGATTGCGCCGGCGTTGGCTGCCCATGAACAGCGCCATGATCGCCACCGATCCGATGTCCGAAAGTCTCTGGCGCACAATTGGCTGGGAGGGGCGGGAAACCCTCGGGGATCTGGCGCACGGCTTTTTCTACGCCCAGCGCACCGCCGATGACCGCATCGCCATCGGTGGCCGTGCGGTGCCCTACCGCTACGCCTCGCGTATCGACCACGACGGTGCGGTCGGCCAGCGCACCATCGACTATCTCGCCGGGGTGCTCAACACCGTGCTGCCGCAGACGCGGGGTGTGCCGATCGCGCACGGCTGGTGCGGAGTGCTGGCCGTACCGCGAGATTGGACTGCCGGGGTTGCATTTGATCCTGCCAAGGGATTGGGAGAGGCCGGTGGATACGTCGGGCATGGTGTGACGGCTACCAACCTCGCCGGACGCACCCTGGCTGATCTGGTGCTCAAGCGTTCCACCGCGCTGACGGAGTTGCCGTGGGTGGACCACCGCTCGAGAACCTGGGAACCCGAACCCCTGCGCTGGCTGGGAGTGCAGGGCCTGTACTCCGCCTATAAGCTCGCCGACCGCCACGAGGCCGGCGGCCGGTCGACAACCTCGCCCATCGCCACACTCGCCGATCGAATCACTGGTCGGCCTTAGTCCCCGGTGTCGTACCCGCGGGTTCCTCGTCGCGTCCGAACAGCGCCGGGTAGGCGAACCCGGCCACTGCCGCTCCCAGTAGTGGTGCCAGCCAGAACGCCCACAGTTGACCGGGCGCGCCGGCACCGTTGAAGAAAGCAACCCCGGTGGACCGCGCAGGGTTGATCGAGGCGTTGGAGATCGGAATTGAGATCAGGTAGACCAGTGTGTAGGCCAGGCCGATCGCCAATCCGGCGAAGGCTCGGCGGGCATGGTCATCGGTGGCGCCGAGGAAAACCAGCACGAAAAGCAGCGCCAACACCGTCTCGGCGATCAGTACCGCGGTCAGCGAGTAGTAGAACGGCGAATTCGCACCATAACCGTTCGCGGCCATGTTGCCGGTCGGCGTCCAGTTCGGTCGGCCGTTGCCGATGATGACGATCACCGCACCGGCCAGGACGCCTCCGGTGATCTGCGCAAGCCAGTACTTCGGCACCGCTGACCACTCCAGGCGTCTGGCCGCCGCCGCGGCCAGGCTGACTGCGGGGTTGAAATGGGCTCCGGATCGGGTGCTGAAGGCATACACCGCGGTCAGAACCGCCAGGCCGAAGGCCAGGGCGACGCCGGTGTAGCCGATACCGGCTGAGAAGTCGCCCGCGGGGTCCGCGGCGAACACCGCGGCCCCGCAACCGGCGAACACCAGCCAGAAGGTACCGATCAACTCGGCCGCCAACCGGCGTGCCATTCCGGGTGCACTCATGGGCCAAATCATGCCGAATACCCGTGCCGGTTGCGCACCCCCGTCGTGATTAGGTTCACCTAATTTGGTATCTGCGGCCCTGCTTGCCTATCGTTTCCCTACCTGTTGCAGACCACAGAAGGGCCGCCGTTCACCGACGCACGGAGGAACCCCGACGGGGCGCGGCGCCGTCGCCGGGTCGCTGTGCGAAAAGTTGTCAAGGGTGTGAAGGGTTAGGTGCATATGCCCAGCAGTGTCGGGCTCTACAACCCCGCGTACGAACACGACGCGTGCGGTGTCGCCATGGTGGTGGACATGCACGGCCGGCGCAGCCGCGACATCGTCGACAAGGCCATTACCGCGCTGCTGAACCTCGAGCATCGCGGCGCCGCCGGCGCTGAGCCCAACAGCGGGGACGGGGCCGGGATCATGATCGGAGTCCCCGACGAGTTCCTGCGGGCGGTGGTCGACTTCGAGTTGCCCGCCGAGGGTTCTTATGCGACCGGCATCGCATTCCTCCCGCAGTCCGCCCGCGATGCCGCGGCCGCCTGCGACGCCTTCGAGCAAATTGTCACCTCCGAGGGGCTGAGCCTGCTCGGTTGGCGCGACGTCCCCACCGATGACTCTTCGCTCGGTGCGCTGGCCCGCGACGCCATGCCTACTTTCCGGCAGCCGTTCATCGGTGGTGCCTCCGGAATGGAACTGGAGCGCCGGGCGTATGTGATCCGCAAGCGCGCCGAGCATGAACTTGGTACCAAGGGGCCCGGCCAGGACGGGCCGGGCCGCGAGACCGTGTACTTCCCGAGCCTTTCGGGGAGGACCTTCATCTACAAGGGGATGCTGACCACCCCTCAGTTGAAAGCCTTCTACCTGGATCTGCAGGACGAACGGGTCACCAGCGCGCTGGGCATTGTGCACTCGCGCTTCTCCACCAACACCTTTCCGTCGTGGCCGCTGGCGCACCCGTTCCGACGCATCGCTCACAACGGCGAGATCAACACCGTCACCGGCAACGAGAACTGGATGCGTGCCCGCGAGGCACTGATCGACACCGACCTCTTCGGTACCGACGTCGAGAAGATCTTCCCGGTCTGCACCCCGGGTGCCTCGGACAGCGCGCGCTTCGACGAGGTGCTCGAACTGCTTCATCTGGGCGGCCGCAGCCTGCCGCACGCGGTGCTGATGATGATCCCCGAGGCTTGGGAGCGTAACGAGTCGCTTGCCCCAGACCGCCGCGCCTTTTACGCCTATCACTCCGCACTCATGGAGCCGTGGGACGGGCCCGCATCGGTGTGCTTTTCCGACGGCACCGTTGTCGGTGCGGTGCTCGACCGCAATGGGCTTCGGCCCTCCCGTATCTGGGTCACCGACGATGGTCTGGTGGTAATGGCCTCGGAGGCCGGAGTGCTCGATCTTGATCCGGCCACTGTGGTTCAGCGCATGAGATTGCAGCCGGGCCGGATGTTCCTGGTGGATACCGCCCGCGGCCGCATCGTCGCCGACGAGGAGATTAAGGCCGAACTGGCCGCTGAACATCCGTATCGGCAGTGGCTTGAGTCCGAGCAGTTCCATCTCGACGACCTGCCACAGGGCCCCTATATTCGGATGCCGCATCACCGGGTTGTATTGCGGCAGCAAGCTTTCGGATACACCTACGAGGAACTCAACCTCCTGATCGCGCCGATGGCACGAACCGGCGCGGAGTCGTTGGGATCCATGGGCACCGACACCCCGATCGCGGTGCTATCGACGCGGCCTCGGATGCTGTTCGACTACTTTCAGCAGTTGTTCGCACAGGTGACCAATCCGCCGTTGGATGCTATCCGCGAGGAGGTGGTGACCAGCCTGCAGGCCACCGTCGGGCCCGAGGGCAACCTGCTGCATCCCACGCCGGAGTCGTGCCACCAGATCCTGCTGCCGCACCCGATCCTGCGAAACCACGAATTGGCCAAGTTGGTCAACCTCGATCCCGATGATGAGGTGCACGGCCACAAGCACGGAATGCGCGCTGCGGTGATCCGATGCCTGTACCCAGTGGCCGAGGGCGGGGAGGGCCTGCGTCGCGCTCTCGATGAGATCCGGGCCGCCGCATCGACAGCCATCGCCGATGGGGCGCGGATCCTGATCCTCTCGGACCGAGAGTCCAACGAGACCACCGCGCCCATCCCGACCCTGCTCGCCGTCGCCGCGGTGCATCACCATCTGGTTCGGGAGCGCACCCGGACCCAGGTGGGCCTGGTCGTCGAGGCCGGCGATGCCCGTGAGGTGCACCACATGGCGATGCTGATCGCCTTCGGTGCGGCCGCGATCAACCCCTACATGGCTTTCGAATCGATCAGCGACATGATCGACCGCGGCGTTTTGGGTGGCTCCACCGATCTCGACCGTGAGAAGGCTCTGCAGAACTACATCAAGGCGGCCGGCAAGGGCGTGCTGAAGGTGATGTCGAAGATGGGCATCTCCACAGTGGCCTCCTATACCGGGGCCCAGTTGTTCCAAGCCATCGGAATCTCCCAAGCCGTGCTCGACGAGTACTTCACCGGCCTGCACTGCCCAATGGGCGGGATCGAACTCGATGACATCGCCGCCGACGTCGCCGCCCGCCACGCGTTGGCCTACCTCGACCGGCCTGACGAACGCGCGCATCGTGAACTCGAGGTGGGCGGGGAGTATCAGTGGCGCCGAGAGGGCGAGTACCACCTGTTCAACCCTGACACCGTGTTCAAACTTCAGCACTCCACCCGCACCGGGCAGTATTCGATCTTCAAGGAATACAGCCGGCTGATCGACGACCAGAGCGAGAAGATGGCCTCCCTGCGCGGCCTGATGAAATTCAAGACCGGCGTCCGCCCCCCGGTGCCGATTGCCGAGGTGGAACCGGCCGCCGCGATCGTCACGCGGTTCTCCACCGGCGCGATGAGCTATGGTTCGATCTCGGCTGAGGCGCACGAGACATTGGCGATCGCGATGAATCGGCTCGGCGCACGGTCGAACTCTGGCGAGGGCGGCGAAGCGGTCAGCCGGTTTACACCCGATCCGAACGGCGACTCGCGCCGCAGTGCCATCAAGCAGGTGGCGTCCGGTCGGTTCGGCGTGACCAGCCACTACCTGAGCAACTGCACCGACATCCAGATCAAGATGGCACAGGGCGCCAAACCCGGTGAGGGAGGCCAGCTTCCAGGCCACAAGGTCTATCCGTGGGTTGCCGAGGTACGGCACTCCACGCCCGGCGTCGGGTTGATCTCGCCGCCGCCGCATCACGACATCTACTCCATCGAGGATCTCGCGCAACTGATTTACGACCTCAAGAACGCCAACCCGGCGGCTCGCATCCACGTCAAACTGGTCAGTGAGAATGGCGTCGGAACGGTGGCGGCCGGGGTGTCCAAGGCGCATGCCGACGTGGTGCTGATCTCCGGTCATGACGGCGGCACCGGCGCGACCCCGCTGACGTCGATGAAGCATGCCGGTGCGCCGTGGGAATTGGGCCTTGCCGAGACCCAGCAGACGCTACTGCTCAATGGTCTTCGCGACCGGATCGTTGTGCAGGTCGACGGCCAGCTCAAGACCGGCCGCGATGTGGTGATCGCGGCCCTGCTGGGCGCTGAGGAGTTCGGCTTCGCAACCGCACCACTGGTGGTGTCGGGCTGCATCATGATGCGGGTGTGTCACCTCGACACCTGCCCGGTGGGCGTGGCCACTCAGAACCCGGTGTTGCGCAAGCGTTTCAACGGCCAGCCCGAATTCGTCGAGAACTTTTTCATGTTCATCGCTGAAGAGGTCCGCGAGTTGATGGCTGAACTGGGCTTCCGGACGGTCAACGAGATGGTCGGACAGGTCAACGCGCTGGACACCACCAAGGCTGTCTCGCATTGGAAGGCACATAAACTCGACCTCACACCGGTTCTGCACGAGGCCGATTCGGCGTTCATGAACCAGGATCTCTACTGCAGTTCGCGGCAGGATCACGGCTTGGACAAGGCGCTGGACCAACAGCTGATAGTCCGGTGCCGCGAGGCTCTGGACTCAGGTACCCCGGTGCGATTCGCGATGAAGATCACCAACACCAATCGCGCGGTGGGAACCATGCTCGGCCACGAGGTGACAAAAGCCTATGGCGCACATGGCCTGCCGGACGGCACCATCGACATCACCTTTGACGGCTCGGCCGGCAATAGCTTCGGCGCCTTCGTGCCGAAGGGCATCACCCTGCGGGTGCACGGCGATGCCAACGACTACGTCGGTAAGGGTCTGTCCGGTGGCCGAATCGTGCTGCGCCCCAGCGATCGTGGGCCGCAGGATTACGTGGCGGAGGACAACATCATCGGCGGTAACGTCATTCTGTTCGGCGCTACTAGCGGCGAGGCCTTCATCCGGGGCACGGTGGGTGAACGGTTCGCCGTGCGTAACTCCGGCGCGCATGCGGTGGTCGAGGGCGTGGGCGATCACGGCTGTGAGTACATGACCGGCGGCAAGGTGGTGATCCTGGGACCGACGGGACGAAACTTCGCCGCAGGTATGTCCGGCGGAGTCGCTTTTGTCTACGATCCCGACGGCCTCCTGCCTGGCAACCTCAACGCGGAGATGGTCGACATCGACGAGTTCGCTGATGCCGATCTCGATTGGCTGCACGACATCCTGGTGGCTCACCATGACGCCACCGATTCGGCGGTGGCCCAACGCATTCTGGCCGACTGGCCCCGCCAAGCGGGAGACTTCGTGAAGGTGATGCCGCGTGATTACAAGCGGGTGCTGGGCGCCATCGCCGAGGCCGAGCGCATCGGAGCGGACGTCGACGAGATGATCATGGCGGCCTCGCGTGGCTGATCCGAATGGCTTCCTGAAGTACACCCGTCGTGAGACGCCGCGTCGACGGCCCGTTCCACTGCGTCTGCGTGACTGGAACGAGGTGTACGAGGATTTTGATCACGAGGCACTTCAGCAGCAGGCATCACGGTGCATGGACTGTGGAATCCCGTTCTGCCACAACGGCTGTCCACTGGGCAACCTCATTCCAGAGTGGAATGACCTCGTGCACCGGGATCGCTGGCAGGAAGCGATCGAACGACTGCATGCGACCAACAACTTCCCGGAGTTCACCGGCAGGCTGTGCCCCGCCCCCTGCGAGGCCTCGTGCGTGCTGGGAATCAACGCCGACCCGGTGACAATCAAGCAGGTCGAGGTTGAGATCATCGACAACGCGTTCGACGAGGGTTGGGTGGTGCCCAAGCGGGCACATCTGCTGACCGGCAAGACCGTCGCCGTCGTCGGCTCCGGCCCGGCCGGCCTGGCCGCCGCCCAGCAGTTGACCCGCGCCGGCCACGACGTCACCGTCTACGAGCGAGCCGACCGTATCGGCGGACTGCTGCGCTACGGCATCCCCGAATTCAAGATGGAGAAGCGTCATATCGACCGGCGCCTGGAGCAGATGCGGGCCGAGGGCACCAGGTTCGAGGCCGGCGTCAACGTCGGCGTCGACATCACCGGCGCCCAGTTGCGGGAGCAGTTCGACGCGGTCGTCCTGGCCGGCGGCGCAACTGACTGGCGCGATCTGCCCATCCCGGGCCGGGATCTCGGCGGGATCCACCAGGCGATGGAGTACCTGCCGTGGGCCAACAAGGCCACCCACGGCGACCCAGTGCTCGACGCCGACGGCCAGCCGCCTATCACCGCCAACGGAAAGCGCGTCGTCATCATTGGCGGCGGTGACACCGGCGCAGACTGTCTGGGGACGGCGCATCGTCAGGGCGCGGCCAGCGTGCACCAGTTTGAGATCATGCCGCGACCGCCCGAGGAGCGAGCCGACTCCACGCCGTGGCCCACCTACCCACTGATGTACCGGGTGTCGTCGGCCCATGAGGAAGGCGGTGAGCGGGTCTTCGCCGTTAACACCGAACGCTTCCTGGGCGGTGACGGTTTTGTCACCGGCGTGCGCGCACATGAGGTCGCGATGTCCGACGGCGTGTTCGCGAAAGTCGAGGGCACCGACTTCGAACTCGAGGCGGATCTCGTTCTGCTGGCGATGGGGTTCGTCGGCCCGGAACGGCCCGGATTGCTGACCGAACTCCAGATCGACCTGACCGACCGGGGCAGCGTGGCCCGAAACGCCGATTTCGAGACCTCGGTCCCCGGTGTCTTCGTCGCCGGGGACATGGGACGCGGGCAGTCGCTCATCGTCTGGGCCATCGCCGAGGGCCGCGCCGCCGCCGCGGGGGTGGACCGTTTTCTGATGGGCACCACGGCTTTGCCAGCACCCATCCTGCCGACCGCAATGCCGCAACACTAGTAACTTTTGTAACTATAGAAACACGCGACCTGCGTCGGCGCGCCTCCTGACGATCACCGTGCAACCCGGCTCTAATAGCTGGGGTGGGTGCTGCGGGTGCCGCGGTCCCCGGTTGCCGATGATGTCGACCACAGGAGAAACTCCGTGTACCTCGTGCCGATTACCCGCTCGCGGGTCGGGCGTATCGCCTGGTCATTGTTTCGCTATCCGATCAAGAACCGAGAGTTCCCGGCCAGACATGAAAGGCTCGTCACCGCCGACGACCTCATGCGGTTTGGCTTCTGATCCACAGTCCCGAGTCGCGGATCGTCTCGGCCAGCGCCTCGACGACCGCCGGATCGTAGGGCGCCGGAAGGTAGATGACCGCCAGGTCCATCCCCTCGGCGCCGTACGCGATCGCATCGGCGATGACGGCCCGGTAGTTGAGATCCGGGGTGAGCCGGATCTGCGCCGACATCATGATCTCTTTCGGATCGCGTCCGACGGCGACGCAGTGCGCGGCGAGCACGTCGCGCTTACGGGCGAAATCCTTCGGCGTCCCGCCCGGAAAATTCCAGTGCTGTGCGTACTTGGCGGTGATTCGCAACGTTCGTTTCTCGCCGCCGCCACCAATGCAGATCGGCGGATGCGGACGCTGCGGACCCTTCGGTTCGTTGCGGGCTGACTTGAGTTGATAGAACCGGCCGTCGAAGTCGGTCCTCTCCTGACTGAGCAGCCCGATCAGCACCTGGCACGCTTCATCAAAGCGATCGAATCTCTCTGCCACAGTGCCTAATTCGATACCGTAGGCACTGGACTCTTCCTCGTTCCAGCCCGCCCCGACGCCGAGTTCGAGCCGGCCACCGGAGATGATGTCCACCGCGGCCACCATGTTGGCCAGCACCGCCGGGTGCCGGTGGTGAATCCCGGTCACCATGGTGCCCAGTCGCAGTCGGGTAGTGGCTTGCGCCAGTGCGCTCAGCGTCGTCCAACCCTCCAGGCACGGGCCCAGTGGGTCGTCGAAGATCGGATAGAAGTGGTCGAAGTTCCAGCCGGACTCGTAGACCTCGATGTCATCGGCGGCCCGCCACACCGCGAGCATTTCTGCCCAGGTGGTGTTCTGCGGTGAGGTCTTGAACGCGAATCGCACCTTCGCAGCCTAGTGCTCCCCGAAGTAGGGGAGGAGGTGAAGTGACAGCCCGCGTATGACGCCAGATACTCGAACGCACTTTCCCCGCGACGGGGTTGAGCATCCGAACAAGTAGAAGGAGAACGCATGACCCTCATCGTCACGCCGGAGGTGCTGCGCACCACTCAGCAGGCCATCGAAACCGCACTCCAGCACGCGGCATCCATCGCCAACGGCTACCTGAGCAGCCATGAGGGCATCGGCTCGGCGGTCTGGGGCGGCCAGGCTCAGTTGGCCTCGGTCAACACCGCCGGACAGATCAATCTCGAACTGCAGCAGATGATCACCGGTGGCACGCGCCTGGCGCATGGCTTGAGTCAGGCGGCTTCGATGATTGAAAGCCACGAGGGCGATTCCGCCCGCAGCCTGACAGTCTTCGCCGCTAGCGCCTGATCCCCGACCCAACCAACCCAGGAGAGGACTCTTTTCATGTCGGATCACATCACCTACCACCACGGCGGGGTTGCTGACTTCGCCTCCGACGTCGGTGCCCGTTCTACGCAACTGCTGGAGATCCACGACGATGTCCAGCGACGCACCAACGCGATCGCCGATTTCTTTCAGGGCACTGCGGCGACGTCATTTCATGAAGCCCAGATGCAGATGCTCCAAGGTTTGCAGGGTCTCATCGAGACGATGAATCATCACGGCCAGACGATCAGCGCCGTCAACGACAGCGCTCATCAGACCGACATCATGATGGGCAACCTCTTTTAGCCGAGATCAACTTCAGCCGGTGGGACTCACGGCACGGGGAGTCCCACCGGCGGGGGAACTGGACCGGTGAACTGGATCGGGGGAGATAGTGTTAACGACCACGACCGACGGGCTCTGGGTACTGCAGGTGCTGTCCCGGACCGAAGTGCTCGCGCCCGAACTCGGACTGCGCCCGTACCTACCCAGTGTCGAGACCGAGCAGACTGTACTCAACCACCCGGTCGCTGAAGAGCTGCGTTCCGCCGCTGTCATCAACGGCCACGGTGATGTCGACGACATACTCCTGGAATGGCTCACCGTGCTTTCGCGCCGTGATGTAGCCCTGCTTCTCGACCTGCGCGTTCCCGTACCGAATGAACGTCCGGACCGGGTCATATTGGCACGCTTCGCACAGTGGTGGGTCGCGCTGGAACGTAAGGGGACCACCGTCAGACTCACTGGAATAGGAGTCGCGACTAGCGAGAAGTCCGCTACCACGTTGATCGGTGCACAGATCCAACGGGTCTGTGGTGCAACGCATCCGGCCTCATTTCGGCCGGTGACGCTGGATACCGAAGATCTGCTCGCGAACGTCAGCGATGGTGACAGTCTGCGCAGCTTCCTCGACAAGCGTCGTTTAGACACCGATCAAGTCGCCGTGTTGTCGTCGGCTGCCGACACCGAGAGGTCGGCGCACGCCGGGATCGTCGCGCTGCAATCTGGTGCGACACGACTGATTCCCACCGTCGAGGCCGGCGCCGTGACACTCATTGACACAGCGGCGGGCCGACTGGTGTCGGAACGGGTTGACGGCGGTGGCCGAACCTGGATGATCCTCAGTCCCGGATCAGAGGCGGCCATCGCCGCCGCAGTGCAAAGGATGATGCGCCGACTGCCGGCTCGGGACGCCTGGCACTCTCACCGGAAGGCGATCTAGATGACCGATCTCTGGAACGTACAGTCCACCGAGACGGGTGCCCCCGACTCGGTCTCGGATACCTTGCGTATCTCGGACTTGGTGACACCGCCGAAGGTTCCACCGGGATCAGGCTGGCGGAAACTCGTCTACGGCCTCACTGCCGGGAAAGTCAACCCAGGCGAGTCGCCGGCCGAACGGCACCGCCGTCAGTTGCGCGAGCGCATCCGTCGACACATCCGCAAGCAATACGTGATCGCGTTCGTATCCGGCAAGGGGGGCGTCGGCAAGACCACCTTGACGGCGTGCATCGGCAGTGTCTTCCGCCAGTGTCGTCCGGAGAACGTTGTCGCCATCGATGCGGTTCCGGGATTTGGGACGCTGGCCGGCCGGATAGACGAAGCCCCGCCGGGGGATTACGCGGCGGTGCTCAACGACGCCGACGTCCAGGGCTACGCCGACATCAGGGAGCACCTGGGGCAGAACGGCGTCGGACTTGATGTCCTCTGTGGAGATCGCGCCTCCGACCAGCCGCGCCCCCTGGTACCCGCCATGTTCACCGGAGTGCTGTCGAGACTCCGACGCACCCATACCGTGATCCTGGTCGACGTCTGCGACGATCTCGAGCACCCCGTGACCAAGTCTGTTCTGGCAGCCTGCGACACGCTGGTGTTCGTTTCCGGCCTCACCGCTGACACATCGCTGCCGGTGACGCGTGCGATCGATCTACTTCGGGCAATGGGGCATCACGAGCTGGTGTCTCGGAGCATGGTGATTCTCAACGATATTCGTGACGATCGCGATAAAGATGCCCTCGGCTATCTGACGGAGAGATTCAGCCGTTCCGGCGCCACGGTTGAGTACCTTCCCCATGATTCCCATCTGGCCAGGGGCGGGATCATCGACATCGACAACGAGCTGCATAAGAGGTCCCGGCTGCGCCTCTACGAGATCGCTGCCGCCATCGCCGACAAGTACGTCCCGGAAGCGGACAGGCCTCATTCATGATGAAGGTCTGCTTTCCCGCTCGCTGTGCGGTTGCAGTCATCTGCGGTGACCATCTCATCTCTCAGGTCTATCCGGCAGCCGTGCCGATTGAAGTTTTCATGGACGACATCGTGGAACTACTCAACGATGACCTCAAGCGCCGTGGCGCCGATACCTTCGACGCCGGTGTTGCCTACGAGCTACAACGAGCCAACGGAACGCGGCTCGATATCACCCGATCGCTCGATGAGCTCGGCGTCGAGGACGGGTCAACACTGCTGCTCACCCCGGCACAGCAGGGCGACTCGTTCGAGCCGCACTTCGAGTCGCTGTCGACGGGCCTAGCGCGGGTCGGCAGCCGGTTGTTTCCACCGGTGACCGCGCAAACTGCGGCCCGCACCGCGATTGCACTGACCACCATGGCCGCGGGCGCGATTCTGCTGTTGGCCGGTTACGTCCGCGGCGTCGGCGACGGCCTCGCTCCCGCCATCGCCACCGGTACCTCCGGAGTCCTTCTGCTTTCGGTCGCCTTTTCGATACGGCGATGGTGGCCGGGCCGGCGCGATCTGGTTGCCGGACTGGCCTGGCCGGCGATACCACTGTCGGCCTTCGCGGTTGCGGCTGCGGCGCCCGGGGCGTTGGGAAGTGCCCACGCGTTCATCGCCGCGTCGGCGGCGGCAACCCTGACATGCGGGGTCGTCGCGGCGACGCGATGCCATCTCGCCGCCGCGGCTGCAGTGGTGGCACTGAGCGTCATTGCAGGATTAGTGGCGGCAGTGCGTATGTGGCGCCCAGTCCCCAGCCAGTGGCTGGGCATGGGTGTTCTGATCACAGCGCTGGTGCTGCTCACCCTTGCGCCGACGCTGGCGTTGCTGGCGGCCCGGATCCGGCCGCCTCATTTCGGATCAATCACCGGCCGGGATCTCTTTCGCCGCGGCGAGGGCATGCCGGCGGATGCGGTGGCGCCGGTCAACGACCGCGAGAACCTGGATCCCACGCCGCGGGGTGCGATCATCGCCGAGCTTGCCAGCCGTGCGAACTCGGTGCTGACCGGAATCTGCGCGGCCGCTGCTGCTGTTCTGCCGCCTGCGGTATGGGCGACGTTAATGCCGGGGCGACCCCGCAGTGCCGCAGCGGCGGTACTGGCCGCGCTGTTCATCGTGATATTCATCAGTCGCGGCCGGGCATTCGCAGACCGCCGTCAGGCGGTCGCCCTGGTCTGCGGAGCGGCGGCCGGCTTCAGCGCCGGCGTCGGCCGCTACGTGCTGGCTGCGCCGAGTGATTACGGTCCCGCGCTGCTCTGGGGATCGCTCCTGCTTGTCGGATTCGCAACCGCGGGCCTTGTTCTCGCCCTGTTGGTTCCGGTGACCCGGTTCACGCCGCTGGTTCGGATGGCGACCGAATGGCTCGAGTTGGTCGCCATCGTCGTCGCGCTTCCGCTTGCCGCCTGGGTGGGTGGACTGTTTGGTTGGGTTCGGATGCGATGAGACCGGGTGGCGCAGTTCGGGCGGTCGCCATCACGGCGGTGCTGCTGGTGGCCGCGCCAACGGCAGTGATGCCGAGCGTATCGGCCCTGCCCCGCCCGGTCGTGGATCCCACGCTGGTGCCGACCGACGGCCCGCCCGGCCCGGAACAGCCGATGCGACAGAGCAACCTCTGTGCCCCAACGACGTTGACGTCCGCGCCGGACGCCGCTTTCCCATCTCCGGGTTTCGCGATGCTCAACGTCAGCAAGGCGTGGCAGTTCTCCACGGGGAACGGGGTGACGGTCGCGTTGATCGACACCGGAGTCACTCCCGGACCTCGGCTTCCCGTCATCGCCGGCGGCGACTACGTGATGGGCGGTGATGGTCTGAGCGACTGCGATGCTCACGGCACCATCGTCGCCTCGGTGATCACCGCCGCCCCGAGCGGTATTCGGATGCCGACGCCGCTTCCGCCGAACCCGCCGCGTCCAGCGCCGCCAGCTGCCCCGGCCGTCCCACCGGACGGCGTGGCCGGTGTTGCCCCGCACGCGACGCTGATCTCCATCCGTCAGTCCTCGCGTGCGTTCGAACCGGCCAATCCGGGCGACGGTGGGGCGCATCGAAAGGCCGGTACGGTCGCGACCCTCGCGCGTGCGGTGGTACACGCCGCCAACACCGGTGCCGGAGTGATCAACGTCAGCGTGGCGGCCTGTGTCTCCGCGGCTGATCCCCTCGACCAGCGGGCGATCGCCGCCGCAGTCTGGTACGCGGCCACGGTCAAAGACGCCGTGATCGTTGCCGCCGCCGGCAACCAGAATGAAGACGGCTGCGCGCAGAACACCGTTGTCGGGCCGACGGTCGCCGGCGGGCCGCGAAACTGGTCCGGAGTCACCACCGTCTCGTCGCCGTCCTGGTTCTCCGACTATGTGCTCTCGGTCGGAGCGGTGGACGCCACCGGGGCACCGGTCGACAGGAGCCTTACGGGACCGTGGGTCGGTGTGGCAGCGCCCGGCACGGCGATCGTCGGCCTCTCGCCCCAGACCGGTGGCCCGGTCAACGCGTATCCGCCGGTGCGGCCCGGCGAATCCGCAGTGAAGTTCTGGGGTACCAGTTTTTCAGCCGCGTACGTCAGTGGAGTGGCCGCTCTGGTCAGGGCCAAGTTCCCCGAACTCTCGGCGCACCAGGTCATCAACCGGATCCTGCGGACGGCCCACAACCCACCCGCAGGGGTTGACGACCGGGTGGGCTACGGCATGGTCGATCCAGTCGCCGCGCTGACATTCAGTTTCCCGGCCGGTGAACGTACTGCTCCTGGTGCACAGACCCGGGTGCTCACGCCCGCGCCGCCGCCACCGCCGCCGGATGGCCGCGCCCACAGTTTTGCACTGGCGTTCACCGCCGTGGTGACGGGCGCAGCCCTGATGGTCTCGCTCATTGCCCGGGCCAGGAGATCGCGATGACCGAAAGCATTCGGATGGCCGTCATCAGCGGGGTGTTTCTGTGTGGACTCTTCGGCTGGAGCCTGACCGGCTACGCCGGCGGCGCGGCCGGTCTTGCACTCGGCGCGGCAGGGCTGGTGCTGCCATGGTGGCGTCAACCGCTGTGGTCATGGGCTGCCTTGTTCGCTCACCGAAATCGGACGATCCAATACGTCGAACCGGTGACAGTGGCCAACGATCGTTCCAGCGGCGGGGTCCGATTTCAGGACGGCGTCACCGTCACTGCTCTTGTGTTACTCGGAAAGCCCTACCAACCCACGGTATTCGCCGGTTCTGCAGCAACCCAGAGCGCTAATACTATCGACGTTAGTGAACTCCACGGCCTTATGACGCAGAGCCTGGGGCTGACGATCGAATCCATTTCAGTGGTCTGTACAGGCTCTCGACGCGGCAACGCGGGTGACTTCCCCCGGATATACGACACTCTGATCGGGCCATCACCGTACGCCGGCAGGCGAGAGACGTGGCTGATCATCCGAATCAGGTCACTGGCCAACGGCGAGGCCCTCAAGTGTCGCGACAGTGCAGGCATCGCAGCACTGGCCGCCACCCAGCGCATCGCTGCTGCTCTGCGGTGCAGAGGGATTCGGGTCAAAGTCGCCAGCGCGAGCGAGATGATCGAGTTGGATCGGCGATTGGGCACGCGCTGTCTCGAACCGGCCAATCGCCGTTGGCGAGCGCTGCGCGACGACTCGGGTTGGCGAAGCACTTATGCGTACCGACCCGTGGACCTCACCAGCTCGGCACTCAGTCAGGCGTGGTCGCTGCCCGCCGACGCGATCACGCAGAACCTGACGATTGGGTCCGACGGCGGCGTCACGGCGACGGTCACCGTGCACACCGCTCAGCCGGCAACGGTACCTCCGAGTGTGATGCTGCAGACGCTGCCGGGGCGCCAGGCCGCGGCCGTAGCAGCCAGCATGTGTATTCCGCGTCCCGAGATCCGAGGTCTCGGTAAAGGTCGGCTCCAGCGCGGCCTGATCCGTGAGGTCGGATCATCGGGCGTGCTGCTCGGAAGGTCAGCGAGCGGGGATCGGATGTCGCTCCCGTTGACGGATCCGGGCCAACACAGCCGGGTCCACATCGCCGCAGACGATGCGATCGCCAAGCGAATTGTGGCGCGTACAGCGGCAACCGGTGAGCGCATCACCGTGCATACCGCTGACGCGTCGCGCTGGGACAGCGTCCGCATGCCGAACGTGGCGATCACTGATCAGCCGCGGCCGGCCCGTGGAAGCACCGTCAGTGTTGTCGATGGGACCGTTCAGGCTGTGCCGCGGCCGCGTACGGTCATTTCGGTTTCCCCGGCGGACACCCCACAGGTGTCCGCCGACGTTGAAATCGCGCAAACGGCACCGGGCGTGATCAGGGTCACCGCGGCCGGGGTCAGCAACTTCGTCGAGGTTGAGTTCTTCCGCGCCGAAAATCGTTACGCCAGTGTCCGGTCAGTGGACCCGGCCGCGGTCGCCGTGGACTAGTGGTGGGCGCAAACGGCGCGACTGCGGCCGCCCGGAAACATTTCGATCAGGCAATGGCGGTATTCGAGGCTGATCCGGCCAGGGCGCGCCGGCTGTTCCAGGAGGCGACCGACGCCGACCCCGCGATGGCCGATGCCTGGCTGGGCCGGATAGCGGGCGGCGACGCGGACCTGCGGACCTTGGAAGCGCTGCACACCCACGGCGCGCGACTGCACCGGGAGACGACCCGTTTGGGCGTCCGGCTCGCCGCCGTCATCAAGGCCGGTCCTTACCTGTCGATCACGGTGACCGAGGCCTCTCACGCGGACATCGCGCTCGCGAGCGCGTTCGTCGACGACGGGCAATTCGACAGGGCGGCGGCGACGCTGGAGAGTCTGGAGCTTCTGGAGGGCCGGGATAATCATCTCCTTGATTCCAGCGAAAGCTATCAGTGGCACCAACACATCAGCGCCTACCTGATGTTCGCCACTCAGCGCTGGCCCGACGTCCTCTCCGAGGTCGCACGTGTGCTTCCGCCCCACGCCCTGTCCATGGCGGCGGTCACGGCGGGTAGTAGCGCGCTGGCCGCTCACGCGGCGGCCCACCTGGGTCAGGCCCGGGTTGCCCTGGACTGGGCGGACCGGGTCGCCAACGTCGACCTGGTGGAGTTCCCGCTCATCGCGGCCGATCTGGCGTACCTACGGGGAATGGTGCACCGGCAACTTGGCAACGAGGAACAGGCGCAGATCTGGTTGTCGAGGGCCACCCTCAATGGAGTCCTGATCGATGCGGCCAAGCAGGCTCTCGGCGATGCCGGGGTGCACTTGGTCATCACTGATGAGGAGACGATCGGCACGCGCACGCACCGATGGGACGTCACGACCCAACGTTCCCCTGAAACCCGCGCCGACGAGCGCAACTCAGAGCGCCGCGCGGAACTGTTGATCCAGGGACGAGCGCTGCTGGATAACCAGGTCGGGCTGGCTGAAGTCAAACGCGCCGTCGCTGAACTCGAGGACCAGCTAGAAGTTCGGGCGCTGCGGTTGGCGCACGGGTTGCCGGTCACCAACCAGACCAACCACATGCTGCTGGTGGGTCCGCCCGGCACCGGCAAGACCACCACAGCCGAGGCGCTCGGGAAGATCTATGCCGGCTTCGGCATCGTCGCGCATCCGGAGATCATCGAAGTGAAGCGCTCAGATTTCTGCGGCGAACACATTGGGACGTCGGCGCCAAAGACCAACGAGCTCATCGATCGTTCCCTGGGCCGGATTCTGTTCATGGATGAGTTTTACAGCCTGGTGGAGCGACATCACGACGGCAGGCCCGACATGATCGGCATGGAGGCGGTCAACCAACTCTTAGTCGCTCTGGAGGTTCACCGGTTCGACTTCTGCTTTATCGGTGCGGGTTATGAAAAGCAGGTCGATGACTTCCTGGGTGTCAATCCCGGATTGGCCGGCCGATTCAACCGCAAACTTCGCTTCGAGTCCTACAGCCCCGACGAACTGGTCGAGATCGCCGTGCGCTATGGCCGACCCCGTGCCACCGTGATCGACGCCGATGCCCGCGAGGCTTTCAGCGCTGCCTGCCGCGACCTGCGGCGTTTTTTCGCTCCGGACGGCACGCCTGGCATCGATGTTCTGCAGAACGGCCGCTTCGCTCGCAATGTCGTTGAACGTGCCGAACGACTGCGGGACTCGCGGGTGGCGGCGCAGAACCGTGCCGATGCGGGATCGGTCACCATCGATGACCTCGAGCGGCTGCGCGCCGCGGATGTCGTCGCCGCAGTCGTCGACCTCTGCTCGGAGAAGCACCTCGGTGTTGCATATACCTCGGGGGGTATGTAATCTGGACGCTGGGATACCCCCGCAGGTATAGGTGGACAGGAAGCGCGCCATGTTGGATGACGAAAACTACGTCGCTGAGGTACTTAACCGGTTACGCCGGGCCCAGGGCCAGCTTGCGGGTGTGATCTCGATGGTCGAGGGTGGCCGCGATTGCAAGGACGTGGTGACCCAGCTCGCCGCGGTATCCAAGGCGCTCGACCGCGCCGGGTTCAAGATCGTCGCGTGCGGCCTTCGCGAGTGTGCGGCCGGCCCGAACCCGGGCGAGACCAACGGTCTGACTGAAGCCGAACTCGAGAAGCTCTTTCTCAGCCTTTCCTAACACGCCTGCTGACACCGTCTAGCACAACACGGAGGACATCATCATGAAGTTCAACCAGTACTACCTCGAATGCCTCTCGCACGCCTCGTACCTGATCGGCGACGAGACCACGGGACGCGCGGTCGTCATCGACCCGCAGCGCGACGTCAGCGAATACATCGCCGACGCAAAGGAACTCGGCCTGACCATCGAACTGGTCATCGAGACGCACTTCCATGCCGACTTCCTGTCCGGCCATCTGGAACTGGCCGAGGCGACCGGCGCCAAGATCGTCTACTCTTCGGTGGCCGAGCCTGAGTTCGACCACCTGCCCGTCGCCGACGGCGAGCGCTACGCACTCGGCGAACTCCAACTGGAATTCCGCCACACCCCCGGCCACACCCCGGAGTCCATGAGCATCGTGATCTATGAGCACCCAGGTGACGTCGAGCCCTACGGTGTCCTGACCGGCGACACTCTGTTCATCGGCGATGTCGGCCGTCCGGATCTGCTCTCGTCGATCGGTTTCACCCGTGAGGAACTGGCCGACAACCTTTACGACTCGCTGCACAACAAACTGATGACCTTGCCGGACGCCACCCGGGTTTACCCCGCACACGGAGCCGGTTCGTCCTGTGGCAAAAACCTGTCGACTGAACTCTGGTCGACTATGGGCGAGCAACGGAAGACCAACTACGCGTTGCGTGCGCCGACCAGGGAGGCGTTCGTCGATCTCGTGACCGAGGGGCAGCCACCGGCCCCGGGGTACTTCGTCTACAACGCGATCCTCAACCGCCAGGGCCGGGAACTGCTCGATGAGACCCAGATGCCCCGGGCGATGTCCTACGACGAGGTCCGCGCGGCAATGGCCGGCGGGGCGGTGCTCGTGGATGGTCGCAGTCCCGAAGAGTTCGGCCTGGGCCACCTCACAGCGGCGATCAACATCGGCTTAGAGGGCCGCTACGCGGAGTTCGCCGGATCGGTGATCAAACCCGAGATCGACATCGTCCTGCTGACCGATCCGGGTCAGGAACTCGAGGGCAAGAACCGCCTTGCTCGAATTGGTTTCGATCGGGTGGTCGGCTTCCTCGAGAATCCCTACGAGGTGATGTTCTCCCATCGGACCGATGTCGAGGTCGCATCGCGGCTGACCACCAACGCCCTGGGCGAGCGCATTGCGGATGTCCCGGAGTTGCAGATGGTCGACGTGCGCAACCCGGGCGAAGCCGACGCCGGCATGATCGCGGGAGCGGTCAACATCCCGGTGGGCCAGTTGCCTGATCGGGTCGGTGAACTCGATCCGCGCAAGCCGACCGTGGTCTACTGCGCCGGCGGGTACCGCTCGTCGGTGGCGGCCAGTTTCCTGCGTCAGCGCGGCTTCAACGACGTCAGCGATGTCCTGGGCGGATACAACGCCTGGGACGAAGCCACCCAGAGCGCCTAATACGGGGAGGAATAACAAGTAATGAATGCCAAGCACCAGGTTCTTATCGTCGGCGGTGGCACCGCGGGCATCACCATGGCCGCGCGCTTACTGCGCAAGGGCTACACCGATGTCGCTGTCATCGAACCGGAGGATAAGCACTACTACCAGCCGCTGTGGACTCTCGTCGGCGGCGGTCAGGCCAAGGCGTCATCAACGGGGCGGCCCGAAGCCTCGGTGATGCCCAAGGGTGCGAACTGGATCCGCAAGTCCGCCAGTGCATTCGACCCGGACAACAACACGGTCACCTGTTCCGACGGCTCGTCCTACGGCTATGACGTACTGGTGGTGTGTCCCGGTATTCAACTCAACTGGAATGCGACCGAGGGGCTCACCGAAACTCTCGGCCGTGGTGGTGTCGCATCGAACTACCGCTATGACCTGGCGCCGAAGACGTGGGAGTACATCCGCGATATGCGTTCAGGCAGTGCGGTTTTCATGATGCCGTCCGGTCCGATTAAGTGCGCCGGTGCTCCGCAGAAGATCGCCTACCTGGCGGCTGATCATTGGCGGAAGCAAGGCGTACTCAACAAGATCGACATCCACCTCGTCGTACCGACCCCGCGGATCTTCGGCATTCCTGCGATCGCGGACAACCTCGACAAGGTGATTGCCAGCTACGGAATCCAGTTGCACACGCTGTCAGAGGTGACGGCGGTGGACGCCGACTCCCGCAAGGTGACGCTGACCGCGATGGGCGAGGGTGGCACCGACACCACGCTGGCCTTCGACATGCTCCATGCGGTGCCACGTCAGTCCGCACCGGACTGGATCAAATCCAGCCCGCTGTCGACCAGCGAACCCACCGGCTACGTCGAGGTCGATAAGCACACCATGCAGCACGTGCGTTACCCCAACGTCTTTGCACTCGGTGACGCCGGATCGACGCCGAACTCCAAGACCGGTGCGGCGATTCGCAAACAGGCGCCGGTGGTGGTGGAGAACATCGACGCTCACCTCAAGGGCCGTCCACTGACGGGCTCCTACGACGGCTACGCCTCGTGCCCGATCGTCACCTCAGGCCACGACATGCTGCTGGCGGAGTTCGACTACGACTTCGCGCTGCAACCGTCGTTCCCGGTGCTGGACCCGACCAAGCCGCACCGGTCGTACTGGTACCTCAAGAAGTACGGTCTGCCGTTCCTCTACTGGAACCTGATGCTCAAGGGCCTGGCCTGATCTGAAGCCAGCCTCAGGCGTCGAGGTCCTGTTCCACCAGTGCGGCAATGGTCTCCAGCACTGTCGCGTCATCGGTCTCGATGGTGACCTGGGAACCGTTGCCGGCGCCCAGGGTCATGATCATCAGCGCCGAACCGGCATCCACCGGATCCCCGCCATCGAGTGCGAGGGTCACCGGCACACCGGCATTGACCACGGCCTCCGAGATCACGGCGGCGGGGCGGGCGTGCAGTCCGACCGCCGAACCAACCGTCACGGTCTTACTGGGCATCTTTAGCTCCTCTGTGTATCGTTCGGCCTCACGGAGATGTCTACTGGAAATTTCTCTCTGACGCCCGCAATTCCATCCACAGCTTCATGTCTAGGTGGCTATACTAGAAGAATCAACGGCCCTTGACTATTGTTGTGGTGACCGAGGAACCCACCAGATCGGTGGTCAGGCGACTGAGGAAGGCTGGCTTCGCGCGAATCAGTACCGACGGACGTCACAGCAAGTGGGCGCACCCCTCAGGTGTGTGGGTAGCGGTGCCGGAAAGCCACCGGATGATCAGTCCGGGGTAGTCCGCAAAATCAACCAAACGATTCAACTCAGTAAGGACGTGATGTCGTAATGCACAGCTATGACGTTCACGTCCGCCGTGATGGCAACTGGTGGATGGTCGAGATACCCGAGATCACCGGGCTCACTCAGGCACGCCGAATCGGTGAAGTCGAGGAGATGGCCCGCAGCCTGATCGCGGTCAGCACACATTCGCGGACCGAGGACGTCGGCATCAGGATCACTGGAATTCAGGTCGACACCCTCGGGGATATTGCTGAGTCCGCACGGGAGGTCACGCAATTGCGGGAGCGAGCCCGAGAAGTCGAAAGCCAGGCTTCCCAAGCGTTTCGGTCACTAATACGAAACTTGTCCGATCACGGAATCCCGGTTCGTGACACCGCGACGCTGCTGCAGGTGTCACCTCAACGCGTCAGCCAACTCAACAGCGAGTGAACCGGTTCAGGCAGAAGCGAACGCAGCGTTCGCCTCCGCCTCGGCCTTCGGGTTCACGAACTGCTTGGCGGCGATGACGGCCAGAGCACCGACCACGGTACCGGCGGCCAGGGCTGCGAGGAACCACAACAGCTTTCCGATTGCGAAGAATACGAAGATCCCCCCGTGCGGCGCCTTCAGCGTGACGTCCAAGGCCATGATCAACGCCCCGGTCACCGCGCCGCCGGCCATCATCGACGGGATGACCCGGAACGGGTCGGCCGCCGCGAACGGGATGGCTCCTTCGGAGATGAATGATGCGCCCAGCAGCCACGCCGCCCGGCCGTTCTCCCGCTCCGGCTCACTGAACAGCCGCGGCCGCAGTGTGGTGGCCAGCGCCATCGCCAGCGGCGGCACCATGCCTGCGGCCATCACCGCGGCCATGATCCGCAGGCTCGCGGGTTCGGCGATGTTGAGCCCTGCGGTGGCGAATGCGTAGGCCGCCTTGTTCACCGGGCCGCCGAGGTCGAAGCACATCATCAGACCCAGGATCACCCCGAGCAGGATCACCGATCCGCCGGAGAGTCCGTTCAGCCAGTTGGTCAGCCCCGAGGTGATATCGGCCAGTGGGCGACCCAGCAGCAGGAACATCAGCAGACCGACCACCAGTGAGGCGAACAACGGGATCACCACCACCGGCATCAGCCCGCGGGCCCACCGCGGCACGTTGAGGCGGCTGATCCACAGTGCGGCGAAGCCGGCGATCAGACCGCCGACGATGCCGCCGATAAATCCGGCGCCGACGAATACCGCAACCGCACCGGCGGTGAAGCCGGGCGCCAGACCCGGACGGTCGGCGATCGCAAAGGCGATGTAGCCGGCCAGCGCCGGAACCAGGAAGCCGAAGGCCAACCCGCCGAGGGTGAACAGCACCGCGCCCAGGTACTGACCCAGCCCGCCACTGGGCAGATTGGTGAGTGAGTTCCCGGTCGCGATGATGTGGGCCAGCGAATCCGTTTTGCCCTCTGGCGTATTGGCGATGTCGTACCCGGCCAACAGGAATCCCAGCGCGATCAGCAGACCACCCGCGGCGACGAACGGGATCATGTAGCTCACGCCGGTCAGCAGGATCTGACGCAGACGGGTGCCCCAGCCCAGGCTCGACGCCCCCGATGCTGGAGTGCCGGCGGATGCACCTGCGGTCAACGTTCCCTCGACCCTGGCCGCGTTCGGATTGTCTGCCGCCGCAACGGCTTCGGCCACCATGACATCGGGCTCGTTGATGGCCCGCTTCACACCCGAGGCGATCACCGGCTTACCGGCGAACCGCTGCCGGTCCTTGACTCCGACATCGGTGGCGAAGATCACCGCGTCGGCACCCGCGATCGTTGCCGCGCTCACCGGAGTGCTGCCCGACGAGCCCTGGGTCTCCACCGTCAACTGCACACCGGCTCGCCGCGCCGCCAACTTCAAGGCATCAGCGGCCATATAGGTGTGCGCAATCCCGGTGGGGCACGCCGTGATCGCGATGATCGACTTACCCTGGGGCGCAACGGTTGTGGTGGGAACCGGGCCAGTGCCTGCACTGACGACGCCGTCAACAAGCTCGACGATCTCGATATCGGTGGTTGCGGCTCGTAACGAAGCTACGAAGTCCGGACGGACCAGCGCCCGAGCCAGACCGGACAGCAGCGTCATGTGCTCCGAGCCTGCGCCCTCGGGTGCGGCGATCAGGAACACCAGATCGGCCAGGCCGTCGGGCGCACCGAAGTCGACCGCGGGCCGCAGCCGCGCGAATCCGATCGAGGGTTCCCTGACAGTCGCCGACCTGCAGTGCGGTATCGCGATGCCGCCGGGCAGCCCGGTCGCCGACTGCGCCTCGCGGGCCATGGCGGCGCGCTGCAGCACCCGGGCGTCACCGACCCGCTTGGCGGCGGCGAGTAGGCCGGCCAATCGCGCAATCACCGCGTCCTTGTCCGGACCGGCGTCAGTGTCGAGCAGAACCAGGTCGGGGCTGATGATCATCATCGGGTTCGCCATGGATTCACCTTCGGGTTGGGGTCGGGACGGCCGTGATCGCCACGTCGTCGAGGTTGATCTGACCCGGCGACGGCAGCGCCGTACCGGGAAGTGCGGCGGCGCCACTGCCGTAGGCCACGGCCATCGCAAGCCGCAGGGGCGCGTCGGCGCCTTCAACATCGGCGCGGACATATCCGGCCAGTGCGGAATCCCCGGCGCCGACGGTGCTGCGCGGGACGATCGGGGGAGGCGTGGCCAGCCACGCGCCGTCGGCATTGACCAGGACGGCACCGGCGGCGCCCAGGGTGGCCAGCACCGCGCCCACGCCGCGGTCGATCAGCTGCTGCGCCGCGCGCACCACCGGCCCGGAATCACCACGGACCACGGCGGATTCCAGCGACTCCGCCGTCACTCCGGCCAGGCCGGCGAGTTCCTCGGAGTTGGGCTTGATCAGATCGGGTGCCGCGCGATCCAGCCCGGCGGCCAGCGCGGCCAGCGGGGCATCGGAGGTGTCCACGGCGACCCTGCATCCATAGGGCTGCAGTGCGGCCACCATGTCGGAATACCACCCGTCGGACATGCCCGGGGGCAGCGATCCCGACAGCACGACCCACTGCGCTGAATTGGCGTATTCGGTCACCGTGCGCACCAGCGCGTCAATATCGGCGGGGTCGACGACGGCTCCTGGCTCGTTGATTTTCGTTGTGGTGCCGTCGGTTTCGGTGATGGCGAGGTTGGTCCGGACCGCACCCGCAACCGGTACCGCGTGGACTTCGACACCAATCGCACGCAGTGCGAGCAGGATCGGATCGTGGCGCGCGGCGGGAAGTACCGCGACCACATCGAGGCCGGCCAACGTCAGGGCCCGGGCCACATTGACACCCTTGCCGCCCGGTTCGGATGACACCGAAGTCACCCGGTGCACCGCGCCACGCACCAGTGCTGTGAGCAGGGTGACGGTGCGGTCGATGCTCGGGTTCGGCGTCACGGTGATGATCATGAGAGATCCTGGGCCACAACGACATCCACACCGTGTGCGGTCAGCGCGGCGCGATCCTGCGGTGTAATTTCAAAGTCGGTCACCAATACGTCCACCCGATCGATCGGGGCGAAGCTGACGAACTCCTCCCGACCGATTTTCGACGAGTCCGCGACCACCACAACGAAATTCGCGCATGCGATCATGGCCCGTTTGACGGCGGCCTCACCGGGATCGGGAGTGGACAGGCCGTGGCGGACGCTGATCCCGTTGGTCCCGATGAAGGCGATATCGACCCGCAGCGATTCCAGCATCCCGACCGCCCGTTCACCGACCGTCGCCTGGGTCAGGCCGCGGACCTGGCCACCGAGCAGTTGTAGCGAGACCGATGTCAGGCTTGCCACCCGCGCCGCGATGGGCACCGAGTTGGTCACGATCAGCAGTTCGCGGTCGGGTGGAAGTAACGCGGCCACCCGTGCCGTCGTGGTGCCCGCGTCGAACAGGACGGTGGCACCGGATTGTGGAATGAACTCCGCGGCGACTGAGGCGATGGCGTGTTTGTGGCCGGCCCGGGTGGACTCGCGTTCATCGACACTGGGTTCGACCAGGTGCAGCGCCCGGACCGGCACCGCACCGCCGTGCACCCGCCGCAGCAGGCCGGCCCGGTCGAGAACGGCCAAATCCCGCCGCACCGTCTCGGTGGTGACGTCGTAGGCCTGCGCCAGATCGGCGACTGAGGCACGCCCCTGGGACATCACCGTCGCGGCGATGGCCTGCTGGCGTTCCTCCGGGTACACGATTCTCCGAGTGTGTGGGAATGAATGTGGGTTCGTACCCACTTCATGTGGGTATGTGTGGTTTTACCGCCGACCGTGTGGGGATGTCAACCATTTGCTGTAATCCACTTCATGACCTCGCCAAATACGACGGTGCTGCAGGGCGTGCCCGTGGTCCCGGGTGTCCGCTTCGCCCCTGTCATCAGGGCTAACCGGCTACCCGCGATCGATGAACTCGATACCGGTGCGGTGCTGGCCGAGTCGGATCGGCCCGCCGAGGCGGCCCGGTTCGCGAACGCCGCATCGTCGGTGGCCCAGCGCCTGCGTGAACGTGCCGAAGCGGTGACGGGGGCGGCCGCCGAGGTGCTCGGTGCCACCGCGCAGCTGGCCCAGGACCGGGCCTGGCTGGGATCGGCCGAGAACGCGATCAAAGCGGGTAAGACCGCCGTCCGGGCGACCGCCGAAGCCGCCACCCAGTTCATCGAGATGTTCACCAAGATGGGTGGACTGATGGCCGAGCGGGTCACCGACCTCAAGGACATCCGCGACCGCGTCATCGCCGAACTCGCCGGACTGCCCGAGCCGGGTGTGCCGATTCCGGCCGAGCCGTCGATCCTGTGCGCGGAGGATCTCGCGCCGGCCGACACCGCTGGCCTTGACCCGCACCGCGTCGTCGGCCTGGCCACCTCGCTGGGTGGGCCGACCAGCCACACGGCGATCATTGCCCGGCAGTTGGGCATCCCGTGCGTGGTCGCCGTTTCCGGACTCGACGACATTCCCGTCGGCACCATGGTGCTACTGGACGGCAACCGTGGAACCGTCACCGTGGATCCGGACCGTGCGGACGCGGCCGCAGCGGTTGCGGCATCCGACGTCGCGGCTGCGTCAATGGCCGGTTGGAGCGGACCCGGCGCGACGTCAGACAGCCACCAGGTGGCGATCCTGGCGAATGTGGCCGACGGTACCGCCGCTCGCGCCGCGCGGCAGGCCCCGGTTGAGGGCGTAGGGCTCTTCCGCACCGAATTGTGTTTCCTCGAGCGCGATTCCGAGCCCAGCGTCGACGAGCAGGCCGCGATCTACGCGGAGGTCCTCGACGCGTTCGCGGGCCTGAAGGTGGTGATCCGAACCCTCGATGCCGGATCGGACAAGCCGCTGAAGTTCGTCACGTCTCCCGAGGAAGCCAACCCGGCACTGGGTGTCCGGGGTTTCCGGATCGTCGCCCTCAATGCCGAGCTTGTGGCGCGGCAACTCGACGCGATCGCGGCCGCGTCTGCCAGTACTGGCAACGCGCCGTGGGTGATGGCGCCGATGATCTCCACCCCCGATGAGGCTCGGCAGTTCGCCGATCTCGCGCGCGAACGTGGCCTCTATCCCGGCGTGATGATCGAGGTGCCTGCGGCCGCACTGTTGGCCGACAAGATTCTCGAGCACGTCGAGTTCCTGTCTATCGGAACCAATGACCTTGCGCAGTACACGATGGCCGCAGACCGGATGTCTTCGGATCTGGCCACCCTCACCGACCCCTGGCAGCCCGGGGTGGTCGCTCTTGTCGCCGCGACTGCACGGGCGGGCGCGGCAGTAGGCAAGCCGGTCGGCGTCTGCGGGGAGGCGGCCGCAGATCCGTTGATGGCCTGTGTCCTCACCGGGTTGGGCATCACTTCGCTGTCGGCGGCCGCCTCCGCGGTGACACCGGTGGGCGCGAAACTGGCTTCGGTGACTCTGAAGCAGTGCCGCGATGCCGCGGACGCGGTACTGGCGACGGCCAGCCCGGCCGAGGCGCGCGAGGCGGCTCGGGCGATCCTGGGCTGAGCTGGTTCTGGGCGGGGATTTCATCCACACACCCGGCGCTGTCCCCAGAGCCGGGTTGATGGTCGGGAACTCGTCGGGGTTCGCATCTAGTATCGAAAATATGTTCGAAGAATTATCTGATGCCGGGGTCGTCGACGCGATCGGCGAGGCCTTCCGCGCGGAGAACATCTCGTGTGCGCGGCGGCTGGCGGCGATCGCTGAGCTCTATGAGCGCCGTCAGATTCCGGTCGAGGATGGGCAGGGCCGGGAGTTGTGGCGGATTGATCCATGGGAGGCGGTCGCGGCCGAGGTCGCCGCTGCCCAGACGATCACCGCTGCAGCGGCAGGCGGGTTGTTGCACTATGCGGTCTGTCTGCGTGAGCGGTTACCGCGGGTGGCGGCGGTGTTCGGGACCGGGGTCATTGATTTTCGGTGCGTCCGGATGATCGTGGCCCGCACTCTGCTCGCGATCGATGCCGATGTGATGGCCGCGATCGATGCCGAGTTGGCCGAGACGGTGCCGACGTGGGGTCCGCTGTCGGTGCACAAGATGCAACAGAGCGTCGATTCGATTGTGGTCCGCCATGATCCTGATGCGCGGCGGCGTACCGAGTCGCGGGTACGGGGACGATACGTCGAGATCGTCCACGATCGCGCCACGTCGTATCTGTCGGGTGAGTTGCATCAGACCGATGCAACGTTGCTTGATCGGCGGCTCACTGCGCTCGCGCACACGGTGTGCGATGGCGATCCGCGCACCCTCGAGCAGCGCCGTGCTGATGCGTTGGGTGCACTGGCCGCCGGTCACACCGTGTTGGCCTGCGCGTGCGGCTTATCGCAGTGCGCGGCCGCCGACAACGATTCACCACCACCACCGGCGGCGGTGGTGGTGCATGTGGTGACCGAGGCTGCGGTGCTGGAGTCCGCGGCTGGCTCCGATGTGCATGGTGACCGCGATGAGGACCACACGTTCGAGATGATCACCACCCGGGAACGCCTCGTGGAGGTGATCAGGGAGTCACGCTGCCCGAAAGCACCGCGGCCGGCGGTCCCGAGCGCGACGCCGGGGTTCGGGTTCGTCGTGGGCGGACTCGGGGTGCCGGTGAGTGTATTGGCTGATCTGGCTGACCGAGGGATCGCCGAACTGCGCCCGGTGGTTCATCCCAGCGATACCCCGCCGGAGCCGCGGTACCGGCCCTCGGCGGCGCTGGCGGACTTCGTTCGCTGTCGCGATCTGACCTGCCGGTTCCCGGGGTGTGACTGTCCGGCGGACCTCTGCGATATCGACCACACGATTCCCTATGATCGCGGCGGGCCCACCCACGCCTCCAACCTCAAAGCGCTGTGCCGAAAACACCACCTACTCAAAACGTTTTGGTGTGGAACCAATGGCTGGCGCGACGAGCAACTGCCCGACGGCACCGTGGTCTGGACCGCACCCACCGGGCACACCTACCGAACCCAACCGGGCAGCGCGCTACTCATACCTTCCCTGTGCAAACCCACCGGAACGCTCAATGTTGTTCGACACCAGAGCGATTCCACGGGACGCGGCGCGATGATGCCCCGGCGGCAACGCACCCGCACCGTCGACCGGCACAGGCGGATATTGACTGAGCGAGGGCGCTAACTAGCTGAGGCTCTCCTCGCTAATCGCGCCGTAGGTCATCTCCAGTTCGCCGATGTTCGCGGCTGTAGTCATGAGGGGCAGCGCAGCGGCGACGGAAAGCTCTCCGCCTTGGGCATCGGCCCGCAATGCGGGAATGAAGTCGTCGCTGATCGGTGTCAGGGCAGCGGTGCGCTCGCCACCGCTGAGTACGGTGCAGATCGCGATCGCGTGTTGCTCCAACACTTTTCGTGCTCTCAGATACGCGTCGAGCGGCGGTGGTGGGAGATCGGCGATCAGATCGGCGGTGGTGCGTAGCCGCGGGATCCGGTTGTCGCTGTCGAGTACGTCCGGATCGACGGTGCCGGCAGATTCGGACAGGTAGTTGCGAACCGCGTCACCGTAGGTCCGTACCGCGGCAAGGGTGTCCTGGCTCAGAGCCATGACGGTGTCATCAGACTGTTCCGATGCGCCGCGGGTGATCCGAGTGACCGCGGCGACCAGGTAGCGCGAACTCACCTGCAGGGCCGCATCAATGGCTCGTCGCACCGCCGCCACCGCGCCGCGCGGCCATAACAACACCGATGCGGTCAGGCCGACCGCAGCGCCCAGGGCGATGTCTTCGATACGGATCAGCCCGACCTGCCAGCCGGTCGGCTGGATCAGGTTGAAGATGATGAACACCATCATGGTGAACATGGTCTGGCCTGCCATGAAGGAACCAACCCGGGAGACGTAGGTGGATCCGAAGGTCACGATAGGTAGCAGCACCCACATCACGATCGGGTCCACACCCAGCAGTCCGATGGTGACGGCGCCGATGGAGAATCCGATGACAGTGCCGACGATCGCACGTAGTCCGGTAGTTCCCGTCGACAGTGCACTGCTGCGCAACACCGACAGCGCGCCGAGCACAACCCACAAGCCGTTCTGTATCGGAAAGACGAGGGTGACCACCACGGCTAGTGCCAGTGCCAGGCCGCTGCGCAGGCTGTTGAACACCGTGATTGATCCGGTGCTGAGGTAGCCGCCGAGAGCGCTGATCGCGGCTCGCTTGGTGTACACCCGGTCGGCGATCCCGGTTTCGGGCAACTGACGACCCAGCATCCGAGCCCACAGCGGTCGGGTATCGGCGGCGTCGGCAGCGGAGATGATGCGCCCGATCAGGCCGATGCTGCCGTTGATGGTGCGGCGTTTCATCAGGGCGCGGCTGCGCTGGATCGCGGTGGCGTCGTCGGGATCGGTGAGGATATCGCCGACGTCGTCTCGGTAGCGGCTGACGGCTGCCGTCCGGTGCGCGGTGAGTGCGTTGTCCAATTCGTCGTCGGCGCCGGCCTGATCGTCGGAACTCAACACGACCGCGCAGGCGCGCAACACCCGGGTGGCCGGGGCGGTCGTCGGCCCGAGCAGCGCGCCGGTATCGGAGTCCACCCGGTCGCACAGCCACTGCAGATCGGATGCCAGACGGACCAGCGCGCGACTGCCGGCTGTCATTGTGACCGGCCGTCCCGCGCTGCTGAAGAATCCAGCGCGTAGCGCGCCGATGGCGTCGCTCACCTCTTGAGCCGAGCAGGTGCCCTCGATGCGATCGGCGAGGGCTGCGCACACCCGGGTGGTTTGGCGGCGCAGTTCGCTGTCGTAGCGCGGTGGGAACACGAACAGAGCGGCTGGCACGCAGATCAGGAGGGCGATCACCCACCCAAAGAGCCGATCACCAAGTGGAGCAACAGGTCTGATGCATATCGGCAATATGAAGATCATCAACGCCGCGCGTTGCCCTCCGGAGACGACTTCGCCGAGTAGGCCGAGAAAGCTGATAACGATCCCGACGATGAAGCACAGCGGCACCGCCACCCAGGGGTACGGTGCGGCCAATGTGCCGATGGTGATCAGCAGGGCCCCGTTGATCGCCAACCCGCAGTAGCCCACCGCGCGGGTACCGCGGTCGCCGGGGAAATCAGTGGCGATCAGCAGCGCAATGCAGCCGAGGATGGTGAAAATCGGCGTCTGGGTGTCACCGGCAACCGCGAAACTCGCGGCAGCGGCCAACGGGACGAAGATCGCCGCGCGCAGTGCCTTGCGTGCGGCGTCACCCTCGGGGTCGCGCCGCGTCACCGGGGCGGCACGGTGATGAAACGGCCGGATTCGAGGTGATCGAGCATCTGGTTGGAGATCCATTCGTAGATCAACGGGTCGCGCTGCAGTGTTGACTGCTCGTAGCCGACGAGAAGGTAGATCGCCCAATTCGCGAACACCTCCGCCTGGCGGGCGTCATTGACGATCTCGTTGGCGTAGTCGTAGCACAGGGCGAACCGATCGCGGTCGACCTCGACCTGCACGGCGTACACGTCGGGGTCGGTCGAACTCCAGGCGCGGATCGCGGCTTCGGCACCGTGCGGCAACGCCAGGGCGGCCTCGATGATCGCCTTCATCCGCTCCCGCGGATCGGGCTCGCGGCGGAGGACCTCGGCCATCGCGAGGGTGCGGTCCTGGCGCCAGTAGCAGACGAGTTCGCGGGTGTAGACATGCCAGCTGCGGAAATAATGGTAGAACGAGCCGGTCGTGACGCCGAGTCGGCCGCACACCTCGGCCAGCTTGAGTTCGCCGAAGCCCAGTTCGGCGAGAATCTCCAGGCCGGTCTCGAAGAACGACTCCCTGGCGGCGACGATTGCCATGCCCAAACACTAAGGCTCCCGGCCCGCGATACGGCAAGCTGTCAGTAGGCGCCCTCGTCGGCGCAAGCGCGAAGGAGTTGTGATGACCATTCAGATGACCACCGACCATGCCACCCAGGGCGGTTCCGCCGGAGTGCTGGCGCAGGTGCGGACCGTGTTCAACACCGGCCGCACCCGGTCAGTGGCCTGGCGCGAGGAGCAACTGCGGGCCATCGAGCGGATGTGCGAAGAGCGCGAGGCCGAGATCTCCGAGGCGCTGATCAGCGACCTGGGCCGGTCGGCATTCGAGGCCTGGCTCGGTGACATCGCCTCGACCAAGGCCGAAGCGGTCTTTGCGCGCAAGCACTTCCGGAAGTGGATGAAGCCGCAGCGGCAGAACCTGCCGTTGGCACAAATGCCCGGTCGGGCGTGGGTCCAGTACGACCCGATCGGCGTCGTGCTGGTGATCGGGCCGTGGAACTACCCGTTCTTCCTGTGCATGTCACCGGTGGTCGCCGCCGTCGCGGCTGGCAACGGTGTGGTGATCAAACCCTCCGAACTTGCCCCGGCTACCTCCGAGCTGATCGCCCGGCTGGTTCCGCAGTATCTCGACCCAGAGGCCATCCGGGTGGTGGAGGGAGCCGCCGACGCTACCCAGGACCTGCTGTCGCAGGGATTCGACCACGCGTTGTTCACCGGCGGGACCGAGATCGGCCGCAAGATCATGGCCGCGGCCGCGCCGACGCTGACCCCGGTGACGCTGGAACTCGGCGGCAAGTCCCCGGTGCTGGTACTGCCGGATGCCGACCTGGACGTGACGGCACGGCGGATCGCCTGGACCAAGCTGCTCAACTCGGGCCAGACCTGCATCGCGCCCGATTATGTTCTGGCCGATCGCGCGATCGCCCGGGAACTCACCGAGAAGATCGTGGCCACGATCGCCAAGTTCCGGGCCGACCAGACCAACGCGTCGCTGCGAATCGTCAACGAGCGCCAGTTCGACCGGCTGGTTTCGTTGCTGGCCACCACTTCCGGCACGGTCGTCACCGGCGGCGGTTCGGACCGCTCGACACTGAGTATCGACCCCACCGTGATCGTCGACCCCGCGCCGGACGACCCGGTGATGGCCGAGGAGATCTTCGGACCGATCCTCCCGATCATCACTGTCGGATCGACCGAGGAGGCGGTCGCGTTCGTCAACTCCAGGCCGAAACCACTGGCGCTGTACGTCTTCACCGCATCCCAGGACGTTGGCCGCGATCTGGTCGACCGGATGCCGTCGGGCGGAGCGGTGATCAACCACATCGCGATGCACTGCCTTGTTCCGCAGTTACCGTTCGGCGGAATCGGCGCTAGTGGGATGGGTGCCTACCACGGGCAGTGGGGCTTCGAGGCACTCAGTCACCGCCGCGCGGTGCTGTCCAAGCCGGCCAAACCCGACCCGAGCCTGCTGTACCCGCCGTACACCGACCGGGCCATGAAGATCCTGCGCCGGCTGCTCTGAGCCCGGCTGCTCTAGAGTCGGCGTCGTGAGCAACCTGCGCAGCCACGACGACAGCTGGGACATCGCCACCAGTGTGGGATCGACCGCGGTGATGGTGGCCGCCGCCCGGGCCCGCGAGACCGAGAGTGCCGACCCACTGATTCGCGACCCCTACGCCCGTGCCCTGGTGGCCGGTGCCGGCGCTGGCATGTGGGAGAACTTCCTCGACGATTCGGTGGCGGAACGGATCAAATCGGCGGACCCCGAGATTGCGGCGATCTTCGAGAACATGCTCGGTTATCAGGCCGTGCGCACCCATTTCTTCGACGCGTTCTTCGCCGGCGCCGTCGCCGCCGGGATACGTCAGGTGGTGATCCTGGCGTCGGGTCTGGACTCCCGTGCCTACCGGCTGGAGTGGCCGGCGGGCACCGTGGTCTACGAGATCGACCAACCCAAGGTGCTGGAGTACAAGGCGGCGGCACTGGCCAAGTGCGGTGCCGAGCCAACCGCGGTGCGCCGCGAGGTGCCGATCGACCTTCGGCAGGACTGGCCGGCAGCGCTGACGGCGGTTGGGTTTGATACCACTCGTCCCGCCGCGTGGCTGGCTGAAGGCCTGTTGATGTACCTGCCCGCTGACGCCCAGGACGGGCTCTTCGGGCAGATCACCACACTCAGCGCCCCGGGTAGTCGGCTGTCGGTGGAGGCGATCCGCCATCATGACGAAGAGCGCCGCGAGCGGATGCGGGAACGTTGGCAGAAGATGGCCGACGATATCGGTATCGAGCGCAATGTCGACATCGCCGACCTGACCTACAACGACCCGGACCGGGCCGACGCCACCGAGTGGCTCGGCGCGCACGGGTGGGACGCGTCCGGCACCTCATCTACCGACGAGATGCGCAGGCTGAACCGCTGGACCGAGGTACCCGAAGAGGACTATCAGGACGGGTTCTCCACCTTCGTTATCGCGCAGCGCACCCCTTAGGACTACCCGCAGCAACCCGAGAGAGGACCCCCATGCCAGGAGTGCAGGACCGAGTCATCGCCGTCACCGGTGCAGGCGGCGGACTGGGCCGCGAATACGCCATGACCCTGGCTCGCGAGGGTGCCAGCGTGGTCGTCAACGACCTCGGTGGTGCCCGGGACGGAACCGGCGCCGGCTCGGCGATGGCCGATCAGGTGGTCGCCGACATCAGGGCGGCCGGTGGGCGTGCGGTGGCCAACTATGACTCCGTCGCTGACGCCGCGGGTGCGGAGAACATCGTCAAAACCGCACTCGAGGAGTTCGGCGCCATCCACGGCGTGGTGAGCAACGCCGGCATCCTGCGCGACGGCACGTTCCACAAGATGACCGCCGAGTCCTGGGACTCGGTGCTCAAGGTCCATCTCTACGGCGGCTACAACGTCATTCGCGCCGCCTGGCCGCATTTCCGCGAGCAGAGTTACGGCCGCATCGTGGTGGCCACCTCCACCAGCGGACTGTTCGGCAACTTCGGTCAGGCCAACTACAGCGCCGCCAAACTCGGTCTGGTCGGGTTGATCAACACCCTCGCCCAGGAGGGCGCCAAGTACAACATCAAGTCCAACGCCGTCGCGCCGATCGCGGCCACTCGGATGACCGAGGACATCATGCCGCCGGAGATCTTGGAGAAGCTGACTCCGGAATACGTCGCACCGGTGGTCGCCTACCTGTGCACTGAAGAAGTCCCCGACAGCGCCTCGGTGTTCATCGTCGGCGGCGGCAAGGTTCGGCGCACGGCGCTGTTTCAGAACGAGGGCGTCACCTTCGACGAGGTGCCCAGCGTCGATGACGTCGCGGCGCAGTGGTCGACGATCGACGATATGTCGGCGGCGAAGCGGGCTTCGTTCAAGCTCTGATCGTTCCCAGCGCGGCGATTGCCAGCCCCAGTGCGAGGGTGAATATCCACAGCGGCCGGGCGGCGTTGGTGAAATCACCTGCCGGGGGCGATAACGCACCGGTGGCCAGCACCCCGCTGAGTGCAACGCCGAGACTGATGCCGATTTGCTTGCCGGTGCTGGTGACGCCGGCGGCCGCGCCAGCTCGGTCCTGCGGCACACTGCTCACCGCGGCGTAGTTGATCGGTACCGTGACCATCCCGAAGGTGATGCCGAAGGCGACGCAGATCAGGATCAGCAGCCACCGCGGTGCCGTCGGGTCCAGAAATGCCAGCATCGCTGACATCACCACGGTCATCAGTCCGGCGATCAGCAGTGGCGGCCGGTTTCCGAACCGACTGACCAGTCGGCCCGAAATCGGCGAGAACACCAGGACGGCGATGCCCACCGGCAGAAGCAACAGTCCGGCGTGCACAGCGGTGTAACCTCGCCACCCCTGAAGGTAAATCGACATCATGAACAGAAACGCTCCCCACACAGTGAAGACGCTCAGGGCGATCGCCGTTGCCGCGGCGAAGGGTGTGGACCGGAAGAGCCGAAGGTCGATGAACGGATCAGCGTGCCGTGACTCGTGGCGCAGGAAGCCCAGGAAGGCCAAGACCGAGGCGGCTGCAGTCACCTGTATCCAGGGATGTGTCCAGCCCCGGCCGGGGCTCTCGATCAGGACGAATACCAGGCCGAACAGGCTGCCGGTAGCCAGCAACTGCCCGAGCAGATCAGTGCCCCGACTGGTCGAGGTTCCACTGTCCGGCACGAGCAGCGCGCATGCGACCACGGCCACCGCACCGATCGGGAGATTGATCCAGAACACCCCGCGCCAGCCGACGGTCTCGATGAGCACGCCGCCAACGATGGGCCCCAGGGCCAGCGCGGCGCCGAATACCGCCCCCCAGATTCCGATGGCGCGGGCTCGCTCGTTGGGTTCGACGAAGACCTGGCTGATGATCGCCAGTGCGACCGGATTCATCATCGAGGCGCCGACCGCCTGAATTAAGCGCGCGGCGATGAGGACGTCGAGGTCCACTGCGCATGCGCGGCGGTGGCGCCCAGTTCGGTGCGAATCGACGGAATCGCGAGGTTGACGATGGTGAGATCCATGATCGTCATCAGCACACTGAGGCAGCAGATCGCCAGAATGCCGACCTTGCGGCGGGTGCTCACCCGACGAACTTACCGGCCCACCCGCACGCGTCACCGATGACGTTTCGGTAGGTTCGTCCGATGAGCATCGGCGGCCTGATCCTCGTCGCCGTGGCGATCGCGATCGGCCTCGTCGGCATCCTGGTGCCATTTCTGCCGGGCACCCTGCTGGTCTGGGCGGCGATCGCGGTCTGGGCATTTGTCGAGCAGGCCACCCCCGCCTGGGTGGTCCTCGGTGTCGCCACCGCAGTCTTGGCGGCGAGCCTGCTGGTGAAGTACCTGTGGCCGGTCAAACGGATGCGCGCGGCCGACGTCAGTGGCTGGACGCTGACCGCCGGCGCGGTGGCCGGCGTGATCGGGTTCTTCGTGATCCCGGTGGTCGGTCTGCTCGTCGGGTTCGTGGCCGGGGTCTACCTGGCCGAGTTGGCAACCCGCCGCGACCGCCATCGGGCCTGGGCGTCGACGGTGCACGCCGTCAAAGGTGCGGCGCTGTCGGTGGGGGTGGAACTGGCCGGCGGAATGCTCGCCACCGCGGCCTGGGGCGTCGGGGTAGTGCTAACCCATTAGGTAGTGCTAACCCAGTAGCGCGGTGCGCAACCGGGCCACATCGTCAGCGCTTACCTCGCACGCCCGCAGGTAACCGTCCAGCCCACCGTAGTTCTCGTCGACGACGCGACGTGACGTGCTCAGGTACTGCTCTTGCACCCCGAGCACCTCATCGGTGAGCCGGGACTGCATGAACGACACGACCTCGTCCGTCACGCCCTCACGGCTGCGGGTGGTCTGCAGAATGTGCTCGCGCAGTCGGCCGGTTGCGCCATTGCTGTGCAGATAATCGGTGAGGATCGCATCCTGGTCGACTCCGGCGGCCTCGAGTGCGACCGCGACGGCGAACCCGGTGCGGTCTTTACCGGCGAAGCAGTGCACCAGTACGGCTTTGTCGTCTGCCAGCAGCGTGATGATCTTCTTCACCGCGCGCTGCGCACCGCCCAGTGTGGGGAACCGCTCGTATTCGTTTGTCATCCACCGCTGTCCCGCCTCGGCGGGTTCAGAGTCGGAGTACTCCGTCATCATCTTCTGCCAGGCGGTCTCGTGCGGCGCTTCTTCGGGCTCCCCGGATTCGGAATGCGTATGCGAGACCTCCGGGAACGGTAGGTGATGGAGCACAACAGCATCGGGCACCGCGCCGGGGCCGCGCCGCGCCAACTCAGCCGGGGAACGTAGATCGGCCACATCGGTCACGCCGAGTGCCGTGAGCGCGGCGCGACCGGCGTCGTCGAGCTTGCTCAGCTCACTGGACCGGAACAATCGCCCGGGCGCAATACCCGCCGTCTGCGTGACATCGCGGAAGTTCCATGCCCCGGAGAGCCTTTCGTGGTCGGTCCCGTTGCCTGGGCTCACCCGCCGGTCACCGCTGCGGCCAGTGCGCTCTTCTCCCGGCCGATTTCGGCCCGTGCGACGGTGCGGATGTGTACCTCGTCGGGCCCGTCGAAGATTCTCATGGCGCGGTGCCAGCCGTACATCCGGGCCAACGGGAAGTCGTCGCTCACGCCGCCGCCGCCGTGCACCTGAATGGCGCGGTCGATCACGGTGCAGGCCATCAGTGGAGCCACCGCCTTGATCTGAGATACCAGGCTGAACGCCGCGCGGTTGCCGTGTTCATCGATCGTCCATGCAGCCTTTTCACACAGCAACCGGGCCTGGTCGATCTCATTGCGGGACAATGCGATCTGTTGCTGGACCATGCCCTGCTCGGCGAGTGGCTTCCCGAAGGCGATTCGGGTGCGCGCCCGTTCGGTCATCAGTGCCAGCGCACGCTCGGCCACCCCGATTGCGCGCATGCAGTGATGGATGCGGCCCGGACCCAGGCGCGCCTGGGCGATCGCGAACCCCATGCCCTCCTCGGCGAGCAGATTCGACGCCGGCACCCGGACGCCTGAGTAGAGCACCTCGGCGTGGCCGTGTTGATCCTGCCAGCCGAACACCGACGTGGAGCGCACGATGTCCACCCCCGGGGTGTCCGTGGGCACCAGGATCATCGACTGCTGCTGGTGGGACGCGGCGTCGGGATTGGTCCGGCCCATCACGATCAGGACCTTGCAGCGCGGATCGTTGGCGCCCGACGTCCACCATTTCCGGCCGTTGATGATGTAGTCGTCGCCGTCGCGGGTGATCGCGGTCTGGATGTTGCGGGCGTCGCTGGAGGCGACCGCGGGCTCAGTCATGGAGAACGCGCTGCGGATCTCACCGGCGAGCAACGGTTCGAGCCACTGCTTCTTCTGTTCGGCGGTGCCGAACATATGTAGCACCTCCATGTTTCCGGTGTCGGGGGCGGCGCAGTTGATCGCCTCCGGCCCGATCTCGGTGCTCCAGCCGGTCAGCTCCGCTAACGGCGCGTATTCAAGGTTGGTCAGTCCGGATTCGGCGGGCAGGAATAGGTTCCACAGCCCGCGTTCCTTGGCCTTCGTCTTGAGTTCTTCGACGACCGGCGGAACGGTGAAGTCACCCGGACCGGCCGCGGCCCGGTAGGCGTCATAGGTTTCCTCGGCAGGCACCACATGATCGACCATGAACTCGGTGAGGCGCTTGTGGTAGTCGGCCGCCTTGGCGGACATGGCGAAGTCCACTGCTCATTCCTTCCACTGATGTGGTTGTGGTCGTCAGCCTATGCCAGGGCTGAGTCCACCGACCGGGCAGCATCGTGTCCAGACTCGATCGCCCCGTCCACCCAGCCCGACCACACCCCGGCGAAGTCCGCCCCGGCCAGATGGATTGCGCCCCAGCGTGATTCGACGTGCCCGTGGAGGCGTGGTTGTCCGGGTCGCAACGCCACCCAGGTGCCCTTCGAATAAGGGTCGGCGATCCAGTCGTGGCCGTAGATCTCCTCGACGGTGGCGTCCAGTTTCAATTCGTCGAGCCCGGCCTGCAGGAGATCGGGCCGGTCGACGGCCAGGTGCGGCGCCAGGCCGAAGGAGGCCATGATGGCGCGCTCGCCGCCCGCCTCGGTGACCGTGCCCTTCCAGGTGGCCTCGATCACCCCGGGCCAGCCCATCGCGAACACGTGGTGCAGCCCAGCCAGCTTGGACCAGACCTTGACGCACCGGCCGGTGTGTCCCTCGCTGACCAACTGGGCCAGGCTGGGTGGAAGTTCCGGGGTGAACGCGATATCGCCCAGGGTGTTCAGCGGCGCGGCCAGGATGACCTGCCGGGCCGAGTAGCGCGAGCCGGCCGCGGTGACGACCTCCACACCGGCGGATGATTGCGTCACCGAGGTGACCGGTTCGCTGAGCCGGATGTGCTCGGCGATCTCGGTGGCAACACGCTCGGCGAGGCCACCGCTGCCGATGTCGACCCGGGCCAGAGAGGCGAAGAAGGAGTAGTCGGGGTTGTGGTCGAAGCCCGCGATCTCGCGCAGATAGACCAGGGCCGAAAATTCCTCGGGCAGGGCTCCGGTCAGTGTGTAGGACTGGGCGCGGAGAAGATCGGCGATGGCCGGCGGGGCGTCGAGCTTGGCCAGGTACTCGCTGAACGGGATGTCGAGGTGGGCGGTGCTGTCCTGGGTGAAACCCTTGGCGAACACCACCGGAGCGATGTCGGCCCGCAGCCGGTTCAACACCTGCTCTAACTCGTTCATGTCGATCAGGCCGTCGGGTTCGTCACCGTCGGCATGCCGACCATCGAGGTACCAGCGGCTGGCGCCGCCCTTGTCCGCCTCGACGAACCGTGCGCCGTACCGGGCCACCTCGGCCGCCATGAAGTGGTGCCGCGCCGGGTCGAACCATTCGGCTCCGAGGTCGATCACGACGTCGGTGCCGGGGAACGTGCCCGAGTAGGTGCGGCCTCCCGCGCGGTCCCGCGCCTCGAGGACGACCACGTCGCGCCCCGCTTCGATCAGATCGCGTGCGGCCACCAGGCCCGCGAAGCCCGCTCCGATGACCACGACATCCCAGACCCCGGCTGAATCCATGGCCCGGATTCTTTCACGCCGCTGCCATTCCGGGGCCCGATGGTCAGGGCCCGACAGTTAGGGTGTCACGAGCATCGGGTAGGCCCAATCCTAGGAAGCACGTGCACAGGTCATGACGAACACCGATACGACAGGTTCCACCGGCACGACAGTTGGCGTCGTCGTCGAGTCGGAGCCCGATGAACGCCGGGTGGCGCTGGTTCCCAAAGCGGTCTCGACGCTGGTGAACGCCGGCGTCGCCGTGGTGGTGGAATCCGGCGCCGGTGACGCCGCGCTGCTGCCCGACGATCTGTACACCGCCGCGGGTGCGGTAATCGGCGACGCCTGGGGGTGCGACGTGGTGGTGAAGGTGGCGCCGCCGACGGCGGCCGAGGTAGCGCGGCTGCGTTCGGGGCAGACCCTGGTCGGTTTCCTCGCTCCTCGCAACGCCGACAATCAGATCGGCGCGCTCACAAGTGCCGGCGTGCAGGCGTTCGCGGTCGAGGCCATCCCGCGGATCTCCCGCGCCCAGGTGATGGATGCGCTGTCCTCCCAGGCCAACGTCGCGGGTTACAAGGCGGTGCTGTTGGCCGCGAGCCTGTCGACCCGGTTCTTCCCGATGCTGACCACCGCCGCCGGCACCGTCAAACCGGCCACGGTGCTGGTGCTCGGCGTCGGGGTGGCCGGACTGCAGGCGCTGGCCACCGCCAAGCGGTTGGGCGCGCGCACCACCGGCTACGACGTGCGCCCGGAGGTGTCCGATCAGGTGCGTTCGGTGGGCGCGCAATGGCTGGACCTCGGCATCGATGCCGCGGGGGAGGGCGGCTACGCGCGCGAACTCACCGAGGATGAGCGGGCCGCCCAGCAGACGAAGCTCGAGCAGGCCATCGGGGGCTTCGACGTGGTGATCACCACCGCGCTGGTGCCCGGCCGTCCGGCGCCGCGGCTGGTGACCGCCGCGGCGGTGGCGGGCATGAAGCCCGGCAGCGTGGTGGTGGACATGGCGGGCGAGACCGGTGGCAACTGCGAACTCACCGAACCGGGGCAGACTGTGGTCAAGCACGGCGTGACGATCGCCTCGCCACTGAACCTGCCGGCCACCATGCCCGAGCACGCCAGTGAGTTGTACGCCAAGAACCTCACCTCCCTGCTGGAACTGCTCATCACCGACGGCGTCCTGGCGCCGGACTTCTCCGACGAGGTCGTCTCGGCCTCGTGCGTCACTCGCGATCGAGAGGCCTCCTGATGTACACCCAACTGTTGTCCAATCTCGCGATTCTGGTGCTGGCCGGTTTCGTCGGGTTCGCGGTGATCTCCAAGGTGCCCAATACGCTGCACACCCCGCTGATGTCGGGGACCAATGCCATCCACGGGATCGTGGTGCTCGGGGCGTTGCTGGTGCTCGGCGCTTTGCCGCCCAACGCCCACTGGGGCGTGCGGATCATCTGCTTCGTCGCCCTGGTTTTCGGCACCCTCAACGTCATCGGCGGCTTCCTGGTGACCGACCGCATGCTCGGCATGTTCAAGGGGCGTTCGAAGCCGGCCGTGTCGGCTGAGGCTAAGGCTGACGCGAAATGAACTATCTCGTCGACGTTCTCTACATCGTCGCCTTCGGGCTCTTCATCCTCGGCCTGTCCGGGTTGACCGGACCCAAGACCGCGGTGCGCGGTAACTGGATCGCCGCCGCCGGCATGGGGATCGCCGTGCTTGCCACGCTGATCAAGGTTCGCGACACCGCCGCGATCAACTGGATCCTGATCGTCGCCGGCCTAGCGCTGGGCGTGATCCTGGGCGTGCCGCCGGCCAAGAAGACCAAGATGACGGCGATGCCGCAGTTGGTTGCCCTCTTCAATGGTGTCGGCGGCGGTACCGTTGCGCTGATCGCCTGGGCGGAATTCATTGAGACCAAAGGCTTCTCGGAATTCAAACCGGAACAGACGCCCACCGTGGCACTGGTCGTCGGGTCGCTGTTCGCGGCGATCATCGGGTCGGTGTCATTTTGGGGTTCGCTGGTCGCCTTCGCGAAGTTGCAGGAGTCGATTCCGAAGAACGTTGAGAAGAAACTGGTCTCCAGCGCCAAGCTGTTCCAGGCGTCCAACATCGTGCTGTTGATCGCCGCCATCGGCGCGGCCGTGTACATCGGCCTGCGCGCCAATCCCGGCCAGGGCAGTGCGCAGTGGTGGATCGTGCTGGTACTGGTGCTGGCCGGCCTGATGGGGTTGTTCGTGGTGTTTCCCATCGGCGGCGCCGACATGCCGGTGGTCATCTCCCTACTCAATGCGATGACCGGGTTATCTGCCGCCGCAGCAGGTTTGGCGCTCAATAACACCGCGATGATCGTTGCCGGCATGATCGTCGGTGCGTCGGGTTCGATTCTGACCAATCTGATGGCCGTTGCGATGAACCGGTCCATTCCAGCGATTGTGTTTGGTTCCTTCGGCGGCACCGACGCCGTGGGCGGTCCGGCCGGCGGGGACCAGGGCCCGGTCAAGGCCACCTCGGCCGCCGACGCCGCCATCCAGATGGCGTACGCCAACCAGGTGATCGTTGTGCCGGGCTACGGTCTGGCCGTGGCGCAGGCCCAACACACCGTCAAGGAGATGGCCGACCTGCTCGAAGCCAAGGGCGTCGAAGTCAAGTTCGCCATCCACCCGGTCGCCGGCCGAATGCCCGGCCATATGAACGTGCTTCTCGCTGAAGCCGACGTCGAGTACGGCGCGATGAAGGAGATGGACGACATCAACGGCGAATTCGGGCGCACCGATGTGACCTTGGTGATCGGAGCCAACGACGTCACCAACCCGGCGGCCCGCAACGACTCGTCGAGTCCAATCTTCGGCATGCCGATCCTCAACGTCGACCAGTCCCGGTCAGTGATCGTGCTCAAGCGTTCGATGTCATCGGGCTACGCCGGAATCGAGAACCCGCTGTTTTTCCTGGACCAGACCTCGATGCTGTTCGGCGACGCCAAGAAGTCCGTCTCGGAGGTCATCGAGGCACTCAAGGACCTGTGACGTCCGACGCGCGGAGTAGCACCGTCTGCAGGGCGGTGCGAAACTCCTCGCTCAGTGGTTCGGGTCCGTTGTCGCCGAGTGCCACCAGCACCGTGTCGCACACACCGATGCAGTTACCCGCGATGAACAGGCCGGTGGACGCCACGTAGGAGGTCCGGCCGATCCGGCCGACGCCCGCGCCGGTCGCGATGGTGGCCGGCCAGTGCGCCTCGACGAGAAAGTGCACGGCGTTCTGGGACGTGACCAGTCTGATCCGCCGCCGCGTTACGTCGTAGGCGTGCGGCAGTAGGTCGCGGTTCATCGTGGCGCGCGCGTTTTCGTGCAGGGACTCCAGCGCGAGATTGTTGAGGTGGCCGTTGGCGTCCATGTCGCCGTAGCGGGCCGCGATGGAATCCACCACCGGATAGCACGCGAGCATCAAACGGTCCGGATGCGGACGCGGAGCCGTGGTCGTCCGATCAGTCACAAGGAGTGCACCCTAGCAACTGGCTAGAATCATCTGTGGCCTCCGATGGGAAGTCCGGTATCGATCCGGAGCGATTGCGGGTGACGCTGGAGGTTCTCGCGGACCTGGATCAGCTCGATGAGCGCCATCCCGATTTCATCGCGGTCCGCCGAGCTACCGCACGCATGTTCAAGTCGGTGAAGAAATCCCGCCGGGACTCCAAGCGGTCGCAGATCGCCGAAGCCGACCGCGCGGTCGTCGCCGCGACAGCGACCGGGGCACCGGACCGCATCGACGACGAAACCCGCGGCATCCCGCTCTCCGTCTCAGTCAGCGCGCCGAGCGCGGGCACTCTGCTGCGGTCGCGGGCCTGCTACATCTGCAAACAGCACTACACCCGGGTTGACGCGTTCTACCACCAGCTGTGCCCGGATTGCGCACAGCTCAACCATGCCAAGCGGGAGGCCCGCACCGATCTCAGCGGCAGGCGAGCCCTGCTCACCGGCGGGCGCGCGAAGATCGGCATGTACATCGCCCTGCGCCTGCTGCGTGACGGCGCCCACACGACGATCACGACCAGGTTTCCCCGCGATGCCGTCCGGCGCTTCACCCAGGCCCCGGACTCCTCCGACTGGCTACACCGGCTGCGCGTCGTCGGCATCGACCTGCGCGACCCGGCTCAGGTGGTCGACCTCGCCGGTGCCGTGGCCGACGCCGGGCCGCTGGATATCCTGATCAACAACGCCGCCCAGACCGTGCGCCGGTCACCCGGTGCCTACACACCACTGGTCGAGGCCGAACTGGCGCCGCTGCCTCAGGGCCCGCTGCCCGAACTGCTGACGTTTGGACGCGCATCCGACGCGCATCCCCAGGCGCTGGCCGCCTCGGTCGCGCAGGCTGAGGGCCTGAGCGAATCCGCGCTTGCCGCCGGATCGAGTTCGCTGCGACGCATTGCAGCCGGCACCGCGATCGACGCGGGCGGACTCCTCCCCGACCACCACCCCGTGAACAGCTGGACTCAGCACGTGCACGAGGTTGAGCCGTTGGAGATGCTTGAGGTCCAACTGGCCAACACCACCGCCCCGTTCCTGCTCATCAGCCGGCTGCGCTCGGCAATGGCCGCCTCGGCGGCGCGACGCACCTACGTGGTGAACGTGTCGGCGATGGAGGGGGTGTTCTCTCGGCGGTACAAGGGACCCGGACACCCGCACACCAACATGGCCAAGGCGGCATTGAACATGCTCACCCGTACCAGCGCGGGGGAAATGTTCGACACCGACTCGATTCTGATGACCAGCGTCGACACCGGCTGGATCACCGACGAGCGGCCGTTGCCGACGAAGATCCGGCTGGCGGAGGAAGGCTTCCACGCTCCGCTCGATCTGATCGATGGCGCAGCCCGGGTGTATGACCCGATCGTGTCCGGCGAGGCCGGAGTCGACCTCTACGGGGTGTTCCTCAAGGACTACTTCCCCGCGGACTGGTGAGGGCTGATTGGTGAGGGGTCGCTGGGTTGAGCCGGTCACGCTCGAGGGCAGCATCGTGCGACTCGAGGCGCTCTCGATCGGGCACTTGGACGACCTCGCCCGGGTCGCGTTCGAGGGTGAGCTGTGGCGGTGGGTGATGGTCCAGCCGGCGAACGCCGCGGAACTTCGCACCTGGCTGGAGTCCGCCCTCGCCGAGGCGGCGACTGGGGCCGAGGTGCCCTTCGCCACCGTCGACCTGGCATCAGGACGCGCCATCGGCAGCACCCGGTTCATGTCGATCGCGGCCGAACACCGGCGTTTGGAGATCGGGTGGACGTGGATCGGGCTCGCGCACCACCGCAGCGGTGCGAACGGCGAGGCGAAACTACTGCAGCTGACCCACGCCTTCGAGACCCTCGGCGCGAACCGGGTCGAATTCAAGACCGACGCGTTGAATTCCAAGGCGAATGCCGCTCTGCTTGGAATCGGCGCGACGCGGGAGGGGACGTTTCGCAATCACATGGTCATGCCCGGTGGCCGAATCCGGCACTCGAATTACTACAGCGTGACCCGTCAAGACTGGCCGACGGTCAAGTCCATGTTGACCGAACGCCTGGCCTGACTCAGACCGGCGGGTAGGCCGGGGTTCCGGTCCAGTCGGTGCCGCGCAATGCCCACGGGAACCAGCTGAAGAAGTACTCGATCTCGTCGGTGAGGTCGTAATCGGGATTGGGATCCATCGGGCGAAACCTCCTCGGGACGACGGGTTCTCCATCGGGGCACCGTTACTGTATCGCGCCCGACCGCCGGGTGCGGCCGATCGGGGGCAGATGCCTACACTAGCCAACCAGTTGATTGAGTCCCATGTGATCGTGTCGCCAGAGCAAGGACGCCCCATGCCACCGGAGAACGGGCCGACCCGCCGCGAAGAGTTGTTGGCCGTGGCCACCAAACTGTTCGCCGCGCGCGGCTACCACGGCACCCGGATGGACGACGTGGCCGACGTTGTGGGTCTCAACAAGGCGACGGTCTACCACTACTACGCGAGTAAGTCGCTGATCCTGTTCGACATCTACCGTCGAGCGGCCGAAAACACCTTGGCGGCGGTCCATGATGACCCGTCCTGGACTGCCCGCGAGGCGCTCTACCAGTACACGGTGCGCCTGCTGAAGAACATTGCCGAGAATCCGGAAGGTGCGGCGGTGTATTTCCAGGAACAGCCGTACATCACCGAGTGGTTCACCGACGAGCAGGTGGCCGAGGTGCTCGAGAAGGAGACCCAGGTCTACGAGCATGTTGCCGGCTTGATCGACCGCGGAATCGCCGACGGCGAGTTCTTCGACTGCGACTCGCACGTGGTGGCCCTGGGATACATCGGGATGACGATGGGCGCCTACCGTTGGCTTCGGCCAGATGGGCGCCGGACGGCTTCGGAGGTCGCCGCCGAATTCAGTACCGCCCTGCTGCGCGGGTTGATCCGCGACGAGAAGATCCGCGCCGAGCGCCCACCGATATGATCGGCCGGTGCCCCTCGTCAGCCAGACCATTGAGGTCGGCGCCGACGCGGCGGCGATCTTGGGCATCGTGTCGGATTTCGAGGCCTACCCACAGTGGAACGACGAGGTCAAGGCTGTCTACATCCTGGCCCGGTACAACGACGGTCGGCCCAGCCAGTTGCGTGTCGATACCGAGATCGCCGGAAACGCGGGCACCTACATTCAGGCTGTGTACTACCCGAGCCCGGTGCAAATCCAGACCGTGATGCAGCAGGGCGAGCTGTTCAGCAAGCAGGAACAACTGTTCTCGGTCGTCGAGATGGGCGCATCGAGCCTGCTGACCGTCGACCTTGACGTCGAAACCACCTTCCCGATGCCGAACGTGATGATGAAGAAGATCGTCAACGATGCCCTGGAGCATCTCGCGAACAACCTGAAGGGCCGCGCGGAGCACCTGACGGGCGGGCCGTAGCGGTGGACCTTCCGATCGGCTTCGGACCTGACACCGAAGAGCCTTACCTGTCCCGTCGACAGAACTGGATCACCCAACTCCATCGTCATGCGCTGATGCAGCCGGCTGCGACCGCGCTGCGGTTCGAGGGCCGGACCATCACCTGGGCCGGTCTTGCGGGCAGGGTCGCCTCGCTGGCCGGCGCGCTGCACCGGCGTGGAATCGGCTTCGGCGATCGGGTGATGATCCTGATGCTCAACCGCCCGGAGTTCATCGAGGCCACCCTGGCAGCCAATCGACTCGGCGCCATCGCCGTCCCGGTCAACTTCCGGCTCACCGAGCCGGAACTAGCCTATGTCGCGGAAAACTGCGGAGCCAAAGTCGTCATCACCGAACCGGCGCTGGCACCGCTCGCGGCCGCGGTGCGTGACGTCACCGCGGTGGTTTCCACCGTGATCGTCGCCGAGGCGCCGACCGGAGCCGACGGCGTTCTTGGCTACGAGGACCTCGTCGCCGAGGAGGGTGAGCCACCGCCGCCGGCGGATGTCCCCGGGGACAGTCCGGCGCTGATCATGTACACCTCCGGCACCACCGGACACCCCAAGGGGGCCGTGCTCACCCACGCCAACATCGCCGGGCAGGCGTTGACGGCGATTTACTCGGCCGGATCCGATGTCACCGGCGACGTCGGATTCATCGGGGTGCCGCTGTTCCACATCGCCGGAATCGGGGGGATGTTCCCGGCGATGACCCTGGGTACCCCCACCGTGATCCATCCCGTGGGTGGTTTCGACGCCGGCGAGCTCCTCGACGTGCTGGCCGCCGAGAAGGTCACCGGCTTGTTCCTGGTGCCCGCGCAGTGGCAGGCGGTCTGCGCCGTACAACAGGCCGCCCCGCGGGATCTGCGTCTGCGCAGACTGTCCTGGGGTGCCGCGCCGGCCTCGGACACCCTGCTGCGCCAGATGGCGCACACCTTCGGCGACGTCACGATCCTGGCCGCCTTCGGCCAGACCGAGATGTCGCCGGTGACCGCCATGCTGGCCGGCGAGGACGCGACCCGAAAACTCGGGTCGGTGGGCAAAGTCGTTCCAACGGTGGCGGCGCGCATCGTCGACGAACATATGCGCGATGTGCCGATCGGTGAGGTGGGCGAGATCGTTTATCGCGCCCCGACCCTGATGGCCGGCTACTGGAACAATCCGCAGGCCACCGCCGAAGCCTTCGCCGGTGGCTGGTTTCACTCCGGCGATCTGGTCCGCAGTGACGCCGAGGGCTACATCTGGGTGGTCGACCGTAAGAAGGACATGATCATCTCCGGCGGGGAGAACATCTACTGCGCCGAGGTGGAGAACGTCCTCGCGGCCCACCCCGGCATCGTCGAGGTGGCCGTCATCGGTCGTGCCGACCCCACCTGGGGCGAAGTGCCGGTCGCCGTCGCAGCCATCGGTGTCGCCGAGTTGCGGTTGGAGGACCTCAGCGAACTCCTCGGCGAGCGACTGGCGCGCTACAAGCACCCGAAGGCGTTGGAGATCGTCGATTCACTGCCTCGCAATCCGGCCGGCAAAGTGCTGAAAAACCAGTTGAGGGCGCTTTTCGCGGGCACACCCAAAACCCCCGCAGGCGATTAGTACTGATGCGGCTCACGGCCTCCGATTAATCGGGTATGTTCCTGTGGTCGCGGTTGCTACCCGGTGGTAGGGAGACCCGCGTCACAGCGATTTTCGGATCGCTCGCTACTTGAGGCCAGGGGAGGTTGCGTTTGACAACGGCGACCGGCGCCAGCGGATATCTCCGCAAGCGTATGCGCGGCCCTCTGCAGGCTATGGGCGGCTTCTTCAAGATGTGCATCCTGACCTTTAGGGCTTTGGGTAGGCCGTTTCAGGGCAAGGAATTCATCCAGTACAGCTGGTTCTTGATGTCGGTGGCATTGCTGCCGACCTTTGCGATGTCGATCCCGCTGACGGTGCTGATCATCTTTATCTTCAACCTGCTACTGCAGGAGTTCGGCGCCGCCGATGTCTCCGGGGCAGGTGCCGCGCTGGCGTCGGTGACTCAGCTGGGTCCGCTGGTGACCGTCCTCGTCGTGGCCGGAGCGGGTTCCACCGCGATCTGTGCCGACCTCGGGGCGCGCACCATCCGCGAGGAGATCGACGCCCTGGAGGTGCTCGGCATCGACCCCATCCACCGCCTGGTGGTACCCCGGGTGGCCGCGGCGATGTTCGTGGCCGTTCTGCTCAACGGCGCGGTCATCATGATCGGCCTGGTGGGAAGCTTCATCTTCGGTGTCGGACTGCAAAACCTCTCCGCCGGCGCCTACCTGCAGACCCTCACCCTGATCACCGGGTTGCCCGAGGTGATCATCTCAGTCGTGAAAGCGTTGGCCTTCGGTCTGATCGCCGGACTGGTCGGGTGTTACCGCGGCCTCACGGTGGGCGGCGGAGCCAAGGGTGTGGGCATCGCCGTGAACGAGACCCTGGTGCTGTGCGTGGTGGCACTGTTCGCGGTGAACGTCATCTTCACGACAATCGGTGTGCGGTTCGGGACGGGGCGGTAAATGGCGACGGCGACGGCGAACGCGACGGTAGTACGCACCCGCTTCCCACGCGCGGCGCGCGATGCCGGGAAGTGGGCCGGCCTCCCGGGCCGGTTCCTGGACAGCTGCGGGCGAATCGCCTGGTTTGCTATCCAGGCCGTCGGACAGATCGGCCATGCACTGCGGTACTACCGCAAAGAGATTGTCCGCCTGATCGCTGAGATCGGCATGGGCGCCGGCGCGATGGCTGTTGTCGGCGGCACCGTGGCCATCGTCGGGTTCGTGACGCTGTCGGCCGGGTCGCTGATCGCCATCCAGGGTTTCGCCTCGCTGGGCAACATCGGGGTGGAGGCTTTCACCGGCTTCCTTGCCGCCATGGTCAACGTGCGGTTGACTGCGCCGGTGGTGACCGGGGAGGCATTGGCCGCCACGGTCGGTGCCGGTGCCACCGCCGAAATCGGCGCCATGCGCATCTCTGAGGAGATCGACGCCCTTGAGGTGATGGGCATCAAGAGCATCTCCTACCTGGTGTCGACACGAATCCTGGCCGGCGCCGTGGTCATCATTCCGCTGTATGCGATGGCGCTCATCATGGCCTTCCTGGCCGCCCAACTCACCACCACCGTGCTTTACGGTCAGTCCGGCGGAACCTACTCGCACTACTTCCACACCTTCTTGAGACCCGACGACGTGTTCTGGTCCTTCATTCAGGTGATCATCATCTCGGTCATCGTGATGATCAACCACTGCTATTTCGGCTACAACGCCTCCGGTGGCCCGGTGGGCGTGGGCGAGGCGGTGGGTCGCTCCATGCGGACCTCGCTCGTGGTGGTTCAGTTCGTGGTCCTGTTCGCTTCGTTGGCGCTGTACGGCACCAACCCCAACTTCAATCTGTCGGTGTAGCGCCCATGACCGCCCCGTTGAACTCCCAACGCCGCCCGCCGCTGAAACTGGCCGGGATCATCCTGCTGGTGATCCTGGCACTCATCACCACATTCGTGTTTCTCCAGTTCCGCGGGAAGCTCACGCCCACAACCGATTTGACGCTGATCTCGACCCGGTCCGGCCTGGTGATGGATCCGAACTCGAAGGTGACCTACAACGGTGTCGAGATCGGCCGGGTCAAGTCCATCTCGGCTCAGGCCGCTGACGGTAAGGAAGCCGCAAAACTGATCCTCGAGGTCAACCCGCGCTACCTTCCGCTCATCCCGTCGAACGTGCAGGCTGACATCCAGGCCACCACGATCTTCGGCAATAAGTACGTTTCGCTGACCAGCCCGGCGCAACCGAGCCCGACGCGAATCACCGCTTCCGATGTGATCGATGCGCGAAGCGTGACCGTGGAGTTCAACTCGCTGTTCGAGACGGTCACCGGGATCGCGGAGAAGATCGATCCGGTCAAGCTGAACTTGACACTGTCGGCGACCGCGGAATCACTGACCGGCCTGGGCGCCAAGTTCGGCAAGTCGTTGGTGAGTGCCAACGCGGCACTGGAAGAACTCAACCCGCGGCTGCCCCGCCTGCAGTACGGCGTGCAGAGACTCGCCGACACGGCCGACATCTACACCGCGTATGGCCCGGACTTTTGGGACTCCCTGGACAACGTGCTGACTTCGGCGCGCACCATCAACGCCCAGCGTGGTGATCTGGATGCCGCACTGCTGGCCGCCGTCGGTTTCGGCAACACCGGCGCCGACGTGTTCGAGCGCGGGATGCCGTACTTCGTGCGGGCGATGTCGGACCTCATCCCGACATCGCAAACACTCGACACCTACAGCCCCTCGCTGTTCTGCATGGTGCGGAACTACGCCCAACTTCTGCCGCTGGCACTGTCCTCCTTCGGTGGCAACGGCTACTCACTGGACACCAACGCCGAGGTGCTCGGCGCGCCGAACGCGTACGTGTTCCCGGAGAACCTCCCGCGCGTCAACGCTCGCGGCGGTCCGGGCGGGGCCCCGGGTTGCTGGCAGCCGATCACTCGCGACTTCTGGCCGGCGCCCACCCTGGTGGCTGACACCGGTGCGTCGCTGGCGCCCTACAACCACTTCGAACTCGGTCAGCCGTTCCTGATGGAATACGTGTGGGGACGCCAAATCGGGGAGCACACGATCAACCCATGAGATATTCCGCTACGGCCGTCAAACTCGGCATCGTCTCCCTCGTGCTGTTGCTCTGCACAGTGCTGCTGATCGTTATCTTCGGGCAGTTGCGGTTCGAGCGGTACAACACCTACTCCGCCGAGTTCAGCAACGGCAGCGGTCTGCGGGGCGGTCAGTTTGTCCGGGCCGGTGGCGTGGAGGTCGGCAAGGTGTCGAAGGTGCAGCTGACCGACAACGGCCAACGCGCACTGGTCACCTTCGCCGTCGACAAGTCGCTGCCGCTGTACCAGTCGACCACTGCGCAGATCCGCTATGCGAACCTGATCGGCGACCGTTACGTCAATCTCGATCGGGGCACCGGCGAAGGCGCCGATCGAGTTCTGCCGCCCGGCGGTTTCATCCCGGTGGCGCGCACCCAACCGGCACTCGACCTCGATGCGCTGATCGGCGGATTCAAGCCGCTCTTCAAGTCACTTGACCCGGAGAAGGTCAACAACATCGCCACCTCACTGGTCACCGTGTTTCAAGGTCAGGGTGGGACGATCAGCGACATCCTCAGCCAGACAGCGCAATTGACTTCCACCCTGGCCGACCGCGACCAGGCGATCGGTGAGGTGATCACCAACCTCAACACCGTGCTCGGTACGGTCGTCAAGCATCAGAAGGAATTCGACTCCACCGTCGTGAATTTCGAGACCCTGATCACCGGTTTGAAGAACCGCGCTGATCCACTGGCCGGAGCGATCGCCGACATCAGTGATGCCTCAGGCACCCTGGCCGGGCTGCTGCGCGATGACCGCCCACTGCTGCAACAGACCATCGGCCAACTGGAGACCATCCAGCAACCCTTCGCCGACGATCCGGCCAAATTGGACAAGTTGCTCGCCGAGTACCCCGCAGCGATCACCCTGATCGGCCGGGCCGGCGGCATCTACGGTGACTTCTTCAACTTCTACCTGTGCGACATCAGCCTGAAGGTCAACGGACTGCAGCCGGGCGGGCCGGTCCGGAAGGTCAACATCACCAATCAGCCGTCGGGCAGGTGCACGCCGAAATGAGAACCCTCGAAGGCTCCGACCGGATTCGCAACGGACTGATCGGCTTGCTCGTGTTGATCATGGTCATCGGCGTCGGCCAGAGTTTCGTCAGCACTCCGATGCTGTTCGCCAAGCCCATCTACTACGCGCACTTCGCTGATTCGGCGGGATCGGGTCCCGGCGACAAGGTCCGGATCAACGGCGTCGACGTCGGCAAGCTCAAATCGCTGAAGATCGACGGTGACCGGGTCAAGGTCGGGTTCACCCTCGGCGACCAACGCATCGGGACCGACAGTCGGGTATCGATTCGCACCGACACCATCCTGGGCAAACGCGTCATGGAGATCGAGCCGCGCGGCAACAAACCGCTGGCGGTCAATGCTGTGCTGCCGATCGAGCAGAGCACCACGCCCTACCAGCTCTACGACGCGTTTTCTGACCTGACCACCACCACCGCCGGATGGGACCTCGACGCGGTCCGCAAGTCGCTGAACGTGTTGAGCGAGACCCTCGACCAGAGTTCCCCCGAGTTGAGCAAAGCGCTGGACGGCATCGCTCGGTTCTCCGACACCATCGGCAAGCGCGATGATGAGTTCAAACTGCTCCTTGCCCAGGCCAATAAGGTCGCCGGAGTGCTGGGCAACCGGTCAGAGCAGATCAACCGTCTGCTGGTCAACGCCCAGGTGCTGCTCGCCACGGTGAACGCCCGCGGCCAGGCTATTGACTCCCTGCTGGCGAACGTCGCCGCGGTTTCCCAGCAGTTCGCCGGGTTTATCGACGACAACCCGAACCTGAACAACGTGCTGTCCCAGCTCGAGATCGTCAGCGGCGTGCTGGCCAAGCACAAAGAAGACTTCGCCTACTCGATCACCACGGCCTCAAAGTTCATGGGTGCGCTGGCCGAAGGCATCGGCTCCGGTCCCTACTTCAAGAGCCTCATCGTGAACCTGGTGCCCGGCCAGCTGATGCAGCCGTTCGTTGATGCGGCATTCAAGAAGCGCGGGATCGATCCGGAGGAGTTCTGGCGCAATGCGGGCCTGCCGGCGTTCCGGTTCCCCGATCCCACCGCACCCATGCAGGCCAACGGAGCGCCGCCGGCACCGCAGCCGATCATGGAGGGCACGCCGGAATTCCCGGGCCCCGCCGTCGGCCCCGGCTCGCCGTGTTCCTACACCCCGACCGGTGGCAGTATGACGCCGGGCAATCCGATGCCGTGTGCGTCGGTTCCCGATGGTCCGTATGGGCCGGTGCCCGGCGGATTCCCGCCGCCGAACATCGCCGTGTCGGCTCCGGTCCCGGATTCGGCCACGCCGAATCACGGTGTGCCCGCAGCCGCCATCCCCGGCACCATGGGGCCGATCGCTCCCGGACTGCCGGGTCCGGCGTTGGCACCCGGTCCGTCGGGAGCCCGCACGGTGCCGGTGCCCGGCCCCATCGAGGCCCCCCCGATCGCGCCACTCGACATGGGAGGGCAATAAACCATGTCCATTGCGAACATCCGTGACAACGGCCTATCGAAGATCTCTCGTGGGTCGTTGATCGTGGGAACGCTCGCGGTGATCCTCGGGCTGATCGCCGCGTTCGTCGGCTGGAATCTGTACAAGAAAGCGGCCACCACCACGGTTGTCGCGTACTTCGCCGACGCCCTTGCGGTGTACCCCGGGGACCGGGTGCAGATCATGGGCGTCAAGGTCGGCAACGTGGTGAGCGTCGAACCGGCCGGCGACAAGATGAAGGTCACACTCAACTTCGACAGCCAGTACAAGGTTCCCGCCGACGCGACCGCATCAGTGCTCAACCCCACCGTGGTGGCGTCCCGGGTGATTCAACTGGCCCCCCCGTACACCGGCGGCCCGGCGTTGGCGGACAACGCGGTGATTCCCCTGGAGCGCACGCAGTCGCCGGTGGAGTGGGACGACATCCGCAACCAGCTCGACAAACTTGTCACCGAACTTGGGCCGACCCCGAGCCAGCCGAAGGGTCCGCTCGGTGATTTCGTCGAGTCGCTTGCTGACGGTCTCAACGGCAAGGGCAAGCAGATCAACGCCACCTTCCGCGCGTTGGGCGATGCGGTGGCGGCGCTGAACGAAGGCCGCGGCGATTTCTTCGCGGTCACCAAGAGCCTGGCGACGTTCGTCAACGCGCTGTATCAGAGTGATCAGCAGTTCGTCGCACTGAACAACGACCTGGCCGGCTTCACTACGTCGCTGAACAACTCCGACCAGGAGCTGGCCACTGCGGTCAAGGAAATCGACGTCCTGCTGAAGACCGCTCGGCAGTTCATCGACGACAACGGCACGCTGCTGGCCACCGACATCAACAATCTGGCCGATGTCACCAATGCCCTCATGCAACCCGATGCCCGCAACGGCATCGAGACGGTGCTGCACGTCTATCCGAACCTGGCTGCCAACGTCAACCAGATCTACCACCCGACGCACGGCGGAATCGTGGCGATTCCGGCCGTCGCCAGCTGGGCCAACCCGATGCAGTTCATCTGCAGCGCCATCCAGGCCGGTAGCCGGCTCGGCTATCAGGATTCCGCGGAATTGTGCGCCCAGTACCTCGGACCGATCTTCGACGCGACCAAATTCAACTACCCGCCGTTCAGCGTCAACCAGTTCTCCGGCGCCGAGACGCTGCCCAAGTACGTGGCCTACTCCGAGGAGCGCCTGCGGCCGCCGTCGGGGTACAAGGACACCACTGTGCCGGGCATCTGGTCGCGCGACACGTTGTTCTCACACGGCAACTCTTCCAACGTTCCTTGGCAGTCCGGGTTTGGACCGCCTGATTGGATCGTGGCCCCGGGCATGCAGGGCGTCGAGGTCGGCCCGTTCACGTCGATCATGCTGACCCCGGACTCGCTGGCGGCGCTGATGGGCGGGCCGGACCCGGTGTCCTCGCCGTCGGGTCTGCGAGGTGGTGCACCGCCGAACTCCTACGACCAGAACAACCCGCTTCCGCCGCCGTGGTATCCGGGCGCACCGCCGCCGCCCGCGCCGGGTGTCGACGTGATCCCGGGACCGTTGCCGGCGTCGCAGCAGATCGGACCGCCGCCGGCGGCGCCCGCCGCACCCGGGCCGATGCTGCCCGCTGAGATGGGGGCTGGATAGTGAATTCTGTCGTGAAGTCCGCGCGCCGGCTGGGCTGGCGATCACTGGCGCTCCTCGTGGTGGCGATTGTGCTGAGTTCTTGCGGGTGGCGTGGAATCGCCAACGTTCCGGTCCCGGTTGGTCCCGGTACCGGCAAGGGCTCGATGAAGATCTACGTCCAGATTCCGGACACCCTGGCGCTCAACACGAATAGCCGGGTCCGGGTGGCCGATGTCTTCGTCGGTACCGTGCGCAATATTGAGCTCAAGGATTGGGTGCCCACCCTGACCTTGGACATCGAACCGGGTATTGAACTGCCCGCCAATGCGACCGCGAAGATCGGCCAGAGTTCCATCCTGGGCACTCAGCACGTCGAGTTGGCCTCACCGGCCAACCCGTCGCCGGAGCCCCTTCGCGACGGCGCGACCATCCCGGTGAAGAACTCGTCGGCCTTCCCGACCATTGAACGCACCCTGGCCAGCGTCGCCACCGTGCTGCGCGGTGGCGGTATTCCGAACCTGGAGGTCATCCAGACCGAGGTCAACAATCTGCTGACCGGCAATGCCGACCAGATCCGCGCTTTCCTGACCAATCTCGACACCTTCACCGACCGGCTCAACCAGCAACGCGAGGACCTCGCGCGGGCGATCGAGTCGACCAATAATCTGATCACCTACGTGGCGAGCCGCAACAACACCCTGGACCGGTTACTGGTCGACCTGCCGCCGCTGATGGAATACCTGGCGGGTGCCCGCGACCGGGTGAGTGATGCGGTGATCGCGCTGGGTCGGTTCAACAAGGTCACCGGGGAGTCGCTCTCGGCGGCGCAGGCCGACCTGCAGACCAACCTGGCGGTGCTGCAGCGTCCACTCAAGCAACTGGGACGCGGGGCGCCGTTCTTCCTCGACGCGATGCGCCTGATCATCACCAATCCCTACCCGCTGGACAACATCCCCACCGTGATCCGCGGTGACTACATCAACCTCTCGCTCGGGGTCGACCTGACACTCAGTGCGATCGACAACGGGTTGCTGACGGGCACCGGCTTCTCGGGCATGTTGCGTGCACTCGAGCAGTCGTGGGGCCGAGATCCGTCAACGATGATTCCCGACGTTCGCTACACCCCGCACCCGGCGATGACCGATGGTGGCGGACCGTTCATCGAGCGCGGCGAGTGAGCGGGGGGGAGAGGCGATGCTGACTCGGTTCATCAAATTCCAGTTGGTGACCTTCATTGTGCTCACCGTGCTCGCCCTGGTCGGGCTGAGCATCTACTACCTGCGCCTGCCGAGCCTGGCCGGGGTGGGCCAGTACACCCTCACCGCTGACCTACCCACCGCCGGCGGTCTCTACAAGACGTCCAACGTGACCTATCGTGGCGTCTCGATCGGCAGGGTTACCAACATTGAGCCGACTGAAACGGGTGCCCGCGCCACCTTGCGGATCAGTGACAAATACAAGATCCCGGTCGATGCGAGCGCGAACGTCCGGTCGGTCACCGCGATCGGCGAGCAGTATCTGGACCTGGTGTCGGAAGGGAACTCAGACCAGTTCTTCGCCAGCGGTCAGACGATCACCAAGAGCACCGTGCCGGTTCCGGTGGGTCCGGCCCTCGATGCCGCCTACCGGTCGCTGGCGGCGATTCCCTCGGACAAGATCCCCAACCTGCTCGACGAGACTGCCCTCGCGGTCGGCGGACTCGGCCCGACCCTGCAGAGGCTGGTGGACAACACGTCGACCTTCGTTGGTGAACTCAATGACAACATCGGTGACATCAACGACATCGTCGACAACTCGCCGCCGATCTTCGACAGTCAGGTTCAGTCCGCGGACGCGATTTACACATGGGCCGCCAACCTGAACTCGTTGACGAGGCAGGCCAAGGAACAGGACGCCGCGCTGCGCAGCACCCTGCAGCAGGCCGCGCCCACCGCCGAGGGACTCAACACGCTGTTCGTCGACGTGCAGGATGGGCTGCCGCAGACACTCGCCAACCTCGCGATCATCATCGAGATGCTCGAGCGCTACAACAAGGGCGTCGAGCAGTCACTGGTGCTGCTGCCCCAGGGCGCGGCGGCCGGCCAGTCGGTCGCCGGCGTGTTCCCCGGTAAAGCCAACCTGCATCTCGGGCTGTCGATCAACCAACCGCCGCCGTGCCTGACCGGATACCTGCCCGCCAGCCAGTGGAGGGCACCAGCGGACACCAGCCCGCAACCGGTGATCGACGGCCTGTATTGCAAGATCCCGAAAGACACCCCGGCCAACTCGGTGCGCGGTGCGCGCAACTTCCCCTGCGTGGACGTGCCCGGTAAACGCGGGGCGACGCCGCTGGAGTGCCGCAGCGATGAGCCCTACACGCCGCTGGGTACCAACCCGTGGTACGGCGATCCAAACCAGATCGTGAACTGCCCGGCACCGGGCGCTCGGTGCGACCAGCCCGTTAATCCCGGCACGGTGATGCCCGCGCCCAGCATCAACAGCGGGCTGAACCCGTTGGCGGCCGAACTGCTGCCGACACCGACTCCGCCGGCCCAGGACCCGCTGTCCGCGCCGGGAACGGGTAGCGTGGTGTGCAATGGGCAGCAGCCGAACCCCTGCGTCTATACACCGGCGGCCACTCCGGCGACTAATACCTCGGCGGCTAATGCCTCGGCCACCTACGACGCTCAGAGCGGGGAGATCGTCGGACCCGACGGTACGACGTATACCGTCACGAACTCGACCAATACAGGAGACGACGGATGGAAGGAGATGCTGGCCCCGGCCAGCTGACCCCGATCCCGCCACAGACAGCACCGGATCAGCCTGAGTCGAGGCTCAACAGTGGCCGCTGGCCGACTGGCATCTGCGCGGCCCTGCTGGCGGCGAGCCTCGCGCTGATCACCATCGGAGTCCTGGCGTGGTTGTCGCATCGGCACAGCGCGACGGCCATCGGCGACGAGGTGGTGGCGGTGGCCACTGCCAAGGACTGCATCTCCGCCACCCAGGCACCGGACCTGGCGGCGATGAATGAGAGTCAACGCAAGATCGTGGCCTGCAGTACCGACAACTACGCGCCCCAGGCGAACCTCTACAGCAGCCTGCTCACAGAGGCGTACCAGACCGTGAAGGCCAAGGTGAAGATCACCGACATCCGGGCGGCGGCGGAGAAACACAACCCGGACGGTTCGATCGACGTCCTCGTCGCGACCCGTGTGTTGATGTCGAACGTGCAGCAGCAGGATCAGGAACTGAGCTACCGGTTGCGGGTGCGGATGGCTCCGTCGGAGGGCACCTACAAGATCGACAACATCGAACCGGTGGGCAAGTGACCGTGACATTCGACTCCGACCTGGTGGCGGACTTCGACTCTGCACCGCCGGCCGATGCCTCAGGACCGGTGGCGACCTGGTCGGCCCGCGCAGGTGCGTTCACCCTCGACGTGCTGTTCGGCCTCGGCGCGCTGATCGCCGCCGGACTGGTGGCGGTGGCGGCCACGCCGCAAGGCTGGCTCTGGTGGCTGTGCGTGGTGGTGGCCGTCGGGGCGCTTCTGGCGATCGCGGTCAACCGGTATTTCCTGCCCGCGACCCGCGGGTGGAGCATGGGCCGTTCGGTCTTCGGTATCGCCGTGGTGGGTGCGGGGGGTGCGCGAGTCGGTCCGGGGCGTTTGATGCTGCGCGATCTGGCGCACCTGCTTGACACCGTTCCGGTCTTGCTTGGATGGCTCTGGCCGCTGATCGACGCCCGTGGCCGCACCTTCGCCGATCTGCTGACCGGTACCGAGGTCCGCCGTGTCGACGGCTCGAGACCCGACTGGCGTCGGCGCACACTCGCCGCGATCGCCGCGGCCGCCGCGGTGTCCGCCGCGGTCGCCGGTGCGGGATACCTGGGCGTGTATCGACCGGAGTTGGCGGCCGCCCAAGCCCGTGAACAGATCGCGGTGCAGGGCCCCAAGATCGTCGAGGAACTGCTCACCTACAAGATCGCGACCATCCAGGACGATTTCGCCCGGGCCCAGACGTTGGTGACCGACGGTTACCGGCCGACCTGGGTTGCTCAGCAGGAGGCCACTCGCAAGGCCGGCGCGGTGGACAACGACTACTGGGTGACCAACGGTGCGGTGCTGAACTCGACCGCAAACCGGGCGGTGATGCTGATGCTGCTGCAGGGGCAGCGCGGCGCGGCGGGCGGCCAACGCTTCATCTCGGCGTCGGTCCGGGTTTCGTTCGAGAAGTCCGGATCGGGACAGTGGCAGGTTTCCGACCTCACCGTGCTGGCGCAGCCCAGGTCCGGCGGAGCCGGCGGATGAGCCCGCGCCGCAGAATTTCCCCGGACGCGCCGGATTCGTTCGGATTTCGCCCGCTGCCGCCCGAGCGGGCCAACCCGCTGGGGGGAAGGTGGTCATGGCTCGCCGCGCTCGCCGCGGTGCTGGTGTTGGCCTCCGTCACGGCTGTCGCGGTGATCGTGACCAAGCATGAGACGATTCGCCGCGCGCAGATCCGGGACGCGGACGTGCTCACCTTCGTGAACTCGTTTGTCACCGCGTACACATCGCCGGATCCGTTCAACGCCAACCGTTACGCCGATCAGATTCTGGCGCAGGGCACCGGCGAGTTCGCAACCCAGTTCGGCGACAACATGAACGCTGTGGTGTTCCAGGTGGCCCAGGCCGAGCGGGGATTCGGAACCGTTCAGGATCTCGGGATCGAGCGGTGGAACGACGACGGCAGCGCTGACGTCATCGCCGTGTCGAAGATGACGACCAAGATGCCGAACGGCACGACGGTCGAGAGCGGGAACCGGTGGGTGGTCACCGCGACCAGGGAGGGGGAGCAGTGGAAGGTCAGCAACCTGTTGCAGGTGATCTGAGCGAGGAGGCTCTCCCCGAGGAGGCCCCCCCGGAGGAAGGCCCACCAGAAGAGACTGCCTCCGACGAGGCTCTCGCTGATGAGACTCTCACCGACGAAACTCTCACCGTGGAAGACCCTTCCGAGGCGGGTCCGCCTGCCCCGACCTGGTTGCGCCGCAACTCGCGTCGTGTCGTGTTGCTGTCATCAGTCGGCCTTTTCGTGGCGGCCGGTGCGTTCGCCGGCGCGACGGCCCAGGCCTACCTGATGGACCGCGCGGCGGTGGCGTTGAAGGAGAAGGTGGCCCGTACCGCATCCGAGGCGATCACCACCCTGTGGAGTTACACCCCGTCGGACATGGACAAACTGTCCGAGCGTTCAGCCAAATATCTCAGCGGAGACTTCGGACAGCAGTACCGCCGCTACGTCGATGCGATCGCGCCCGAAAACAAGCAGGCCGAAGTAACCAGCAGCACCCAGGTCGTTGCGGTGGCGGTGGAGTCGCTGCGCGGATCAGAGGCCACCGCCATCGTCTACACCAACACCACGTCGACAACGCCGAAGAGCAACAACATCCCTTCGCTGAAGTACCTGTCCTATCGGCTTGAGTTGCAGCGTCAGGATCGGGATTGGCGGGTCACGAAAATGACGACCGTGACGTCGCTGGATCTCACCCCGAAACTCTGACTCGGGCGGCGGCGCATCAGTTGAACGCCAGCCAACTCGGAAGCGCGCGTTCCCGGGCATCACACAGCACCGCCGTGGTGTCACAGGACCCGCGCGGGGAACCTGCACCGGCCCACATGCCGCCGGTGTCACGGCGCAACACGATCGAGGAGGATCCGCCGCCGTCGAGCAACACCGCGGTGTCGCTGCCCAGTCCGCGGAAGAGATCCTGTACCTGGTCCGGGGTGTAACTGCCGCCCTGGAAGATGTATAGGTCATCGGTGCCGGACACGTAGGCCACCGCGGTTCGAGCGGCGCTGGGACCGGGATCGTTTAGTTGCCCGGTGTCTCCGGGCGCCAGTAACTTCACTCCGCTGACGGCGACGAATCGGGTGCCGTTACCGACGAGTCCGTCGATCACCGGCGTCGCGGCGTCGTAGTCGGTCGCTGTTCTCGGCGTCACCACATACGGCGCGCCGCGAACCGGCAGAATCAGGGTGCTCAACGCAGTCCACACCTCATCGCCGCCGGAGAGTGCCTGCTTACCCGCATACGCCAGGGTGCCGGTAACGGCCATGTTCGTCCGGCCCAGGGCACCGGTGTTGTCGATATAGGTGCCCAGCGGAGAACTGCAACCGGTCATCTTCCAGGAGCCGGCCCGCTGTGAGCGGACGTCGAAGAAGTTCGCGTTGATGGCGATGGTGGGCTGGCCGAGTGCCTGCCAGGCCTGCAGCGGGGTGTAGGTTTCCGACGCTTGAGCCAGACCTTCGCCGGTGCGCGCCCCGGGCGTCCGCTCACAGCGTGATTGGTATCCCTGATGGCTGTCGACGAGCAGCCTCGGAGCGATTCGCTGCGAGGCTGACTTCACGACCATCAGGTGCCCGCCGCCGCCGTGCTCGTACCAGTTGCCGGCCGCGTTGAGCATCGGCGCCGGGAATCCGGCGCCGAAGTTGTACACCAGGTAGCTACCGCGGGTGTTCGCGATTGCCTGAGCCAGTTTGTCTCGCCCGTCCGCGGCGGCGGCCGGGGGGCAACCGGTGGCGGCCAGGATCAGGCAGGTAAGCGCGGCCGCGACGCCGGTGCGCAGGCGGCGACGTGCGGCGGCGGGGAAGGGCACCAAATCACGATAGCCCCATCGGTAACAGTGTCAACAGCCGTAACAGCACTGTTGTACGCTGCCCGGATCCTGCCACCGGACCGGGTCAGGCCGGTTTTTGGCCCCTCCACCGGTCGTGGTACGCCGCGATCTCGTGTGGTTCGTCCATGCTCTTATTGACCATCGCCCGGTCGCGCCGAATGATCGACCGCATGGTGAGTGCGATCAAGACGATCATTACGACACCCCCGCCGATGAGGAAGAGGGTTTGAGAATTGTGGAATAGTGCGTCCATTGAAGTCTCCGATCGACTCCGAAGCGGTCCCGCTATGCGCCTGCGCCACTTGCCAGACGTAGAAATTAATGGTGAGTCCGGGTTTTGGGTTTGGGAAGACATCAAATGTGACGTATTTATGACGACTTGTACCTGCCGATGACGACCGGCCACGCGGAGCGAACGTTTGTCGGCGTCGGCGGGATCCGGATCGTCTACGACGCATGGACCCCGGACGCCGAACCGCGCGGGGTGGTGGTGCTTGCGCACGGCTACGGCGAGCACGCCCGGCGTTATGACCATGTCGCGCGCCGCTTCGGCGCGTCTGGTCTGCTGACCTATGCCCTTGATCACCGCGGCCACGGCCGGTCCGGCGGCAAGCGAGTGCGGGTGCGCCACATGTCGGAGTTCGTCGGCGACTTTCGCACCCTGGTCGAGATCGCGACGGCCGAGCACCCGGGTCTGCCGCTAATCGTGCTGGGCCACAGCATGGGTGGCGCGATCGTTCTGGCCTATGGTGCGCAGTACCCGGACTCCTACCACCTCATGGTTCTCTCCGGCCCGGCGATCGCGGCACACACCGGTGTATCCAGGGCCAAGGCGATGCTGGGTAAAGCGGTCGGATCGGTGCTGCCCGATCTGCCCATCGAACAGATCGATGCCGATGCGGTATCCAGCGACCCCGATGTGGTCGCAGAGTACGAGGCCGATCCACTGGTCTACCGCGGCAAGATCCCGGCCGGTATCGGTAAGGCACTGCTGGTGGTCGGGGAGGGGATGCCCGCACTTGCCGCGCGCATCACCGCACCGTTACTCGTGGTTCACGGCGAACACGACACACTGGTGGCCGCCGCGGGAAGCGAGCGACTAGTGAAGTGTGTGGCGTCTCGCGACGTCGAACTGAAGGTGTATCCGAAGCTCTATCACGAGGTGTTCAACGAACCTGAGCGTGACCGCGTGCTCAATGACGTGACCGACTGGATCGTAGCCCGGCTGTGATCCGTCGACTGTCGGCGTTGGCGCTCATTGTGCTCGCCCTGGGCAGTTGCTCACGCGACAGCGCCGCCGAGCGGGTCTGGTCGGAAAAGGACGTGACGTTCGCCGTCAACGGACTGACCCTGCACGGTACCTACCGCCACCTCTCCGGCGACGGTGTGGGCCCGGCCGCGCTGCTGATCTCCGAGAGCGGACAGACCGACCGCAACGGTGACAACAATGTCGCAGGACCGATCGGCAACATGCGTCAACTCGCGGAGTTCCTGTCCGAACGCGGAGTGGCGACCCTGCGTTACGACAAGATCGGCACCGGTGCCACCGGCCTCGGTCCGTTCGCCGACCGACCCGCCGACATCGGAAGTGCGATGTACACCGACGGCGCTCGGGCGGCATTGCGATTCCTGGCCGGGCAGGCCGGTACCGATGACGACCGCCTCTCGGTGTATGCCCTGGGGGAGGGCACCATTCACGCGATGTCGCTGGCCGATGACTCCTCGTCGGGTGCGCCGCGGGTTCATTCTCTCGGGTTGCTGCAACCACTTCCCGCGCGCTACCTCGACTTGATCACCGATCGGATAACGGCCGATGTCGCAGCAGCTGTGCAAGCGGGAAGTAAGACCCAGCAGCAGGCCGATTCCGTGCTCGCCGCCTGGCGGGCCGCGGTCGAGCAGATCCGTGCCGCCGGGACGGTACCGGCTGACCTGCCGGATGGACTGAGCGCGATCGTCAACTCCGGCAACGTGAAGGCCGTCGTCGAATCCGATGCGATCGATCCAGTGGGCGTCGCGTCCCGGATACCTGCGGATACGCCGGTTCTGCTCACCTGCTCGGACTCCGACGGCCAGGCACCGTGCTCGCAGATGCAGCCACTGGTGGCCGCACTGGGCAGGACTGCGCTGCAGTTCGTCGAACTCTCCGGTGTCAACCACGTCCTGCGCGACGACCCGACCGACAACGTCGCCGGCTACGCCCGCAAGGGCCCGTTGTCGCCGCAACTCACCGCCGCACTGGACGTGTTCGTCGACCAGTAGCGCACTAGGGTGACGGGCGTGATGATGGTAGTTGTGGACGAATTGCGGTGTGGGGAAGGCTCACCCGGCGGACGTCCGGACATCGCCGTGATGTCGTCGCCGTCGCCTAGCGTGGCGCCATGACTGATGACAGGATGCTCGCCCGGATCGCCGCACTGCTGCGCCAAGCCGAAGGCACCGATAACACCCACGAGGCCGAAGCCTTCATGGCCGCCGCGCAGCGCCTGGCCACGATGACGTCGATCGACCTCGCGGTCGCGCGCGCGCACGCCGCAACCCGAATCGGCGCCCAGACTCCGACCCAGCGCACGATCACCATCGGCGAGCCGGGCAGTCGCGGGTTGCGCACCTACGTGCAACTGTTCGCCGCGATCGCCGCCGCCAACGACGTCCGGTGCGACGTCGCGTCGAACTCGACGTTCGTCTACGCCTACGGGTTCGCCGAGGACATCGACGCCAGCCATGCGCTGTATGCCAGCCTTGTCGTTCAGATGGTGCGGTCCTGCGACGCCTACCTGGCCACCGGCGCGCACCGGCCCACCCCGACCATCACCGCACGGCTCAACTTCCAACTCGCCTTCGGCACCCGGATCGGCCGGCGGCTCGCCGAGGCTCGCGATGAGGCGAAACGGGAGGTGACCGAGTCCCGGACAGTTGCGCCGGGCACCGCACTCGCGTTGCGTAACAAGGAAGTCGAGTTGCGGGACCACTACCGCACCGAGTCCAAGGCGCGCGGTACCTGGCGGGCCACCAGCGCTACGGCCGGCTACTCCTCGGCGGCGCGACGAGCCGGTGACCGCGCCGGCCGGGCGGCCCGGTTGGGCGGTAGCCCGGAGTTGCCGGGAGCGCGGACCCGGCTGCCACGGTGAGTGTCCGCGACACTGGGCGGTCCCGGGTCTATGCGGCCGAGCAGTTCGTCCGCACCCTTTTTGATCGCGCCGCCGGACACAGTTCGCGCGCCATCGACTTCTTCGGCGAGTCGATCACCCTTCCACCGGAAGCCAGGTTCGGATCGGTGGAGTCGGTGCAGCGATATGTCGATGAGGTGATGGCATTACCTGCCGTGGCAGCTCGCTGGCCGCAGCGGGGCACGCTCGCGGTACGGGCCCGCCGCGCGGCGACCGCCGCGCACTACGAAAACCTCGATGGCGCTGGCGTTATCGCCGTTCCGGAACGCGGGGCGGCCGGGTGGGCGATGCGGGAACTCGTGGTGCTCCATGAGTTGGCTCACCATCTCGACTCCGGCGGCGGCCCGGCGCACGGCCCGGCGTTCGTGGCTACCTTCTGCGCGCTCGCCACAGCGGTGATGGGGCCGGAATGCGGACACGTACTGCGGGTGGTCTACAGCAAGGAGGGGGTGCGATGAGGCTGCGTCAACCCGCCGCGGCGATCTCCACCGGCACCGCGTTGAGCACCGCGTTGCCGGACAACGGATCCAGCAGCGAGTCGTCGAAGAGGCTGTTGACGTTGACGCCCGGATTTCGCGCGGCGACCGACATCCGGGTCCCGGGCGCGGTGTGCCCCCAGCCGTGCGGCAGCGACACCACGCCGGGCCGGATGGCATCGGTGATCTCCACCGGCACCTCCAGTTTGCCGCCCGGGCCGGTCACCACGGCCAGATCCGTCACGCCCAGCCGAGAGGCGTCCTCGGGATGGATCTGCAGGGTGCACTGATTGGAACCGCCGGACAGTGCCGGCAGGTTATGCATCCAGCTGTTATTGGAGCGCAGCTGCCGTCGCCCGATGAGCAGGAACCCGTCGTCGTGGCCGCCCAGTGAGGCGTGCAACCGCGGGATGTCGGCGAGGATCGGCGCGGGCGCCAATTCGACCATGCCGGAGGGGGTTCGGAGGATTTCCGGAATCTGCGACGTGAGCGCACCCAGGTCGATGCCGTGCGGGTTGTCCTTCAGACGCTGCAGGGTCAGGCCGTCTGGTCGGGCACCGAATGCGTCGCCGAAGGGGCCCAGCCGAAGCATCATGTCCAGGCGACGCTCGTAACCCGGACCGTCGGGCAGCATGGCGGTCAATCCCTCGACCGTGCGGCCGGCGACCGGAGAGTCCGGATCGGCGACCTCCTTGCCGAGGGTTCCCGCGATCACCTGGTCGTCGACCAGGGTGGGCTCGGCGTCGGGCCCCATCCCGAGCACGATCAGCGCCAGCCGGGACAGGATCTCGCACTCGTCGGGCCGCCCGTCGGCCAGCGGCAGAACCGGCGGGGAGTAGCGGGCGTTGTTGCGCACCACCGCGGCGCTGAGCGCAATGTCAAAGTGCCCCGCGCGCGACGGCGGCGGCGGCGGCAGGATCACGTCGGCGTGCCGGGTGGTCTCATTGAGGTAGGGATCCACCGACAGCATGAAGTCGACGGTGTCCAGTGCTTCGCTCAGGCGGGGGCCGTCCGGCGCGGAGAGCACCGGATTGCCGGCGATGGTGATCACGGCCCGGATCTGACCGTCACCGGGGGCCTCGATCTCCTCGGCCAACGCGACGGTGGGCAGTTCCGACAGCGCCTCGGGGTGACCGGAGACCCGGCTGTGCCAGCGGCCCGTGATGAAGCCGCGGCCGGGCCGGGCCGGCCGGGGTGCGGACGCGATCGGCGAACTGGCGAACATCACCCCACCGGGACGGTCGAGGTTGCCGGTCAGGATGTTGACGACGTCGACCAGCCAGCTGGTCACGGTGCCGAACTCGACGGTGGAGGTGCCCATCCGGCCGTACACCGCCGCGGTGCGGGCTGCGCCGATCTCGCGGGCCAGGGTGCGGATCTCCTCGGCCGAGACCCCGCAGTGCTCGGCGACTGCTTCGGGCGGAAAGTCGACCGCCGCGGCGCGAACCTGCTCGACGCCGGTCACGTGGTCGGCCAGTCCGCCGAGGTCCACCAGGTTCTCGTCGAAAAGCACGTTGACGACGGCGAACAGCAGCGCACCGTCGGTGCCGGGGCGCGGCGCGATATGGCGATCGGCGATCTCGGCGGTGCGGGTCCGGTTCGGATCCAGCACCACCAGCCGGCCACCACGGTGGCGCAGCGCTTTGAGCTTGCCGACGAAATCGGCCGCGGTGGCCAGACTTCCGTTGGACACCAACGGGTTTCCACCGATGATGACGAGGTAGTCGGTGCGGTCGAGATCGGGAACCGTGAACGCCAGCGGGTTGCCGAACAGGTAGCCGCACGCGACATGCTTGGGCATCTGGTCCAGGGTGCTCGCGGAGAAGATGTTGCGGGTGCCCAGCGCCCGAATGACGGCGGGGCCGTAGAGCGCACCGGCGATGGTGTGCGCGTTGGGGTTGCCCAGGTAGATCCCCACCGATGACCCTCCGGTGGCGCCGATGACCCGCTGCAGTCCCTCGGCGGCGGCGGCGAAGGCCTCCTCCCAGGTGGCCTCGACGAGTTCGCCGTCGCGGCGCACCAGGGGCCGCTGCAGCCGGTCCGGGTCGTTGTCCAACTCGGCGAAACTCGCCCCCTTGGGGCAGATGAACCCGTGGCTGAAGACGTCGTCGCGGTCGCCGCGGGCACCGCTGACGCGGCCGTCGTCGATGGTCAGCACCAACCCGCAGGTGGCTTCGCACAGGGGGCAGATGCGCAATGCGGTGTGGCTCATCTGAGCTACTCTGCGGCACCGTCGCCCGGGAGGCAATCAACCCGTTCGTCCACCCGCCGAACGCGGCGAAATCTCAAACGGTTCGCATTTGCTGGGGAGTTTGCTATGTTTCCCGGGACGGTACTGAAGACACCAGGGAGGATGGGGGCCATGAGCCTTAACAACGTTGCTCGTGGGCTTAAGTCGGGGCGCAGGTCGGCGGTCAAGATCACGGTCATGGGCGCAGCGATGGCGACCGCGGCTACGGTGGCCGTCGGTGCGGCACCGACCGCCAGTGCCCTGGACGTCAACCAGCAGGTCTACACCGCCGGGCCCCTGTTGAACCTGCTCCCGGTTCTCGGCATCGATAGCATTCCGATTTCGCTCGGAAATCTGCCGGTGGTCGGCGACACCACGTTGATCCTGAACTTTGCGCCCATCGAGTACGACGCCCAGAACATCTACAACACCATCAACGCTCTGCCATTCGCCAAACGTGGCACGTTCAGTTCGATTTATGACCGGGTGATCGGCGCTCCCGCCGACCCGACGAATCAGTTCCCGGCCGTGCTGGGATCGGGAATCGGGACCCGCAACCTCGTCGAGGCCTACCGGGCCCAGATTTTGAGCGTCAACGGCAACACCCTGCCCGGGTACACCCCGTTCCAGCCGGTGCCGGGAGCCAACCCCACCCAGACCAACCAGGCCCTGCTGTATCTGCGTAACCCGTTGCGGCCCAACGGTGGTATCGACGCCCGGTTCGCGCCGATCCTGAACCTGTTCGGCGTGGACACCACTCTGCCGGCCGCCGGCGTCAACACCGGCACCGGGTTGAAGCTCAACACCGCCACCCTTGACGTGACGTGGGCCTACGACCTGTTTTCGGATTTCCCGGTCACCCTGAATCCGTTCTCGTTGGTCAACAGCCTGCTGACCTTCCTGCCGGTCAATTTGGCGGGTGGGGTGTCACTGAAGGGACTTGACGCCACCGCGGCGGGTGTCAACGTGGCTAGCGTGCTGGGCATCCTCAACCGGCTCTCCGGCGGGATCGCGGGCGTCGACGACGGCCAAGCGTTCTACGGCACGCTGCTGCCCAATGACCTGCCGATCCTGGAACCGCTGCGACTGCCGTCGCGACTGATCAATGCGGTCTTCGGGACCGATCTGGGAACCCCGTTCGCTGACGCGCTGCAGCCGGCGTTCACGATCCTGGTGAATACCGGCTACTCCGACGTGGTGACGCCGGCCGATATCGAAGCCGACCCCGCCCTGGCGAACACCTACTCGCCCTACGACCGCACCTTCCTGACCTCGGCGACTCCGGAGCCGTTCCTGTCGGTGAATCCGCTGACCCCGGCGGAGTGGCTGCAGGTGCCCGGTGACGTGGTGCGTGCGCTGTTCACCGGCTTCAGTGACGTGTTCTTCCCGTCGGCCCCGGCGACCCCGCCGGCGTCGGTGCTGCCCAGCCTCGCGCCGCCGGTGTCGGCTGCGCGGACCCTGGCGGCCGCCGAGGCGCAATCCGCTGTCGTTGCCGATGACGTGGCGGCGCCGGACCCCGCTCCGGTGGCGGCACCACGGACCGAGGCGCCGACCGCGGTGGTCTCGGCCCGCAAGGCCCGCGGTGCGGCGCTACGGGCACCGGCGGCGGTGAATGCCCCGGCAGAGGCCGCGGCCGTGGAGTCGGGCGACGACGCGGCCACGGCAACGGTCGGTCAGAGCCGGGACGCGGCGACGCCGACGCGGGCCGTGCGGTCTGTCGCTCGCGCAGCGCCGGCCGACTAGTCGCAGACCGCACCCTGGGCGGCTGAGCCTACCAGCTTGCAGTACTTGGCCAGCACGCCGCGGGCGTATCGCGGCGGCGGCGGAGTGAAACCGGCTCGGCGCAAATCGAATTCGGCGTCATCGACGAGGACGTCGAGGGTTTGGTTCGCCACGTCGAGACGAATGTGATCACCGTCGGCGACGAAGGCGATCGGTCCGGCGTCGACGGCCTCCGGAGCGACATGGCCCACGCACAAGCCGGTGGTGCCGCCGGAGAACCGGCCGTCGGTCAACAGCAGCACGTCCTTGCCCAGGCCGGCGCCCTTGATCGCACCGGTGATGGCCAGCATCTCGCGCATGCCCGGCCCACCCTTGGGGCCCTCATAGCGGATCACCACCACATCGCCTTTGGTGATCGTGCCGTCCTCGAGGGCGTCCATGGCCGCGCGCTCGCCATCGAAAACCCTTGCGGTGCCTTCGAACACGTCCGAGTCGAAGCCGGCTGACTTGACCACCGCGCCCTCAGGTGCCAGGGAGCCGTGCAGAATGGTGATGCCGCCGGTCGGGTGGATCGGGTTGGACATGGCCCGCAGTACCAGGCCGTCGGGATCCGGCGGATTGATGTTCGCCAGGTTCTCCGCCATGGTCTTTCCGGTCACCGTCAGCACGTCGCCGTGCAGCAGGCCAGCATCGAGCAGTGCCTTCATGACCACGGGCACGCCGCCGATCCGATCGACGTCGTTCATGACGTGGCTGCCGAACGGTTTGACGTCGGCCAGGTGCGGGACTTTCGCGCCGATCCGGGTGAAGTCGGCCAGCGACAGGTCGACCTCGGCCTCATGCGCGATGGCCAGCAGGTGCAGCACGGCGTTGGTGGAACCGCCGAACGCCATCACCACCGCGATGGCGTTTTCGAACGCCTCCTTGGTGAGGATGTCGCGGGTGGTGATACCGCGGCGCAGTAACTCGACGACGGCTTGTCCACTGCGCCGCGCAAACCCGTCGCGGCGGCGGTCGGTGGCGGGCGGGGCGGCGCTTCCCGGCAGTGAAAGCCCCAGGGCCTCACCCGCGCTGGCCATGGTGTTGGCGGTGTACATCCCGCCGCAGGCACCCTCGCCGGGACAGATCGCCCGTTCAATGGCATCGACGTCCTCGCGCGACATCAGGCCCCTCGCACAGGCGCCGACGGCTTCGAACGCGTCGATGATGGTGACCTCGCGCTCGCTGCCGTCGCTCATCGTGGCCCACCCCGGCAGGATCGAACCGGCGTAGACGAACACCGCGGCCAGATCCAGGCGCGCAGCAGCCATCATCATGCCCGGCAGCGACTTGTCGCAGCCGGCCAGCATCACCATGGCGTCCATTCGCTCGGCCTGCATCACCGTTTCGACGCTGTCGGCGATGACCTCCCGCGACACCAGTGAGAAGTGCATACCCTCGTGGCCCATGGCGATGCCGTCCGAGACCGAGATGGTGCCGAACTTCATCGGGAAGCCGCCGGCCTCGAACACGCCCTCCTTGGCCGCGTTCGACAGCCGGTCCAGCGAGAGGTTGCACGGGGTGATCTCGTTCCACGACGAGGCCACTCCGATCTGTGGCTTGGCGAAGTCCTCGTCGCCCATACCCACCGCGCGAAGCATGCCGCGGGCGGCGGTCTTCTCCAGTCCGTCGGTGACGTCGCGGCTGCGGGGCTTGATGTCTGGAGTGTCGCTCACCCGGCCAGTATGTCGCGCAGGCGTCAGTGCGCCGCGGTCGGGGTCGCTGCCGCCACGCCGACTCCGATACCCCCAAGGGGTATCGGTTATGATCGTCTGATGACTACCGCCCGCACTCGCAGCATCGCTGTCCTGGCCGCGTTCGCCGCCGCCGTCACCCTGTCGTCCTGCAGCACGTCCACAACGGATCGCAGCGCCGATGTGTCGTCGGTGACCGACGCCGGAGAAGTGGCCGGGCACAACGCCGAGGATGTGATGTTTGCGCAGATGATGATTCCGCATCACGAACAGGCACTCGAACTCGCCGCACTGGTGCCCGACCGGTCCAGCAACCCCGAGGTGATCGCTCTCGCGGCGAAGATCTCCGCTGAGCAGCAGCCTGAGATCGGCGCCATGAAGGCGTTACTCCTGCAGTGGGAGGTCGACCCCAACACCTCCGCTCACGGCAGCGGCCACGATGGGATGGCCATGGAGGGCATGGTTGACGACGCCACGATGGTCACACTGGACACCCTCAAGGGCGCCGAATTCGACACGCTGTGGCTGCAGGCCATGATCAACCACCACCGCGGCGCCATCGCGATGGCCCGGTCCGAGATCGCCGACGGCCGCAACGCTGACATGATCACCATGGCCACCACCATGGTCGCCACCCAGCAGGCCGAAATCGACCAAATGACGCCGATCCTCGCGGGACTGGAGACCTAAATGGCGCCGGAGCAGCGCGGCTTTTCCGCCGACAAGGACAACTACGCCAAACGACTGCGCCGCGTCGAGGGTCAGGTGCGGGGCATCGCCAAGATGATCGATGATGAGAAGTACTGCATCGACATCCTGACGCAGATCAGCGCCGTCAACAGCGCTCTGCAGTCAGTGGCACTGGGACTGCTCTCCGAACACCTCAACCACTGCGTGAGCCACGCCGTCGCCGAGGGCGGCGCGGAGGCGGACAAGAAACTGGCGGAGGCCTCCGCGGCGATCGCCCGGTTGGTCCGTTCCTGATCGCACCACCGGTCGGTGCGTCTCGGCCTGGTCTCGAACCGGTGTAGCGGGGTGTCGGACGCTCCGGACCCGGTCGGGCTGTCGATACCGTGAGTCGTGCCCGCTCAGACCGCGACGGTCGATGTCTGTGCCCCGACGACCCACTCCGGGCCCTGGACGCCGCGAGTCATTCTCGCCCTCGCTGTGCTGGCGGCGGCGGCCTTCGTTTACGTGACCGCCGAGATCATGCCGGTCGGGGCCCTGCCGGTGATTGCCGATGACCTCGGCGTCAGCGAAGCCTCGGTAGGCCGACTGCTGGCCGGCTATGCGCTGGTGGCGGCTGTGGCCACGGTTCCCCTGGTGCGCTGGACGGCCGCCTGGCCCCGGCGCACGACCCTGCTGTTCACCCTGCTGAGCCTGGTGGTGTCCCAACTGATCTCGGCGCTGGCGCCAACTTTCACCGTCCTGGCTCTGGGGCGGGGACTGTGCGCGTTGACGCACGGGTTGATGTGGGCGGTGATCGCACCGATCGGTGTGCGCCTGGTTCCACCGGCCTACGCCGGCCGCGCCACCACCGCCGTGTTCGCGGGCACCGGTCTGGCACTGGTCGTCGGCAGTCCTCTGACCGCGATGATGAGTCAGGTGTGGGGCTGGCGGGAGGCGGTGGCCGCGATCACCGCGGCAGCCCTGGCCGTGGCGGTGGCCGCCCGGTTCACCCTCCCGCTGATGTCGGTGGCCGCTCCCGCCGCCCGGTGGCCCTGGGGCCGCCGTAACCGCGGGCTGTCGACGATGAGCCTGCTGACGTTGGTCGGCGTGACCGGGCACTTCGTCTCCTACACGTTCATCGTGGTGATCGTCCGCGACATCGTGGGCATCGCTGGGCTGAACCTGGCCTGGTTGCTGGCGGCCTACGGGGTGTCGGGCCTGACCGCGATGGGGTTGCTGGCCGGGCTGGGAGACCGGCGCCCGAGGGCTGCCGTGGTCGGGAGTCTGGCCGGCCTGTGCCTGGCGCTCGCGGTGTTGGCCGGGCTGGGTGTCGCGGGTAGCCACAGCCCGGTCACTGTGCTGATCGGCGTCGTGGCGGTGATGGTGTGGGGTGCGACGGCGACCGCGATGGCGCCACTGTTGCAATCGGCGGCCATGCGGCACTCACCGGACGACCCCGACGGAGCCTCCGGGCTGTACGTGGCCGCATTCCAGGTGGGAATCATGACCGGGTCTGTCCTCGGCGGCATGGTGTTCGAGGCTGCCGGTCTTTCGGCGATGCTGACCACGTCGGCATTGCTGATCGCGGTCGTCGGAGCGTGCGTCGCGGTAGGCCGTGATCTTCTCGCCGGGAAACCCGCCGGGATGTAACGCTGGTCACGGCCGCCGCGATGAACAGCACAGTTCAGCGTACTTTTCGAGGTCCCGGACCGGGTGCGTCGCCGATATCGGCGGTGATGGCTGGCACCGGGGTTATGTCACACTGGAACCAGTGAATCCCCTGGGGACAGCGAATATTGGAGGAGTCTGGTGAAGCCGGTGAAGGGCACCCTGGCCGCAGCGTTGTGCGTGTTGGGTGTGGTGGGCGCGGGTCTGGGGAGCGGTTCGGCGTTGGCCGATCCGGATCAGCCCCCGGTTGATCCACAGGTTGTCGACGCCGCGCCGATCCCGGTCGAGGCGCCGCCGGTCTTCTTCCCGCCGCCGCCACCTCCGCTGCCCGGTGATCTGGTGGCACCGGGTGAGTTCCCGCCGCCCCCGCCGCCGCCGGCCGATCCACTCCCGCCGCCCCCGCCGGTAGCCCCCGCCCCGGTGGCTCCCGCCCCGGTGGCTCCCGCCCCGCAGGCGACCACGATGGGCGCCGCCAGAGGCCAGAACGCCGCGCCTTTCACTGGCGATCCGGTGTTTGCCCCGCCCTCGTTCAACCCGGTCAACGGTGCCCTCGTCGGTGTCGCCAAACCGATCATCATCAACTTCCAGCGACCGATCGCCAATCGGCCATTGGCCGAGCAGGCAATCCGCATCTCCTCCTCGCCACCGGTCGCGGGTGCCTTCTACTGGACCACCGACACCCAGGTCCGCTGGCGGCCGTACAAGTTCTGGCCGGCCCGCACGATCGTGAATATCGACGCCAGTGGCGCGAAGTCGAGTTTCCGGGTTGGCGACTCGTTGGTCGCCACCATCGACGACGCGACGCACCAGATGACGGTCACCCGCAACGGCAAGGTCGAGAAGACCATGCCGATCTCGATGGGTATGGACAACGGCATCCATGAGACCAAGAATGGCACCTACTACGTGCTGGAGAAGTTCCCCGACCTGGTGATGGACTCCTCGACCTACGGAGTGCCGATCAATTCGGAGTACGGCTACAAGATCAAGGTGCCGTGGGCGGTGCGCATCGACAACAGCGGTGGCTTCGTGCACGGCGCATCGTGGTCGGTGGGCGATCAGGGCAAGCGCAACGTCAGCCATGGGTGCATCAACCTCAGCCCGGTGAACGCCAAGTGGTTCTACGACAACTTCGGCAGCGGCGACCCGATCGTGGTCAAGAACTCCGGCGGTGGGCTTTACACCACGCCCGACGGCGCCGACGATTGGCAGTGGACGCTGTACTAACCAGCACCACTGCTGGACGTCAACTCCAGATGCGGACCCGCTGCCGGGGTTCGAGGTAGAGAGCATCGTTCTCGCTCACGTCGAACGCCTCGTAGAAGGCGTCGATGTTGCGCACCACGCCGTTGCAGCGGAACTCTGGCGGTGAATGCGGGTCGACGGCTAGGCGCCGAATGGACTCTGCCGTGCGGGATTTGGTGCGCCACACCTGCGACCAGCCGAACAATACGCGCTGTATTCCGGTGAGTCCGTCGATCACCGGGGCCTGCGTATCGCCCAATGACAGTCGGTAGGCCAGCAGAGCGATTGATAGCCCACCCAGGTCGCCGATGTTCTCCCCGACGGTGAATGCGCCTTGGACGTGCGGAGCGTCGGCACCCTGGGCGAGGTCGCGCGGCACGTAGGTGTCGTACTGCTCGATCAGTGTGGTCGTGCGGGCGGTGAACTCGCGCCGGTCTTCGTCTGTCCACCAGTCGACGAGATGGCCGTCGCCGTCGTACTTGGAGCCCTGATCGTCGAAGCCGTGGCCGATCTCGTGGCCGATCACCGCTCCGATGCCGCCGTAGTTGGCGGCGTCGTCGGCGTCGGCATCGAAGAACGGTGGTTGCAGGATCGCCGCCGGGAAGACGATCTCGTTCATCCCCGGGTTGTAGTAGGCGTTGACCGTCTGCGGCGTCATGAACCATTCGTCACGGTCCACCGGACCGCCGAGTTTGGCCGCCTCGCGGCCGAAACCCACTTCGGCTCCGCGAATCACGTTGCCGTACAAATCATCTCGGGCAATGACGAGTGCGGAGTAATCGCGCCAGCGTTCGGGGTAGCCGATCTTGGCGGTGAATTTGTCCAGTTTCGCCAACGCTCGCTGCCGGGTCGCGGGGGTCATCCACTCCAGATCGGTGATGCTGATCCGGTAGGCCTCGCGCAGGTTGGCGACCAGGGTGTCCATCCGCGTCTTGGCTTGCGGCGGAAAGTGGTGTTGAACGTAGAGGCGACCGACGGCGTCACCCATTACGGCCTCGACCAGGGAGACCGCTCGCTTCCAGCGCTCACGGATCTGCTCGGTGCCGCTGAGGGTGCGGCCGTAGAAGGAGAAGTCCTCGTCGATGAGTGCGCGGGTGAGAACCGCCGCGCGGGCATGGATCAGCCGCCAGCGCGCCCAGTCCTGCCAGTCGGCAACTGCCTCGCCCGACCACACCCGGGCGAACGCGGTCAGGTAGTCCGGTTGACGCACGATGAGTTCGCCGATCGCGTCGGCGGGGATCCCGAGTCCGTCGATCCAACCGGTCCAGTCAAAGCCCGGCGCCGCGGCCGGAAGATCCGCGAAGGCCCGCAGGTTGTAGGTCAGGTCGGCGTCGCGACGGCGCACCACGTCCCAGTGCGCCGCTGCCAGTGCGGTCTCGAGGGCCACGATGCGCCCGGCCCGGTCGGCGTACTGCTCGGCCGTGCCGCCGTACACCAGTGCGAACATCGCCGAAATGTGTGCCGGGTAGGCGCCGAGGATCGCCGCGTGCTGCTCGTCGCGGTAGTAGGACTCATCGGGAAGTCCGAGGCCGGACTGACTGAGGTGGACGAGGTAGCGGCTGGAGTCCTTGGAGTCGGTGTCGATGTAGAGACCCACACCGCCGCCCACACCGGTGCGTTGCAGCCGGCCCAGAACCCGAGCCAGGGAATCTCGATCCTGGGCCGAGTCGATCTGCGCCAACTCCTCGAGCAGGGGTGTCAGGCCACGTCGCTCGACGGCCTCCTCGTCGAGGAAACTGGCGTACAACTCACCGATACGTTGCTCGTCGGTCGCGCTCTCGGCGGAGACTGAAGCGGCGCCGGTGATCAATTCCCGCACCTGCTCCTCGGCCCGGTCGTAGAGCACGCGGAAGGCTCCGTCGGTGGCCCGATCGGCGGGGATGGCGTAGTCGCGGAGCCAACGGCCGTTGACATGACCGAACAGGTCGTCCTGCGGGCGGACCGTGGCGTCGATATGGGACAGGTCGATGCCGGATCGTGCAGTCTGTACCGTCACGCCGTCATCCTTACCATGCGCGGGTAGCCTGCCCCCATGCCCGGGTTCGACGCGGTGATTGAGCCCGACGAGGCGAGTGGTACTACTGGGCGGCGTTCGGGGACGTTTTCCGGCTTCGGTGTCGCGTCCGCAGTTCTTGCCGTGGTGGCGTTATCGGTCGCGGTACTGATCTCGGTGATGTGGTCGGATCACCGGGCCGCCGCCGCCGAGCGCAGTTTCCAGGCCCGCAGTATGCAGGCTGCGGCTGAGTGGACCGGTGTGCTGATCAATATGAATGCCGACAATGTGGAGGAAAACCTTCAACGACTGCGGGACGGGACAGTCGGCGAACTCAACTCCGGTTTCGACGCCTCGATCGCCCCCTATCGCGACGTCGTCACGACGCTGCGCTCCCGCACCACCGGTGAAGTCGAGTCGGTCTCGATTGAGCAGATTCATCACGATCCGGTCGGCCGGCCCGCCGCGCCGGCCGTACCAGACCTCGCGACCGCTCTGGCCGCACGCACCGACACCGTGCTCGTCGTTGCCACCTCGGTGAGTCAGAACGTCGGCACCACCCCAGCGAAGGGGCCGACCACGGTGCGCTGGAACCTGCGCCTTGGCGTCTCCGACGTCGACGGCAAGCTGATGATCTCTCGGCTGGAGTCGATCCGGTGAGGAATCTGGCCCGAGTGCTGGTATTCGACGCGATCGCGCCGGCGGCGGCGATCTCGGCGCTGCTGATCATCGGGGTGATGCTGGAGTGGCCGCTGTGGTGGGTGTCGGTGTGTTCGATTCTGTGCCTGCTCATCGTCGAGGCCGTGCTCATCAACATCGTTGGCTATCGTCGCGATTCGGTGACGGTGGGCACCGACGACGACAAGCCGGTGCTGCGATTGGTGGTGATGGCGATCGCGGCCTCGGCGGTGGCCGCGGCGGCGGTAGTCGGCTACAACAATTGGACGCTGCCGGACCGGGCCTTCCAGGCCGATTCCGCCGCGGTCGTCCGGACGGCCACCGAGGTCGCCGAGGCGAGCGCGACGTTCAATCCGGCGGATCCGAACTCGTCGGTCGACCGCGCTGCGTCGTTGATGCTGCCCGAGAGTGCCGAGGCGTTCAAGGCCCAGTTCGGATCAGCGGCGGCGGATATGGCCAAGCGCAACGTTTCTGCACAGGCCAACACCGTCTCGGCGGGATTGGAGGCGCTCGGAGAATCCTCGGCGAGTGTGGCGGTGCTGATCCGCGGGACTCAGAGCGCACCGGGCGAGCAACCGAGTACCACCGTGTTGGCGCTTCGAGTGGCGTTGGCCAAAGCGGATGGCGGTTGGCGGGTGGTCGATGTGGCGCCGATCAACGCCCGATGAGCTTTCCTCACGCCGGGATCGTCGCACCCGTTGCCGTGGCAGGATTGCGCAGCGAACCCCGTCGGCTATCTCCGGCCACTCGGCAGCGAGGACTCCCGTTTGCCGAGATGATTTGCTAAATGTTGGCAAAACTCGACAATAGCGTTTGCCAGCGTGCATACTGCCTGAGACTTTTCACTCCGTTTATCACACTTGAGGGGACTTGAGATGAGCTCAGCGCAGGCCGGTTCGGCCGGAGGCGAAAATGCCGCCCAACCTTTGCTGCCGGCGGCAGTTTCCGCCTGTTCGGTCGGGCGGGTGGGCGCCTTGGCGGTGGCTCTCGGTGTCGGGGTGTGGATCGCGTCAACGCCGGTGATCGCCGCCGCAGATTCCACCGAAACGGCAGGATCGGGCACCTCGGAGTCGGCGTCATCGCCGAGTCCGCGGAAGCCTGCCGACGCCGCGTCGACGCGGAAGGCGCGGTCCGTCGCCGGCGCCGTCCGCAGTGTCGGGGCGCCGGTCCGGTCGGCAGCCGCGCAAGACTCTGCGGCGGGATCGAACGTTCCGCGACCCGGTGACTCGCCGGCACCGGCAGTGCAGCCGTTGCCGCAAACGCTGGTGCCCTATGCCGAGCGGGCGAGGGTTGCCCGTGAGAGGGCCGGCGTTGCAAGGCCGACCATGACCGTCTCGGCTCCGATCTCAGCGTCCGCCGCCAAGGTAGCGGCGTCGGCGGTGGCGCCGATCAATCCGGTCGCCGACGCAGTCAGGTTCTTCATCGGTAACGGCACGGCATCCAACCCCAATGGCGGCTTGCTGATCGGCAACGGCTTCAGCTTTGACGCGACATCGTGCACCGGTGGAACGGCCTGCAACGGAGGCATTGGCGGCCTGATCGGCAACGGCGGCAACGGCTTCAACGGCGGCAACGGCGGCTACGCCGGATGGTTCGGCACCGGCGGTGCCGGCGGCAACGGAATCACCGGCGGCAATGGCGGCAACGGCGGTAACGGCGGGTTGTTCGTCGGCCGCGGCGGCGTCGGGGGTGTCGGCGGAAACGCCACCGGTGCCCAAGGCAGCGTGGCCGGTGTCGGGGGCAACGGCGGCGACGGCGGCCTGCTGGCCGGCGGTGGCGGGCGCGGCGGAATCGGCGGCTTCGGCAATTACGGTGGTTCCGGCGGTTTAGGTGGCAACGGTGGCGCCGTGGGCGCACTGTCGCTGCTGGGCCGGGCCGGTGACGGCGGCAACGGCGGGGTCGGCAACGGCAACAACACCGGCGGCAATGGCGGCAATGGCGGCAACGGCGGAGACAACGGCTTCTTTGCGGTGTTCGGCGATGGCGGTTGGGGCGGTAACGGCGGCAATGGAGTTAATGCCGGCAACGGTGGTAGCGGCGGCACGGGCTCGGTGCTGACCGGTAATGGCGGCCGTGGCGGAGCGGGCGGAATCTCTACCGGTACCAACGGTAACGGCGGTAATGGCGGCAACGGTGGCGGTGCGGGTATCGCGGTTCTTCTCGGCAGCGGTGGCGTCGGTGGTAACGGCGGCACGGGCACCGGCACCGGCACCAGCGGCTCGGGCGGCGACGGCGGGGCCGGCGCCCTGTTGATCGGCAGCGCCGGTGTCGGCGGGGTCGGAGCGTCGGCCCTCGCGCCGGGCGGGACAGCGGGCAGTGGTGGCGACGGCGGCAGCGTGGGCGCCCTGTCGCTGTTCGGTGACGGTGGTGCCGGTGGGTCCGGCGGTGCGGGGATCAGCGGGGACGACGGTGCTGGTGGCACCAACGGCCTCGGCGGCGCGGGCGGTAACGGCCGGAACGGTACTGCAGGTGGTATCGGCGGCAATGGCGGTAACGGCAGCTCCCTGATCGGTAACGGCGGCAGCGGTGGCAGCGGTGGTAATGGCGGCAGCGGTGGAAACGGCGGCGTTGGTGGAAGCGGAACCGATCCGGTGTTTGGGCTCGGTGGTTCCGGGACCGGCGGGCGCGGTGGCAACGGTGGCAGCGGTGCCACCGGCGGTGCCGGTGGTAACGCGGGAACCGGGGCAATCCTGTTCTTCGTTGATACGACGGGCGTCGGCGGCGCCGGTGGCAGTGGCGGCAACTCGGGATCCGGTGGCACCGGTGGCCGCGGGGGCAACGGCGGATACAACCCCCTCGGCGGCGCCGGTCTTGACGGCGGCGGTGGCGGCAAGGGCGGGGACCCCGGCGCTCCTGCGCTCGGCGGTACCGGCGGTTCCGGCGCCACTGATGGCGCCGACGGCGCCGACGGGACGGCGCCGTCGACTACGTCAGGCAACGGTGGTGCCGGGGGCAACGGCGGCAACGCGAACTCGAACAACCGCGGTGGTGGACGCGGCGGCAACGGTGGCGTCGGCGGCGCCATCGGGAACGGCGGCAACGGCGGAACTGGTGGCAACGGCCGCGGCACCGGCAAAGGCGGCAACGGCGGTAACGGCGGAAATGGCGGCACCACGTCCGGCTTCGGCGGCTACGGCGGCACCGGCGGCACCAACGGCACCGGCGGCGGAACTGGATCCACCGGCAGCGACGGTACTCCTACACCGCCGCCGGCCTAAACGGACTGCGTCTCAGCCGGATTCGGGCTCGCTGGTCTGCCGGGCGCGGATCTTGGCGAACCGGTCCGACAGTCGGCGCATCCGGATCATCAGCGAGGCCGCGGGACTGACCGACGCGTCGAGGTAGGCCGCGAGGTCTTCCTGCGCGACGCCGATCCGGGAGGCAAATTCCTGCCGCCCGAGGCCGGAGCGCTCCAGGAGCAGTTGCACATGCCGGGCGGCCTCGGCGCGTTCGTTGGCATCCAGGTGACCGCGGGCGCGAACCAAAACTTCGTGGAGCGCCTTGGAGATGCCCTGGGGCGCAGCGGCTTCCAACACTTCTTCGACCTGGCGTGCGGTGCGTCCGTATGGGTCACGTTTGATCGCGACGACAATGCGCTGCCAGATGGTGATGTCGCCGGTCTCCAGCGCTTCGCGGATCGCCGACGTAGGCCAAAACTCGACGGGTCGCTCGTCGATGGCCACCGTCAACTCGCTTCCTCCAGGGTCGCTACTGCCAGCGACAGGCACCGCGTCCGCACATCGTCCCACTGTGCCGCCGCGTCCGGGGTGTACCAGCGATCATCATCGGTGGTGTCGGCGGGTACCGGATCCGCCAGCCGCCTGACCAACTGGGTCGCGATCCACATCCGGTGCGGGTTCCCGGAACTGTAGTACGCGTCGATGCCGGCCAGCACGGTCGCGGCGTTCTCGACGTTCATCGCGTCCGCGAGGTCGGCGAGTTCGGCGTAGTCCGACCGGCTGTTGCGGCACAGCACCAGGTAGCTCTGCAGTCGCAGGGTCTCGGCCCCGGTCGGGATCTGCAACCGGTCTCCGGTGGGCAACTGGACGTTGGTGGTCTCGACGGGACTGCTTCGCTCAACATCGGTCTCGGTCCCCAGTGCATCGAGTGCCACCGCGAGTCGGCCCCGCCAGATCGTCACCGGATGGGTCGGACGCAAGGTCGCGGATCGGGGCCCCCGCGAGGACTTGGCGGACCGGCGGTTGCCGCAGCCATTGAAGGCGAGAGGATCGGCGACGCAGACCGCGTCGGGAGCCATTTCCTTGAGTCGCGCCGCATTCTTGACCACCATGCGCAGGTCACCGGCGGGCGGTGCGATAGCGGAGATTTCGTCGGGGAGTACGACGAGATCGCCGAGGTCCAGTTTGGGCAGCGGCTTCTCGAAATCGACCGACGGCAGGATGCGGTCCAGCCAGGCCGGCAACCACCAGTTCCACTGGTCGAACATCGCCATCAGCGACGGCACCAGCACCAGTCGGACCACGGTGGCGTCGATCGCGATCGCCACTGCGCAGGCGACGCCGAGTTGGGCGACCAGGGGCATACCCGCGAAGGCGAAGCCGATGAACACCGCGATCATGATCAACGCCGCACTGGTGATGGTGCGGGCACTGGTCGCGACGCCGTAGGCCACGGCGTCGCGGGTATCGCCGGACTGCAGGTAGCGCTCCCGGATCCGGGTCAGCAGAAAGATCTCGTAATCCATCGACAAACCGAAGGTCAGGGCCAGCACCAACGGTGGGATGGTGCTGTCGATGGAGGAGATCGGTTCGAACCCGATGCGCTCCAGCCAGCCCCACTGGAACACCGCGACCAGGCTGCCGTAGGCCGCGGCGACCGACAGCACCGTCATCAGGACGCCCTTGAGTGCCAGGAACAGCGATCGGATGGAGATCAGCAGCATCACGAAGGCGATCAGCGAGACGAAACCGAAGACCAGCAGTTTGGTCTGCGACACCCGGTCATCGAAATCCTTGATCAGCGCCGTCGGTCCGCCGACGTCGATCTGGGCCCCGGCCGCCGCGGCGGGCAGTTCCGCGCGCATCCAGTCGACGGTGTCGCGGGCGGCGAGGTCCTCGGGGTCCACCGACATCACCGCCGAGATCAGCGCGCTGCTGTTGTCGTCGGCGAACTCCGGCGGGGACACCGACACGACGTTGGGGGCCTCGGAAATCCTCGCGCCCACCGCGTCCAGTTCGCCGGTGTTGCCCGAGGCGTTCCCGCCGGGGAAGGTGACGAGTACGCGTATCGGACCCAGTGCCCCGGGACCCAGGGCCTCGGCGGCCGCGGCCACCCCGCCGCGGATCTCGTGGGAGGACGGGAACTGCCGCTGCATGCTGTTGCCGAGCGTCATCGACAGCGCAGGTGCGGCCACCAGCAACAGAAATGCCGCGGCCCCCAGGGCCGAGGCCCAGGGCCTGCGCATCACCGCGCCGACCCAGCGGGTCCAGAATCGCGACTGACCGGATTCGGGTCGGCGCGACCAGTGCAGCAGGGGCGAGCGCCGCGCCGCCGCTCGTCCGAACGTGGCCAAAATGGCGGGAGTCAGGGTGGTTGAGGTCAGCACCGCCACCGCCACCGCCAGGATTGCGCCGGTCGCCATCGACTTCAGAACCGGGGTGTTGATCAAGTAGATGCCGGTCAGCGAGGCGATCACGGTGAGCCCAGAGAGCACAACGGCCAGACCTGAGGTCGCCATGGCGGCATCGGTGGCCTGGTCGCCGTCGCGTCCGGCGCGCAACTCCTCCCGAAATCTCATCAGGATGAACAGCGAGTAGTCGACCGCCAGGGCGATGCCGAACATCGACACCGTGGACGTGACGAACACCGACATCGTGGTCAGCGTGGAGAGCGCGTAGACCACACCCATGGTCACCGCGACCGTGCAGATCCCGAGGGCCAGCGGGATCGCGGCGGCAGCCAGCGACCCGAACACCGCAACCAGCACCATCAGAACGATCGGAAGGTTCCACCGCTCAGCGGCGGCGATATCGCTTTTGGTGCTGGTCTGCGCGGCCGCGCCGAGCGCACCCTGACCGATGACGTACAGCCGCACCCGGCCGTTGTCGATCGCGCCCGGCTGGTCGCCGTCGACGCCGATTTTCGCCCGCAACTGCCGTGCGATGTCCACCGCGCCGGAGTTGTCGAAGCCCAGGCGCAGGGACACCACGTAGGGGCGGTCCGGTGCCGGTTCCGGCTGTGCGGGGTTCGGGCGCACCTCAACGCTGGGCACCTGCTGCGCCGCCTGCTCGAGTTCGGCCACGGCGGCGGCCATATCGTCGTACGTCGCGTCCGCCCGGGGCGCGGCCACCAGTGCCAACGCGGACGCGCCCTGCTGCGCGTACTGGTTTTCGATCGCGTTCTGGACGTGCAACGACTGCGAGTCCGCCACCTCGAAGCCGCCGCCGGTCAGTTGGTTGGACTGGGTCAGCGCAAGATAGATCGACGGCAGCAACGCGAACACCCAGCAGCCGAAAACCAGCCATCGGTGTCTGCGCAGCGTGCCGCTCAGACGCATCATGAACTGCTGGATGGCTATTCTCCCGGAAATTGCAGCGAATCGCGTGGTTGCGAGCCTACCGCAGCACCGTCGGCGCACCACGGTGACAAGATCCGGCCCGGACAGCACCGGGCAGCGCGACTGCCTTACGATGATCCTCTCGCTGACTGTGAAGGAGTTGTGCCGATGATCAGCAGCACTTACACGCGTGGGGTCGGTGCCGCGATCGGTGCGGGCGTGGTCGTCGGTGCGCTGGTCCTCGGCGTGGCCCCGTCGGCGCACGCCGCCCCGCCCAACTGCACCGCTGCGGACCTCGCCGGGGTTGCCTCGGGCGTCTCCGCGGCCACCTCGGCGTACCTGTTCACCCACCCCGACGTCAACGCTTTCTTCACCGGGTTGGAGGGCACGCCCCGCGACACCCTTCGGGATTCGGTGCGGCAGTATTTCGACGCCAACCCCCAGGTGCAGGCTGAACTCGCCGGGATCCGCCAGCCGTTGGTGGATTTGAAGGCGCGCTGCGGGAGCTCCGACGACCTCGACGCCCCGAACCCCTAGCGGGCGCGGGCCCTCCACCGGTGGGCTATTTTCCGCCAGCCCAGGATGCCCCGCCAGCCCAGGATGAGTAGCGCGGTCACCACGGTGGCCACCACGATGAAACTCACCGCGGTGCCCTCAGACGTGGCGTGCCGCAACAGCATTCCCACCACCACGGTGCACACCCATACGACGACACCGGTCGGTGCCAACGCGGTGGGGCGATGCCAACCCCGGGAGAGCAACCAGCCGATCGCCGTCCCGGTCAGGAATGGCCAGGCCGTCTCGGCGACGCCCACGACGCTCACCCCTTCGGCATGGTTCCTTCTGCCGAGCGCGACGAAGAACACCACGCAGGCGACATCGGCGACCAACGCCGGCAGCACCGGCGACCTTGCCTTGCGGTTCTCCATAATCATCGAAGGATATTCCTGGCCGGGTATTTCAGGACGGCCCGTCGGTGTCGTGCTCGGGGGTCGCGAGCTCATCGATCGCGACGTCGGGATCCAGTGCGCCGTCGGTCCGGAACATGAAGAAGAACACCACCCACCCGATCGCGGAGATGAAGATCCAGCTGACCAGGCGGTAGATCAGCATTGCCGAGATCGCGTCCGCCAGCGCCATTCCACTGGAGACCAGGCCGGGAACCAGGATGGCCTCCACGACCAGCAACCCACCCGGCATCAGCGGGATCGCGCCCATCGCGCGGGCGGCCGCATAGGCCACGGTCAGTCCCGCCAGCGACGGATGCCCGCCCGCGGCGTAGGCCGCAAAGGCCAGGCAGGCGACGTCGGCAATCCAATTGAACAGCGACCAGCCGAACGCCTCCGAGAGTGCGCGCCGGCCGAGGCTCACCGATTCCAGTTGGGTGAGCGTCTCTCGCCACCTTCGTAGTCCGGTATCGGCGGGCTTGCTGCGTAACGAGTTCAGCCAGCCCAGCACTCTGACGCCGATGCCGTCGATGAGTTCCGGGCGGGTCGCCACCGCCTGGGCGAGGAGCAGTAGTGCGATGAACCCACCGAGGGTGAACAGCAAGGAGAATGGGTTGTCCTTGGCCCCCAACAGAAATGCGCCGCCCAGGCCCAACAGGGCCAGTCCCACGACTTGAAGTGCGCCCGACATCACCAACTGCCAGGAAGCCACCACCGGTGAGGCGCCCCAGAGCCGTTGTTGCCGGTAGACGAAGGTGGCCGAGAGCACCGGGCCGCCGGGAAGTGTCGTACTTAAGGCGTTGCCTGCATAGAACGCGGCTTCCGAACGCCATTGGCTCACCGTCACTCCCGCCGATCGCAGCAGTGTCCGTTGAATCTGGGCAAAGCTGTGCATCGAGGCCATGGCTGCCGCGATCGCCGCCAGCACCCACCACAGGTTCGCCGACAGCAGGCTCTGCCAGGCCTTGGCCAGTTGATCCCACACCAGGGTGGCCTCCACCGCGAGGACGATCACCGCCACGCCGATCAATACCCAGCGCACCCACCAGTACTTCCCCCGGACCGAGGTGGTGTGGGCCACGGGTTTCAGGGTAGCGGTGCTCAGGCCGGTTAGGCTGGCTCGGTGACGGCCGGCCGAGGTCCCGATAACGACGCTGTCGCGCCCCTGGTTCGCAAGGCGACGGCTTGGGCCTGGCACCTGTTGATCCTTCTCGCGGCAGTCGTGGCATTGCTGTTGGTGATGTGGCAGCTACGGGTGATTGTGGTTCCGGTGTTTATCGCCGTCATCCTGACGGCGTTGCTGCTGCCCGCGGTCGACCGGCTCGATCAGCGCGGAATGCCCCGCGGCGGCGCGGTGGCACTGGTGTTACTCGGTGGACTCGGACTGTTCGGCGGCATCCTGACTTTCGTTGTCAGCCAATTCGTTTCCGGACTACCGGGCCTCGTCACGGAGGTGACTCGCAGCATCGACAACGCCACGAACTGGTTGATCGATGGTCCCGCCCATCTGAGCCGGGAACAGATCGACAAGGCCGGCGATACGGCCGTTGCGGCGTTGCGCGACAACCAGGAGAAGCTGACCAGCGGAGCGCTGTCTACCGCGGCTACCTTGACCGAGATCGTGACCGGCGCCCTGTTGACGCTGTTCACCTTGATCTTCCTGCTCTCCGGTGGCCGCGGCATCTACGTCTACCTGACGAAGATCGTTCCGGCCGGCTCCCGGGATCGGGTCCGTGCCGCCGGCCGGGCCGGGTTCGGATCGCTGATCGGATATGTCAGGGCGACGTTTCTGGTGGCGCTCGTCGATGCCGTCGGTATCGGTTCCGGTTTGGCGATCCTGGGCATTCCGCTGGCACTTCCACTGGCGTCGCTGGTGTTTCTCGGCGCCTTCGTGCCGCTGATCGGGGCGGTGCTCACCGGGTTTGTCGCCGTCGTTGTTGCCCTGCTGGCCAAGGGATTCATCTATGCCCTGATCACTCTGGGCCTCATCGTCGCGGTGCAGCAGGTCGAGTCCCATGTGCTTCAGCCGTTGCTGATGGGCCGGGCGGTGTCGATCCACCCGCTGGCGATCGTGCTTGCCATCGCCACCGGCGCGGTGCTCGCCGGGATCATCGGTGCGCTGTTGTCGGTTCCCCTCCTGGCGTTCCTGAACAGCGCCATCCGCGTGCTGGTGGCTCCTAGGGAACCCGACGCCGCCGACGACGGAGGGTTTAGAGCCGACCTTCCCGCCGCAGCAGATCCTGCGCACTGACCCCGTTGGATTTGGCGCGAGCATTGAGTTGCTCGGTGGCCACGTCGGAGTCGCCCGAAATCGGCCGGCTCACCGGGATGGCGCGGGTTTCCTCTGCGTAGTCCGGCGCGGACTGGGTCGGTATTGCGGTCGTCGGCGGCTCCTCGGCCGGGGTGGGTTCGGCGATCACCGACGTCGGTTCGCTCGCGCTCGAGGGCTCGATGCGGTCCGGCCGCGGGAGCACCTTGCCGCGAATCTCGCTGAGCCAGGACCCGATGTCCCGGCCCCCAGAGGATTTACCTTCTGAGGATTTACCTTCTGAGGATTTATCTTCTGGGGGCTTTCCTTCAGGGGATTTACCTACTGGGGACTTACCTTCGGGGGATTGAGCCGTGCCGAACCGCGTGGTGGGTGCTTCATCGGTGGATTGTCCCGGGCTGCCCACCGGTTGAGCCGGGGCAGCGACCGCGCTGACGAGCGCGCCCGCGGGCTGGCGAACGGCGGGCCGCTTGAGTTCGTCGGGAAGGGTGGTCTCGCCGAGACCGATCTTGTGCTGCAGGCGTTTCATCCATTTCGGCGCCCACCAACAGTCATCACCGAGCAGTTTCATGATCGCCGGAACCAGGAACATCCGCACGATGGTCGCGTCGAGCAGGAGGGCGATCAGCAGACCGAACGCCAAATACTTCATCATGACCAGGTCGGAGAACACGAACGCGCCGGCCACCACGGCCAGCACCAGCGCGGCTGCGGTGATCAACCGACCGGTGGTGGCGGTACCGACCCGGATTGATTCGGTGGTGGACATGCCGCGATCGCGGGCCTCCACCATCCGGGATACCAGGAACACTTCGTAGTCGGTCGACAGGCCGTAGATCACCGCGATGATCAACCCGATCATCGGGGCCATCAGCGGCTGTGGGGTGTAGTTCATCAACCCGGATCCGTGTCCGTCAACGAACATCCAGGTCAGGATGCCCATCGTCGATCCGAGGGTGAGTGCGCTCATCAGCGCCGCTTTGATCGGCAGCACCAGCGAACCGAACGCCAGGAACATCAGGACCGTGGTCGTGGAGATCAACAGCAGCACCATTAGGGGCAGCCTCGAGTACAGGCTGTGGATGGAGTCCTGTTCCAGTGCCGGGGTGCCGCCGACATAGACCGATACCCCTCGCGGCGGGGAGATGTCCCGCAACTCCGCGATCTTTTCCGCGGCGTCGTTGCGGTTGATCAAGCCGTTCTGGATGACCCGCACCGACGGGTCGTTCGAGGTGCCCGGCCGGGGCTTCCACATGGCGTCGGGGTTGTTGTCCGGATCGGTGAAGCCGCTGATGGCCATCGCCCGGCTGCGGATCTCCGCGACCTGCTGGTCGGTGACGGGTTGGCCGTCGTCGTTGGAGATCACCAGCGTCAGCGGTTCGGTGCGGAACCCCGGGAAGGTCCGGTCAAATTCCTCTTGGGCCACCCGGACCGGATTATCCGGCGGCAGGTACTTCTCGCTGATGCCGCCGAGTGCGAGGTTCCCCAGCGGAATGATCATCACGACCAAGAGCACCACGATCGGGGCGGCGAACAGGATGGGCCGCTTCATCACCCGGTTGACCAACTTGCCCCAAAACCCACTTTCGACCTCTTCGCGGGTCTTGGTTTTCTGGGTCCTCTCGGCCACCCACTCGATGATGTTTCGGGACACCGACCAGTTCCGCAGGAACGGCACCCTCAGCAGGGTTCGGACCCCCAGTGCATCGACGTTCGGCCCGAGGATGGCGAGGATGGCGGCGAGCACGGTGATCGACAGCACCGCCGCCAGCATGACCGAGGCGATGATTGCGTAGGTGATCGACTTGAGGAACCCCTGCGGGAACAACAGCAGGGGCAGCGACGACGCCACGATGATGACGGCGGAGAAGACCACAGTTCGTCCGGCGGTCATCACCGTGCGCCGGACCGCGGCTTCGGTGTCATAGCCCTCGGCGATCTCCTCTCGGAATCGGCTGACGATGAACAGTCCGTAGTCGATCGCGATACCGAGGCCGATCAGGGTGACGACCGGTTGGGCGAAGAAGTGCACGGGCGCGAAGTTGGCCACGATTCGCATGATGCCCAGCGCACCGAGGATGGTCAGACCGCCGATGATGGCCGGCAGGCTGGCCGCCACCACTCCGCCGAAAACGAAGAACAACAGCACGGCCACCAGGGGAATGGCGGCGATCTCGGCACGCTTCTGGTCGACGCCGATGGTCCCGGTGAGCTCATTGGCCAGTGGGTTGAGCCCGGCCAGCTTGATGTCGCCGTCGTTGATCTGTTTCAGGTCGGGTGCGACGTCCTGGTAGTTCTTCAGGATCTCGTCGTCGTTGTCGCCCTCCAGGGGGATGCTGACGAACGTCTGCCGCATGTCCTGGGTTCTCATCTGGGCGACCGTGGCGTCGGTGCTGTCGGGGGCTCGTAGCCAGCCCGCCCAGCCGGCCACCTTGTCGTCGTGCTTGGCGACGAAGGCGTCGAGTTCCTCAACGGTCCGCTTCGACCACTGCGGATCGTCGACCTTTGTATCGCCCGGTGGAGTCAGGATGGCCACGACGTGGCTGGTGCGGTCCCGGCCGTAGGCGCCATCGGCCAGCAGCGAGGCCTGTACCGACTGGCTGCCCTCGTCGTAGAAACCGCTCTGGGTGACGTACTTGCCGAGGTCCATGCCGTAGATGCCGCCGCCCACGCACAGCGCGACCATGAGACCGATGACGATGTAGCGATACCGGTACACGGTCCGACCCCACCAGGCGAACACTCAATCTCCTCACTGACGACCGAACCTCTTCTGACCGGTTCGGCAGCCCTACAGTCGTGAATTCAGTAGCGCGGACAGCGGCCGGAATGGCGCAAGCCATGCCCCGTGTTCCGGCAACGAATCCAGGCCGATTCGCGGCAACGGCTCACGGAAGACACCGGGGATGTCTTCCAAGTCGACAAAATCCAAGCTATCCGACGCTAACGCCCAGCTTGCGTGTTCGCGAAATCCCAGCACGCCCACCGGAGTGCCTGCTCGCGCGATGGCTTCCAGGGGAATCCTAAAAGCCTGCCCGTCCGCGGACGCCACCAGCAGGTTTGCCAGGCCTTCAGAGTTCCGCAGGGCGATGTGGGCCAACATGTCGGCATCGACGTCGCTGTCCTCGTCCACTTTGGGTTTGGCGAATACCGCGAAGCCGACATTGCGCAGGGCCTCCACCCAGGGGCGGACGACGTCGGCGCTGCCGGCGGCAATGTTGGTGAACACCGTGGCCTCGGGTTCCAGGACTGTTCCCGGATGCTCGGCGGACAGTTCTGCGGTGCGGTGGAGCAGCCAGCGTCCGAGGGCATCGAATCGCGGCCGGTGCGCCGCGGTGGGCCGACCGCCCAGAATCGAACCAAGCCCCATGTCGAGATTGGGTGCGTCCCAGATCAGCAGCACCCGCTTGGTGGCCGGTCCCGGATCCGGTCCGACCGGGCCCGGCGGGGCGGCCTGAGTGGTCTCGTCGATCACGGTCACGGTTGTTTCACCCACAGAAATTCGTTCACCGCGTCGCCGGCGTGACGGGCTTTCGACTCATATTTGGTGGCCGGCCGCTCCTTAGAGATGGCCAGCGGCTCACCCCGCCGGGCCGGGCGAAGTCCTGGTTCGGCATTCCCGACCACCGCGATCTGCTCGGCGTATCCCCGGTGGTCGGTGGCGACGTGCAGGACGCCCCCGGGGCGTAACCGCCCGGTGATCAGTGCGACGGTCGGCTGCTGAAACAGGCGACGTTTATGGTGGCGGGATTTCGGCCAGGGGTCGGGAAAGAACATCCGTACGCCGGTGAGCGAACCTGGGCGCACCAGATGTTCGAGGACGTCGATGCCGTCGCCCCGGATCAACCGGATGTTAGAGATGGCCTCACGGTCGATGGCGCACAGTAATTGAGCCAGGCCGCGGCGGTAGACCTCAACGGCGATGACATCGATATCGGGCTCCGCGGCAGCCATTGCCAGCGTTGAAGTGCCTGTGCCGCAACCGATCTCGAGAACCAGCGGTGCAGTCCGGCCGAACCAGGTCTCGGTATCGAGTGGTTCATCGTGTTCCTTGTCGCCCGACTCGGTTGGCCGGGCCAGCATCCCGATCCGCGGCCAGAGCCGGTCCCAGGCCTCCTGCTGGGCTTCGGTCAGGGCCGCGCGCCGCGAACGGAAACTACTCACCCGCCGGCGGGCATGCGCCGGGATGTCGGGCACGGTCGAGCCGCCCTGGCGCTGGGTGTGCATTTGACCATGGTGGCCCATGAACAGCGGTGCACGACCACCCGGATACAGATTGATACCCAACAGTTGTCTTTGGGCTGACTCGCGGGCAATCGGGGTGGCTGCCACCATCACCTGATGGACGACGGTCCACTCGCCGCGGTGCTGGCCGCAGGTGCCGCCGTGCTCGATGATCCGGCCCTGTCACGCCTGAGCGCCGACCTGAGCGCGCCCCTGCGGGTGGGGGTCTGCGGTCGACCGGGTGCTGGCCGAACCGCAGTGCGCCGTGCGCTGCGGGGCGCGGGTCTTGGGGTGACGGCCCCGGGCGTGGCCGCTGACGTCGGCGTCTATGTCTTCACCGAAACCCTGACCCCCGATGACCGCGCCGCTCTGGCCGATGCCCGCCTGCCGACGGTGGCAGTACTCAACAAGGCCGATCTCGTCGGATTTCGGGGTGATGGACCCATGGCGATCGCCGCGGCTCGCTGCCGTGAGCTGCAGTCCAGCACCGGGGTGCCGACCAGGCCGCTGGCCGCGCTGTTGGCGGTCGCCGCCGGCGATCCCGCCGTACTTGATCCCGAACTCGCAGCGGCGCTGCAGCAGCTGACGGAGGGGTCGGCAGGGATGAACCCGACGCTATTGAGCCCGGGAATCCGGCGCCGGCTGCTGGCCGAGTTGGATCTGTTCGGGATCGCGAATGCCGTGGCGGCAGTAGCCGGTGGCGCGGATCCGGCAGCGCTGGCTGCACTGTTTTGCCAGCTCAGCGGACTGAATTCGGTGATTGCGGAGATTGAGCGGATGGGTGCGCTGCCAAGGTACCGCCGCCTGGTCGATGCCTTGGCGCCCCTGGTCGGTGAGTCGGTTGGTCCCCGCGGCGCCCGGGTGGCGGAGTTCCTCGCCGGCGACGCCGTCGTACTGGCGCGCAGGGCCGCCGCGGCTGACGTCCTGACCGCCGCGGGAGAGATCCCGACGGGGGAGATTCCGGACGGTTCCGGCGAACCCGACGCCGCGCTGCGCCGGGCGATCTCCTTTCAGCGCTACGCACGCGGCCCGGCGGCAGTGCTGCACCGTGCCTGCGCTGCCGACATCATGCGCGGTGAGTTGCGGCTGTGGCGACGGGCCGCCCGATACCCATGAGCGAGCCCCCAACCATCCTGGTGACCGGCCCGGCACTGGCCGGCGTGACCGCAGTGGCCCGCGCACTGCAGGTGCGGATGGATCCCGGGTATCGCGTGGTCGAATGCCTCGGCCCCGGTGAGCGGTCAACGACCGTGGTGTTCGTCGTCTCCGCGGCCGCTCCGATGGCCGACGCCGACGCGGCCTTACTCGGCGACGCTGCGGCCGACACCGACGCGGTGGTGGGCGCGGTGTCCAAGATCGACGTTCACCGCACCTGGCCGCAGGTACTCGAGGCCAACCGCAACCGCTATCCGCATCTGGCCTGGGTGGGGGTCGCGGCCGACCCGCAGATCGGGGCAGTGAGGCTGGACCGGCTTGCCGGTGCGGTACTCGCGACGCTGGCACTCTGTGGGCGGGAGCGTTCCCGCGGCGGCGAACCCGCGCCGCGGTCGCGTGCCGCACGGACGTTGTTGCTGCGCAGCCGGATTCAGCTGGCCCGGGTGCACCTGGGCGGGCAGGCTCGCGCACTGTGCGCGAGCCTGCGTGCCGAATTGCGCCAGGAGGCGGCCGGGGTACCGCGGGGCGGGGTCGATGCGTTCTGTTCGCGGGCGCATCGCCGGTCAACGCAGGTGGCAGCGGAGTTCGACGCCACCCTGAGCACCGCGCTGCCCCGCCTCGTCGGTCTCCCGGCGGGGCCGTTCTCGGCATCAGCCCCGTCGTGTCCGGCACTCGAGTCGTATCTGCCGCGCTTCAGCCACCCGCGATCAGACGACCGATTGGCCGTCTTGCTCAGCGTCGGCTTCGGTCTCGGAGTGACGTTCACCGTGGGGCGGTCGCTGGCCTATCTGGTGCCCGCCTGGTGGCCGGCCGTCGTCGCGGGTTGTATCGCAGCCGGCATCGCACTGACCTTCTGGGTGATCCGAACCCGCAGCCTGGTGGCCGAGCGTGCGGCGCTGGATCGGTGGTCAGCGGAGCTGGCCGCCGGCCTGCGCGCGGCCCTGGAGGATCAGCTGGTGATCCAGCTGCTGGCGGCCGAAACCGCCCTGGCGGCACGTTCGGGGATTGGGCCGTCGCGCGATCGGACATAATCAGTTCTCCGACGGCTTTGCGGTTAACTGCGGGCGGTTTAGCGGCGGGCAGTGCGCCCGCGTTAATCTGATCGCAACTCAAGTGGGAGATACCTAATGACCTCAGCGACCATTCCCGGTCTGGACAACGCACCGACCAAGCACGCCGGCTTGCTCAGCTGGGTCCGCGAGGTCGCCGAACTCACCGGACCGGATCGGGTCGTGTTCGCTGACGGTTCGGTGGCGGAATACCAGCGTCTGTGCGACCAACTCGTGGCCGCCGGCACCTTCACCGCGTTGAGCGCACCGGACAAGCCGGGTTCCTACCTGGCTCGCTCTGAGCCCTCTGATGTGGCCCGCGTGGAGTCCCGGACGTTCATCTGCTCGGAGCGCGAGGCCGACGCCGGCCCGACCAACAACTGGATGGCGCCCGAGGAGATGCGCGCCACCATGACCGAGTTGTATCGGGGGTGCATGCGCGGTCGCACCATGTACGTGGTGCCGTTCTGCATGGGACCCCTCGGCGCCGACGATCCCAAGCTGGGGGTGGAGATCACCGATTCGGAGTACGTCGTGGTGTCGATGCGGACCATGACCCGGATGGGCACGGCGGCGCTTGCGAAAATCGGCGATGACGGCTTCTTCGTCAAAGCACTGCATTCGGTGGGCGCGCCACTGGAACCGGGCCAAGCCGACGTCGCGTGGCCCTGCAGCGAGACCAAATACATCAGCCACTTCCCGGAGACTCGCGAGATCTGGAGTTACGGGTCCGGCTACGGCGGTAACGCGTTGCTGGGCAAGAAGTGTTACTCGCTGCGCATCGCCTCGGTGATGGCCCGCGACGAGGGCTGGCTGGCCGAACACATGCTGATCCTCAAACTCATCTCCCCGGAGAATAAGGCTCACTACGTGGTGGCGGCGTTCCCGTCGGCGTGCGGCAAGACGAACCTCGCGATGCTGCAGCCGACAATTCCGGGCTGGCGCGCCGAAACCCTCGGCGACGACATCGCCTGGATGCGTTTCGGTGAGGACGGCCGGCTGTACGCGGTGAACCCGGAGTTCGGGTTCTTCGGGGTGGCACCGGGCACCAACTGGAGTTCCAACCCGAACGCGATGAAGACGATCGCCGGCGGAAACACCGTCTTCACCAACGTGGCGCTGACCGACGACGGTGATGTGTGGTGGGAGGGCCTCGAGGGTGAACCGCAACACCTGATCGACTGGAAGGGACAGGACTGGACGCCGGAGTCCGATCATCCTGCCGCTCATCCGAACTCGCGCTACTGCACCCCGATGTCTCAGTGCCCCACCCTGGCGCCGGAATGGGATGATCCGCAGGGCGTGCCGATCTCGGCGATCCTGTTCGGCGGCCGGCGCAAGACGACGGTGCCCCTGGTGACGCAGGCCCGCGACTGGCAACACGGGGTCTTCATCGGCGCCACCCTGGGCAGTGAACAGACCGCGGCAGCCGAGGGCACGGTCGGCACTGTGCGCCGCGACCCGATGGCCATGCTGCCCTTCATTGGTTACAACGCCGGCGACTACTGCCAGCACTGGATCGACCTCGGCAAGAACGCCGACTCCTCGAAGCTGCCGAAGATCTTCTTCGTCAACTGGTTCCGCCGCGGCGACGACGGCCGTTTTCTGTGGCCGGGCTTCGGTGAGAACAGCCGGGTGCTCAAGTGGATCGTCGAACGGGTCGAGGGCACGGTTGAGGGCATCTCGACCCCGATCGGCGTCGTGCCGGCGATCGGCGATATGGACCTCGGTGGGCTCGACGTCACCGAGTCCGACGTCGCCGAGGCACTGCGCGTCGACACCGCAGAGTGGCGCGCCGAACTTCCCTTGATCGAGGAGTGGTTCGACTTCCTCGGCGAGAAGTTGCCCACCACCCTGCGAGACGAGTTCGAGTCACTCAAGCAACGACTTGCCGAGGCGGACTAAGTAGAGTCCACGCATGCAGATCCGCGAGCATGCGCAAGCCACGCCTGACAAACCCGCCGTCATCCTCTATCCCAGCGGCACCGTCGTCACCTTCGGCGAACTGGAGTCTCGGGCGAATCGGTTGGCGCACCTGTTCCGTCAGGCCGGCCTGCGCGAGGGCGACGCCGTCGCGATCCTGATGGAGAACAACGAGCACTTCCACATGGCGATGTGGGCGGCACGGCGTGCGGGTTTGTACTACGTGCCGATCAACACCCACCTGACCGCCGCTGAGGCCGCTTACATCATCGATAACTCCGCGGCCAAGGCCATCATTGGTTCGGCGGGCACGCGGGGTGTCCTCGAGAAACTCGGTGAGCACCTGCCACAACTGCCCGGACTTTTGTTGATTGCCGGAGCCGCTTTGTCGGCGACCGACGCCTCCGGCGATGATCTGGACGGCTGGCTTCGTTACCCGCAATGTGTTGCCGACCAACCGGATACGCCCATCGCCGACGAGATCGAGGGTGATCTGCTGCAGTACTCCTCGGGCACCACAGGCCGGCCCAAGGGCATCAAACGCGCGCTGCCGCATCTGCCGCCGTCGGAGGCGCCCGGCCTGATGACCGCGCTGGTGAGTTTCTGGGCGAAGCCCGACGGGGTCTATCTCAGCCCCGCCCCGCTCTATCACACCGCGCCGTCGGTCTGGTCGTTGACGATGCACGCCGCCGGAATCCCGGTGGTGGTGATGGAGAAATTCGATGCCGAAGGCGCCCTCGATGCGATCGCGCGTCACCGCGTCACCCACGGCCAGTTCGTTCCGGTGATGTTCACCAGGATGCTGAAACTGCCTGAGGCGGTGCGCACTTCGTATGACGTCTCGAGTCTGGAACGCGTGATGCACGCCGCGGCGCCGTGCCCGGTGCAGATCAAGCAGCAGATGATCGACTGGTGGGGTCCGATCGTCGACGAGTACTACGCCTCCTCGGAGGCGCATGGCTCGACCCTGATCAGTGCCGAGGAGTGGTTGGCGCACCCCGGGTCGGTGGGTAGGCCGATGGGCGGGGCCGTGCACATCCTCGATGAGGACGGAAATGAACTGCCCGCCGGTGAGCCCGGAGAGATCTACTTCGAGGGTGGCAACACCTTCGAGTACCTCAACGACACCGAGAAGACCGCGGCCTCACGAGACAAGCGCGGCTGGACGACCGTCGGTGACATCGGTTATCTCGACGACGAGGGTTACCTGTACCTGACCGACCGCCGCCACCACATGATCATCTCGGGCGGCGTCAACATCTACCCGCAGGAAGCCGAGAGCCTGCTGGTCACCCACCCCCGGGTGATGGACGCCGCGGTGTTCGGCATTCCCGACGAGGAGATGGGCCAGTCAGTCAAGGGTGTCGTGCAGTTGGTCGAACCCGGTTCTGCCAGTGCCGAATTCGGCGATGAACTACTGACCTGGTTGCGGGAGCGGTTGGCGCACTACAAGTGTCCGCGGTCGATCTCCTTCGAGGAGCAACTCCCACGCACTGATACCGGCAAGCTCTATAAGCAGAGCCTGATCGAGAAGTACTCCGCGGTGTGACTGCGGCACCCTATTTCGATGACCTGGTAGTGGGCCAAGTATTCGACACGGCGCCGTCGATGACGATCACCGCCGGTATCGCGGCAGCCCATCAGGCGATCACCGGCGATCGGTTACGGCTGGCGCTGGACGCGGAGTTATCGGGCGCGGTCCTCGGCGATCCCGGACAACTGGCCCACCCGGGGGTGGTGTGCGATATCGCTATCGGCCAGTCCACGGTGGTGACGCAACGCGTGAAGGCCAACCTGTTCTATCGCGGGCTGAGCTTCCACCGGTTCCCGGTGATCGGCGACACCCTGTCCACCCGCACCGAGGTGGTCGGCTTGAAACGCAACAGCGCGAAACCGGGCCGCGGACCGACCGGCCTGGCTGCGCTGCGAATGACGACCGTCGACCAGGCCGGCCATCTGGTGCTCGATTTCTACCGCTGCGCCATGTTGCCGTGCAGCCCCGATGCCGGCGACACCGGCCACAACGACGATCTATCGCAGATCGGTGTGGGCTCGGCACCGGCGGCCGACCCGACCCGACACTGGGACGCCGACGCCTTCCGCCGCCGGGTACCCGGGCCCTACTTCGACGCCGATATGGCTGGTTTGGTGCTGCGCAGCACCGGCGACGTCGTCAGCTCCGCGCCGGAGTTGGCCAGACTCACGCTGAACATCGCTGCCACACATCACGATTCGCGTGTCGGTGGTCGCCGGCTTGTGTACGGCGGCCACACCATCGGCCTCGCATTAGCCCAGACCAGCCGTCTGCTGCCCAACCTCGTGACCGTGCTGGGCTGGCAGTCGTGCGATCACACCGGTCCGGTATACGAGGGCGACACGCTCTACAGCGATCTGCACATTGAGGCAGCGGAGGAGTTGGGCGCCGCCCGCGGCGGGGTGCTGAGCCTGCGCTCGCTGGTCTACGCGGCCGGTGACGGCGAGGATCGCCCGGTGCTGGACTGGCGGTTCTTCGCGCTGCTCTTTTAAAGTGGCCGCTCACCGGCCGGTAGCCTGGTGGCTGACCTGAAAGGATCGAGCAAGCCCGATGAGCACTGATGACCTCGTTGCGCAGACTGGTTACGGCCCGGTTCGCGGAATCGACGACGGCCGAGCGGTGTCGTGGAAGGGCATCCGTTACGCGGCGGCGCCGATCGGCGAACTCCGCTTTCGGGCACCTGAGCCACCGCAGCCCTGGAGCGAGATCATCGACGCCGGCAGCTACGGGTTCGTCTGCCCGCAACCCCCGGTGCCGACATTCCCACTCGATCTCGGTGCGCCGGAGGACGAGGACTGTCTGCACCTGAACGTCTGGGCACCGTCGGGTACCCGGCCCGGTGACGGCAAGCCGGTGCTGGTGTGGGTGCACGGCGGCGCGTTCGTGCTCGGCTCGAGCAGCCAGCCGCTCTACGACGGCCGTCGATTGTCAGCCGAGGGCGACGCCGTGATCGTGACGATCAACTACCGACTCGGGGTCTTCGGATTTCTTGATCTCGCGGGGATGGGCACGGGCGACGAACAGTTCGACTCCAACGTCGGTCTGCGCGATGTGCTTGCGGCGCTGCGGTGGGTCCGCGACAACATCGCCGCGTTCGGCGGCGACCCGGCCAGGGTGACGCTGTTCGGGGAGTCCGCCGGCGCCGGCATCGTGACCGCACTGCTCGCCGTACCGCAGGCCGGGGGACTCTTCTCGGCCGCCATCGCCCAGAGTTCGCCGGCAACATCGGTCTATGAGCACGAGCGCGCCCAACGTGTCACCCATCTGGTACTCGATCATCTCGGCATCGCCGAGGCCGACGCCGGGAAGTTGCGCGACGTGGACGTCAGGGCGCTGATCGCGGCGACCAAGGAGGTGTTCGACGAGGTTCCTACCCGCAATCCGGGAACGGTCGCGTTCGTACCGGTCGTCGACGGCGACCTGCTGCACGGCTATCCCGTGCAACTCGCCCGGGAGGGCCGCACCCACCCGGTTCCGCTGATCATCGGAACGAATAAGCACGAAGCAGCGCTGTTCCGCCTGATGCGCTCTCCACTGCTGCCGATCACACCGCGTGCGATCACCTCGATGTTCAACGACATCGCCGCCGAACAGCCCGACATGGATCTGCCCACCGTGGACGAACTCGGATCGTCGCACTCTCGCTACCGCGGCAGTGGCCGCGGCGTGAGTATCGCCAGCGATGTGGGTTTTCGGATGCCGTCGGTGTGGCTTGCCGAGGGACACAACACGGTGGCGCCGGTTTATCTTTATCGCTTTGACTACGCCACCCCGATCATGAAGGTGTTGCTCGTCGGTGCGGCGCACGCCACTGAATTGCCCTATGTCTGGGGCACTCTCGGCGCACCGAAGGACGTCACCTTGAAACTGGGTGGGACGAAAGCGGCCAAGGCGGTATCCAAGCGGATGCGTGCCCGCTGGGTGAATTTCGCGGCCACCGGTAAGCCCGGTGGACTAGTCGGTGAGCCCGAGTGGATCGCCTATCAGGAAGCTGATCGTGCGTGCTTGATCATTGACCGCGACGACCGAATCGCATTCGACGCCGATGCGAAAATCCGGCAGACCTGGGGCAGCGACGTTCTACACTTCCGCTGACCTGTTTGGGTCAGTGCGGCAGATCCCGGAAGGCGGTGTCGCGGTAGGGCTCCGGTTCTTTCGGTAGGCCCAGGATGCGCTCGCCGACGATATTGCGCTGAATCTGATCGGTGCCGCCACCGATCGAAGTGAAATAGGCGTTGAGTGCGCGGAAGGTGATCGCGTCACCGACGGGATGATCCGGCCCGGCCAGCATGGTTTCCCCGCCGGCGATCTCGGTCTGTACACGGGCGGTTTCGTGCAGGATCCGTGACATCGCGATCTTGCCCAGCGACAGCAGGGTGGCGGCCTCGGCCTTATCGGCGGTGTTCTTGGCGCGGCGAGTGTTCCAGCGGTTGACCGCCGCGTACCCCTCCACCACAGCGATCTCCTGGCGGATGTGGGAGTCCGACAGCCGTCCGGCCGCTCGCGCCATGCCGATCAGACTGTTCGAGTCGGGCTTGAGGTCACCACTGGACTTCGACGTGCGGGCCAGGTCGCCCATCAACCTGCGCTCGTGCGCCAGAGCCAGTTGCAGCACAGCCCAGCCGCCGCCGGGTTCGCCCACCAGGTTGGCGTGCGGCACCCGGGCGTCGGTGATGAACACCTCGTTGAACTCCGACTCACCGGTGATCTGATGAATCGGCCGGACTTCCACCCCGGCCTGGCGCATCGGGAAGATGAAAAAACTGATCCCCTTGTGCTTGGCCGCATCCCAGTCGGTGCGGGCCACCAGCAGTCCGTAATCCGCGTGGGCGGCGAAGGAGGTCCATACCTTCTGCCCGTTGACAACCCAGTCGTCCCCGTCGCGATCGGCGCGGGTGCGCAGTCCGGCAAGATCTGATCCTGCGCCGGGTTCGCTATAGAGCAGACACCACCGAGTCTCCCCGCGCACCGACGGCCCGATCAGCCGCAGCTTCTGTTCCTCGGTGCCCAAATCATGGATCGTGCAGGCCAGCATGTCGGCGCGGTCCGCTCCGGTGCCGTACGCGCCGACGGCGGCGAATTCGGCGGCCACGATGCGTGATTGTGCATCGCTCAGTCCGCGGCCACCCCACTCCGGCTCCCAACTCGGCGCTGACCAGCCGGCGTCGAAGACCCGTTGCGTCCACCCGGTGCGGTCGGCGCCGGGATCCCAATTCTGCGCGAGCCACTGGCGCACCTCGGTGCGGATGTCGTCGTCGGTCATCAACTCTCCTCCCGGATTCGCACGTAGCGTTCCCGGTGCCAGGCCGGGTCGCCGAAGATCTGAGCGTCGGTGCGCGCCCGGCGCAGATACAGATGCGCCGGGTGCTCCCAGGTGAATCCGATCCCGCCGTGCACCTGGATGGTGGCGGCCGCGACCGAGCAGAACGCATCTGAGCAGAACGCCTGTGCCAGCGCCAGATCCGTCAATCGGTCGGGTTCTTCCGCATCGAATGCAGCGGCGACGTGCCGCGCGGCCGAACACGCCGACTCGGCCTCCAGCAGCATGTCGACGCACAGGTGTTTGATCGCCTGGAAGCTGCCGATGGCGCGGCCGAACTGGTAGCGGGTGCGGGCGTAGTCGGTGGACATCTGCACGCACTGCATGGTCCCGCCGGCCTGTTCGGCCACTAACGCCACCGCGGCGCGGTCCAGGGCGGCATCGAGAGCGGCGGCGCCGGCGGCGCCGATCAGCCGGGCCGGGGTGTCGGCCAGCGTGATCCTGGCCTGTCTGCGGGTCTGATCCACGGTGTTCAGTGCCGACACCGCAAGCCCGGCCGCGCCCGGATCTACCGCGAAAATCCCTACACCGGAATCGGATTCGGCATGGATGTAGTACCTCCCGGCACCGACACCGTCCAGCACAAAGGTCTTCTCACCGGTCAGTGACCAGCCGTTCGCGGTGCGCACCGCCGTGGTTCCGGGATGCTGCGGAGGCCGTGCCGAACCGGATTCGGCGAAGGCCACCGTCGCGCGCAGTTCACCCGCCGCGATCCGCGGAAGTGCCTCCGCGCACTCCGCGGCGTCGGCGATCCCCAGAAGCAGATACGGGGTGAGAACCGCGGCCGACAGGTACGGCGCGCACAGCAGTGCGCGCCCCATTTGTTCGGCAACGACGGCAAGTTCCGCGGCTCCGGCATCCGACCCGCCGAACTCCTCCGGAATGATCAGGCCCAGCAGACCCAGTGCCGCCAACTCGGCCCATACCGCGGGGTCATACCCGCCGTCGGCGGCCATCAACCGGCGCACCTCGTCCTGCGGTGACCGTTTGGCCATCAGGTCGGCAACGGTCTGGCGCAAGTCGGTCTGCTCACGGGTCAGTGCGGTGGACACCGGGCTCACACTTTCAGGGCGCGACGAAGGCTCGCGCACGTGCTGTCGAAGTAAGCCTGCGAGACAGCGGCTTTCGGCGCCAACCCATCGAACCCGTGGAATGCGCCGGGCACCTCGTGCACCTCACACTCCACGCCGGCGGCGTTGAGCCGCGCGGCATAGGCGAGGTCCTCTGCGCAGAACAGATCCAGGGTGCCCACGCCCAGCCATGCCGGGGCCAGACCGGCGAGGTCGGTGCGGCGGGCCGGCACCGCCACGGCCGGATCGGCCCCGCCGAGATAGGACGTCCAGCCGAAACGATTGCTGCGGGCGTTCCACAGCCGGAAGCCGGGCTTGTCGAGCTCGGGGTCGACGGTGCGGTCGTCGAGCATCGGATAAGACAGCACCTGCAACACCGGCGAGACTTCACCGCGATCACGGGCCAGAAATCCCAGGGCGGCGGCCAGCCCGCCGCCTGCACTGGCGCCGCCGATGGCGATCCGGTCGGCGTCCACGCCCGGCAGTCCGGCCAGCCAGGTCAGCACCCGGTAGCAGTCCTCGAGCGGGATGGGGTAGGGGTGTTCGGGCGCGAGCCGATACCGCGCCGCGGCCACGACGATGCCGAGTCGCTGCACATAGCGACGGCACAGCGCGTCGTCCTGCTCCGGGCTGCCGAGCAGGTAACCGCCGCCGTGGATCCACAGCAGCGCCGCGGTGGGCGCCGTCGCCGCGGTGGGCCGGTACAGCCGCGCCCCGGCGCCCAAGGGCAGGTCCACCACGTCCACGCCGTCGTTGCTGGACCGTTTTGCCATGGGCAGCCTGCGCAGTAGGGGCAGTGACCACGGGTAGAGGATTTGGCGCGGTGCGAACCTGGCCACCCGGCGCAAATCCGGATGGATCTCGTCGACGCGGACGTCAGTGGCCATGGACCATTATTACGATAGGCCCGATGAGCGAAGAATCCAGTGCCCCGGACGTCGTCCTGACCGAACAGCGGGGCCGCATCCTGATCATTACCATCAACCGCCCGGAGGCCAAGAACTCCGTCAACGCCGCCGTCAGCCACGCCCTGGCGGCCGCGATGGACACCCTTGATGACGATCCGGGGCTCTCGGTGGGCATCATCACCGGCGCGGGCGGATCGTTCTGCGCCGGGATGGACCTCAAGGCGTTCGCCCGCGGCGAGAGCGTGGCGGTGAAGGGCCGTGGACTGGGCTTCACCGAGCGGCCGCCGGTCAAGCCGCTCATCGCCGCCGTCGAGGGCTATGCGTTGGCCGGTGGGACGGAGTTGGCATTGGCCACCGACCTCATCGTGGCCGCCCGCAATTCCGCATTCGGCATCCCCGAGGTCAAGCGTGGTCTGGTGGCCGCCGGCGGTGGGCTGTTGCGACTGCCGCAGCGCATCCCGCCGGCGATCGCCATGGAGTTGGCGCTCACCGGCGACAACCTGCCTGCCGAACGTGCGCATGATCTGGGTTTGGTCAACGTCCTCGCCGAGCCGGGACACGCGTTGGAGGCGGCGATCGAACTGGCCGAACGGATCACCGCCAACGGGCCATTGGCCGTCGCCGCCACCAAGCGGGTCATCGTCGAGTCGCGCGGCTGGACTCCCGAGCAGCAGTGGGCCGAGCAGACGAAGATCATCATGCCGGTGTTCGCCTCCAAGGACGCCCGGGAGGGTGCGGTCGCCTTCGCCGAGAAGCGCGCACCGAACTGGACCGGCACCTAGGTATCAACGACGTGACGAACCGGCGCTTTGTTTGGTTTGAACTTTTTTACGACCTCGTCGTTGTCGCGGCTCTGGTGAACGGTGCCCACCTTTTCGAGGAGAGTCCCACGGTCACCTTGGGCAACTGGCTCGGCGCGACCCTTGCCGTCATGCTCGTTCTGTGGATGCTTACTGCGCTGCACGCCAACCTGTACCACTCCGATGACTGGCCGCGACGGACGCTTGTTCTCATCCAGATGTTCAGCATCACGATTGCGCTTCTCGCAATCGGACGAAAATCGGATAGCCTCGCCGACGGGGTCGGATTCGTCGCGCTCGGAATCGCCTTCCTGTCGATAGCCCTGATGTACGCATTGTCCGGTCGCTTCCGACACCGCGGCGAGGCTCGGCTCGTGACGTGGGCAATGGGCCTTGGTGGCGTCATTTTTCTCGCCGGAGCACCATTTGCGGAGTCGGGCGCCTGGGTTGAGGGGTCTATCTTCGCCGCGGGCGCTCTGATTGGTTGCGTCCCGATGTATTGGATCCTGCTCGGGCGCATCGTCAGGGAACGCAAGGTTGACGTCGAGCACTTCTCCGACCGGCTAGGCGAGTTCCTCGTCATCGTCTTGGCCGAGTCGTTCGTCGAGGTCATGATTCGTCTCGATGGGTTCACGCACATCCCGAACCCACCGGTATTGATCGCGGCCTTCCTCGTCGCGTTTGTCGCATGGGTCTGTTACTTCACCCTCATCGGACCGCGACGTATACCTCTAGGAGTCGGACCGCTTCGGGTCTGGTTTCTGGCCTACTACCTATTGATCTTTGGACTGATGGCGGTCGCATCGCGGTTCGGTTTGCTGGTGGTCAAACCGTGGCAGGAAACGTTCACCGTCTCCGTGTTTTGGACGGTGATGCCGCTGCTCTACGTCGCGCTGGCGCTGTTCGCTCTGTGGCAGATCTCGCTGCGCTACGCCGGTGCACCGCAGATGATCATGTCCCAGGGGTCCGGCGCGGCCAGGGCCAGCCGGCCCAACCGTCGGGCGTGATAGGCGGTATCGCCGAACTCACCGATCCAGCTGCGGGCCCGCTGGGTTGCCAGCCAGAGTCGGTGCTCGATGGTCACTCCGATGGCGCCGTGCAACTGATGGGCCGCGGTGATGACGATCGGAACCACCTGGCCCAGCGTCACTTTCGTCACTGTCACGGCGTAGTCGGTCTGCGCGCTGTCGAAGCCGTGATCGGCCGCCGCCGCCACTGCAAGGTCGGCCGCCGCGCGGGCGCGTTCGATCTCGCCGGCCATCGACGCCAGAGTGTGCTGCACGGACTGCAGCGCGCTCAGCGGACGGCCGAATTGTTCGCGCTCACGGGTGTGAGCCACCGAAAATTCGACGGCCGCGTCGAGGGCGCCGATGACCTGGACGCAGCGCGCCCAGGCGCCGCGCCGGGAGAGTTCGACCGCGGCGTCGATGGTGACGAAGGCACTCGCGGGCAGGTCGGCGCCAATCGCGTCGCGAGGCTCGCCGCCGGGGTTGTGGCCCCTTGTGATCGAGAGTTCCTCTGGGCGCCGCACGGCTACCCGCAGCTGGTCGCCGTCGGGCAGGGCCAGCACCACCGCGGCGGCATCCGCCGCGTACGGCACTGACTGCAGCCCGGTGGCAATGGTCAACGGACCACTGTCGGGCACCTCCAGTTCGGCACGTGCGGCCAGCCAACCGGCCAACACGTCGGTCTCGGCAAGCGGAACGGTGACGCAGTGGCGGGCCAACGAACGAAGGATCACCGCGACTTCGACCGGGCCGCCGCCGGATTCGACATTGCTGTCCAGTCGGGTCAGTCCGGCGTCCTCGAGGTGGCGCCAGGCCGCGCTGTCGAACGTGTCCGGGAGCCCGCGATGACCGATCCGTTCAGCGAACGAACGCTCACCGATCTCGTCGGCCAGATTGCGCAGATCGCTCAAATCATCTGGTGCACTGTCGAAGACACCCCCGCTGAGCACGGCCACTAGCGCAACCCCATGCCGCGTGCCACCATGCCGCGCAGCACCTCGTTGGTCCCGCCGCGCAGGGTGAACATCGGTGCGTGTGACCGCGCGGTTTCGACAAGGGTCGCGACGTGGGAGCGACCTTCGACATCGTCACCGACGTAGGACAGTAGGTCGGCGGCCAATTCCACCGACTGCTGTTCGAAGCGGGTACCGAGGTCCTTGACCAACGCGGCCTCATTCGCCGGGGACCGTCCCTGAGTCAGCGCGCGGGCCACCGCTACCGACAACTGGCGCAGCGAAATCACCCGCGCCATCAGGTCTCCCAGTGCCGCGACGGCGTGGTCATCAAGGTCAGGCTCCTTCGCCAGGGCTCGCACCAGTGCGGTCAACAGTGGCGCGGTGCTGAGGATGCGTTCCGGTCCGCTGCGCTCGAAGGACAACTCCGCGGTGACCTGGCGCCAGCCGTCGCCTTCCTTGCCGAGAAAATTGGTGTCGTCGATGAAAACCTCGTTGAAGGTGATCTCGTTGAAATGCTGCTCTCCCGACATCAGCACGATCGGGCTGATGTCGAGGCCGGGCGAGTCGGTCGGCACGATGAACTGGCTGAAGCCGGCGTGCCGGTGCTGCGGGTCGAGTGGGCTGGTTCGGGCCAGCACAACGACCTGATGGGCCAGGTGTGCACCGCTGGTCCACACCTTGGTGCCCGACAGCACCCATCCGCCATCGGTTCGAACGGCTTTGGTGGCGGCCGCCGCGAGGTCCGAGCCCGCCTGTGGTTCGCTCATTCCGATCGCCGAGAAATACCGTCCCGCAGCGATTTTCGGGAGGATCCGTCGGCGCTGCTCCTCGGTGCCGTAGGACAGCAGACCCGGTCCGACCTGACGGTCGGCAATCCAGTGCGCGGCCACCGGCGCACCGCAGGCCAGCAGTTCCTCGGCCACCACGTAGCGGTGCAGATGACCCAGACCCTGGCCGCCGTACTCCTTCGGAATCGTCAGCCCGACAAAGCCGGCATCGCCGAGGCGCGCGCTGAACGGTTCATCCCAATCTGACAGCCACGCGTCGACGGCAGGCTGCCAGCCGAATTCGGCGCGATCGGCAGCCAGGAAATCCCGCAGCCCGCCCCGAAGCTTCGCCAACTCCGGTTCGTTGGCGCACAGTGCGGCGAAGTCGTCAGCCACGACACTCACCGGTAGCCGGTGACGCGGGCGATGATCGCGGTTTTTCCATCGTCGCCGATCGCCTTCGCGTCGCCGATGGCCGACGTGCGGCCGATTCGCAGAGCCGTTCCCTCATAGACAGATTGTGCACCGGCGATGAAGGGCCGTAGGAAGTTGACCCGAATTGAGGCCGTTCGGAACGGCTCGGACTGCTCATGGTTGATGGCCGCCGCGGCCACCAGTTCCAATCCGGCGCTGCTGACGCCGCCGTGGACGATCCCGATCAGGTTGTTGACCATCGGATCGGGCCGCTGATGCAGTCTCTGGGCGCCGTCCTCGATGCTCGGGGGCCCGAGGGCCATTAGCTCGGAAAGGGCGGTCGTCGAAGTGCGGACCAGCGGATCGTCCCCCGGAACCCGCGGCTCGTCGGGCCCGCCGTCGACCGGCACCGTCCGCACGGTACCGCCGCCGATGACGGTGCCGCAGTGGGTGAGCGTGCACACCGCGAGCAAGGTGGCGCCGGCCGGACCCAGCGGCCGCGCGTTGGCCAGCACCGGTTCATCGGGCGCGGAAAGGATGCTGGCGACGGCGCCGGGACTCATCTCCACGACCAGTTCGCTGGACACCGTCCATTGCTCTTGGCCGCAGCGGTCGTAGTTGACCCGGCCGGCCACGTCATCGACCAAGACGGCCAAGCTGGCCACCGTCGGCAGACCGGTGAACGGGTTGTACATCCCGCCGACGGGCATGTGGGCCACCACGGTGAACTCGGTCAGATCACGCTCGAGTGTGGTGATGCCGAAGCGCCTGATGACGCTGATCGGTGTCTCTGGATCCACCCCTTGGGGGTACACCCGGCTACCGCGGGCCTGACCGGTCACCTCAGGTAGACGGTCGAAGCAGGGTGGCGGGCCAACGAAGGCCGCGTCCGTCTAGTCCGAACAAACCCCGGCGTCGGCCGGGCACACGACGTGTGATGGTGCGGCCGGCGATGCTGATCTCAATCAGCCACACGGCGGTCTCCTCATCAGTTTCGTTCTGGAACATAACTACGCTTACGACGGTATGGGCGGGCCTGCGGGCGTGCAAGCCGCGACGCGCCCGAGTTGTCGGTAACCAACCGATAACAGGGCGCTGAACTGCGGTCTGAGGGCTATCCGGGGCGCGTTCTATGGCGAATGTCATAGCCCGGGGAGACGCACCCTAGGCTGCATCCCATGAAGCTCATCTCCTCCATCAACGACGCGGTATCGCTGGTTGGCTCCGAACTCGGCGTCAGCGATTGGCTGGAGATCGACCAGCAGCGCATCAACGACTTCGCCGATGTCACCGGCGACCACCAGTGGATCCACATCGATGTCGAGCGGGCCAAGGCCGAGAGTCCCTACGGCGCGCCGATCGCGCACGGCTTCCTTACGCTGTCGTTGATTCCCGCGCTGAGCAAGGACAACTTCCGCGTGCAGAACGCACAGTTGGTTATCAACTACGGCCTCAACAAAGTGCGGTTCCTGTCTGCGGTGCCGGTCGGCAGCCGGATCCGGGTGCGCTCGGAGTTGGCCGACGCCGTCGCCAAGGACGCAGGCACCGTCGACCTGACCGTGCGACACACCATCGAGATCGACGGCGTGGAAAAACCCGCGGCGGTCGCCGAGATGATCGCCCGGGTGCTGTTCTAGCCCGGGTGCAGATCTAGCCCGTCACGTCTTCGGCGTGTAGCCGAACGGCAGCAGGACGCTCTTGAGTTCGACGTAGGCGTCGATGCCCTCGGGGCCGTTCTCCCGGCCGATGCCGGAGTTCTTGTAACCGCCGAACGGC